>ERZ761603.2078-NODE-2078-length-14200-cov-366.826935_pt1 | contig 14200 bp, 15 predicted proteins | sample MGYA00511879_ERZ761603 | MGnify/ENA primary metagenome ERZ761603 (study PRJEB28899, sample SAMN02850040) | bioreactor sludge metagenome | biome: EBPR Sludge; feature: EBPR Bioreactor; material: flocular biomat | place: Australia: Thorneside Wastwater Treatment... | reverse complement strand
ATTGGCGAACAATGGCAGCAAAACTGACCCCAGCACCGAGCAAAGAACCTGGCCGGACGCCTAGCCAATTTTTGGTGAGCGGGAAGAAAAGCGGACCGGCGAGCCAAACACGCAGCACATGAGGTGACACGATGCCACGCTCGCAAAAGCCGCGCAAGCGGCACAACCCCGGCAAGACGGCGCGACAGGACATGCAGCGCGCACCGCACATCCATCAGGCGTACCAGACCTTTGCACCGCTGTACCAGCTGCTGGCGGTGCTCAAACGCGGCGAGATAGACGCAGTCGGCGATCGCCCGATCATGCAGATATGGGGCGGCGATCGCTGCGAGGTCTGCCCGGCGCTCGAAGGCTGGGTCGCGTGCTGGGAAAGGATTGTCGCCGGCGAATCGCTGCCGATCGACCTTACACCACTGCGCCAGCTGTACCTGGCCCTGGTCGCCGGCGAACTGCTCACGCTCGAGCTCATCCAGGCGGCGGAGACAGTGACCGACCGCTGCCACGCGGCATACCTCACCATCCCCAGGGAGCGGCTGATCAGCTACTCCATGACCGAGCAGATACAGATCGAGCTCGAAGCAAGCGGCATCGTCCAGGCGGCCGATGAGCTGCAGGCGGCATGAGCGCGCTGTTTGGCCGTCTGACAGACAATTCAGCGAAATCAAGCATATATGGTCGCTTTATTTCCGCAACTATGGGAAATTTGCACTCCTGCATGCCTTGCGGCTGCTTGTTGTAATGGCCAGTTGCGGAAACGATTTCAGCATTTTGGCATGAAAAATATTTCGACGTGGCTGTCAAAAATCGCTTGACTTACTTTGATTATCATGGACAATGTAGTCATTCGATCAACAAACACAGGAGAGCGAAATGAGAGTTACTCTGACAAACGAATTCCACGGAACGGAAGTCACGATTGCCCCGGTTGAAATCAAGGATGGCCGTTTCGCCGGCTATCACAAAGTCAGCCGCGAAACAGTGGTGCGCGCCAGGCGCACGCTATGCGGCATCTCAGGATGCCAGTGCGGAGGGCAGTTTGGCGAGCGCGGGGGCGCGTATCTACGCGTCGTCAATGAAGATTTCAATCGCAACCTGATCGTCGACATGAAAGCATCGCATGTCTGAGCAAAACAAGCGCGGCGGACGGCGCGAAAACTCCGGAGCCAAGCCGAAGCCGCCGGCTGAAGTAGCGAGCGTCAGAATCGTGGCCAACGTCACGGAAGCCGAGGCGCAGGAGTGGCAGCGGCTCGGGCGAACGGCCTGGCTGCGGGCTGAGTTGCGCGCTCGGATAGCAAACCGAAAAAAATGGGAAGAGCAAGAAAGGCAGGACATGAACGAATTCGCGATACGCGAAGCCGCCGAACATGGGCGGATGATGGACGCGCCGGATGAATTGCTTTGTGGCGGCATGCAGTCACGGGGTGCTCCTGGCTTTGAATATCAGTGGCCTATAAAAACACCACGGCGAGGAGGTCGCCACACGAGATCCTGACGAAGCATAACCACCAGCTGGCTTCGGGAAGAGCTTCAGAAAACTGAGGGCAAAAAAATGAAGATGGCACTGACGAGCGGTTTTGAAGATTTCGGATTTGGCGACACCGAAGCCGAATGTATTGCAGACGCTATTAACGGCGGCTTCCTGACAGCAGAGGAAATATCCGCTGGAATCGAGAAATACAAGAAGTCCAATGTTGCAGGACAAGGGCTGTATTTTAGAGCGCTTGACGACGACGAGTAGCCGCAAGCTTGCCGCGCATCAAAAACAGCAACCATTGGCGCACAATGCGCCATCAACCAGACGCAGGCGAACGGCCCCTGCTGAGGGGCGCCGCAGGGGCGCTTGAGAAGACCCTGATACCTGCCAGCGGGGACCGCGCTGGCGTCTGGCCCGGACAATCCGACAGGGCAAAACGGCAAGATCAAAGGCCGAAAAATGATCCGGTCAGCCCTGATGGCGTACCGCAAACCGCTGAAAAAGGGACAGCACAACCAGCCGCCTACGGGCGGCCTTTCATTTCCCGATCGCCGATCGCGCGCCCCTGATGCGCGAGCAAATCTTCGCGCGAATCAAACCAGCGCACGGACACCGCTCGATACTCCGTCATGCGGTATCGCCCACGAAACAGGAGTACGAAATCATCCAGCGTCCAACGGCGTCTGCGCGGCGGGATGTACTCGACGGCGTAGAATCGGCGCCAGCGGACGGGCAGGGTGGCGATGAAGTGTGGCACGAGCGGAAAGGCGTGTGACCGGCGAATCGCGATCGGGTATGCGCACCACGACGCGCCCCAAAACCACATCGCCACGAGCCAGCAATTCAGCCTGGCGCGACGCTTCACCGTGCGCCGATGCCGGTGATGTCGCTCGATTGCAGCCAGGACGCTGCGCCGCCGGTGTCGTCGTGACGGCGCAGCGGCTTGATGCCGTGCTGCGTCTCGCAGATGCCTTCGATCCGCTGGATCCTCGCAGCCACGTTTCCGGCCATCACATCATCACGATGTTGGGTCTGGCTGCGGATTTCGGCGAGCTGGGCACGCACGTCTGCCTCGAATACGCCCAGCTTTTTATCCATTGCGGACACGGAACCGCCAAGGGCATCGATGCGCTCGACGAATGATCCCCAGTACCATTTGATGACAGCGACGGCGATGCCGGATGACGAGGCGAACAGTGCCGCGGCGATCGGAGCGGCGAGTCGCAGCAGCTCAAGCTCAAGGGGTGTGAACATGGCTTGGTTTAAACCTCCTAGATGAACTGCACAAAGCCGGTCTCCCATACCAATAGCTGCTTTATCGGATGATAAGTGGCAAAAGGTTTGAAAGCTGAAACGATGTCTGCCACATAGGGCGACGGCCCATCAGGCGAGACAGGCGGCAGGTAGTTAAAATGCGTCTCGCCGATTTTTCTGATAGCCATGCCGTAGACTCGATTCGTGTACCGTTCTACGTTCAACGTTATGTTGCCAACACCGTAGATAAAGAATTCGCCATAGGCGTTCGGCGTTGCGTTGGCTAGAGTTATGCCGTCGAAAAGCCACTCGACGGGATCGCTTACGACGCCTCCGATTTTTGTGTAATGCGTATACGACCCACCGTCGCCAGTAACCACGCTAGGCGGTCTAAAAGCATATTCATTGCCGGCAATAGGTTTTTCCGTGGATGCATAAATCTCGACAGTTACATAAAGCACTTCCTGCAGATTATCGGCAGCGTCGAACGCATAGCCGATGATCAACTCTGTTGACACGGTACTTCCTTGCTTCGTCTCCTTCCATCCAATCCGCCACCCGAGCGACCAAGGGAAATCTGGTTGTGGCAGTGGCGGCAAAAAATCGGGTGGCTCGGGGTCCGGAATCAGTTGGTCCTGCGTGTACTCTGTCTCAGGACCAAAGATTGACTCGCCCGTAACCTCGTTGAAACGCAGCGTCTGATAAAGCCACGTTTTTTTACTGAAACTGCTTATAACTCTTTTTGACATGCTGTACACGTTGCCAGCTGGAGACCCGTCGCACAGCAATGTGTTGGTCGCCGTTGCAGCCGGCGGAATGCCCTGAATGTTGATCAGCGACGCGCCGCGGTTGACGCCAAAATCGTTGAATAAGACCGCGTTGGCGCCCTTGCTGTCGATGTCGTACAGCACGCCGTTTCTGTAAGCCGAGCTGCTTGGGTTGATCGGTGCGAAAATCGTTTGGACGAGACCGCCCCCTTTGTCCAGCGTCAGGAATGTTCGGCGCAGCGGATAAAAGCGCAGGCTTAGCCCCCAAACGCCAAGGTCAAAGCTGTGCGTATATTGGACTCGCCAGGTGGAATTATCCGGGGCGATGTAGACCCAGGATGCACCATAGACGGCGATGGACTGCTCGTAGAGACAGAAGCCTGCGAGAAGGCCGTAATTCAGCCAGGTTCGGCCGGCCGCGACATCGGCGGCGTCTGCTGATTCTGTTGGCGTGACGCCATAGGGCACCAGCGCATAGAGGTTGCCATTAACCAGGCCGGGCCTTGCCGCCGGCCTCGTCGCCCCGTTTGGCAAGCGCATCGTGCCGCCCTGGATAAGCCCGTGCCACGGGTCGCCAAGCTTCGTGATTTGATCGAGCACGCACAGGCCATTGCCAGCCGGTGCTGCGTAGGGAGGCGGCTTGAGGTAGAGTTTCTCATCCACTCCGTCGACGAACATGTCGACGACCTTGGCTTTGCGCACCATGGCGTGCACGCCGGTTGGCCCGCGAACGATGTCGGTTTTCGGGAACCACTCGGACACCGGATTGACGGCGACGAAGCCGGCGATCCTGTCGGCGCCGGCGATCGGGCGGATGATCGCGGCCTGCAGCGGCAACTGGTAATCGGTCGTCAACAGGCTGTCGGTGGTCGTCAGTTTGACAGCCGACGGGAAATAGTTTGAGTCGCCGGCAGTCGTGTCACGCGGCCTTGGTTGGAGGTAAAGCACCATGTCGCCGATCAGCGGCGTGTTGAGCATCTCGTACTGGTACGTCATCGCGTTGTCGTTCTCGAGCGTGCGAAGCGCATAGTCAAACTCGATGTAATCGCCAGCAGCCAGGCGCGGGCCGGCCTTGCCGATGCGTTCCGGGATCGGGACAAGCAGAATCGGCGCGGGCAATACCTTGTTACGCCGCGTAGTCGTTCCAACGCCTGTAGCCAGATGTTCGCGGGCGATGACGACCTTGTCCGCGTTCACACCGGCGCCCCTGCAGAGCTGGCTTTGCCGGTTCGGGCCGGGATCGGCGGGGATGAGACGGAGGGCGGCAGTTGTTTCGCCCGGTAGGTGGATAGCCCGGTGGCAGTGACCATATCCTCCAGGGATTGCACCAGGTCGGCGCCAACAGGCGGACGAGGCGGTGGTAGTGAGACGGTCATAACGTCACATCGAACAGGTCTTCGAGGATTTCCGCTGAATAGCTCGATGTCAGCGGCAGGATAGACATGTTGCGCTCGTTGTCTGCAACCGCCGGGAAAGTGACGGTCAGAATGTGGTCTTCGTTGGGGCCGTAGTTGAAATCGGCATACGGAACGTCCGCAAGCGGCGTCGTTGCCGGCAAGGATCCGGACGGAGCAGCGATTGGCGTATCCGGGTGCACGATGCCGGTGCCCGCTACAGAGCAGATCGCAAGCGAAAAGCTGGTGGTCGCCTGGCCGGTGGCGGGCGACAGGGTATGTGTCAAGCTCTGGCATTTGCCGCGCGCGCTGAGCCTGCCGGGGATCTCAATGCCGATTGTCCTCGGCAGATCAATGTCGGGATTCAAGGCCACGGATGCTGACACGCTGTTACGGCGATGTGATGCCCATATTTTTGTCTTGGCGATGGCAATCAGCGTTTCCATCGCGGCATTGGCTGCGGCGCGGTCTGTGTCTGTCGTCAGCGTAACGTCGGCGCTTGTGGTAAAGCCATTGGACACGGTCGCGCGGTCTTTTGGCGGGATCGTTGAGATGGACTTAGCGTAGAGCAACATGCTGTGCTCGACAGCTTCGAGCGGTGGATACTCGCCGACCAGTGCGCCGGACAGTCGATCGCGCAGCGTGCCGACGACGGCAATGGATTCTGGAGCCGTGACGGTTATTTGGTGTTGCTCCTCGATCTGTTGAGCGTAATCGAAGCTCACGAGCGCAACCCAGCCCATGCACAGCAGGTAGTCGCTGGGCCCCATGACCCAGGGCGGGACGTTGAATGCGGGCAAATCGGTATAGGTGATCGTCGAGATTGCGCCACCCGCAGCGGCGATTGCGGCTTCGACGGCAGCCCTGGTAAGGAACCAGTTACCGGCTGCGGCGTGTGCACCGATGCTGCCCAGCGTGACGTAGGTATCTGCAATTTCGTAGCCTTCCGTCTTCACCCGAGGGAAGCGGTAGGCAAAATCGATGTCGACGCGGTTGGTGATCTGGTGCCTCGCCGCTTGCGTCGTGCGTAGCGATCCGTCGAGGATGTGCTCGTCCGTGAACGCGATGTTCGGGCTGGCACGCGGCGCCCATGGTGTGAGCCGAAAATCGCCCGTTGGGCTCAGGTCGAGCGATGCTGGGACAGTCGCCAGGCGATCCTGCGCGCGGGACCAGCCGCGGGCGGCGCGGTCGAAGATGACCGGCGAGTGATAGCCCCCAGGGACGAGCACGTCAATCGAGACAGCGCTGAGCGCTTCGACGCGATTCTGGAGGTTGTCAGTGGCGAGAAGGCCGATTGTGCGCGTTTCCATGTCTAGCGCAGGCGTATCTATCAGGCCGGTGAAGAGTCGGCGCTGGTCGGTGGCAACGCCAGACGACATGTCGGCAATGTCGATTGTCAGCCCCTTGCCGGACCAGTCGGCAATCGCGAATGTTGAGCCGGCGGCGGGCAAGATAGTCAGTTCGGCGATGCGCGCGGCGCCCTCGCTTGCCTCGATGCGGATGTCGCCGACAATGCGGGATGACAGGTCGACGCCAGCAATGCGGACGACGGCGGCCCATACGGCAGCCGATGCTCCAGGCGCACCGCCACCCGATCCGGCGGTCCCCGAGTAGGTTGGCGGATAGACGATGACCGGCGGCGCACCGAGCCAGAAGTTCACTCCGAAATAGCTCGGCGGGGCGTAGACAACGCCATCGCTCTGGAAATCGACATCGTCGAAAAGTGGCGGCGAGTAAGGCATGGTCAGCTGCCAGGTGTTACGCGATCATAGACGAGGCAATTTTCGACACCGACACCGTCGACGGGCGGGTCGGTGTCGGTATCGATGCGGAGCACGATTTGCTCGTCGTAGGTCGTCGGATAGGCGGTGTACTGGCCTGTGACCAGATCGGATAGCACGTGCACACCCTGCGCGCGCGGGATGACTCGAATCAGCCGGCGAATGGGCAGGCCGGCCAGGTCAAGCACGGTGCCGGAAATGGTCGGACGCGGCCAGGGGTCCGTCGGAACAGCGTGGCTCGCCCGATAGTCAGCAACCGTAATGCGCAGCTGCGCCATCCACCCCTTGTAGAGATTTTGCGATTGCCCGTCCTGCCCGAGATAGACGCCATTCCCGCCCATGGCGACGGCCATCGTCGCCGTCGAATATTGGACACCGTCCAGCCAGAGGTAGAACGTATGCGTGATGCGGTCGAGTTGCAGCCAGTGCCATGTGTCGTCAGATACATCGGTCGCGACGAAGCCGATGAGGTCGACGTAGCCTGCGCCGGAGTCACACTGCACGCGCAGCTGCGCCGGGTTGGAGGATGCGTTGCAGATGATGCGCATCGTTCCGGCAGCGCCAGTCTCGCCGATCTGAATCAGCACTGCGTCCGCTCCACCATGCCCTCCATCCTCGGTGCGGAAAGCGAGTTGAATGGAAAAGTCAGTCGAGAGATTGACGTAGCCGTCAACAGACCCGCCGGAGTAGTTTGGGCCGGACGCCGAGCCGCCAAAAAAAGCCGCATCGCCCGCACCAAACGGGGATCCGACGGTGTCAAGGATCTCCGTCAGCGTGCCGAAAATCGTGACGTTGCCGCGGGCGTCTAAAAAATCCGCTGATAGCGGCATCATGACGACAACATAGGCCCATTGTGCATCAACAGCCATGGCTCACACCTCCTCGGCGACGATTTCCCAGCGGTAGGACGCGCCACCACGGGAGAAGGATTGCACGGGCCGGTTGACCCAGCAGGTCAGCAGCGGGTAATAGCTCACGATGTATCCGATGGTGTCGCCGATCACCTGTCCGGCAGTCGCGACGTTGCCATTGATCACGAGAGAGGCAGCGCGGGTTCCGCCGTCCGGGAGCAGGGCAACCGCCCATGGCGTATGACCCGCATCGGAGCGGCGAGCCGCTGGCAGCGTCGCCTGGCGCCCGACGTCCATCAGCAGCGCTTGCGGGGCGACGCAGGCGACCAGCATTGCTGCGGTCGTGTCGAGAGACTGCAGCAATGGCGGAATCCAGCCGCCACCGCTGATCGTCGTTCGCGTCTTTTTCCACGTCTCCTGCTTGATCCCATCGCCTGAAATCGTGCGCAAGGTCGTTTCGCCGCCAATGAACTCGTAGGTCTGATCGATGTCGAGCGCGGCGCGTAGCGGGATCTCCAGAGTGCCAAGCTTGAGAATGATCATTTTCTAGGCCAGACAGCACCGGCCGGGCGAATGCCCGGTGGTGCGGGTTAGGTGGTGGGTGACGGGTTACGGGGTGATCGGATCAGGGACGATCGGATCAGGGATCACCGGGTCCTGGATCACCGGGTCAGGCGTGACGGGGAGATCAGCCACCAAAGCGTCGACGGCGTCAGCTTGGGCAGTCAAAGCAGCCAAAGCGGCGTCGACTTCTGGGGTCGTCTCGCCGGCCTGAGCCAGCGCGGCGGCGAGTTCCTGGATTTTATCCAGGAGGGATTGCGTCTCGCCGCCGATTTTGGTCAGGGTGGCATTGATCGCGGTCAGTTGTGCAGCGAGTTCGGTTTGGGTGGCCATGATGCGCTCCAGTTTGCGGTTGAGGGTGGCAAGGGCAGCATGCCCCGTGCCGTACAGGTGAATCGTCAGGCTCTTGACGTTGATCGTCATTCGGTCGTCCTGAGCGGGTTGCCGGGCCGGCGGTTGCCGAGTGCCCGGTGGTGCAGGCCAGCGATTGCGACGGCTGGCCGGAAAGTGGTATTCATCGTCGCCCACCACTGCGCAGAGCCTCGCGTTGGAAGTCTCGCTGCAGGCGGTCGAAATCGTAGGGCTTGAGCTCGGCGGCATAGGAGCCCATGCCCGGGAAGTTGAAGGTGGCGGCGGCGCGGGCGTTGGCTGGTTCGCTTGGTTGGACGTTGGGGACAGACAGGCGGCCGACCAGGCCCCCGTCGGCGTAGCCGGGGATAGCGGACAGCCCGTAGCGATTGAGTCGCTCCAGGAGTGACAGTGCACCACGCTGGCGCAGGATCTCGGAGCGCACCACGAATTCACCGGCGTGCACGATGCCAGCGGGCTGATACTTGCCGCCGGGGCCGGTGTAGCCGCCTCGCGCGAAGCCATCCAGCGAGACGTCTGCGGTAGTCGCCTCAGCGCCTGTTTGGACGGTGTTTACCGTGACTGTCACGGTTTTGTCCTGCAGCGCGTTGAGCTGTGCCTGAAGGGTGGCGATTTCGCCAACGGCTTGGGTGATGTCGGCTTGCACCTTGACGGCCGCGGCCTTGGTCTGCAGGTCGGTGATTTGCTTGTCGAGGTCTGCGATCGTCGCCTGTTGCGCGCGGGCGACGTCCTCAAGATTGGCGGCTTCGCGTTTTTTGGCTTCGGCGCGGGCTTCCTCGGCGGTGGCCTGCGCATCGGCTACGCGCTCAGTCGCTCGGGCGCGGTCCTCCGGTGCCGTCAGCTTGTCGCCGGCCCTGGCGGCGCGCTCGGCGGTCTTGGTCGCTTCGTCGGCCAGGCGGGCGGCATTTTCCAGGCGGCCTTGCTGCGCGGCCATCTTGGCGAGAAGCGCAGTTTGTACGGCCTCGTCGGACAGGCGAGCATAGTCTCGCTGGTAGAGCGCGGCCTGATCTGCTTCCGGCAGCGCACTGCGGCGGATGTCCTCGGCCTTGTCGACGCCAGCCTTGCGGATGTTGGCGGCGCTGCTGACCAGACTGGCGGCTTCCTCGCTGGCCTTGCGGGCGCCGTCAATGCTCGCCTGCCAGGCTGTTTTCAGTGCGTCGCGCAGCTTTTCGGCGTTGGCGATCTGCGCCGCGGTGCGCTTGGTGTCGTCGTCGAGCACTTCGGCAGAGACTTTGCCGGACGCAATGCCGCGCAGCTGGTCGAGCTTGATCAGCGTGTCGGATAGCCGCTTTGCAATGACGATGCGCTTTGCCGTCGTGTCCTCGTCCTGGCCGGCTTCTTTCCCGCGCAAGCCTTCGTAGAATTTGAGGAGCTTTTCCTGCTTGGCGATGTCATCGAACACAGACGCGCCGGTGATTGCGCCCAGCAGGCCGCGCCCCTTTCCGGAATCCTTCTCGGCATTCAGTTCGGCGAGCTTTTTCTTGACGCGATCAATCGACGCCTCCAACGGGGCGATTTGACCGGTCACGGCGACGGAATCGAATAGACCTAGCCCGGCTTGCTTGGCGGCCATAAACTCGCCGAGCAGCTTGTTCAGCGACGGAATCAGCGCATTGCCAATCGACACGCCGGCGCTTGATGCCAAAGTCTTGAGGCGGTCAATGTTGTCGTTGAATTCCTCGCTCGCTTTGGCCAGCTCAGTGCTCATCAGCCCCCCGAGGCTTTCGAGCTCTGCGCCCATTGCCTTGAGGGCTTCCGATCCACCAGCGAGCGCGACAACGAGGTCTTTTCCGACCTTCTGCCCAAAAAGCCCGATGGCAGCGTTTGTTTGCGCGGCGCCTTCAGGCAGGGCGGCGATGGCGTCGGCCAGTTCGTAGAAGACATCGATGCCGGCCTTGATCTTTCCATCAGCTCCGCGGACAGCGACGCCAAGATCGTCGAATCGCTTGACGGCTTCCGGGTTGCCTGCGCCGGCGGCGGCGATCTGTTGCCCGAGGGCTACCAGGCCCTTCTCAAGCTGTTCCGTGCTGACGCCGGAGAGGTCGGCGGCATATTGCAGCTTGCTCAGGTCTTCGACGGCGATGCCGGTCTTGACCGACATCTTCGCGAGCGCATCGCCGGCGTCAATCACGCTCTTGGTGATCGCCGTGAGTCCGGCAACTACGCCAGTTCCTGCGAGCGCGCCACCGAAGGAGAATGCCTTTGTCGACAGCGCAGACAGGCCGTTCAGCTCGGTTTTCAGGCGCTCGACAGCCTTGATGGCTCCCGATGCGTCGCCGGTAATGACAACTTTCGTGCTCATGCGCGCGCCTGTTTATTTGCCAGCTCGACGGCTATCTCATACGTCCGCCACGGGTAGCGCCATGGGTCGCTGTGACCGTGCGCCATGATCAGGGCGATGCATGATCGGTCAATGCCATCCGCTCGGCTTCGGCCAGCATCATCCGGGCGACTCCGGACAGAGCCGCCCGCACTCGAAAAAAATGCGGGTTCAGGCCCTTGCAGGCATCGACCAGCGGCTGCAGATCGCTCGGCGCGAATGGCTCGAGGTCGTCGGCGGTTGCGTCGCACTGGCAGGCGAGGTCATGCAAGCCGAATCCGTCGAAGGCGAGCGCGTGCAGCGGGTCGGCTTGGCGCGGCGCGGTGATCAGCAGAGCGCGCACGTCCGCCACCGTCAATTCGCGGACGGTGACGGAGCGCTCGCCTAGCTGAATGGTGCGAGTGGCCGGCATGTCGGCTTAGCTCGCCTGCTGCATCTCGAAATATTGAGACTTGCCTGGTGTCGTGATCGTCTCATCTTTCTGCAGCGAGAACGATACCTGCAGAGTGCCGAAGTCATCGCCGATCAGGCCGACGTTTTGCGCAACGCCGAGCTTGGCCTTGAAACCCTTGAAAACCGTGTACTTGCCGTCGACCTCATTTACGCCCTCGACGTGGATCGAGACATTTGGCGCGCTGGTGATCAGGGCCTGGACATCGGCGCCGGCCTGCGGCGTGTAGCTGATGGTGATAGCGTCGCCAGATACCACGCCGGCGGTCGTGATCGCCGCGGCGATCGTGATGCCGCCAGCGCTCACGGTGTAGTCAGCCACATCGACCGTGGTAGCGCCTTTTTTGACGACAGGCGCGACGGTCGTGTTGATCAGCCGTTTCGTCGGAACGAACTTCCCGGGGACGATCTTGTATCCAGCCTCGTCGACAATCGCGTTGGCGGTCAGGTCGGCAGTGGTGCCCCACAGGGCAAGCGCCAGGTTATCGGCGGTGAAGTGCCGAAGGTCCATCGTGCCGGTGGCGTCGGTAATGCGCTTGATTGAGGCGTCGACGCCGCCGGATGCGCTGGCATAGTCAAGCAGCTTCTTTTCCTCTTCGGCGAAGCTGAATTGGAAATTGCTGACGTTCTCCAGGTAGCGGAAAGGCCGATTCTCGAAAGTTGTGCCGTCGGCGCAGGCAGCAACTCGCACTTTTGCCTTGCCAATGAATGCTGATCCCATTTTTAATGCTCCTTAAATTCCGACGACATGCGCCGGCAGATTGAATCCAAACGACAGGCGCAAAATGCGACCGTCAAAGCTTGTTTCGTCGCCGTCGAGAATCTGGCACTCACGGCCGGGCGTCGGTTCCCATCCTGCAAGCGCAGTCATTGCCGATGACAAAATCGTATCGGCTTCTGTCTTCTGCTGATTGGTCGCCAGCGGAACGTCGACAAAAACGCTGCACGTCCATTGCAGGCCGAGCCTGACCGTTTTCCCTGTCTGGCCGTATGGCGACATGCGAGCCAAACGGATTTGCAGAGTAACCGGCGCCGTGTTGTCGTCGGTGAAATCGATCAGGTCGTATGTGCCGAGAAGGACAGATCCGACCGGACAGATGGCGGTCAGGCGCGCCAGAATGGCGGTTTCGAGATCGATTATCATGGCTGTTTCACCAGTTCGGCGACCATCTCACTGCGAGAGATGCGGCGCGGAATGTTCACCACGCGATACAGCGACCCGCCGACGCTTATATCTGCTGACGCCTGCAGGGTTGAACCTGCTGCCTCATACCTCAAACGATGCGTGCTCGCACTCACAGTTTCGAAAAGCTCATTGTCTGCAGTGTCTAAAATTCCTTCGAATTGCACTCCGGCACAAGAGCACATCACCGCAAAGTCGACATAAAAAATGTCAAGCGAATCAGCAATCGCTGGCGATCCTGCCGTTGAATATACGCCGCGATAGGTAACGTCCTGTTCGCGGTATCGACGATGCGAGCTGTACTGCGTGCGCATCTATGCAACCCCGTAGGCTGCCAGGCGTGCGGCCTCCTCTGCTTCTGCTGCATCCTGCAGCGCGGCCGACTCCATCGCCAGGCTCCAGAGGATGGCATACAAATCGCCGTGCGTGATGGTTTGCCCGGTCGGCGCGCCGGTCTCAGGATTGCACAGAGCAAGCGTTTCCGTCGGATCGTTGAAGTGCCGCAGAGTAGCCCCTGCCGGCGTGCCGAGAGTGGTGCCGTCTGCGAGCGCCACCCGGTCTTCCCAATCAAACCGGATCCACGGCACCTTGCCGTGCGCATTGTCGAATTCGCCGTGACAGCTGCGCCGCCACTTCTGGCCCGTCACGTCTGATTGTCTGTAGTCTGGTTCTGGCATCACACCACCCCTGCCTGTTTGGCTGTCTCGAAAAACAGGGAAATCAGATCGCGCGTCAGAGTGTCGTAAGGGCGCGTCTGATTGCCTGCCAATGGCAGCCCGGTGCGACGGTTATAGATCGGGAATGTCTTTGTCCCGGTTCCGTCCGTCAGATCAACGCTGATCGGCATTTGCTGCTCCAGGAATATCGTGTTATCAGACAGGACGGTGATCTTGACCAAGTTGAAGTTCACGCGCAGGTTGCGGGTGATCGGGTCAATAACGATTTCCGCCCGGTCGCACGTGATCCCACGAGAGCCTGCGACGTTGGCCTCGCTGATGATGTCGTCTCGATTGAGTGGCATTGCTTTTGTCCTAGTTGATCACGATGAAGTTGACGCGCGTCTCTGCCGTGGCGGCGGCGTTGGCGTAGATGGTGAAGCTTCCGGCAGCGGCTACGACAAGGACTGTTTTCATCGTCGCGTCGTTGGTGGCGACGGTGGCGATGATCACGCTTGCCGTTGTGACGCGACTGTCTGTGACGACGAGCGAGGTAGCGCCAGCTGCAAAGTTCACGCTGCCGCAGGTCTTGTTGATCGTCTGCGCGCCAGTGGTGCCGGCAGCGGTGACGGTTTTGTCCAGGATGATGTCGCCGTAGATCTGCGTTTTGGTATTGCTCGATGCGCCTATGCACGTTGTATTACTGCCGATGCCGATGGCGTTGTAGCCAAAGACGTTTTCAGCGGTGACGCCATCAGCCGAGGCTTTTGTCAATGAGCCGAGGAATACGCAGTTTGTGGGCGTAGTTAGTGCGGTTGACCCGTCTGCTAAATAGCGGCCCGCGGCCTGGCCAAAGTTGCTGTTGCTGTGGCCTGTCGTGTTGCTGTAGCCCGCGGCCTGGCCAAAGTTGCTGTTGTTGTAGCCGGTCGTGTTGTTGTAGCCCGCGGCCTGGCCAAAGTTGCTGTTGTTGTAGCCGGTCGTGTTGCTGCGGCCCGCGTCACGACCAACGTTGGTGTTGCTATAGCCTGTCGTGATGCTGTAGCCCGCGTCACGACCAACGTTGGTGTTGCTATAGCCTGTCGTGATGCTGTAGCCAGCGCTCACGCCAAAGTTGCAGTTGCTGTAGCCTGTCGTGATGCT
>ERZ761603.2077-NODE-2077-length-14202-cov-9.173747_pt1 | contig 14202 bp, 4 predicted proteins | sample MGYA00511879_ERZ761603 | MGnify/ENA primary metagenome ERZ761603 (study PRJEB28899, sample SAMN02850040) | bioreactor sludge metagenome | biome: EBPR Sludge; feature: EBPR Bioreactor; material: flocular biomat | place: Australia: Thorneside Wastwater Treatment... | reverse complement strand
TACTGATCCCCGGCCCGAACTTCACGCAGCGCGGAACCAGCGTATCGTCGAGGATCAGGGTCACCAGTTCGGCCGGGCACACCCTCAGCAGCAGCCGAAACAAACGCAGCGACAGTTTCCGGGATCGAAAACGATCCCTGATGCGTCACCACGCCCAAGCAGTGCGTGACGACCGCGTTTTTCGTGCCATATGACTGTCATATGGCGATTTTCATCTTTCCTGCGTATAGTTGACCGCGACTTCTTAAAGCATACACGCTAAATTATAGAGTCCGAGGTGGGGCGTATGCCAATGCACGGCGAGCTGCAAAAAGCGATTCGCCATGACGAACTCCTATGGCTGTTGGGCAGCCTGTGCGGGCTTTTCCGGATCCCGTTCGGTGCTGCCCTGATTGCCCAGAACTTCCCGCCGCCGTATACCCTCGCCACCGTCCACGAAGCTGCCCGCGCCCTCGGGTTCAAGACCGGACAACACCCGGTGATCACGGCCCACTGGGCCGCTCTCCCGCTGCCGGCCATTGCCTTCCTGCAGGAACCGGCTTCCGGCGAACCGAAGCCTGCCGTGCGGTCACCCCGGCAAACTCTTGGGTCCAGCACCACGCTCGAAGCGGACTCCCAAGTGTGCCGGAATGACCATGAGGAGAGCGATCCAGCGCGCTCGACGGAGCCGCCACCGGATCTCCCCGAAGACATGCCGCCCGCCACACCGCTGCACGCCATCCTCATCGTCAAAGCCTCCGCCGAGCAGCTTCTCTACTTTCGGTCCGGCCGCCAGACCCCGGAAACGCTGCCGATTGCTGAAGTCGCTACCCGGCTTGCCCCCGACCTTGTCTTCGTCGCCAAGGACGCCACCACCGGTACCGGCGACGACGACCCCATCGCCGGCTTCACCACCGAGAAGAAAGCCTTCGGTTTCAGCTGGTTCATCCCTGAACTCAAGAAGCACAAGCGCATCTGGCGCGACGTCCTGCTCGCCAGCCTCGCCATCCAGCTCGTCGGCCTGGTCACGCCCTTGTTCACCCAGGTCATCATCGACAAGGTCGTCGTGCATCAGGCCAACAGCACCCTCATCGTCCTCGGCGTCGCCCTCGTCATGTTCATGCTGTTTACCAGTGGCATGACCTGGCTGCGCCAATACCTGGTGTTGCACACCGGCAACCGCATCGACGCCGTGCTCGGCAGCCAGGTCATGCGCCACCTCCTGCGCTTGCCGCTGCCGTACTTCGAACAACGCCCGACTGGCACCCTCGTCGCCCGCTTGCACGGCGTCGAAACCATCCGCGAATTCGTCTCCGGCGCCGCCGTCACGCTGATGCTCGACTTTCCCTTCCTGCTCATCTTCCTTGCCGTGATGTTTGCCTACAGCTGGCAGCTTTCACTGATCGCCGTCAGCCTGCTCGGTATCGTCGCCATTCTCAGCGTCCTCGTCGCCCCCATCTTCCGCGACAAGCTCAACAAGCAATTCATGCTCGGCGCCAGAAACCAGTCCTTCCTTACCGAATACGTCTGCGGCATGGCTACCGTCAAATCGCTGCAGATGGAACCGGACATCGACAGGAAGTACGGCGATCTCCTCGCCCAGTACCTCACTGCCGGCTTCTCCACCAAACAGCTTGGCAACACCTACAACGTCATCGCCAACAGTCTCGAACAGGTGATGACCCTGTCCATTCTCGTCGTCGGCGCCCTCCTGGTGATGCAGAACGAAGGCTTCACCATCGGCATGCTCGTCGCCTTCCAGATGTTCGCCGGGCGCATGAGCCAGCCGATGCTGCGGCTGGTCGGCCTGTGGCAGGACTTCCAGCAGGCCAACATCGCCGTCAAATGCCTCGGCGACATCCTCGATATGCCGCAGGAACCACACACGCTGACCCCCAAGCGCGAACAGGGTGGCACGGGGCAGCTCAGCATCAGCAATCTGTCGTTCCGTTATGGCGACCAACTCCCCTGGCTGTACAGAAACCTCGACCTCGCCTTCAAGCCAGGCCACCTGAGTGTGATCATGGGTCCCTCAGGTTGCGGCAAGAGCACGCTGGCCAAGCTGATGCTCGGCTTTTACCAGCCGCAGGAAGGGCAGATCGCCCTCGACGGCAAGGACATCCGCACCCTGGCCGCCAACGAACTGCGCAGCGTCTTCGGCGTCGTGCCGCAGGAGACGGTGCTTTTCTCCGGCACGCTCTACGACAACCTGGTCATGGCCCATCCACACGCCACCTTCGACGACGTGATCACCGTCTGCAAAGCTGCCGAAATCCACGCCGTGATCGAAAAACTCCCCGAAGGCTACCAGACCGAGATCGGCGAACGCGGCACCGGCTTGTCGGGCGGGCAGAAGCAGCGCATTGCCATTGCAAGAGCCTTACTCAAACGCCCGAAGATCCTCATTTTCGACGAAGCAGTTTCCAGCCTCGACCCGCAGACCGCCGAACACTTCGCCAAAACCATCAACAAGCTGAAGGGGCAGGTCACGATGCTGTTCATCACGCACCAGATACCAAGAGGGTTGCAGGTCGATGAGGTGTTCAGCTTTGGTGGCGATCATCAGCATACGACCAAGGTCGAGGTGGTCGGGGAGAAGGAGCAGTGAATTCGCTTGCATCGGATGACAGGACTAGCCACGAAACCCATTGGAGGACCGCCGCATGAAACGCACGACACTCGTTTCGCTGATCCTTGCGACCACATTGTTCGGCTGCGCCGGCCTGTCGGCAGAGTTGACACAGCGCGAGGTTGCCAAAGAACGTCTCGCCAAGGCCGAGGCGATGTTCCAGGAGCGCTGCAAGAAGTCCGGGGAGTTCATTCACCGTACGGCGGAGAACGTCGAAGGCGTCTTTCTCCTGAAACTCCGGCCCAAGAAAATCAATCACGGCGATCAATTTAAAATGGATGACCCGTATGGAAGAGATGTGGGTGGGGATGGCTATATCACTAACTTCCTTCTGGGGAGAGATGCCAAAGGATCATTAGTTGAGCAAAGTGCGTTCAAAAATGGCTATATCTACGTCGATGCCATTGATCCGGAAGACGGCAAGCGATATCGCTATACGGGGGGGATGAAAGTTGTCGGGAGGAAGGATGTTAGCGCCAAGGGTGTCCAGATGGCGTTGGAGAGAAACCCCAGCTTCGACCTGAACATCTACGCCTTCCGGCTCGACCGGGTTCCCGCCCCGGACCCAGCGCCGCGCTACGGCGTGACCTACGACGACATCTCGACACTTGAAGAGCGCGACTACTGGATCGCCGGCAGTTCGCTGAAGGTCATCGACCTTGCGACCAACGAAGTGATGGCCGAGCGCATCGGCTACATGATGGATCGCGGCCAGGGCAAGAAATCGGGTGGGCGGTCGCCGTGGCTGTTTGCCGCGCACCATGCATGCCCGAGTTTTCCGACAACACCGGGCGGGCAACCATTCAAAATGGATCAGACACGCGATTTCGTAGAAAAAACTCTTCCTATCAAGCAGGAGAAATAGCATGCCGACGATTTCCGATTACCTGAAATATGCCAACTTGCAAATGGCCGCCGAGGCTTTCCTTGTTGATGCCCTTGGAAATCCGCTGACCGGCGATAGATATCGCGAAGCACTCGAAAGCGGCAACGGCCACGCCTCTAAATTCACTGAATCGGAAGCAATCAAGTTCGAAAGCGAATGGACTGTGGTGGACCAACGCAAGAACACTGATTCGGGCTTTTCCGGAACACTGTTCAGGAACAAGAGGACCAACGAATATGTGATCAGTTTTCGCAGTACCGAATTCATCGACGACGCAATCCGTGACAGCGCGTCGACGAACACGCTGGAAGTGCACGACACGGGCTGGGCTTGGGGTCAGCTTTCGGATATGGAATCGTGGTATCAGAGCATCAACGGCCAGATTGACGGGCCGCTCAACGTCACCGGCTACAGTCTGGGCGGTCACCTCGCGACGGCGTTCAACCGGCTGCACCAGAGCGAACTCAACGGCGGCCAGGTCATCACCTTCAACGGCGCCGGAGTCGGCGAAATCAACACCGGCACGCTGCGCGAGGCGATCGACTACTTCAATTCCCTGCGCGGATCCGACGAGCAAAGCGAAGCCAAGCGGTTAGCGGCGCTTGATCTTGAAGTGAGCGATTCCAGGAACTTCTACGCAGAGCTGAAACAAAGGCTGGCCGACGGAAGCTGGACGGCTCGGGATGGACTCGATGCGTTGCTCGAACGGTGTCGCACGGCGACGCAATCCGAGATGGTCATTCAGGAAACAAAACCGCTCTACGAAGCGCTGACCGACATCATCGCGCTGCAGGAAGAGGCGGAACGTATCAAAGGCTACACCTCGGGCGCCACCGCCGCCTCCCCAGATACCCCGATCAAGGTCGTCCCTGCCGGGGAGATCGAAGCCCAAACGCTCAACTACCAGCTGGCCGTCTATTTCGCCAGCCAGCGGACCAAGGGCACCAACCTCGTCAGCGACATCGCCCGGATAACAGAAAAGGCCTACGGCGAACCCCGGCTGACCAACCAATACGACCTTGTCGGCATCGAAACCACGGGCGGAACGGCCTGGTCGGCGGTCGCCAACTCCCAACTCCACTACGGCACCCACGACTCGGTGTTCATCGAAGACCAGCCGATAACACGCGGCGGCTTCACCGTCGGGCTGGTCAACGGACTGCTCTCGGCTGAAATCCGTCTTCTGCAGGACAAATACAAGCTCAACAACTTCGCCGATACCCACAGCCTCACGCTGATCGTCGATTCCCTGAACGTCCAGAACGCGTTGCTCAACCTCCTGCCGGAAGAACAGCGCAACACGGACACAGCGCGGAACACGGTGCAACAGATTCTGCTCGCCGCCTCGTCGCGCAAAGCCGATCCGGTGCTCAATGGCCAAGGCCAAGCCGAAGGCGACCCGCTGGAGAACGTCCTCAACGCACTGGGCACGCTGGTGCTGGGTCCGGACGCCTGGAACGTCCTGCGCGGCGACCCCAGCGGCAACACCTGGGCCAACATCCAGGATGCCACTCACGCCGACGGCGACGGGCAATGGGTCACCTTCAGCGGGCGCGAGAGCTTCTACAAGAGGCTGGACGAACTACTCAGCAGCGCTACCTACGAAACGCTCAAAGGCCACCTCACGCTCACCCCGCTCACCGCTGCCCAGGCTGCCGCGCTCAAGGGCGCTGCGCCGACCGACTTTGCCGCCTTCGCCGCGCTCGCCACCCTCAGCCCGTTTGCCGTCGGTGTCAAGGGCGGTTCCGGCGTCGACCTGGAAGCGACGCTGGGCGGGTCCTGGGGTAGCACCTACACCAACTGGCAGAACGACAAGACCCTCAGTGCCGAAGCGCGTGCTGCCGGCCAGGCGACGTACGGCGACAGCTGGTACGCCGACCGCAGCGCCTTCCTCAACTACTGGCTGCAATCGACGGCGGACAACAGACCGATCGTCCAGGATGGCAGCCTCGGACTCAATGCCACCGACCAGCGCATCTACAAGCAACTCGACAGCGGCCAGAAGATCATCGTGCAGAACACCGTCAGCCACGGTGCGGAACCGCCCGACAGCAAGGAAAGCCAATACTATCTGTTTGGCGGCAGGACGCTGGACATTCTCCAGGGGGGCAAGCTCGTCGACCACCTCTACGGCCTGGGCGGTCTCGACCTGCTCGATGGACGGATGGGCAACGACTCCCTCGAAGGCGGGGCGGGTCTGGACTTCTACCGCTTTCGCACGGGCGACGGGAAGGACGTCGTGCTCGACACTGACAAGAGCGGCCTTCTCCAGCGCAACAACGAACTGCTGGTGCTCGCCTACAAGACGGGCGACGGCCAATGGGCGGGCGGCGCGGGGACTCACGCCTTCACGGCGACGCGCGAAGGCGCGAGCCTCGTCCTCACCTTCGCCAACAGCGAAGACGACCATCTCACCGTCAAGAATTTCGACTTCGACGCGGCGCGGACCGGCGCCGGGAGCTACGGACTGAGGCTGATCGACGGCCTGCCGGCGCGGCCGGACGGCGCGCGCCGCTACCTCGGCGATACCGAAGACTGGGACAGCAACCCCGGTCAGAACGGCATCCAGATCGTCTACGACGGCCAAGGCAACAGCGTGCGCGCCGATGGAGAAGGCGGGCGGGCGCGTATCGAACAAGCCAACCGCGACGACGTATTCCGCGGCAGCACCAACCCGGACGACAGCGAACGGTTTGCCGCTGGCGCGGGTAATGACATCGTCTATGGTGACGGTGACGGAGCGAACAGCACGACCAACCCTGTGGGCGGCAACGACCGCATCGAACTCGATGCCGGGCGCGACTGGGGGTTGGCCGGTGGCGGGAACGACTGGGTCGAAGGTGGCGCGGGCGGGGATATTCTGAATGGCAATGCCGGCCACGACGTGCTCTTCGCCGACGCCAGCGGCGACGGCACGCTCACGCTCGAAGGCGCAATCAATAGCGGCGAAGCTGGTGAGGCCGCTCCAGGCGACGCAGATCTCCTTTCCGGCGACGCCGGCAACGACACGCTGATCGGCAGTGCCGGCAAAGACGCCCTGATGGGCGGCCTCGGCAAGGACGTTCTCGTCGGCGGCGCGGGCAATGACGACCTCTACGGCGATGCCACGCTGGCCGACGCTTCCCTGGGTTGGAGTATCGAACGGCGCGTCGACGAACAGAAGGAATCCATGAGCTACGACAGCGTCCTTAACCAGGGAACCTGGCAATTCGACGCCGTGACCGGCGAGGCCGATCTGCTCATCGGTGGGGCGGGTGACGATTGGGCGCTCGGCGGTGGCGGCGATGACCTCATCCAGGGCGGGATCGGTCTCGACGTGCTCTTCGGCCACGCGGGTTCCGATATCGTGCACGGCGGCGATGACCATGACGTTCTCATCGGCGACAATGGTTCTGCCCTTGCCGACAGCCAATGCGGCGACGACATCCTCGACGGTGGCAACGGCAATGACGTGCTGCAGGGTGATGCCGGCAACGACGTGCTGATCGGCGGGGCAGGAAGTGACACCTTGTACGGCGGCAAAGGCCGCGACGTTTACTTCTACAACAAAGGCGACGGCACCGATGTCATCGTCGATCTGCCGGTCGACGCTGATGATCCCGAAGCCAGCGTCCTGATCCTTGGGTCCGGCATTGACAGGGCCGATGTCGTTTTCAGGCTTGGTTCGTTGCACGTCGATGTCGGGAATGGTGAAGGTGTACATTTCGAGGGTTTCGACAGCCTTCATCCGGACGACACGCCAGTCATCGGTGAAATCCGCTTTGCCGACGACAGCACAATGAGCTATGCCGAAATCCTTGCCCGGGGGTTCGCTATCGATGGGACGGCGGGCGACGACACCCTGTGGGGTAGCGCCGTCACCGATCACATGCGTGGCAGTGCCGGAGACGACACCCTCGTGGGGTATGGTGGCGATGACGTTCTCGACGGGGGGGGCGGTAGCGATCTGATGGATGGGGGCGACGGCAACGATCTCTACCTGATCGACTCGGGTGACAGTCAAGTGTCTGCCGGAGTCTTGGTCGAACGGATCAAGGACTCGTCCGGGGACGATACCGTTCGCTTCGGTCCGTCCGTCGATCGTTCGACTTTCACTGTATCCGGCAGGCAGGATCAAGACGGGAATGCCCTGCTGGTGATTGACTCGGGAAGCGGTGATCGTCTTGCCATTGTCGATGGCGCAGCCGACGCGATTGAACACTATCGGTTTGCTGATGGGACGCAACTGAATGCCAGCGAATTGATCGGTCGTTACGCCTCACGCGCAATCGGTGCCAGTGGGGCGGCGACGACACCCCGCCTTTATGGCGGAAAGCTCGATGACGTGCTGACGGCGTACGGCGATACACGGATATCCGGTGGTCTGGGCAACGACAGCATTACCCTGCAAGGCAACCACAACGCGATGATCTACCGCAAGGGGGACGGGCATGACAGTGTGACGGCGTCGATGAACGACAACGTGCTGCGAGTCTCGGGCGGCATGACGGCATCGGATATCAAGTGGACGGCTGAAGAACTGACGCTGCAGATTGGCGACAACAGCGGCGATCTGTTGAGTTTCGATCGGGTGGCGGGCGATGCTCAGTACGCGCCTTTTGTTCGCATCGAGTTTGACGATGGCTCGACGCTGAGTTTTTCTGACCTGTTGGCGCGTGGTGTCGATATTGCGGGAAGCACAGGCGACGACCTGTTGATTGGAACTGCGCAGATCAAAGGCATGGCTGGCGGTGCGGGAAACGACACTTACCGGATATCGGACGCCTCGCATCTGGTCGTTGAGGCCGTTGGCGAAGGTATCGATACGGTTGAGTCTGCCATCGACCACACGCTGGGTGACAATGTGGAGGACCTGGTGCTCACCGGGAACGCGCTCAATGGCACGGGGAATACGCTGGATAACCGGTTGACCGGCAATGCCCAGAACAATACGTTGAGTGGGGGGGCGGGCGATGATTTCCTGGATGGCAGTTATGGCAACGACACGCTGATCGGTGGTGACGGCAACGACACCTATCGGTTTTCCCGGCTTTCCGGGGATGATCTCCTGGTCGACAGCGGTGCCAACCGGATCAAACTCGATGGCGGAATCGCTCTTGAGGACCTTGTAGCGATTCGGCAGGGCGACGATTTGCTGCTCTCGATCTTGGGAGATAACGGGCGTAGCAGGCTGCAGGGCTATTTTGCCAACGGCGCGGCGTGGGACCTAATCGATGCTAGTGGCGCGCAGACCGACACGAACATACTGCTGGCAGCGACTCCGCCGACAGGCAATGATCTGGACACGCTCAGGCGGAACTTCGTGAACAGATCCAGGCTCGACATTGAGCTGAATCTGCAAAGCGCGGGCTATACGCCGCAAGTGGATGGAAGCTGGCGTCGCAGCACGGTCAAGCAGGATCTCGTCACGAAGTCGCGGGAGGACCAGCATGTGACGACGACCTGGCACCTGGTGGGGCAGCGCGGAGCGGTTGTATCGACCTCGTTCAGCACTCAGGACTACACCACTTGGACTGAAACAGAACCCTTTGTCTATCGAACCGATGCGGCGGCCAGGATTACGCAGGATCGACTCACGGTCAGCGATGTCGTGGTGAATCTGGAGTCATTCAATGAACAGGGTTCTTTTCAGCGGGACGTGGCAGAAACCCGCTGGGGAGCTCCGCAGTACGGGGGCGAGTTGCATCTTTCCATGCCGGCGGAAATGAGTCCATGGCCAGGCGGTATTATGATAACCCAGTCTATTTATGACATAGTCAAAACCAGCTATGTGGGACAGCTCACCGGAGTGCTCAATGCTCTTCCGAGCCTTGGTGATCTGCCGTCGTCGGTAGCCGTTCTGATTCACAGTGTGGTGCAAAACTACCGGCTCAACGAAGTCAACCTGACTCCCGGCAATCATCGGGTTTACGGTGATCAGTATTCGATGGTGATCGGGAATACGGGGAACGACGAAATCACAGGTGTCGGCTTCGCCTACGGCGGCGAAGGCAATGACACGATTACCGATGCCGATTTTGCCTATGGTGGTCGCGGCGACGACACCTATTACGTTTCCAACGCAAACGACACCGTCGTCGAGAAGCCCGGCGAGGGACACGACCGCATGACGGTCTATAGCGATTTTGCTCTTCCCGAAAATGTCGAGGATCTGATGCTGGTTGGCGGTTCAATCGGCACCGGTAACGTTCTCGACAACATCATTGAAGCAAACGCCACCGATAATACGCTCGATGGTTTGGCGGGGAATGACCGCATCGACGGCGGCGCCGGGAATGATTGGATACTCGGTGGCGACGGCGATGACACGCTTGACGGCGGCGCTGATGCCTCCTACTGGGTGAGTGACAATGGTGGCAGCTCCACAATCCAACAATCCGCCAGTTACGTCGATTACAACGTCGGGGGCCTCGGTGTCGATGACGGTCTTCAGTTAAGGGTCATGACGATGATTGTTCCCGACGAGGGGCACTTCGTACTTGCCGCCAATGCCGATTCTATTGACGGAGGGAGCGGTAACGATCGCATCGATGGCGGATCAGGCGACGACATGCTGATTGGGGGGGCGGGTAACGATGTGATCTATGGTGGTGACGGAGCTCATGTGTATGTGGGTCCGGACTATGTGGACACCGCCGGGGGCAACGACATCCTCGACGGCGGCGCTGGGGATGATGTGCTCACAGGAGGCACCGGTGACGATACGTATCGGTTTGACGCCGGTTTTGGACACGACACACTACGCGAGAACGACGCGACCGTCGGCAACGTGGACCGTATCGTCTTCGGCGCCGGCATCACGCCAGCTAAAGTGATGGCCAGTCGGGACAACCTGGACTTGCTTCTATCCGCAGGAGAAATCGATCAGATAAGGGTCGAGGGTTGGTTTCTTGACAATGCGCACAGAATCGAGCGGATCGAGTTTGCGGATGGCACGACCTGGGCAGCGGCAGCCCTGCGTCAGCACTTGAATCTGGCTCCGGTCGTGGGTGCCTTGATCGGCAGCCAGCAGGCGACGGAGGGCAAGGCCTTCACCTTGGCCATTCCAGCCGGCGCGTTGGTGGACGGTGACCCTGACGACGAGCTGGTGCTCTCGGCCTCGCTGCCGGATGGAAGCGCGCTACCCAGCTGGCTTCACTTTGATGCGGCCAGTCGTACCTTCCGTGGCACTCCTGCCTTCGCTGACGCGGGCAATCTCGATATCGTCCTGACCGCGACCGACCAGGCTGGCGCCAGTGTCCGCCAGGATTTCTCGCTGACCGTCGTTGCCACCACAGGAGTTGTGCTGATGGGTACAGACGGGGACGACATTTTGACGGGAACGCATCGCGACGACACACTCGATGGAGCGGCTGGCCGTGACCGCATCGTGGGCGGAACAGGCAACGACGGTAGCGATGTCCTCAACGGCCTTCTGGGCGCCGACACCCTGGTCGGCGGGCTGGGTAACGACACTTACTATGTGGATAACTCCGGAGACGTTGTTGTCGAACTTGCGGGTGAAGGGACCGACCGGGTCGTTTCCACGACCAGCACTATCCTGGGCGAGAACGTCGAGAAACTCAAGCTGTCGGGAACCGAGGCCATCGAGGGCACCGGCAATGCGCTCAACAACGTCATCGTCGGTGATACGGTCAGCAACATCCTGTCCGGCCTGGGCGGCAACGACCGCCTGACCGGTAATGCCGGTGACGATACGCTGCTGGGTGGCGACGGGAACGACCGCCTCATTGGTGGGGCCGGAATTGATTTCCTGGACGGCGGTGAAGGCAACGATGCCTTGACCGACGCCAGCGGTTCCGGGTGTTTCAACGGCGGAGCCGGGACGGACCGCCTGACCGGCGGCGCCAGTGCCGAAATCTACCTCGGCGGCCTCGGCAGGGACACGCTGACCACCGGTGCCGGTAACGACGTCATCCTGTTCAACAAGGGCGATGGCCAAGACACTATCGCCGCGGATGGCACGGGCAGCGATACGGTCTCGCTTGGCGGCAACTTTGCCTATACCGACCTCTCATTGTGCAAGTTCGCCAATCATCTCGTCCTGAAGATGGGCACGGCCGACCAGCTCACCTTCAGGAACTGGTATGCCGCCACCCCGTCGAAGCCGGTGGTCAACCTGCAAGTGATTGCCGAAGCCATGGCCGGCTTCGACGCGGGGGGCAGCGACCCGTTGCTCGACCAGAAGGTCGCGAACTTCGACTTTGCCGGCCTGGCCAGTGCGTTCGACGCCGCACGTTCGGCGACGCCGACGTTGACCAGTTGGGCGCTGATCAACGCGCTGACCAGTTTCCAGCTGGCCGGATCGGACAGCGCGGCCATCGGCGGCGATCTTGCCTACCAGTACGGCAAGAACGGTACGCTGGCCGGCATGAGTGTCACGGCGGCTCAGGAGGTGATCGGCAATGCCAACTTCGGCAGCCGGGCGCAGACGCTGCAAGCGCTCTCGACCTTGCCGAGCGGGGCGCGGCTGAGTTGAGGGGAGTGACTTGACAGCGATCAACCGCTGCGGGGACAGCGAGAAACCTTCAAATCAGAGTTCTTCCACGGAGTCGTCGGGGAGTGCTCGGCGAGAAGCGAAGATGAATGCCTTTGCTTTTCACCGTGCCCGATGTGTCGCCGTGGCTAGCCTTTCTTGGAGGCTGAAATGTTAGGCAAATCATTGACCTTGCTGAAACGCGGGCTGCCTCTGTACAAGCGGGTGCAGTCGGCGTTTCAACGTGCCCTGCCGCAGACCGACTCGCGCCCGCTGGAGTTCTCCCCGCCACTCCTGCGCCTGACCGAGACGCCGCCCAATCCGATGGGCCGCAAGGTCCTGTGGTCCTTGCTCCTGCTGCTGGCCGCACTGCTGCTCTGGGCACTGCTCGGCCCGCTCGACATCGTCGCGGTGGCTGACGGCAAGCTCGTCCCGCACAGCTACGTCAAGATCGTGCAGCCGGCCGAGTCCGGCATCGTCAAGGACATCCTCGTGCATGAAGGCGAGACGGTCAGCGCCGGGCAAGTGCTCATGCGCATGGACACCTTGATCAGCGAAGCCGACAGCAAGGCCCTCGAAGCCGACTATCAACGCAAACGCCTGATCCTGCGCCGCATCGACGCCGAACTGGCAGAACAACCCTTCCTCGTCGAAGCCGCCGATCCGGCGGCTCTGGCCCACGAAATCGCCGCCCAGTACAAGGCCAACCGCAACGCCCTGGACGCCGCGCTGGCCGAAGAACGCGGCGCCCTGCTCAAGGCACGCGCCGAATTCGCCTCGGCGCAGCAGGTTCAATCGAAACTTACCGAAATCCTCCCGCACTATCGGGATCAGGATCGGGCCTTCGAGAAACTCGCCAAAGACGGCTTTCTCGGCAGCATCATGGCGGGCGACAAGAAACGCGAACGTATCGAGAAGGAACAGGAACTCAAGACGCAAGGCCACCTGATCGAATCGGCAAGAGCGAGTATCGCCCAGTCGGAGAAGAAACTCGCCCAGATCGAATCCGACTACCGGCGCCAGCTCTACAGCGAGCGCAACGAAATCCAGGGTGCTATCGACAAGCTCGCGCAGGAAGTCGCCAAACAGGCGCACCGGCAGAACCTGCTCGAACTCAGAGCAACCCAGGACAGCGTGGTCAAAGACCTGGCCACGCATTCGATCGGCACCGTCGTACAGCCGGGAACCGTCCTGCTCACCCTGGTCCCCAAAGGCGACACGTTGCGCGCCGAGGTCTGGGTGAGTAACAAGGACATCGGCTTCGTGCGCCAGGGGCAGCCGGTCAAGCTCAAGTTCGCCGCGTTCCCCTTCCAGAAATACGGGCTCGTCGAAGGCCGGGTAGAGCACGTGAGCGCCGATTCGGCGGATAGCAATGCAACCGGCGCCAATGGTGCCGCCGGTAACGATCAAGGCAACGCCCGCAAGCAACCCCTGGCCTACAAAGCCTTGATCACCCTCAGGCGCATGCATCTCGAGATGGACGGCGAACGCTTTGTGCTCGGTGCCGGCATGCAGACCAGCGCCGAGATCATGCTCGGCACACGCACGGTGATGGAGTATCTGCTTTCGCCGGTACGCAAGGCGTGGTACGAGGCGGCGCGGGAGCGGTAGAGGTAGAGAAACCCGGGACCTCGAAGGTGTTGCGCCGTCGGCGATGCGCAGCCGGACACCACGAAGCGAAGCCGCTCCGCCACTTGCCGCTCCTGTTGTCACGGATGTGGGAAAATGCGCCAACAATGCCTCTCACATGCCGCTTCCTGCCAGGCTGGCTCAGGAACTACCGCCAGGAACAACTCGGCGCCGATCTCTTGGCGGGCCTGGTCGTGACAATGTTGGTCATACCGCAGAGCCTGGCCTACGCTCTGCTGGCAGGTTTGCCACCACAGGTCGGGCTTTATGTCAGCATCTTGCCGGTGATCGCCTATGCCTTGTTTGGCAGCAGCATGGTGCAATCGGTCGGGCCGGTGGCGATTACCGCCATCATGACCTATGCTGTCCTGAGTCCGCTCGCTGCGCCGGGGTCGCCCGAGTACATCGTACTGGCCGCCGCCCTGTCGCTGGTTTCCGGCGTCATGCTGCTGGCTTGCGGGGCAATGCGTCTGGGTTTTCTTTCGCAGTTGCTGAGCCGGCCGGTGATCAGCGGTTTCATTTCCGGTTCGGCGATATTGATCATCGTCAGCCAGATGAAGCACCTCCTGGGGCTATCGCTGCACGGGGCCAATGCCTGGCAAC
>ERZ761603.2070-NODE-2070-length-14259-cov-90.328710_pt1 | contig 14259 bp, 8 predicted proteins | sample MGYA00511879_ERZ761603 | MGnify/ENA primary metagenome ERZ761603 (study PRJEB28899, sample SAMN02850040) | bioreactor sludge metagenome | biome: EBPR Sludge; feature: EBPR Bioreactor; material: flocular biomat | place: Australia: Thorneside Wastwater Treatment... | reverse complement strand
CTACCCTTTCACGGTAGGTACCGGGGTTCGAATCCCCGTGGGGACGCCAGCTTGATCCCGCTTTTTCAGCAGGCTCGACACGGCAAGTGATTGCGGCGTCGAGTGTCTGAGGGTCAAGAACTACCTGATCCGCTACTTGGTGTGGCGTCTCACGGAGAACTTCCGGGCGCGCTGCATCCATGTCCTCCGCCACCCCGGCCAGTAGTCGCTGCACGTCTTCCGCGCCGAACCTCAATGTCGCGCTGGCGGTTCGCTCGCCTGTCCGGCGGCGCGAGTGCGCGAACTGCCTCTGGCGACGCTAGAGCAAGCCGATGTAAGCGCGCGTCAGCGGCTTGCCCCAGAACAGGGCGACGACGCCGGCTGCGGCCAGGTAAGGGCCAAATGGAATCGGCACGTTCCGCCCCCGCTTGGTCACAACAATCAGCGTTACGCCGACCACCGCGCCAAGCAGCGACGAAAGCAGGATGGTCAAAGGCAGGATCTGCCAGCCGAGCCAGGCGCCAAGCGCAGCCAGCAGTTTGAAGTCGCCGTAGCCCATCCCTTCTTTGCCGGTCGTCAGCTTGAAGGCCCAATACACCAGCCAGAGCGAGAGGTAACCGCTGACCGCACCGATCACGGCCGACTGCAAGTCGGTGAAACTGGCAAAGATGTTGAAGATCAGCCCGGCCCAGAGCAGCGGCAGGGTGATCAGGTCGGGCAGCACCTGCTTGTCGAGGTCGATACAGGTCAGTGCGAGCAGGCACCAGATGAGCAGCATGGCGCCGGCGGTTGTCCAGGCAAAGCCAAAGTGCAGGGCCGTGTAGGCGCAAGCCAGTCCGCTGCCTGCTTCGACCAGAGGATAGCGCACCGAGATCGGTGCGGCGCAGGCTGCGCAGCGTCCACGCAAGACCAGCCAACTGAGCAGGGGAATGTTTTCCAGGATGCCGATCGTGTGTCCGCAAGCCGGGCAGCGCGAGCGCGGCCTGGCGAGCGAGATCGCTTCACCTGGCGGCGGCGCTTCGCCGCGCAGTTCGGCGCAATGCAATTGCCACTCGCGTTCCATCATGCGCGGCAGGCGACAGATCACGACGTTGAGAAAACTTCCGACGATAATCCCGAAAAAGCCGCAAAAGAGAATGAACAGGCCCGGATGCGCGTCGATGGTCGAAAGTAGCTCCATCAGCCGCCGACGACCGCCCCCAGCTTGAAGATCGGCAGGTACATGGCGATCACCATCCCGCCGATGAGGACACCGAGGACGACCATGATCATCGGTTCCATCAGGCTGGCGAGCGCTGCTACCGCGTCGTCCACTTCGGCCTCGAAGAAATCGGCCACCTTGCCGAGCATCGAATCGAGCGCGCCGGATTCCTCGCCGATGGCGACCATCTGTGTGACCATGTTGGGGAAGAGGGCGGTATTCTGCATCGACGAGGTGAGGCTCGTTCCGGTATTGACCTCACTCTGGATTTGCCTGCTGGCGGCCTTATAGACGTAGTTTCCGGCCGCCCCGCCGACCGACTCGAGCGACTCGACGAGCGGTACGCCGGCGGCGAACATGGTCGCCAACGTCCGTGTCCAGCGGGCGATCACCGCTTTCCGGATGATGTCGCCGAATACCGGCAAGCGCAGGAACAGGCGATCGAAAGCGATCTGCATCGCCTCCGACCTTTTCCAGGAATAGAAAAAGGCATAGATCGATCCGGCGATACCGCCGGCCAGGGCCCACCAATAGGCAATGACGAAATCCGACATGCCAATCACGATCAGCGTCGGTGTCGGCAAGTCGGCGCCGAAGCTCTTGAAAACCTCCTTGAAGGCAGGAATGACGAAAACCATGATCACCGCGGTGATGACGAAGGCGACAATGATGATCGACACCGGGTAGAAAAGCGCTCCCTTGATCTTGGCCTTGATCGCCAGCATCTTTTCCTTGTAGGTGGCAAGGCGGTCGAGCAGCGTCTCGAGGATGCCGGCCTGTTCGCCGGCGGCGACCAGGTTGCAGTACAGGGGGTCGAAATGCAGGGGATACTTGCGGAACGCTTGCGAAAGTGAACTGCCGGTCTCCACATCCGCCTTGATATCGAGCAACAGCTTGCCGACCGCCGGGTTGTCGTGACCGCGGCCGACGATTTCGAAGGTCTGCAGCAACGGGACGCCCGCTTTCATCATCGTCGCCAACTGCCGTGTGAACAGCGTGATGTCCTTCTCGGAGATCTTGTTTCCACTACGGAAGCGCTGTTTCGAGATCTTGTTGACCAGAATACCCTGACGTCTCAGCGTTGCCTGTACGACGGTTTCGCTGGTTGCCCGCTGTTCGCCGCGCACGATCTTGCCCGCCTTGTTCTTCCCTTCCCAGAGAAAGACGAACTGCTTGACTTCAGGTGGGTTCTTGCTGGTGGGTTTTGCTGCAGTCGCCATTGTTCCCTCTTCTTCAAGCGTTGGTGCTGCCGAGGACCTCGTCGAGCGAGGTGAGCCCCTGCATGACCTTGCGCAGTCCGGAGCGACGCAGGTCGTTGACGCCTTCCTTCCTCGCCTGGATGGCGATGTCAAGTTCGGTTCCGTTGGCCATGATGATCCGCTGGATGGCCTCGGTCACCGGCATCACCTCGTAGAGGCCGACGCGCCCCTTGTAGCCGCTTCCCTTGCAGCGCTCGCACTCGCCCGGACCATACAGGACCCAGCTTCCGTCCAGATCAGCCTCGGCAAAGCCGGCATTGAGCAGCGTCTGAACCGGCGCATCGATCGGCTTGCGGCAGGTGCACAAACGACGGACCAGCCGTTGTGCGGTGATCAGGAGGATGCTCGAAGCGAGGTTGAACGTCGGTATACCCATATTCATCAGGCGGGTCAGCGTCGCTGGCGCATCGTTCGTGTGCAGCGTTGACAGCACCAGGTGCCCGGTCTGCGCCGCCTTGATCGCTATTTCGGCCGTTTCGATGTCGCGAATCTCGCCGACCATGATGATGTCCGGATCCTGGCGAAGAAACGCCTTGAGCGCAATCGGAAAGGTGAGGCCCGCCCGGTCGTCCACGTTCACCTGGTTGATTCCTGGCAGCGGGATTTCCGCCGGGTCTTCCGCCGTCGCAATGTTTACTCCCGGCTGGTTGAGAATGTTCAGGCAGGTATAGAGCGAGACGGTCTTTCCCGAACCGGTAGGTCCGGTCACCAGGATCATCCCGTAGGGCCGGTGGATGGCGTCGAGCAGCGTCGCCTTCTGGTCCGGTTCGTAGCCCAGCGCGTCGATGCCCAGCGTTGCGCTGCCGGGGTCGAGAATCCGCAAGACGATCTTCTCGCCGTACATCGTCGGCAGGGTACTGACGCGAAAATCGATCGCCCTGCTCTTCGAAAGCACGAGGCGCATCCGGCCATCCTGTGGAACACGCTTCTCGGCGATGTTCAGGCGCGAGATGACCTTGATGCGCGAGGCGATCTTGTCCTTGATGACGAGTGGTGGCGAGGCGACCTCACGCAGGATGCCGTCGCTGCGGAAGCGAATGCGATAGCTCTTCTCGTACGGTTCGAAGTGGATGTCGGACGCCCCCTCGTTGATCGCATCGAGCAGCATCTTCTGTATGAAGCGGACGACTGGCGCGTCGTCGACCTCCATGCTGGAGGCTTCGTCGGTCTTGTCCTGGCTCTGTTCGTCGGTGAACTCGAGGTTGATGTCGTCGTTGCTCAGGCTCTTGAGCGTTTCCTCGACCGATTCCGAGAATTTGGCGACGAGCGGCGACAGCTTGTTGTCCTCGACGATCACCGGATCGACCGCCAGACCGGTCTGAAAACGGACTTCGTCCAGCGCGCGCAGGTTGGTAGGGTCGGCGATGGCGATCGCCAGCCGGTTGCCGCGCTTGTGCAGTGGTACGACGCGATGCGAAGCGATCAGCTTGCGGTCGATGGCGTTGCGCTGGATGAGGGCGTCGTCGAAGGCAGCCAGATCGAGCAGCGGATAGCCGAACTTGTCGGCGGCAAAGCGGGCGACTTCGAGGAAGGTCGCCTTCTTCGCCAGGACGATCTGCTCGATCAGCGAGGTCCGCGTCGCGGTGGCCTGCGCAAGCATGGCCTCGGCCTCGGCTTCCTTCAGCCGGTCCGCCTGGACGAGCGCGCGAGCGAGGCCGCTGAGCGGCACAGATTGTAGGTTGGCTGCCATTTCTCGAAATAGGGAGCGCGCAAGGCGCTGAAAACCATCAGTTCCCGGCTGCGCTTAACTTGCCGGGTCGATGATGCATGGCTTGCGCGGGTTTGTAAAGCAGCGTCATTGGCAGAATGACGCTGGCAGCCGTCAGGCGTGATCCGTCGGGGGTCGCCAGTCGCCGTCGCCTACTTGAGCGCAGCGTCCACGACGACCAAGGCGGTCATGTCAACCACCCGACGGACGCTTGAGGTGGGTGCCAGGACATGTACCGGGCGCGCTGCTCCGAGCAGGATCGGACCGACCGACATGCCGTCACCGCCGGTCATCTTGAGCAGGTTGTAGCAAATGTTGGCCGCATCGAGATTGGGCATCACCAGCACGTTGGCCTCACCGGTGAGCGGCGACTCCGGGTCGGACTGTTGGCGAATGGCTTCGCTCAGCGCGCTTTCACCGTGCATTTCACCGTCGACTTCAAGGTCCGGAGCTTGCGCACGAAGGATCGCGACGGCTTCGGCGACGCGCCGTGCTGCCGCGCTTTGCGACGAGCCAAAATTGGAATGCGAGAGCATGGCCACCTTGGGTCTGATCTTGAAACGGCGTACCGCGGCCGCCGCCATAATGGCAATTTCGGCCAACTGCGCGGGGTCGGGTTCGTCATTGACATGCGTGTCGCAGAGGAAAAGCGCTCGGCCGGGCAGCAGAACGTGCGTCATTGCGGCCATGATGCTGCGCCCGGGCGCCTTGCCGATGATTTCGTCAACCTGCCGCAAGTGGTGGGCGAAACGTCCATTCAGGCCGCAGATCATCCCATCAGCATAACCCAGGCGGAGCAGCACGGCGCCGATGATCGTGTTGTCGTTGCGCAGGCGCATCTTGGCGATATCGATCGTCACCCCTTGCCGCTTGCGCAACTGATGATACGCGGTCCAGCACTCCTTGTAGCGCGCGTCGCTGTTGGGATCGACCACCTCGAGGTGCGAACCGACGCGCAGCTTCGATCCGATCCGTTGCAGGCGCGCCGCGATGACATCGGGTCGGCCGATCAGGATCGGGCGGGTCAAGCCCTCGTCGAGAATCGTCTGCGCGGCGCGCAGCGTCCGCTCGTCTTCGCCGTCAGGGTAGACGATGCGCGTCTTCCGGCCGCGCTTGGCGGCCGAAAAGACGGCACGCATGCCGACGCCGGTCCGGTAGACGAAATCGCGCAGCTTGTCGCGGTAGGCGTTCAGGTTGGCGATCGGCCGCGTGGCCACACCCGAGGCCATCGCCGCCTGTGCTACCGCCGGCGCAATCGTCGTGATCAGGCGCGGATCGAAAGGCTTCGGAATCAGGTATTCGGGCCCGAACGCAAGCTCCTGCCCGGGGTACGCCATCGCCACTTCGTCGCTGATTTCCTCTTTCGCCATCGCTGCCAGCGCCAGCACGCAGGCCATCTTCATCTGCTCGTTGATGCTCGTCGCGCCGACATCGAGCGCACCGCGAAAGATGAACGGGAAGCAGAGCACATTGTTCACCTGGTTGGCATAGTCCGAGCGGCCGGTGGCCATGATCACGTCAGGGCGAACCTCACGCGCCTGTTCGGGCATGATCTCGGGTGTCGGGTTGGCCAAAGCGAAAACGATCGGCTGACTGGCCATCGTCAGCAGGAGTTGCGGATCGAGGATTCCGGCCGTCGACAGCCCGAGGAAGACGTCTGCCCCGGCGAGTGCATCGGCCAGCGTGCGCGCGTCGGTGTCGCGCGCGTAGGCTGCTTTGGTCGGCTCCATGTCGGCATCGCGTCCGAGGTAGACGACGCCTTTCGAGTCGCAGACGGTGATGTTTTCGCGTCGAACGCCGAGCGTGCACCACAGATTGAGGCAGGAGATGGCGGCTGCCCCCGCCCCCGAGCAGACGACTCTGACTTCATCCATCCGCTTGCCAACGATCTCGAGCGCATTCAGGATGGCCGCGGCCGAGATGATCGCCGTGCCGTGCTGATCGTCATGGAAGACCGGGATCGACATCCGCTCCTTCAGTCGGGCCTCGATGTAGAAGCATTCCGGCGCTTTGATGTCTTCCAGGTTGATTCCTCCGAGCGTCGGCTCCATCGCGGCAATCATGTCGATCAGACGGTCAGGGTCGCTTTCCGCCAGTTCGATGTCGAACACATCGATTCCGGCAAACTTCTTGAATAGACAGCCCTTGCCTTCCATTACCGGCTTCGCGGCCAGCGGACCGATGTTGCCGAGGCCGAGGACGGCCGTGCCATTGGTGATCACGCCGACCAGATTGGCCCGTGAACTGTAAAGGCTGGCCGCTGCCGGATCATCGGCAATGGCATGGCAGGCATAGGCCACACCGGGGGAATAGGCGAGCGCAAGGTCTATCTGATTGCTCAAACCTTTCGTCGGCTGAACCGAGATTTTGCCCGGCGTCGGATGACGGTGGTATTCGAGTGCGGCTTCCCGCAGATCGGCCTGGTGCGCAGGTTTTTCCATTTTTCCTCCTGGTGCGATGTTCGAGGCGTTTAAGAGGCCGCCACTTTAGCCGACTGAGTGCGTTTTCGCCAAACGGAATCGCCCGAAATGTGCATGAAGCGCGCGTAGACCGGGGTATTTTCGAGCAAAAAGTGTGTCGCTCCTGCACCAAGCGTGCGTCCGCCAGCGACGGCTATCGGTCGCCGCGAGTCCCCTTCGGAGCGTGCGACGGCGAACAAGCGCTCCCTTCGCCGGCGGGGTAAAATGCTTGCCACACGCCACACGCGCGATCGTCCGGGCGATTGGGCAAATCCTGCGGCTGCGGCGTGCCTTCGACATGAATGGGAGATGATGAATGGGCCAGACCGCCACCAGTAACCTACGCACTGTCGCGCTTGTCGGGCACGGCGCGGCGGGCAAGACGACGCTTGCCGAGAGCCTGCTCGCCGCAGCCGGCGCCATCAACAGCCGCGGGACGATCGAAAAGGGCAACACCGTCTGCGATTTCGACGCCCAGGAAAAGGAGTTCGGCCACTCGCTGAACTCGGCGCTGGTGGGCTTCAACTGGCAGGGCGTACAAGTTCACCTGATCGACACGCCCGGCTTCCCGGATTTTGCCGGGCAGGCGATCGGCGCGCTGGCCGCGGTGGACACGGCACTGGTGGTGATCAATGCGCAAAATGGGATCGAACTGTCGAGCGAGCGCATGATGCGGCTGGCGGCGGCGCGTGGTGTCTGTCGAATGATCGTGATCAACAAGATCGATGCCGAGAACGTCAATCTTCCCGCGCTGGTGGCGACGGTTCGGGAGCGCTTCGGACGCGAATGCATGCTGCTTGACCTGCCGGCCAAGCAGGGCAGCGAAGTTGTCGAACTGCTTGGCCACGACGACGGCGAGAGCGATTTCGAGTCGGTTGCCGCGGCGCACCGCGCGCTGATCGATCAGATTGTCGAGGAGGACGAGGATCTGCTGGCCAAGTATCTCGAGGATGGCGTCGATCCGAGCCCCGAAGACCTGCACCTGCCTTTCGAGCGTGCCTTGCGCGCTGGACACCTGGTGCCGATTCTTTTCGTCTCGGCAAAGACTGGCGCCGGCATTCCGCAGTTGCTCGATGTCATCGCCAAGCTGGCGCCCAACCCGAGCGAAGGAAACCCGCCGCCGTTCTATCGCGGCGAGCCGGGCGGACCGACGGTTGCCTTCCAGTCCGAACCGGACGCCAGCAAACATGTCCTGGCGCACGTTTTCAAGGTTGTCAGCGATCCCTTCATCGGCAAGGTGGGAATCTTCCGGGTGCATCAGGGAACGATTCGCAAGGATTCGCAGCTCTTCGTCGGCGACGGCAAGCGGCCGTTCAAGGTTGGGCACGCCTATCGCGTGCAGGGCAAGGAGTATCTTGAGGTCGAGGCGCTGGTGCCGGGCGACTTGGGCGCGATTGCCAAGGTCGAGGAAATCGAGTTCGACTGTGTGCTGCACGATTCGCACGAGGAGGATCATATCCATCTGCAGCCGCTCGATTTTCCGCAACCAATGCAGGGCCTTGCCGTGCAGGCGCGCAAGAAGTCCGACGAGCAGCGGCTGGTCGAAATTCTGCGCAAGCTCGAAGTAGAAGACCCGTGCTTCAAGATCGAACGGCATGCGGCGACCAACGAAACAGTGATCCGGGGTATTGGTGAAATGCACCTGCGCGCCAAGTTGGGTCGCCTGGCGCAGCAGTACAAGCTCGAGCTCGATACCAAGCCGCCGCAGATTGCCTACCGCGAAGCGATCACCGGTTCGGCCGAGGGCCACTGCCGGCACAAGAAGCAGAGTGGCGGTGCCGGACAGTTCGGCGAGGTCATGCTGCGCGTCGAAGCGCTTGAACGCGGCGCCGGCTTCGAATTCGTCGACATCGTCAAGGGCGGCGTCATTCCGGGCGTCTTCATGGCGGCGGTCGAGAAGGGCGTGCGCCAGGCGCTGGCTGACGGGGTGGTCGCCGGCTTTCCGGTCGAGGACCTGCGCGTCACCGTATACGACGGGAAGTCACACCCGGTCGACGGCAAGGACATTGCCTTTTTTACCGCGGCCAAGAAGGCGACCGCTGAAGCCATCCGGGCGGCCAGGCCGATCATCCTCGAACCCATCGTCGACATCGAGATCCTGGCTCCGGATGCCTTGACCGGTGATGTGACCGGCGACCTGTCGAGCAAGCGCGGACACCTGACCGGCACGCAGCCGCGGGGTGCCGGAGTGATGGCCATCACCGGCCAGGTGCCGCTGGCCGAGCTCGAGGGCTACCAGTCGCGCCTGAAGTCGCTGACCGGCGGACAAGGCTCGTACAGCATCGCTTTCTCGCATTATGCGCAGGTGCCGCCGGCAACGCAGCAGCAACTCGCGGCGCAGCACAAGGTGGTCGAGGAAGAGTAGCAAGGGCAAGGCGGGAGAAGCACGCGCGTGGCGGGCGCTGGCAAGCTATCCGGCTGGCTGCTGCGTTTCGCCCGCCGCGTGCTGTACTTCTGGGTACGTACGGCGGTCTTTCCGGCCAAGCTGGACGAACTCGCGCTGGACCCGGCGAAGCCGGTCTGTTACGTCCTGCAGGACCGCCACCTGTCGAGCCTGCTGGTGCTCAGTGAGGAGACCCGGCGGGCAGCCCTGCCGCGCGCCGAGGCGCCGATCATCGCCGGCCGGGAGCGTCTGCCGCGCTCGTTCTTCTTCCTCAACCGCGACCTTCGCCGGCATGCGGGCAAGCGGGTCAGCGGCCATTCTCCCTTGCTTGTCGGGCTGATCGCTCGCGCGCTCGACGATGCGCAGTTCGATGTGCAGCTTGTCCCGGTGGTCATCCTCTGGGGGCGCAGCCCGGACAAGCAGGAATCGATTCTCAAGGCGCTGTTTTCGGAAACCTGGCGGCGGCCTGGTCCGTGGCGCCAGTTGTTGGCCATCCTGCTGCATGGACGCAACGTTCTCGTGCGCTTCAACGCACCGATCTCGCTGCGCGGTTTCCTGGCCGACGGGCTGCACCAGGAAGCGGCGCTGCGCAAGCTGTCGCGTGTGTTGCGCGTGCATTTCCGCCGGCAGCGCCAGATGGCGATCGGCCCCGACCTCTCGCACCGCCACACGCAGGTCAACGCGGTCCTCGCCGGCGAGCGGGTACGCGCGGCGATCGCCGACGAAGCCACTTTGCGCGGCATTTCGCTGGCAGAGGCACAGAGTCGTGCGCGCGGTTTTGCGCTCGAGATCGCTTCGGATTACTCGTATGGCGTCGTGCGCGCGCTCGAGCTGTTTCTCACCTGGTTGTGGACGCGTCTGTACGACGGAATCGAGTTGCACAACTTCGCCACGGTAACGCGCATCGCTCCCGGCCAGGAGATCGTCTATGTCCCGTGTCATCGCAGCCACATCGACTACCTGCTGCTCTCCTACATCATCCACCGTCAGGGACTGACGCCACCGCACATTGCCGCGGGGGCCAACCTCAACCTGCCGATTGTCGGTTCTCTGCTGCGCCGTGGCGGGGCATTCTTTCTCCGCCGCAGCCTGAAGGGCGAAGCGCTATACGCGGCGGTCTTCCACGAGTATCTGCATCTGATGCTGGCGCGCGGTTTCCCGATCGAGTACTTCATCGAGGGGGGGCGTAGCCGCAGTGGGCGAATGCTGACGCCGAAGGCGGGCATCCTCGGGATGACGGTACTGAGTTTCATTCGTCAGCACACGCGGCCGCTCGTCTTTGTTCCCGTCTACGTCGGCTACGAGAAAATCATCGAGGGGAAGGCCTACCTCGGCGAACTGGCCGGCCAGCCCAAGCAACGCGAATCACTGCTCGGACTGCTGCGGAGCGTGCGCGAACTGAAGCGCGTTTTCGGCAAAGTCCATGTGAACTTTGGGCAGCCCTTGCCGCTGGCCGATTTTCTCGATTCCCGGCGCGCCGATTGGCGTGCACAGGAGGCTGAGGAACAGGCGGCATGGGCACGCAGCATCACGCGCAGCGCAGCCGCCGAGCTCGCTCGGCGGATCAATGATGCAGCCGTGCTCAATCCGGTCAATTTGATCGCGCTTGCCCTGCTGGCGACGCCCAGACATACGGCCGACGAACACGGCCTGCTGCGTCTGCTCGACCACTATCGTGCGCTGGTCAGTGCCGCGCCCTACGCGCCGACGACGATCGACTGTCGGCTGGACGCGGCGCAGATCGTCGATTATGCCGAGCGCCTGACCATGGTTGAACGGCTGAGCGATCCTTTCGGTGCGCTGATTCGCGTCCGTGAAGGGCAGGCGCCATTGCTCGCGTACTTCCGCAACAACGTTCTCCACCTGTTTGCGCTGCCGGCGGTGATCGCCTGTCTGTTGAGCCACAACCGGCGTCTCGATGCGCAGCGGGTCAGCCGCGCCGTCGCCGGGATCTGCACGCTGATGCGGGCAGAACTCTTTCTGCGCTGGACCGACGACGAACTGCCGGGTGCGAGCGAAGCCATTGTCGATGTCTTCCTGGCACGCGGTCTGCTGCGCCGCTCGCAGGTCTCCGGCCGACTGGCAGCGGCCGACCCGATCAGCCAGGAATCAGCCGAGCTGCGCCTGGTTGGCGAGACGATCCGGCCGCTGCTCGAACGCCATTTCCTCACCCTGGCCCTGCTCGAGCGGCACGGCCCGGGCAAGCTGTCGCGCCAGGCGCTGGAAGATCAATGCCATCTGCTGGCGCGCCGCCTGTCGCTGCTCGATCAGTTCAACACGGCCGATTTCCCGGAGAAGGCGACGTTCGCGGCGTTCATCACGAATCTTGTCGAAGCCGATTTTCTGCAAGAGGACGAAGGCGGTCTGCTGCACTTCGACGAGCGGCTGCTGACGCCGCTCGCCCATTCCGAACTCGTCCTCTCGGCCGACGCCCGCCAGGCCATCCGCCGGATGGCGGGTAGCGAAGTCGCCGCCGGCTAGCGCGTTGCGGGCAAGGCTCAGGCGCGCCCGCCTGGTCCCCGTCTGACCGCCTGTTCGAGCCGCTGTTTCTCGGCGAGGACCTTGTTCGCGTACTCGGTCTCCGGGTCTTCGGCCGCACCGCCGTAGTGCTGCAGACCGGCAATCAGGCTGCCGCGCCAGCGGATGGCTTCCTCCAGCACGTGCACGCCCACTTGAATGTTGGTCACCGGGTCGAGGAACGGCTGTTCGCCGGCGCCCTTCGGGATTTTGTCCAGGTGGTAGCCCGGGATGACCTGCATCAAGCCTTTGGCGCCTACGGCGCTTTCCGCAAACGGGTTGAAGCGCGATTCGATCCCGATGATGGCAACGATCAGCAGCGGATCGATGCGCCGTTCGCGGCCAACCTTCTGGGCGGCTTCAAAGACCGGAATCAGCGCTTCGGGAGCGACCCGGTAGCGCCGCGAGACGAAGTCGAGTGCGCGCTGCAGCCGCGGTGAAAGCGTTTCTGCCGGCGGTTCAGGTGCGCGTGCGATTTCGTTCGCCGGACCATCGGTGACGATCGGTGCTTCCATGAACAGTCCGTCGTCGGGGACGGCCTGCGTGCGGTCGTCAAGCATTGGCTTGACGGCGCCCAGCAGGCTCATCAATCCAACGACGAGCAAGCTGTGTTGTATGAAACTCAAGGTGGCGTCAGAACGGCGCGCCGTGGTACTTCTGAGCGAAATCGCTACGGACATGCTCTCTCCTTCACTTTGGTCGTCAGGCCAAAAAAACCGGCTTGACGATGGGCGGTTACAGGCGGGTGCAAAGCCTCGAATGCGTGGGGAACACTGTCCCTGAGGCCAGTACTCTGAGCGGTCAGAAAGCCCGCCAACAGAGCGGCAAGAAGGCAGCCGGCTGGCTGCGTTTGGTCTGCAAATCGCAGGACGAATTGCAGTGTATTGATTCTGCTGGATTTCGTCAAGCCGTTTCGAAACAGGCCGGAAAACCGGGCCGATTTGCTCGCCGAAAAGGCGCCCCCAGCGCCTGGACAAAGCGAAGAACTTCGTTCACCAATTCGCCCCATGCTGTTGATTGATTAAGGACAGCAAGGCGCGCCTTTTGGCCGGCCCCTCCCTATAATGGCGCTACCCAACTCGCGCTCAACTCGTCACTGCGGACCCCGTCTATGCGACCTCAAGCCCTTCCCGACAAGCCTCAAGCCGGCTTGTTCCAGTCACCGCAAGCGTCCCGCGCGCGCGCCGACACCGGCGCTGGCGGATCAAGCGGCGGGATCCGCCTGACCGCCAAGGGGTGTTCCCGCACAGCCGACGACGACCTTGACGGCGAGGAGCGTGTCCAATGGAGCTAGCCTTGCTCGGCATGCTGATCGTCCTCAACGGCGTGCTTGCCATGTCGGAGATCGCCGTCGTTTCGGCGCGCCCGCCGCGCTTGCAGAAGCTGGCCGACGACGGGCACGCCGGGGCGCGTTCGGCCCTGGCCTTGCACGATGAGCCCTCGACCTTCCTGTCGACGATACAGGTCGGAATCACCAGCGTCGGCATCCTCAGCGGCGCCATCGGCGAGGCTACGCTGGCACTTCCGCTGACTGAATTCCTCGCCGGATGGCCATGGCTGGCGCCTTACGCAGCGGGCTTGTCGATGACCCTGGTGGTCGTCATGGTCACGTATTTCTCGGTCGTTATCGGCGAACTGGTACCCAAGCGCATCGGTCTGCTCGCCCCCGAGCGGATCGCAGCGCTCGTCGCGCGGCCGATGGAATTGCTCGCCCGATTCGCGCGGCCGGTTGTCTGGCTTCTCTCTTCGTCGTCGAGCTTGCTGCTCCGGCTGCTCGGCGCACGACGGGTGGTGCAGCCACCGGTCACCGACGAGGAGATCGATGTGCTGATGGGGCAGGGGGCCGATGCCGGCGTCTTCCATGCCAGCGAACGGGCCATTGTTTCGAATGTGCTGCGGCTGGACGATCAGCAGGTCAGTTCGATCATGACCCACCGCAAGGACATCTATCTGGTCGACCTGGACGATGGCGACGAGGTGCTGCGCCAACGTCTGGTCGACAGCCCATACCGCCGCATCGTCGTCTGCCGCGGTGGTCTCGAGCAGATCGTCGGGCTGCTGCGCACCAGCGATCTGCTCGGACCGGCTTTGCTTGGTGCCCCGCTGAACATCGAAGCTTTCATTAAACCACCGCTGTACATGCCGGCCAGCGTGACGACGACGCATTTGCTGGAGACCTTTCGGCGTGTCCGCCAGCAGTGTGTCCTGCTGGTTGACGAGTACGGCGACCTGCTCGGATTGGTGACGCTTTCCGACGTGCTGAGTGCCATCGTCGGCGACCTGCCGACCTCGGATCTACCCGAGGAGCAGGACATTGTGGTGCGTGAGGACGGCTCGTGGCTGGTTGATGGCAGCACGACGATCGAACGCCTGAAGGGTGTCCTGTCCCTCCATGGCGACTTGCCGGGCGAAGCGGAAACCAGCTTCCACACCTTGGGTGGCTTCGTCATGTACGTGCTCGGCCGGATTCCGCTCGCCTCGGATCACTTCGAGCACGCTGGCCTGCGCTTCGAGGTCGTCGACATGGACAAGAACCGGGTCGACAAGGTGCTCATCGCGCGTCGCAGCGGTGTGCCCGGGGGCTCGTCCGGCGCTCAGGCTTGACTCTGCGACTTCGCTGCCGGGCCGAATTCAGCGCGCCGACTGCGCCCGCCGATACTGGTAATGGAGCGCGAGCAGCGCACCGCCGATGATCGCCGCCAGCGTGACGAACGAACCCAGTGCCAGCGTCGACACGCCGCTGATCCCCTGGC
>ERZ761603.2068-NODE-2068-length-14264-cov-40.388275_pt1 | contig 14264 bp, 15 predicted proteins | sample MGYA00511879_ERZ761603 | MGnify/ENA primary metagenome ERZ761603 (study PRJEB28899, sample SAMN02850040) | bioreactor sludge metagenome | biome: EBPR Sludge; feature: EBPR Bioreactor; material: flocular biomat | place: Australia: Thorneside Wastwater Treatment... | reverse complement strand
TACCCCATGACAAAATCTGCTCAGAGAATGTAAAGACCTGAGTCATAAGAGACTAGAGCAGGTTGTCGGCGGTCCCGCCACCGCGCCGGATGATGCGGCGAAGGTGATCGAGCGCTTCGATCTGAATCTGGCGAACCCGCTCACGGGTCAGATTCAGGTCGAGGGCAATTTCCTCGAGCGTGCACGACTCTGTGCCGCCAAGACCGTAGCGACGTTGCAGAACCTCCTGCTGCTTGTCGCAGAGCTGCCCCACCCACCGGTTCAGCAAGACCCCGATTTCGCTTGACTGCAGAAGTTCATCCGGATCGATCAGGCTATCGTCGGGGATGACATCGCCAATCGAGCGGCTGGGGTCTACCTGCAGAGGCGCATCGAGTGACGCAATGCGCTCGTTGAGGTTCATCACCCGCCGGACATCGGCACTTGGCCGATCGATCAGATGGGCAATCTGGTCGACGCAGATCTCCCGCCCGTTGGCCGACTCCAGATGGCGGATGGCGCGCAGGACGAGGTTGATTTCCTTGACCACATGCACCGGCAGGCGGATCGTCCGCGACTGATTCATGATTGCCCGCTCGATGCTTTGCCGGATCCACCAGGTGGCATAGGTCGAGAAACGGAATCCGCGCTCGGGATCGAACTTTTCGATCGCGTGGATGAGACCGAGATTTCCCTCCTCGATCATGTCGAGCAAGGGCAGTCCGCGGTTGAGGTAGTGCTTGGCGATATTCACCACCAGCCGCAGGTTGTGCTCGATCATCTTCTGCCGGGCCAGGAACTCTCCTGCGCGCGCGCGCCGTGCCCAGGCAGCCTCCTCGGTCGGTGAAAACAGCGGCTTGGCGCCGATTTCGTTCAGGTAATGCTGCGTGACGTCATTGAGCAGTTCCGCCTCGGGCGACGGCACCAGGTCCGCCGGCTCCAGCCCCGGGCGCGAATCGACGATTGAAAGCTCCGGCTGCTCGACATCGTCTTCGCAGGAATCAGAGTCCGAGTCGTAAACACCCGACATGGTCAGCGCTGCGGCAGATGCTTGAGCGGGTCGACCGGCTTGCCCTGACGGCGAATCTCGAAGTGCAGCTTGACCTGGTCGGCGTCGGTGTTGCCCATTTCGGCGATCTTCTGCCCCTTGCTGACGCCCTGGCCTTCCTTGACCAGAACGTTCTGGTTGTGCGCGTAGGCCGTGAGATAGGTATTGTTGTGCTTGACGATCACCAGCTTGCCATAGCCGCGCAGGCCGGTGCCGCTATAGACGACCTTGCCGCCGCCGGCGGCCAGCACGCTGTCGCCGGCCTTGCCGCTGATGTCGATGCCCTTGTTGCCGCCCTCGCTGAACGTGCCAATCAGCTTGCCATTGGCCGGCCAGATCCAGGCGACGTCCTCGCTCCCCGACGCCGCATCGCCCGCCGACGCATCCGGCCGGCTTTCCGGCCTGGTTTCGGACTTTGCTTCGACCCGCGCTGCCGGGCTGACCTCCGGCTTCGCTTCAGGCCTTGCCACGACCGGCGTCACCGTCACCGGATCAACCGCCTGCGCCTGCGCCTGCGCCAGCGCACGCGCCAGCGCCTGCTCGGAGTAGGGTTCCTTGCCCGCCCTCGGCTCACGCTTCAGGAGATCAGCCGGACTACTGCTGCCAAGGGAACGCTGTTCGACCACCGTGCCGGTGCTGATCGGCCGCACCACGACCGCCTCGGTCGCCGCCGTGGCACCGGGCGCCCTGACCCGCAGCGACTGTCCGACCAGGATGCGATTCGGATTGTCGATGTTGTTCCAGGCCACCAGCTCCCGGTAATCAAGCCCATGATCGAGCGCGATGGAATACAGCGTATCGCCCCGCTTGACGGTGTACAGATCCTTGCTGGCAACCGACGCACCGGCAGTCGCCGCCTGACCCCCACGGTCGCCGGCCGGCGCCGGCGACTTGCTGGCGCAGCCCGCCAGAACGAGCAATGCCGACAAGATCAGAGCGCCCGGGTGGCGAGAAAAAAACCCTTGGTGCTTCATTCGACTCCCGACAGTAACGGAACAAAACGCACGGCGTCCAGGCGGGTTTCGACAAAACCCTCGGCCCGTCGTTCGATCAGCACGAGCTGCTGGCTTGCCGCGCCCAGCGGCAGGATCAGCCTGCCGTTGGGTGCCAGTTGTTGCAACAGTGCGCGCGGCACACGCGCCGCTGCCGCCGCGACGATGATCGTATCAAACGGCGCCGCCTCCGGCAGGCCGAGCTGGCCGTCGGCATGCTTCAGGCGCACCTTGAGTTGCCGGATGGCGCGCAGGTTGGCCTTGGCCTTGGCGAGCAACGGCGCGATTCGCTCGACCGCATAGACCTCGTCGGTCAACTGCGCCAGTACGGCCGCCTGGTAGCCACAGCCGGCGCCGATCTCCAGCGTCTTGCCAAGTTCATCACGGCCAGCGAGGAGCACCTCGATCATCCGTGCCACGACATAGGGTTGCGAGATCGTCTGCGAGAAACCCAACGGCAGCGCCGTGTCCTCGTAAGCCCGCGAGGCCAGCGCCTCTTCGACAAAAACGTGGCGTGGCACGGTGGCGATCGCCGCCAGCACCTCTTCGTCAACAATGCCCTGCTCACGCAGGCGCTCGATCATTCGCGTCCGCGTCCGCTGCGAGGTCATGCCAAACCCGGAGACGGCGCCGCTCATCGCGCCAGCCACTCGCGCATCAGGGGCAGTTGCGCATTATGCGTGAGGTCGATCTGCAGCGGTGTCACCGAGACCTGATGGTTCTGCACCGCGTGGAAATCGGTGCCCTCGCCGGCGTCCTGAGCCTCGCCGGCAGCGCCGATCCAGAACACGGTCTCGTTGCGCGGCGACAGCGTGCGCACCACCGGCTCGGCCTTGTGGCGCTTGCCAAGACGGGTGACGACGGTGCCGCGAAGTTGCTCCCAGGGGACGTCGGGCACATTGACGTTGAGCAGCACCGGCTCGCTGAGCGCCTGTTTCTCCAACAGCTCGACCAGTTCGCGGGCGACCCGCGCGGCGGTTGCGAAGTGCGCCCCCTCCTTGCTGCACAACGAAATCGCCAGCGACGGAACGCCGAGCAGGAAACCCTCGGTGGCGGCCGCGACGGTCCCCGAATAAATGGTGTCGTCGCCCATGTTGGCGCCGATGTTGATCCCCGACACCACCATGTCCGGCAGCCCTTCGAGCATGCCGGTGACGGCGAGGTGAACACAGTCGGTCGGCGTGCCGTTGACGTGGTAGAAACCGTTCGCCGCCCGTTTGAGCGACAGCGGACGATCGAGCGTCAGGGAATTGCTGGCCCCGCTGCGGTCGCGCTCGGGCGCCACCACGGTAATCTCCGCGATCTCCGACAGCGCACGCGCCAGCAGCTCGATCCCCGGAGCGAAGTAGCCGTCATCGTTACAGAGCAGGATCCGCATAGTCCATCCACCAATGCCGAAGTACCTCGTCACACACCCAGCGGCAATGCAGCGCAGCCGCCACGACCCTGCCAGGCAGGGCCCTCGATTATAACCGCCTCCGCATCCGCCGCCGCTGAATCAGCAGGAAGTCAATGCCCTGCCTTCCGCTGATGCCGCAATGCCAGCACGGTGACGAAATCCGCCTCGTAGCGGTACAGAGCCTCATCGCCGCCATTCGGGATTGACGGCCAGACCACCAGGGATATCTGCCGTTGCGGGTTTCCTCATTGTATCGAAACCCGGAACCCTCAACTTGGCTGCCCGACTGCCGATAAAGGACTTACACGGCCGGCCTGAAGAAAATCACTAAAGTTCCTCGCCAGCAGGTCGTTAGAAAAAACGTCAGCAAAGCAATTCCCACAAAGGATGGACCGGCCAATGCCCCTCCAGGCAGGTCACCGGAAACCAGAGGTCAACTTGATAGTGATAGGAGAAGGAAAATGCCCCAAGTCATCAACACCAACGTCGCGTCGCTGAATTCGCAACGCAGTCTCAACATGTCGCAGACCTCGCTCGCGACCTCGCTGCAGCGCCTGTCTTCGGGCCTGCGTATCAACAGTGCCAAGGATGACGCCGCTGGCTTGGCCATCTCCGACCGGATGAGCACCCAGATTCGTGGTCTCAATCAGGCCGCGCGCAATGCCAACGACGGGATATCTCTGGCGCAGACGGCTGAAGGCGATCTCGAACAGATCGGCAGCAACCTGCAGCGGATGCGCGAACTGGCTGTTCAGGCGGGCAATGCGTCCAACTCGGCATCTGACCGCGCAGCTCTAGATTCCGAAGTCCAGGCACTGTCCGCGGAAATCGACCGGGTAGCACAGAATTCCTCGTTTAATGGTACCAAGCTGCTCGATGGCTCCTTCGTCGCACAGTCCTTTCAGATCGGTGCCAACGGAACGGCGAACGACAGGGTCTCGATCGCCTCGATTGCCAGCGCGCGCACGTCAGCACTCGGTGGCAGCGGGACCTCAACACAAACAACGTTGACGGGTGGTGCGACGACTGCTGCAGCCCTGACCGCAGGCGCTTTGACACTTAATGGCTTCCAGGTGGGGGCTTCCAGCATCGGCGCGTCGGCTGGTCAAACTGCAGCTAGCGCCTTCTCAAAGGCTGCGGCAATCAATCTGGTTTCATCGCAGTCGGGTGTCACTGCTACCGCCATGGCCACCTCTGTCACCGGCGCCGTTCAAACTGGCTTTAATGGTTACACGGCAGCCAATTCCTTTAGCGTCAACGGGATCAATGTCGGCGCAATCGCGGCTGGTGGAACAGCTCCCGGCCAAGGTGCCAACGTGGCCGCGGCGATCAACTCCGTGTCCGCTCAAACGGGGGTAACTGCGACGGCAGCCAATGACGGCAAAGTGACTCTAACCGCTGCCGATGGACGTGACATCACGCTTCTGGCACAGGGCACCACCACTGCTGCGGTGGCCTTGTCAGACTTTGGCTTGGTCACCGGTGACGTCGCTGGCCCCGTAGCCGCGGTGTCAACCAGAGGGACGATCAAACTGGATACCAACAATGCTGCAGGTATCGTTATTGCCGGCGGTACGCCTGCCATTGCGGGTTTTGTTGCAGGCACGACTGCGGCCACCACCACCTTGACGGTGCAGAGCATTTCTTCCATTAACGTGCTCACGGCAGGCAGTGCCACCAACGCCCTATCGGCCATTGACGGCGCATTGGCAACAATCAACAGCGCGCGCTCCTCGCTCGGCGCCTATCAGAACCGGTTCAGTTCGGTTGTGACCAGCCTGCAAACGACATCGGAAAACCTCTCTGCATCACGTAGCCGCATCGTCGATGCCGACTTCGCAGCGGAAACCGCCAATCTGACGCGCAACCAGATCCTGCAGCAGGCCGGCACAGCAATGCTGGCGCAGGCTAACTCACTGCCGCAGAACGTGCTCTCGCTATTACGCGGCTAGGCGGACCCGTTTGAATAGCGGTAAGATCAGGGGCGCGATCGCGGCAACGTGGTCGCGCCCCGGTGTCTCTTCAGCAAGGAGCGTGAGATGAACATCCAACCCACGGCCGTTTCCCTGCCGCCGCAGGGCAGCCTGGCGGTCAGCAATACGCCGCGAGAACTCAGAACACCCAGTAACGAAAAAGCCAGCCCGATCTCCGACGCACTTCAGTCGCCACTGCGCGTCCAACAGCCCGATCGGAACACCGTCGAAGCGGCCGCCAGGAGCGTTCGTGAGTTTGTCCAGCCAATCAACAGCAATCTGGAATTCAGCGTGAACGACGATACCGGGCAACTGGTCGTCAGGATCATCGACCGCAGTACCAAGGAAGTGATTCGCCAGATGCCGTCGGAGGAAATGCTGGCACTTGCCAAGGCGCTGGATAGCATCAAGGGCCTGTTTGTCAAGCAAACGGCCTGATAGTCGCACTATTGCAGCGAATGGCAGCAGGAGAAGAACATGGCGATTTCGTCCCCGGGCCTGGGCTCGAACCTCGATGTGAACAGCATCATCAGCCAGCTGATGTCGCTGGAACAGCGCCCGCTGACCGCGCTGGCCAAGAAGGAAGCGGTTTTCCAGGGCAAAATCTCGGCGCTCGGTTCATTGAAGGGCGCCCTCTCGGCCCTGCAGACCGCCGCCTCTGCGCTGGTCCCGGCCACCGGCAGCAGCGCCTTGGAGAAATTCAGTGTGTTCAGGAGTACGGTTGCCGATACCGCGATTGCCTCGGCGACGACCACTTCGAGCGCGGTCGCCGGCACCTACAGCCTGGAAGTCACCCAGCTCGCCCAGGAGCACCGCGTTGCTACAGCAACGGGTATCGCCAGTCCGTTTGACGCCAATAACCAGCTACTGGGTGGCGGTGGCACATTGACCATTTCGCTCGACACCGACGGCGGTGTGAGTCCCAACAAGACAACCAACGTCACCATTGCCGACGGCGCGACACCCGAAGCCATTCGCGATGCCATCAACACCGCCGGTGCCGGCGTTTCCGCGACGGTCATCAATGGCGTCGATGGCAAACAACTGGTCCTGGTCGGCGACAAGCCGGGGAGTGATCAGTTCATCAAGCTCGCCGGCGTGGCTGGCTTGTCGTACGACGGTGTCGGCGGGGATGCCGACGAGTTTGCGCTGTTGCAGGCGGCGCAGGGTTCGACGTTCAAACTGAACGGCATCGCGGTCGCCGCAAGCAGCAACACCGTCAGCACCGCCGTTGACGGCATCACGCTGACGCTGAGCAAGCAGAGTGCTGCCGGCGTATCGACCACCCTGACCGTGGCGCGTGACACCTCGAGCCTGACGGCCGGCGTCAATGCCTTTGTCAAGGCCTATAACGACCTGAATAAAACCACCACCGACCTCGGTAGCTACAATGCCACGACCAAGCAGGCCGGCGCACTCAATGGCGATAGCACATTGCGTTCGGTACAGGGCACCGTCCGCTCGCTGGTCGGTAACATCCCCTCCGAGGTGGCGGGCGCCACCCTGCAGCGCCTGTCGGATATTGGTGTCAGCTTGCAGAAGGACGGATCCCTGGCGGTCGATTCCAGCAAGCTGACGAAAGCGGTCAGCGACAATCTGGCCGGCGTGGCCAATCTCGCTGCCGCCTATGGCAGCATCTTCAAGGGCGCCACGGATGCGCTGGTTGGTACGAACGGCAGCCTCGCTGCCCGTACCGAAGGACTCAACGCCTCGATCAAGGGCCTTGGCAAACAGTCCGAAGCAATCTCCAGCCGGCTGGCGCAGATCGAAGCGCGTTATCGCAAACAGTTCACGGCGCTCGATACGGCCATTTCAGGGATGACCAAGACCAGCAACTTCCTGGCTCAGCAACTCGCCAACCTGCCCACCTACAACAACAACTAGGAGCCCCGAATGTTCGGCAGTGCACGCAACGCGATTTCAGCCTACCAGAAGGTGGGCGTCGACGCCGCGATCGAAGTCGCCGACCCGCACCGGCTGATCCTGCTGCTTTTCGCCGGTGCACAGGCGGCGATCGGCAACGCGCGCGCCGCGATGAAACAACAGCAAATCGCAGCCAAGGGCGAAGCGATTTCCAAAGCGGTCGATATCATCAGCAACGGCCTCAAGGTCAGCCTCGACCTCGAACAGGGGGGTGAGATCGCCGGGCAGCTTGACGCGCTGTACGATTACCTGGTGCTGCGGCTTCTGCGCGCCAACCTGGACAACGACCTGTCGGCGCTCGAGGAAGTCGCCGGCCTGCTTGAAGAAATCCATGGTGCCTGGCGGGAGATCTCGCCCAGCGCCCTGCAACAAGCCGTGGCATGACCTCCTCGCTGGCTGCGCTGAAGCAACTGCTGGCACTCTCCGAGGCGATGCTAGGCGCTGCCGAAAGCGGCGACTGGGCGACGCTGGCCGCCCACGAGGCCGCACGGCGCGCGCTCGCCAACAGCCTGCCTGCCAGTCTGTCGGCCAGTCTCCCGACTGCCATGCAGGCGAAGGCGCGCACGCTGATCGAGGCTTGCCAGCGCTGTGATGCCAGCGTCCGGCCGCTGGTCGACGCGCGCCTGAGCGAACTGCGCGTCGTTCTGCGCGCAGCGCGAGCGGGTACGAAAGCAGGCACGCAAGCCGGCGCGCAAGCGCCATGATCCGCGCCGACGTCGCCAACCGGCTGCAGCCGGCGGCCGACCTGGCGCTGCGACCGGCGCTGCCGGCGCAGGAAATCACCGACAAGCTCGCCGGACTCGTCGCCGGACAACGACTGCTGGCAGAGATCCAGTCCCTGATGCCCAACGGCACCTACCGTGCGCTGATCAACCAGCGCAGCGTGACGCTCGCGCTGCCCTTTGCCGCCAAGACCGGCGACGCGATCGAGCTGGAAGTCGCCGAAAGTGATGGCAAACTGACCCTGGCGGTTGTCACGAAAGCGGCACCGGAGGGCGGCCACGGTGACGGCGACTCGGCCGCGACCAGCCTGAGCCGCACCGGCGTGCTGATCAGCCATCTGCTTGGCGGCGCGCGCGACGCCAGGAACGGCCCGGTGGCATTGCCGCTCAACGGCAACCAGCCGATTGCCGCCAGCCCAACGGGCAAGGCACAGGACCTGCTGCCCCTGCTCAGGCAGGCGATCAGCGAAAGTGGCATGTTCTACGAATCGCATCAGGCGGAATGGGTCGAGGGCCGCGTCAGTAAGGCCCAGCTTCTGCAGGAGCCGCAGGGGAAACTGGCACCGCTGACGGCAGCCCGCCCGGAATCACTGCACGCCAGCGAATCCGCCAGCAGCGGACGCGTAGCCGCCGACGTCGCCGGACCACTGCCGACGCGCTCGCCCGACTCGACCGCGACCACACCCCATGCGGCGCCGTCTGCGCCAGCGGTGGCCGCGCAGGCCCTGGCGCTGGTCCAGCAGCGGCTCGAGGGATGGGTCGAGGGCCGCTTCAACAAGACACAGCTTGCGCAGGAGCCGCAAGGGAAGCTGGCACCGCTAACGGCCCTCCGACAGGACTCGCCGGGCGCCAGCGAGTCCGTGAGCAGCGGACGCGCAGCAGCCGAAGCCGGACCACTGCCGACGCGCTCGCCCGAGTCGTCCGCGACCACACCCCAGGCGGCGCCGTCTGCGCCAGTGGTCGCCCCACAGGCCATGGCGCTGGTCCAGCAGCAGCTCGAAGCCTTCGCCACCCAGAATTTTGCCTGGCAAGGCCAGGTCTGGCCAGGTCAACAAATGGACTGGGAGATCGAGCACGAGCGAGCGCGCGGCGATCGCGAGGACAGCAATGTCGGCAGCGATGGCGAAAAATGGCAGACGCGGCTGCGGCTGACACTCCCCCATCTCGGCGAGGTCGATGCGCGGCTGCACATCCACGAACGGCAGATCTCACTGTCGGTTGTCGCCAGCGACGTCGAGACGCGCGCGCTGCTGCGCAGCGACGTAGCCAGCCTACGCGGCCAACTCGAACAGGCAGGGCTGGACCTTGCTTCCCTGGGCATCGCCGCGCCGCCCGAAGCTCAGGCGCCGCCGGAGCCTTCGTGACGGCTCGAGATGAGCCTCCGCAGAGATCTCGCGGTCTGCTTGCACGAGCAACAGGCGCATGGCCAAAGCCCCCGATAACCCGCTGAAGAACGCCGTCGCCCTGGCCTACAGCCAGGCCGACGGGGCGCCGCGTGTCGTCGCCAAAGGGCGCGGCCTGCTGGCCGAGCAGATCATCGCCCGGGCGCATGAGCACGGCGTGTATGTCCATGAATCGGCGGAACTGGTCTCGCTCCTGATGCAGGTCGATCTGGATCAGCATATCCCGCCGCAGCTTTATCTCGCTGTGGCTGAACTGCTGGCCTGGCTCTATCGGCTCGAGAATGGCCTGGAGGCGTCGACGGCCCCCCTCTTCCCGGCCAGCGCTGAACAGCCGCCACCCTGATGACGGCGGCGCCGCAGCTTACCGCGGTCCCACTTTTGCTTTAAACTGGCTGCTCCAGCCGATTCCAGGAAAGCCAGTGGAAGAAACGGACGTTCAGGCACAAGCAGAAAAGGCAGCGGTCCGATTCGAAATCGAGCGACCCGAGGATTACGGTCAGTACCTCCTGCATTCCAGAGCCGAGATTGCGGCGGTGCTTCGCTCGCTGATCCAGCGGCGATCCCTGATCAGCGCCTACTTCGACCAGGGCCAATCCTTTCTGCTAACCTCGCTGCTGGGGCTCGACCTGGAAGCCGGTGAACTGGTCCTCGACTGGGGTCGCGAGGAAAAGGTCAACCGCCTGGCCTTGCTCGCCGAGCAAGTGCTTCTGACCACCACGGTCGACAAGGTGAAGGTCCAGTTCACCCTGGGCAAGCTCTCGGAGACCCAGAGCGGCGGTTTGCCGGCCTTCAGCGCCGCTCTGCCCGGCCAGATCCTGAGACTGCAGCGGCGCGAGTATTATCGCCTGTCGACGCCGCTCACCAAACCAGTCAAGTTCGTTGCCACCATCAGGCGAACGGATGGCAGCGCCCTGCTCGCCGAGGCATCCTTGCTGGATATCAGCGGTGGCGGCATCGGTTTGATGGCACCACCCAATCTCGCCGCCCTCCTGCAGCGCAGCGACCTGCTGAACGACTGCAAGATGACCCTGCCTGACGAGGGCCTGCTGGTCGCCAGCCTGTGCGTCCGCAACAAGCTTGACGTCGCAACCAGGGGAGGCGCCCGTTACGTTCGCGTCGGCTGCCAGTTCGTTGCCCTGCCAGGGGCACGGATGACCATGCTGCAGCGCTACATCACCCGCGTCGAGCGTGAGCGAAAGGCCCGGCTGAGCGGGATGACCTAGTCCTTCGTGCCGTGGAGGTCGCCGGCGGTGGTCAAGGGCTACCCCCGAAAGTGACGGATCCGGCCAAAGCAGGTTAGGATGACGCCTTCGCGGCGGCCAGACCGCGCGCAGACATCCGCATGAAGCAAGAGGACCGGCATGACTTCCCTTCCGCGCCACAACGGCATTCTCCTTCACCCGACCTCGCTGCCCGGTCCGCACGGTTCCGGCGATCTGGGCCCGGCCGCCTACCACTTCGTCGACTGGCTGGTTGGCGCCGGCCAGTCGCTCTGGCAGGTGCTGCCACTCGGCAGCGTCGGACCCGGCAACTCGCCGTACATCAGCCCCTCCGCCTTCGCCGGCAGCGAACTGCTGATCGACCTCGGCCAACTCCGTGACGCCGGCTGGTTGAGCGACGCCGATCTCAAGTCGGTCCCCGCTTTTCCGGCAGACCGGGTCGATTACGACGCGGTCCGGCGCTTCAGGATGGCTCACCTGCGACGTGCTGCCAAGCGCTTCTTTGGCGGCAAGAAAGTTCCTCAGCGATCCGCCTTTGAAGGCTTCTGCGCCGATGCCCACGCCTGGCTTGACGACTACGCGCTGTTCATGGCACTGGACATGGCGCACGGCGGCGACGGCCGAATGTGGCAGGATTGGCCGGCAGCGTTGGCGCACCGCCAGCCGGACGCGCTACGCGAAGCACGCGACCGGCAGGGCGACGAAATCAGTTTCTGGAAGTTCTGCCAGTGGCGCTTTCACGAGCAATGGGCGGCGCTGAAGCACTACGCCAACGCCCGCCGCATCGACATCGTCGGCGACCTGCCGATCTTCGTCGCCGCGCACAGCGCCGACGTGTGGTCGAATCCCTCGCTGTTCGATCTCGATCCCCACGGTCGTCCCCGCGTCGTGGCCGGCGTACCGCCGGACTACTTCAGTGCCACCGGACAGCGCTGGGGCAATCCGCTCTACCGCTGGTCGGCACACGCCACCGAGGGCTATCGCTGGTGGGTCGAGCGGATGCGACAAACGATGAAGCTCTGCGATGTCGTGCGAATCGATCATTTTCGTGGCTTCGAGTCATTCTGGGAAATTCCCGGCGAGGCGGAAACGGCCATCGACGGACAATGGCGGCCGGGGCCGGGGGAAGCCGTCTTCGACGCCATGCGCCGCGAGTTGGGCGACGCGCAAGGCCGACTGAGGATCATCGCCGAGGATCTCGGCATCATCACCCCGGAGGTCAATGCCCTGCGCCAGGCGATAGGCCTGCCCGGGATGCGCATCCTGCAGTTTGCTTTCGATGGCGACGCCAAGAACCCTTACCTGCCCCACAACTACGACGCTAACACCGTTGTCTACACCGGTACCCACGACAACGACACGACGCGTGGCTGGTGGGAGTCGCTCGCCAATCCGGAAAGGGATTATGTGCGCGCCTACCTCGGCGTCGACGAGGCGGTGGACGAAGACCTGCCCTGGCGTCTGATCCGCCTGGCCTGTGCCTCCGTCGCCTCGCTCTGCGTCATCCCGATGCAGGACGTGCTCGGTCTCGACGCCTCGCACCGCATGAACGAACCCAGCCGCAGCGAGGGATCCTGGGAGTGGCGGTTCAGCTGGCAGCAGGTCGACGCAGGACACGCCAGGCAACTCGCAGAAATGGCAAGACTCTATGGCCGCCGGCGGCGTTGACCGGCTCCGCCGGTCTCGCCGCACTGCCCGGACCTGCCTGCAACGCCTGCGCGACGGTGCGCGAATGCGAAAGACCCTGCCTTGACTGAGCTTGACGAAATTCATGATGGTCTGCACAGAGGAGAATTCTTCCTCGAGTATCTGCCAACGATCTCCCTCAGCGATCAACGCTGTCTCGGAGCGGAAGCGCTGATCCGCTGGCGGCGGCCGACGGGAGTCGTTCCCCCCGGGGAGTTCATCCCGCTGATCGAGAATACGCCGCTCTCCGGTCTGCTCACCTACTGGGTCATCGACACGGTCGCCAGTGAACTCGGTGAGTGGCTGGGCGCCCACCCCGAGGCGCATCTGAGCCTCAATGTTCCACCCGAAATCCTCGGCCGGGGTGGCCTCGAATACGCTGCCGTCAAATCCGGGCTGCGCAGCCTGAGTTCGCAGATCATCATCGAGGTCACCGAACGTGGCATCCCCGACTCGCTGGGAATGATGGCATTGCACGGGATGAGCCGGCGCGGCGTCCGCGTTGCCCTTGACGACGTGACGATGAACGGGACCAATCTGGCCTTTATTGCACGCTGTGACTTCGACATCATCAAGATCGACCGCTCGCTGATCGCCGGCATGGACCCGAACGGCCCCGACCCCAACTGGCTGCGTGGCCTCGCCGGCCTGTTGTCGTCGATGGACCTGACGGTGGTTGCCGAAGGGATCGAGACCGACGCCCAGTTCAAGGCCTTGCAGGCGGCCGGGGTGCAGATGGGGCAGGGTTATCACTTCTCGCGTCCGCTGCCGGCGAGCGAATTGATCGCCTACCATGACCGGACTAGGCAATCTCCGCCGTAGCACCCCCAATACGATGAAGCACTCGCCCTTGCTCTGTTGCCTCACCGCCGCCTGTCTGCTGCCGCTGCCAGCTCTTGCCGGCAAGGGCGGCGCCCATGTGCATGGCACAGCCAGCCTCCAGGTCGCGATCGACGGTCAGACGCTGACGCTGAATCTCGAGACGCCGCTCGAAAACCTGCTGGGCTTCGAACATGCCCCGCGCACCGACAAGCAGAAGGCCGCAGTGCGCGCAATGAGCGAGCGTCTGAACCAGCCTGGAGAGCTGTTTTCGCCCTCGCCTGCGGCGCGTTGCACGTCGGTATCGGTGGCGCTCGACTCGGCGGTGCTGAAACCGGCAAGACAGCCGGCCGGCGATGACCATGCCGACCTTGACGGCGAATTTGTCTTCCGCTGCGCAGATCCCGAGGCCCTGCGTACCCTGGACGTAGGACTTTTCCAGCACTTTCCCAAGCTGCGCCGCCTCGACGTCCAGGTAGCAGGTCCGCGCGGACAATCGGCCGCCCGGCTGTCGCCGCAGCAGAGGCGCCTTGCCTGGTAAGCACCAACCATGACAGAAGTGGTGATCGAGATCGAGAAACTCTGCTTCCGCTGGTCGGCGGGCGACGATTTCTGTCTCGACATTCCTTCCTTCGAGGCGCGCGCCGGCGAGCGGGTTTTCCTGTACGGCCCGAGTGGCAGCGGCAAGAGCACCCTGCTCGGGCTGCTCGGCGGCGTGCTGGTGCCCGAATGCGGCCGGCTCCGGCTGCTCGGGACCGAGTTGCCCCGATTGCAGCCCTCGGTCCGCGACCGCTTTCGTGCCGACCACGTTGGTTTCCTCTTTCAGCAGTTCAACCTCATTCCCTACCTCTCGGTGATCGACAACGTCCTCCTGTCCTGCCGCTTCTCGGGCCGGCGGCGTGCCCGAGCGACGGCGGCGGGGGCCTCGCTGCACGCCGAGGCCCGACGTTTGCTGACACACCTTGATCTGGAGGAATCGCTGCACCGACGCGAAGTCACCCGCCTGAGCGTCGGCCAGCAGCAGCGGGTTGCAGCGGCACGGGCACTGATCGGGCGCCCCGAGATCGTCATCGCTGACGAACCGACCTCGGCGCTCGACG
>ERZ761603.2067-NODE-2067-length-14281-cov-45.422325_pt1 | contig 14281 bp, 13 predicted proteins | sample MGYA00511879_ERZ761603 | MGnify/ENA primary metagenome ERZ761603 (study PRJEB28899, sample SAMN02850040) | bioreactor sludge metagenome | biome: EBPR Sludge; feature: EBPR Bioreactor; material: flocular biomat | place: Australia: Thorneside Wastwater Treatment... | reverse complement strand
CTATCAGACCGGCCCACCGCCCTGACTCCTGGTATGGCGTCTTGCGGAAATCGCCCAATGCCCGCGCGATCGCTTCCAGGCTCAGCCCGGTGCTCTCGCGGTAGCGAAGTACGTCTCTGATCTTGCGCATGGATAGTCTGTCCTGGGGCATGTCCGCTCGCTTTCAAAAAAAAAGCGGCGAGACTACCATCAACTATCCAAACAGCATCACCTCGATCGGTCACGTTCAGCGTGAAATCGCGGTCACGCTTTCGTGAAACGCCGGTCACGTTCCCCCGAAATCGCCGGTCACGATCACGCGAAATACGCACACGATCAACGTCACGGCGGTCCAATGTCGCGAACGACGTCGAACAGGTCGGCGAGGACGCTGCGTGCTTCGGCGTAGTACGAGTGGCCGACCAGGTCCGTCTCGACCGCCGAGGCGTCGATCGATTCGACGCCCGGAATCACCATGGTGTGCGGAGCCGCGTCGCCGAGCCGCTGCCGGCCGTGAAGGCTGGGCGCCACCTTCGATGAAGCGGTGACAGCACAATCGGTTCCCTCACGCCTCGGCCGGATTGGCTCAGCTGGCCGAGCACGCAATCAGGATACTGTCACCGAATTGCACTCGATCGGCACGCAGCCGCTCGACGAGCTGGTCATCGTGCCGCGCATCTGAGGCATCTGTTCGGTGTCGCAGTCGGCTGCCGCGGCGACTGCCCTCGCTGAAATTGCGGGGCTGGAGATGCCGGCGAACGGCCGCCTGGCGAGCAACCTGATCCTCGGCTGCGAGAATCTGGCCGGACTGTCGTGGACCCCGCCCGCTGATGTCGCGCGGCAGTGAAACGGCTTTTGGTGGCGTACGGCTCCATGGCGTGTCGCGTGAAACAAGCTGAGGACCCCGCTGCGATCGGCTGTAGTTCCCACGGGCCGTGTCTCGAGGCCTGCAGCCGCCATGAGATTCCGGATGCGTATCGTCGTTGTAGAACAGCGTTCAGGCGCGCTATAGTGTCAGGGATTCCAGCGTGTCGTTCGTGACGGCAGTCAGCGTGGGGCTCGCCGGAGGTAGGCTGCCAAGATGCTGTGTCGTTTGATGGAAGTGCGTGGAGGTGGGGAAACATGCGGAGGGCACTCATGGTCCTGGAGGTCGACCAGCGGCAGCAACTGCAGACAAGGGCGAGCGCCCGTGCCGTTGCGGTGGGCGGGCCGGCAGCGAGCGGAGCGCAGATCATTCTGCCGCTGGCCAACGCCCAGACTCGGGAAGCGATGGGTGTGTTGCCGGGTGGGGCAAGCGTGGCTGCCAGGCATTGGTGCCGACGTCTTGCGCGCGCGCCTGGCGCGACTGGCGGATGCATCGCGGCGAGGTCGGCGATCGGGATGGTGGGTAGTGGCGTTGCAGGAGGGCCTTGATACGGTAGCGCGCCCCACGAGAGCTTGCGGCGTCTGGCGTTGTCGCAGCCGACGAGAGCGGCCAGCCTCTCGCCGCCGAGCATGCAGCGCCGGTGTGCGGTGACCGAGACCCAGCAGCACTTGAAACCGGCATGCTCAAGGGCTCGGGCGATACCTGCCGTTGTTCCGCTGGGGGAGTGGTGAACGCGGTCATCGCCTCACGGAATATGTTGCTCGCTTTGGGCCGCCACGGTGACAGGCGCGTTGAAGCCGTCAGAGCCTTGTCTGCTTCGACGGTCATCCCGGATCGGCTGCGAAGGGCGGTCGGGCCTGACCAGGGGACGATCGCGAACCGACCACAGTGGGTTTCACGACATACGGATGAGGCCTGCCGATGCAGAGAAGATTGATCATGCCGTTGAGAAGACTCTTGAGCTCGACGCTGAGAAAGTTGTTCGGGCTGTTGCCGCGACAACGGCGCTTTGCCGTGTACCGTAATCTCGTCGACTGCGATCCAGCACCGGATGAACGTCTGGTGTTGAAGATCGCCGACACGCGGGAGGAACTCGAGGCTTGCTTCCAGTTGCTGCATGAGGCCTACGTCGCCAGCAAGTTCATGGAACCCGACCCATCCGGGATGCGGGTGACGATCTATCATGCCCTGCCGACCACCACGACCCTCTGTGCGAAGTATGACGGCGAGGTGGTTGGTACGCTGTCCCTGATCAGGGAAAGCATCCTCGGCTTTCCTCTGCAGAGGATCTTCGACCTGACGGCCTTGCGCGACAGGAAGGGAAACATTGCCGAGGTTTCGGCGCTTGCTGTGCACCGGCGATTTCGTCGCACCGGTGGGACGATCCTGTTTCCACTGATGAAGTTCATGTACGAGTATTGCACAACCTTCTTTGACACCCGGCACCTGGTGATTGCGGTCAATCCCAGGCACATCGAGATGTACGAGTCCCTATTGTTCTTCGAGCGTCTGACGCAGCAGGTGGTGGAGAACTACGATTTCGTCAATGGCGCGCCGGCGATTGGTGCGACGCTTGACCTGAGTACTGCGCCGGAAACCTTCCGGAAAGAGTATTCGTCCAGACCGCCCAGGCGAAATCTGCACGCCTTTTTTACCGAGGTTCAACTGCCGAACATCAAGCTTCCCGCGCGTCGTTTTTACACCACCAATGACCCGGTGTTGACCCCGGAATTGCTTGACTACTTCTTCAATGTGCGCACCGATGTCTTCAGCAAGTTGAGTGACCGCAAGAAGTGCCTGTTGCACAGGATCTATGATCTGCCTGCGTACCGCGCCATCCTCCCGGTCGTTTCGGACGACACCCGGAACGAAAAGGGTCGCCGGCGCCATCGGCGCTTTTCGGTCAGATGCCCGGGCGTCTTCTCCGTCGTGGCGCCTGAGGGGAAGGAAATGAAGTACGATCTTCAGATTGTCCAGCTCTCGCGCTATGGTTTTCAGGCACACACGCTCGTCTACGTTCCGATCAACGTCTGGGGTGACGTCAGGATTCAGCTTGGCCCGTCGGAAATCTCGCGCGTCAAGGCCTTGGCGACCCGGGAATCGGGGGATGGCGCAGCGCATTTTGGTTTCGTCATGGGGGAGCCGGATGTGGTCTGGCGCAAGTTCGTCAACGCCCTTTACAGTGGCAGCACCCATGCCGATCTTGAAGACGCGACGCGCTTCATGACTGACAGGTGAGGTGCCGTCTTCAGTGTTGTTCCTTGAGTGGCGGTGAGTGGCTCGTTCGACGATGGGTGAGGCACTGATGGAAACCGATCTGCGTGCCGCTTTCAATCGATACTTCGAGTTGCTGCATGCAGACACCGACGGGCTCAGGGACGAGGTCTTTCGGCTGCGCCATCAGGTATACGTCGTCGAGACCGGTTTTGAGCGATCGGAAGATCACCCCGGCGGAATCGAGCGGGACAGCTTCGATGAGCGCTCCGATCACTACCTGCTTCGGCATCGCGCGAGTGGCGTGTACGCGGCAACGGCGCGCTTGATCCTGCCTGACCTGGCTGCTCCATCGGCCCTCTTTCCGATCGAGAGGCACTGCACGTTCTACGATCGGTTCGCGATTCGAGATCCGGCGCTACGGCGCCGCCTGGGCGAGCTGTCGCGTTTCGCGGTCTCGAAAGCGTTCAAGAAGCGGATCGGTGAAGCCGGCAGCCTGGCCGGCGTCTCGGGCAATGTGGAGATGTACTTCGAACCCGACGAGCGCCGCGTCCTGCCGCACCTCTCGCTCGGCCTGTTCGCGGCCGAACTGCGAATGATGCACGAGCATGGCGTGACCCATGGCTATGCGGTGATGGAACCGGCGCTGTACAGACTGCTCGGTCGTTTCGGCGCAGCATTCGGTCAGATCGGCCCGACGGTCGATTACCATGGCGAGCGCATCCCATGTCTCGGCGAAGTCAGCGAGATCCTGCCGAGAATCAAACGTGTGGCGCATCCGGTGTGGGAACTGATGACCGATGCGGGCCGCTATACCTGCGGCACCGAGTGATGCCGCCGGAGAGGCGGGAATGCGAGGCGGGTGCCCAAGAGACGTCGACCGCCTGTGGATTCTGGCCATCCGCCACGCCCGGCTTCGCCCGCTGGCGGGCGGCGGCGTCCGACGCTGGCTTCGCCGGAGCCTTCCGTCGCCACGACGGGCATCCGTTCCGGTGCACGGACCGGGTTTTGGCCGGTCCATCAAGGCGCAAACCGTCACCAAGAGCCTGCAGGCACGCCGGAGGGCCCAACTGCACGACTTGCCCTTGGCGCTCATCAGAACTGGGTGCGACTCCCTTTCCGCTGACCAATTGATGCGATTGCGACGATGTGCTTCCACACTTTTCTTCCGGACACGGTGCATTCTAGGAATGCAGGAGGGGTTCGCACCGAACGCTGAAAACCATGCGATCAGGGTGGCTGCGGGGAGAGCCAGCGGTCCTGGTTCGTATCACCGGCGTCGCGCCGCTGCTCGCGAAGGTCTACGAACTCGAACGGCTGCGTTGCCGCTTGTGTGGCACCGTGTTGACCGCCGGCGCGCCCCAGGAGTCGGCAAGGCAAAGTGCGACGACACCGCCGCGGCGATGATCGCGCTCTTCTATCGGACGTTGAACGGCGCGCGCGTCGGTGATCTGTTCATGACCCTGATCCACACGGCCGAACTCCACAAGGTCGAGTCGTTTCACTACCTCGTTTCCCTGCTCCGCCACTCGGCCAAGGTGGCGCTCGATCCGGCGGCCTGGATGCCCTGGGACTACACCGAAGCCCTCGCGCGTTCCGAGGCGCAGCGTACCGAACCTCCACCGGACTGATGACCCGGCAGCGCACCGATCGGCAAAACGGTCATGGCTTTGTCAGAGACCCCGGATGATGAAAGCCATGACCGTTCCCCGCTGGCGGGCGAGGGGAGATTCGTCAGTCGCTCGCGCGACTTTCACGGCAAGCGCAGCCGTGGGGTTTGCAGCTCTGCTGACAGGACACGAGCGGTCGAGCGCTGGTCCGACGGCGTTTCGTGACCGCCATTGACACCACTGACAGTGGGCTGCAGGCGCCCAGTCTCCCAGCCATCACATTGGCAGCTTCACGGGATGAGCGGTTGCGATCGCACCGGTAGTGTGTCGGATTTTTTTACACTTGCTACCAGCGGCTTTTTTGGACGTTTGTGCAATGCACTGATTTAATGACGACCATGATCGGCTGACGGGGCGTGGCACGTATCGTGCTTTGCTAGATGCAAGGATGCCCGGGGTTAAAGCAATTGGGCGCCTGGACCGAACGGGGTCTTCGCGACGACCATGTCTTGACCAACCGTTAAAACACAAATTTTGATCAGAAGGATTGAGAAATGCGCAAATTGACAAGAATCGCAGCGGCCGTTGGTAGCGCGCTTCTGGTAACCTACGGAGCGAGTGCCCAGGCAGACATCACCGGCTATACCCCCTCGGCGTATGCCGAGTCGCATCTATACGTCAGCAACTTCCTTATCACCGACGCCACTACGGGAGACCCTTTGGGCGGCTTGGTTGGTGGCGCAATAACGAACTTGAGGGCGCGGGTTTTTTCGTCCCTCAGCAACACCATCAATGGGGCGGGTCCTGCACCGTTGGACAGTAACATCGACCCGCTGGCGGTCCCTCCGCCTTCGCCATCGATCAACGACAGCCAGTCGGCTGGCGGGCCTGGCTACGTGCCGTTCTTTACCTACAAGAAATTCGACGCTCCTAACATGAGCGTCGGGAACACCTATGCCGGCTCCGCCTCTCAGCACAGTGGAAATGGTCTGCAGCTGAACGGGGAGCCATCGACAACTGCCAAGACACAGGCGCAAGTCAACCTCAGTACCAGCGCCACCGGCAGTGCCAATTCGCGGCAGACTCTGGGAACGGATTTCAGCTTGAGCGTCGCTTCAGGGGGGTTGCTTGTCGATCTGACATTCGACGCTGAAGCATTCATGCGTGTCGCCTTGGGGCAACCGGGCCAGACCGCTTTTGCCGCGCGTTCTTGGGGTGTTACCCTGAGCCCTCTCGGTGATCCGCTTGCTGGTGATCTGCTGAAGTGGAACCCGAACGGGAGCCTGACCAGCGGCTTGGAAGGGACTTGCGTCGGACTCGGCTTGTGCTCCGAGCTGGCGGACTCCTTCTCGCTGAACAGAGAGGCCACCCTTCAGGTTACCGGTGACAGCGAGCTGACCAATGCCTCGGCGCCGTTTGGTGTTCGAGTTTTCATCCCGAATGGTGATTACACGATCAGCTTGCGGCACATTACCAATGCCGATGCTTCGGTGGTGCCAGAGCCGGGTTCGTTGGCTCTGCTCGGTCTGGGCTTGGCCGGACTGGTCGGCGTGGGCCGCCGCGCAAACAAGGGGTGAGCAGCTCCAACCACTGATCACGCACGGTGAAACGGCCTCCTTCGGGAGGCCGTTTGCGTGCTGCGCTCGGCATGGGCGAGATTTTCGCGGCGAGCGTGCCTCAAGTGTATCTCCCCGGGGCGATGACGCCGTCGGGGTCGAGCGCCGCCTTCATGCGCTCGACCGTGTCAGCGAACTGGTCGTCGCGCGCGGCGGCCAGCAGCCCCATCCCGCGCACCGAGGCCCGGTACAAAGGATAGCCCAGTTCGAACAGCCTGCGGACTCCAGCCTCGTAGCAGGCCACTCCCCGCCGGGTCTCCGCTTCATCTTCGGCGTCGTAATCGATCGTGTACACGGCTGCCAAGGAGCGCTCGTTGATCATGTTCACGGTGACGTGACAGTCAAAGTCGAAGCGGGCGAAAAGCGCATCCATCTCGCGGTTGAGTATTGCGAGATCCTCGCGCAGGAACGGAATGATCGGCGCCATCCACATGATGCCGATGCGCTCTCGTGCGAGATCGGTCTCGTCGGAGAAATCGGCCGGCACGCCGTTCTGGTGGCGCCAATAGCAGGCGCGCAGGAACGCCCCTGTCGGTTTGCCGCTATGTAGGTCGGCAAGCGCCGAGGCGAGCCGGATCTTCTTCTCCAAGCCGCGAAAGGGTGCAAGGTGACCGAAGAGGCGCACGAACACCTGGCCGGCGGCCAGGATGTGCGGTGGCAGGAACATGATTTTCGCGCCTGCGCTTGCCAATGCGCGCTTCAGCAGCTTCTTGTGGAGCGCGACCTGGCGCGAGGTGCCGTAGAACGCTCCCGACATCGACCACGCGCCGATGCCCGCGTTTCTGCGCAGCGCCGCCCTGACTTCCGGTGTCAAGCGAGCGTGCCCGGGTAGTTGGTCGCGGGGAAACGGTGCGTCGGAAGCGAGTGCCCGGAGATCGTTCCCGATGTGGTGCACGCTCTGCAGAATCCGGTCGAGCCTGAGTTTCTGCAACTGCGGAAGGGCCTCGAGGAGGTCCTTGTCCTCCTTGAAGAGCACGATGTACGGACAGAAGGACTCCGGGATGGGCACCAGCCACAGTCCGAGTTTGGTGACGATCCCGAAGTTCGACTGGGTGAAGATGCCATCGAGGTAGGGACCGACCCCGTAAGGATACAGGTGGGTGGTCCTGGCTCCAGGAAAGTGGCCGAAACCCGTGCGCAGCACCTCTCCCGAGCCGAGCACCACCTCCATGCCCGAGAAGTTCTGGAAGCGGTTGCCGTAGGGACTGTGGCCAAAACCACGCTCGAGAATGTTGCCGATGAGGCTTGAGTTCGGGCCGCTGCCGGTACAGTCGATCCAGTACGGCACCCCATGCTCGGCAAGGTGCCGGGAAAGTTGTCCCTGGGTCACTCCGGGTTCGATGACGGCGTAGCCCAGGTCGCTGTCAACGTGCTCGATCCGGTTCATTCGGCCGAGGTCTACGATGACCTGTCCGTCATGAACCGCACAGGCGTCGCCGTAGCCCCAGTTCTGGCCGGTGCTGATCGGATACAGGGGTGTCCTGCAGCGGCGCGCGATTCTCACCAGCTGCACGACCTCATTCGCCGTGCCCGGTTTCAGGATCGCCGCGGGGCGCCGTCTGGACGACGAGGTGGTGCGGGCATAATGGGTCAGCGCCTGGTCGTCGACAAGAACGTGGATGTCGCCAAGGAGCGCCCGCCACGCGTGGAGCGCGCCGGACAGGTCGCTGCGTGGATCGAAGGCACTGACTGGGGATATTGTTTTGTCATTAGCCACGTTGCGTTTCGCCGATCGATGAAAAGACAGGAAATCCAACGACTAGTTTATAGGATACGAGCCCGCATCAAGCAACGTCAATCGCTCATCCGGGCGCCGAGGTGTGTCATAATCTGCCCGTCGCAATCTGGATCGCGTCAATGCCTACCCAACTGCGTTTGCCAGTGCAAGCGCCTCGAGCTGAACCCATCCTTTGCTGACCGACGCGTTTCTGGCGGCCCGAAGCATCGCGCGACAGCGCCGGCGCTCGGCGTTTGCGCTGGGCGCCATCGCTTTTGGCGTCGCCGCCCTGATCGTTGCCAACGGCTTTGTCGATTGGATCATCCACAAGCATCGGGAAACCACCATCACCTCGCAGTTCGGCCATATACAGGTGACCCGCAAGGGGTATTTGGAAGATGGCCTTGCCGACCCCTTCGCTTACCTCCTGGCAGAGGCTTCGCCGGTACAGGAAGGTATCGAACAACTCCCCGAGGTGCGTGTTCTCGGCAGGCGCCTGGCGTTCAGCGGCCTGGTCAGCAAGGGCGACGAAACGGTTTCCTTTGTCGCCGAGGGAGTAGAACCCGACAAGGAACAGATCCTGAGCAGCTCATTACGGATACCCAAGGGCGCCAACCTCTCGGTCGATGAGCCAAAAGGAATCATCCTGGGACTGGGTCTTGCGGCCAACCTTGGGGTTGACGTAGGGGATTCGGTCGTCCTCATGACGAACACCGAGACAGGCAGCGTGAATGCGGTCGAGTGTCGGGTGAGGGGTCTTTTTTCGACCATGTCGAAGGCTTACGACGACGTCGCCTTGCGCGTCCCGCTAGCGATCGCCCAGAGGCTGTTGAAGGTGGAGGGCGCCCACGTCTGGGCGTTGTTGCTCGAAGAGACCGATCAGACGGGTCTCACCTTGCAGACACTGCGCGAGCGCCATGCAAACGATGGACTGGTATTCACCGAATGGATCGAGCTTGCGGATTTCCATGTCAAGGCGGTGTCTCTGCTCGCCAAGCAGGCTGGCGTCATGAAAGTCATCATCGCCGTGATCATCGTGCTGAGCATTTTCAACACGATGATGATGAGTGTCATGGAGCGGACGGGCGAGATCGGTACCGCCATGGCGCTCGGACTGACGCGTCGCACCATCCTGCGCATGATCCTCGTGGAGGGTGCGATGCTCGGCACCATCGGCGGGCTTCTGGGGCTGGTACTGGGAACAATGCTTGCTTGGGTCATTTCGTCCATCGGCATCCCCATGCCTCCGCCGCCAGGGCAATCCTGGGGGTTCATGGGTGAGGTCATGGTTACCGCCGGGCTCGCCGCCGACGCCTTCATGCTGGCGGTGGCGTCCACCTTGATCGCGAGCATCGTTCCGGCGCGGACCGCGTCGGGGATGGTCATCGTCGACGCGCTGCGCTTCAACCGCTGAGCGCCGGCGATGGATCAGGGCTGACGCATGTTGGAGTTCGCATTCGGCAATCTGTTGGGACACAAGCTGCGCACAGGGATGACGTTCGCTGCAGTCTTTTTCGGCGTCGTGAGCCTCGTCCTTTCAGGGGGCTTCATCGAGGATATGTTCATTCAGCTGCGCGAGGCGGTGATTCACTCGCAGTTCGGCCATATCCAGATCAACGCGCAGGGATTCTTCGAGAAGGGGGCGCGAGCGCCGGACAGATTCATGATCGACGATGCCGAGCCGCTGCGCCAGAGGTTGGCCAGGTTGCCGGGTGTGACTGACGTCATGGCGCGGGTCAGCTTCTCCGGTCTTCTCAACACCGGCCGTACGGACCGCTCGATCGTCGGCGAGGGCATCGAGCCGGATCGGGAAAGCAAGCTGGGCACCTTCATGCGTATCGAATCGGGCCGCGCGCTCAACGATCAGGACCGCTACGGCATCATGCTCGGAAAGGGACTGGCTGACGCATTCAAGATTGCGGTTGGGGACCGCGTCACCGTTCTGGTCAGTACTTCGAGTGGTGCGCTAAACACGCTGGAGTTCGAGGTCGTTGGAACGTTCAGGAGCTTTTCCCGGGATTACGATGCCCGCACGGTACGCGTTCCCTTGGCCGCAGCCCAAGAGCTCTTGAATGCCAGAGGGGTGAATACCTTGGTCGTGTCGCTCGCGGAGACCCTCGATACGGCGCGCATTGCCGGACTGATCGCGGGTCAGCTCGACCGCGAGCAGTTCGAGGTCAAGAAATGGAACGAGTTGACCGATTTTTACGACAAGACCGTCACGCTCTACGACCGGCAGTTCGGCGTCCTGCGCTTGATCGTTTTGATCATGGTTTCGCTCGGTGTCGCCAACAGCGTCAATATGAGCGTGTTCGAGCGCGTGGGGGAGTTCGGAACCATGATGGCGCTCGGCAATCGCCGGATCGACGTTTTCCGCCTGGTGATGACGGAGAACGTTCTGATCGGTGTGATCGGCAGCTCCGCCGGATTGCTCGTCGGCGTCGCGCTTGCTTGGCTGATCTCAGCCATCGGCATTCCCATGCCTCCTCCGCCAAGCAGCGACGTTGGCTACATGGCGCAGATTCAGGTCGTGCCGAGAGAACTGATGCTTGCCTTTTCCGTCGGCCTTGTCGCCACCGTCGCTGCTGCGGTGTTTCCCGCGCAACGCGTCACACGCATTCCTGTCGTGGACGCGCTACGCCAGAACGTCTGACAGGTGGGCAGGCTTCCCAGGGGGTCCGACAGGCTGCTAGGCTTCAAGACCCACCTCCTGATAAGTCAGGTCAAGCTTCCCCAGCACCTTTGAAACCGTGCGTTGCAGGAAGAGCTTGTTGCGAGCGCCGAATTCGGCCATCTCGAAAGCGTTTCGCCAATAGACCGGATCGTTTTCGCGGAAGCGGATCATTTCGGCGAATTCCGGTTCAAAGCTGCAGTAGCCGATCGTCTTGATGTCGATGGCGGTCATGATGGAAAGCACCTGATTGTTGGTCAGGATGGGTGATGAATCCCGTTCCGGCATCAGTCGCTCCTGTTCGAGTTCGCCGAGAATGGCCGCCTTGTCGGGGCGCCATGCGACGAAGGGCAGGACGTATTGCGGAATGCGATCGGGGTCCTTGCCGGTGCCATCCCAGAACAGTTTCTGGTCTTCCTCCGTGAAGATGTCGGCAATCTTGAAGCCCGACCGGCGCTCCATGCGGTCGGTCAGGACGCGCGAACACATGTCCTCGAACGGCATTACGTAGTAGGAATGGAACTGCATGATCAGTTCCTGCGCGAAATCGACACCAGCCAGGACCAGCGGAATATTCATGTCATAGGCGAAGTAAAAGCCGAGCATCTGGTTCAGCGTGCCATCCAAGCGGTCGACCGTCTGATAGCTGCCCTTCATCTCCACATTTCTCAGCGTATAGCGGTAGAGCGTCTTGTAAACGGACGAACGGGGCTTGTAGACGATGTGGTCGAGGTCGAGTTTGGCCGCCACTTCCTGGCAGCGCTGCAGCGAAAGTATGGAATAGAAGCCGTTGTCCCAGGTCATCAGCAGAAGGCGGAGACCAGGGTATTCCTTGCGTAGCCGCGACAGCATGTACACGCTGTCCTTGCCGCCGCTGAACAGGACGAGTGCGTCGTAACGGTCGCGCCCCTTGCCCTGATGGCTTTTCAGCAGGTGCTCCAGTTCATGGCGCTGATGTTCGACGTACTTCTTCTGCCAGACGGTTTCATCGTCATTGGCGCGCAACTTGTTGTGCTCGTGGCAGAGGTTGCAGACGCCGTCGGTCAGCGTGATGTAGGGCACGCGTGAGGAGATGACGCATTGGCTGCAGCGTGCGGCTATTTTGCTCTTGAACAACCCTCGGACATGCGGCCAGATCTTCTGCGACACAAAGTCAAACTGGCGGAGATCATTGAGGATTTGCTGGTCGATATCCTTGGCCATGGCGGCGCGCTCCGAAAGGACGATTGGCGAACGGGAGGGAGTTCAGACGGCCTTGACATTGCGGCTTGGCAGCGTCACCCGCTCATGCACACGGATGTGGTTCTGACCAAACTTCTGGCCATCCAGGGCGTCTACCGCCGCTTTCGGGTCTGTTGCTTCCAACTCGACATAGGCATAGGGCTCATGGGTTGGATTGACCCAGTCAGCATGCAGATCAATCGAAATGACACGGCCATAGGGGCTGAACAGATCACGGATGAACGCTGCGTCGGCGCGAAAGGGGAGGCTGCTGATGAAAATGGTTACCATATCCAACTCCAAGCAATCTCGCGGTCATCGACTTCTCCTGCCATTGGCATGACTGTCCCAGACGCTGAAGAACCAGGCACGTACGCCCGTCCATTTGCCGGCCTGCAGCGTCGACCACCCGCCAAGGGGATGGGTCGAACTGGCGCGATGAAAGTCCATTGATCGTTCGTGCTCAAACAAGCGCAACCAATGCTAACAGCTTTTCCGGTCGCTGAAAAACGGTGCCTGATGAGTGTCGGCTACAACACGGCGCAGCACCTGGCATGCACGCCGTCGTCCCCAGCGGTCGCCAGCGGCGGGCCTACGTCGTGGATTTGCATTGTGGTACGATCGCCCGCTGTTTCTGGAGAACATGATGACCTGCGGACAGAAGTTGGAGGACTTGGTGCTCAGGCTGAGACAGTTCGACCGTCTGCTGGCAGACGCAGGCGTCGAAGACGGCCTGCCGCGACTGGCTGCAGCGACAGCCCGGTTCCTCGACAGCGAGCGCTGCTCGCTGATGTTGCGCAGCGAGGACGAGAATGCGGAGGTCCGCTGGCGGGTTTGCGCCGGCTTCGGCCCGCTACCGGAGAGTGCTTTTCTCGAAGAGGTTCGGGCGGGCGAAGGGATTGCCGGGCGTGTCGCCGCCAGCGGCGAGGCGCTGCTCGTCATCGACATCGATCGCTCGGAGTTTGCAGCCTGCGCTCGGCGCGCCGACGATCCGCGCAAGAGTCTGCTCTCGGCTCCCGTTTGCCATGCCGGATCGGTCATCGGCATCCTCAATGTCAGCGGGCATCGTGCGGGGCGGGCTTTCGGCATCGACGACCTGCATTTGCTCGAGGTGGTGTCGCTGCTCGTCGCCAGGGCCATCCAGGTTCGTCAACTGCAGGGCCTGCTCAACTCCCGTTTCGCCCAGCTGGCGCTTCTGGAACGGGCGGGAAAGGATATCGGGCTGGCGCTGGCGAACCCGTTGCCGAACCCGGATCAGGTGGCGCGAATCATCGCCCGCTCGTTCTACAAGGAAATGAATCGTGTTGGCCTCGGGCCACGGCAGATCGTGAACGCTGCTTCCGAGATCATCGAACAACTCAGTGGCAGTCTCGTCCGGCACAGCCGGCGGATCGATCGCGAGGCGTCAGATGCCGTCGATGCGGTGCGGCCGCCTGCCTGATGCGCCGGCCGCGGCGCCCGCTGTTGCACAGACAACGAGCAGCATTTGCCTCGTACCCGCGTCGGCCGCAGGGTAGATGATGCCCTGGTTGGAGATCGTCGGCCTGATCGTTCTGCTGCTCGTCAGCTGGTTCTGGTTCGACGGCTTCCAGGCGCGGGCAGCGGCGATGCGCGCGGCGCGCGCTGCCTGTGCTGCCGACGGATTGTTGCTGCTCGATGACACGGTGGCTCTGGCGACCCTGCGCCTGCAGCGCGACGACGAGGGAAGGCTTCGCTTGCGACGGACCTACGATTTCGAGTACAGCGATACGGGCGACAATCGTCGTGCGGCGCAGCTCGCGCTGCTCGGCGACGAGGTGCTGCTGCTGCGTCTGGCGCCACCGGCAGCCGTCGCCGGGGGGCGGCTGCGGGTTTTTGGCGGGCGGCAGACGGGAGACGAAAGCTAGGCGACCGCCGGTGAGTCGCCGCGCGCCGCCTAGAATCCGGTGACGAACTTGAAAAAGTACTTGTTTCCCTGGAAGCGGTTGTCGACGCCGACTTCGTGGTTCCAGCTGGCGATGAAGCTCGTTCCCTTGTGGTTGTACTGGATTGCCGGGCCGTAGGCAAAGACCTTGCCGCGACGGCCGTCGGGAGGAACCCTGCGGCCAGCGACCTCGTCGTCGGTGGTCTGCGTCAGGTAATATCCGGCCAGGCCGACTCCCCAGGGCCCGAAGTGCTGGCCCACCAAGTAGTCCATGTGGAATTCCTGGCCGGAGTGGTAGTCGGTGTCATTGTTCTTCGTCTTGATGTTGTACATCAGTTTCGCTGACACCTCGAAGCCGCCCTGGTTCAGGTAGGTGAAGGCGACAATCGGTTCGAAGCTGTAATAGTTGGCGCCGATGCTCTGGGTTGGGTCATTGGCGTCGTACTTGCCGGTCGGCAGATAGATGTCGAGGCCGACCGTCAGGT
>ERZ761603.2066-NODE-2066-length-14288-cov-44.282372_pt1 | contig 14288 bp, 13 predicted proteins | sample MGYA00511879_ERZ761603 | MGnify/ENA primary metagenome ERZ761603 (study PRJEB28899, sample SAMN02850040) | bioreactor sludge metagenome | biome: EBPR Sludge; feature: EBPR Bioreactor; material: flocular biomat | place: Australia: Thorneside Wastwater Treatment... | reverse complement strand
AAGCCTCGCCGGGCTCACCCAGCGCGCCCGGCTGACGATCATTGCTAATCAGGACACTGCTTGAGTCAATTTCAGGATGGCCAGCGAGATATTGTCACCATCGCCATTACCCATGGCCCGCGCGCGGCCGATCAACAGCTCGGAGGCTTCGCGCGCCGAGGTGCAACCATTGATCACCCAGGCCAGTTCCTGATCGGTGAAATAGGCCCACAGGCCGTCCGAGCAGAGCAGAAAGGTATCGCCCGCCCGCAGACCGCCGCTCTCGCCAAAAGCGATCTTGGGGCTGTCGGCGCCGCCCAGAGAAGTGAGCAGAATGTTGCGGTTGGGGTGGACCAGCGCCTGTTCCGGCGTGATGCGGCCCTGCACCACCAACTGCTCGACGTAGGAATGATCGGTGCTGCGAAAGATCAGACTGTCGCCACGAAAATGGTAGAGACGGCTGTCACCGCAATGCGCCCAACTCACCTTGCCGGGCTGCAGCAGCAGCATGACGACCGTGCTGTGCGGATCCTTCTCGTTGATGAAGCGCGAAGCCTTGATCAGCATGTGCGCCTCGTTGATGCTCGACTCCAGCAACGTACGCGCCGATTCGGTGCGCGCCGAAAAGCCCTCGAGGTTGTTGCGCGCGGTGTGGATCACCTGCTGCGCTGCGATCACCCCGCCGGTATGCCCTCCCATGCCGTCCGCCACCACTGCCAGGGCCACCCCGCCGCCACGCGGGTGCGGCAGGATGGCCGCACGGTCCTGCTGTTCGCGGCGGTCACCCTGATGCTGGGCAACGCAGGCATCAACTGAAATCGGCATTACTCGAGTCTTTCAAAGATCGAGTCCCCCGGTCGCCACGGCTGTGCAGCGCCCAGCACGGGATACCGGCCGCCGCGCGAGGAAGCGGACAGTCGGCCTTGCCGGGCGATTCAGAGCGTCACCCGCCGCAGATCCTCCGGCCGCGGCAGATGATCGCTGCGATCCGGATTGCGCTCGATGAACAGGCGATGGGCACCCACCACGATGAGGTGCACTTCTTCAGCACTCAGTTGTGGAAAGTTCTCCCGCACGATGCGATGGGCGAGATGCTCGAGTGGCTGGCCAGCCCAGCCCTGCTCGGGATCGAAGAAGGGCTCGATGATCAGGAAAGCGTCGTCAAAAAGGGCGCGCAGAACAAGGTTCTGCCGCCGTTCCTGCGTTCCGCCGGCTACTTGCCCCCGCTGTTCGCTCATTCACTTACCCTCCCGCGGCATGCAAAGCCACTTCCCCGGTTCGCGCCGCACTCGCTCTTGAATCTTGCCGCTGCCGACTCTCTGCCGTCGGGCCACGAATTCTATCGCTTTCGGGACCGGTCAGGGTACCGGATATCGCCCGATCTGCCACGACATGTCGACCGCGACCAGCGTTGCCGCAAGCAGCGCTCGCTCCCTGCTCAAGCGATCACTGCCCCACACCTCTTCGGGGCAGCCTGCCAAAAATAGCCTTCTTCATCCATTCTCGCCAGCTCCCCGGTCAGTACCCAGCCATCGCCGACGAAGGCCCCGGCGGTCACCGCCGCGTCCTGCCAGTAACCGAGCATGACCACCGGATCGTCTTCGCCCCAGCACTGACGATGCACCGCCAATTCGCCCACTTCACCCGGCGGCAGTTCCTTGCCCTGACCGTCCACCACAGCCACCCGGTGTCCCGGAAAGGCGCGGCCCATCGCCCCGGGCTTGGCCGGCCAGCGCGGAGCACCGCCGCCAAACACGCCACTCATTGCGTCATGAGCAGAGAGCTGATTGATCGTCACGCCGAGTTTCTCGCTCGCCCAGTGCAACACGGTCTCGCCCAGCGGCTCACCCGCGCTCGCCAGAGTACGCAGATCGAGATCGTAGATCGCTCTCGGGTCCGCTACCGCCTGCATCATCATCGTCAGCTCGGCCGGTGAAAGAAAGCTGTTGCGCACTCCATAGCGTTCCATCAGGTCGAACACCCTGGCTGCCTCGAAGCGACCGTTATAGGCCAGCAAGGGCAGGCCGAAGTGCCAGGTCGGCAAGAGCACGTTCCACAGGCCGCCAGCCGATCCCCAGCCGGCCGGCGACCAGAAGAGGTCGCGCGCTTGCGGCAAGAAGTCGTGCGCGCAGACGTAAGCGCTCAGTTTGCCAAGTAACGTTCGCTGCGCCATCACCACGCCCTTGGCTCCGCCACCTGTCGCAGTTCTCGGGTAGACGATGATTGCCGGATCGCTGGCGCCGGTTTCCAGCGCGGTGTAGCGTGGTGAGGCATGCTCGAGCACCTCGGCCCAGGGCTTGATCCCTGCGCCATCCGCCGCAGCGACCCCGATGACGTGCCGCAACTGCGGCAGTCGTTGGTGGATTTGCGCCAGTGTCGGCTGCGCCACCTGGTCGAGGATGACCAGATGCGCCGCCGAGTCGCCCAGCCGATGTTCGAGCGCCGCCGGTCGGCAATGCGGTGACAGCGGTACGGCGATGGCCCCCATCTGGTAGATTGCGACATGCGCGATGGCCGCCTCCGGGCGTTGCGGCAGCGCGACGGCCACCCGGTCGCCAGCCAGTGTACCCAGCGCCGCCAGCACATTGGAGAGACGATTGGCTTCACGCTGGATGTCCCAGAAGGTGTGTGCCGAAGTGAAACCGCTCTCCTCCTCGTAGTACAAGGCAAAGCGGCTGCGTTCATCGGCCCAGCGGCCGCAGATGTCGCGCGCGATGTTGTAGCGTTCCGGAACCTGCCAGCGGAAAGTCCGGCAAAGTTCGGCGTAGTTCGGCGCCCGACGGTCGATCTCCATGCTGCGCGCTTCTCTCCGCCCGACCGCCTCTCAGACGACTGCGCTCAGCCGCTCGTCGATCAGTTCGATCCAGTGCCGCACCGGCATCCTGCTGCCACTCTGCAGGTGTGTCTGACAGCCGATGTTGGCGGTGACGAGCACCGCCGGTGAGCCGGCGTTCATCGCTGCCAGCTTGTTGTCGCGCAGTTGGGTGGCGAGCACGGGCTGGCTGATCGAATAGGTGCCCGCCGAACCGCAACACAGGTGCGGGTCAGCAACCGGCGTCAACTGATAGCCGGCCGCAGTGAGCAGTGTTTCAACCACGCCACGAATCTTCTGCGCGTGTTGCAGCGTGCACGGCGAGTGAAAGGCAACCCGCTGTCCGAGCCCATTGTTGCGCTCGCGCAGCAGTTCGACCAGACGACCTTGTTCGGCAGCCAGCACTTCGCAGGCATCGCGCGTCAGTTCCGAAATACGGGCCGCCTTGGCGGCATAAAGCGGATCGTGCTTCAACAACTCACCGTACACCCGAACATGCTCGCCGCAACCCGAGGCGGTCATCACGAACCCTTCAACCCGGCCGCTCTCGACTTCCGGCCACCAGGCGTCGATCACCTGCCGCATGTCATCGAGCGCCTTGTCCTGGGCGTGCAGATGATAGCGCAGGGCACCGCAGCAGGCAGCGCCCGGCATCTCGACCAGTTCGATGCCGAGCCGGTCGAGCACGCGCGCGGTCGCCGCATTGGTGTTGGGAGTCAGGGTCGGCTGTACGCAACCGGCCAGGGCGATCATCTTGCGCCGATGCCTCGCCGGCTGCGGCCACGGTCGGGTGTCGTCACCGGCAGCCATCGGCACCTTGTCGGCCAACACTCGTGGCAGCAGCGGCCGCATCATCTGGCCGAGGCGCACCGCCGGCTTGAAGATCCAGTTGCGCGGCAGTGCTTCGCAGAGCAGGAAGCGCGTCGCGCGCATGGCGAAGGAACGGGGTACCCGCTGCTCGATGACTTCGCGCCCGATGTCGAGCAACCGGTGATACCTGACGCCCGACGGACAGGTCGTTTCGCAGGCACGGCAGCTCAGACAGCGGTCCAGATGCAACTGCGTCTTGTCGCTCACCGGCTGCCCTTCGAGCATCTGCTTGATCAGATAGATGCGGCCGCGCGGGCCGTCGAGTTCGTCGCCGAGCAACTGGAAGGTCGGACAGGTGGCAGTGCAGAAGCCGCAATGTACGCAACTGCGCAGAATCGCGTCGGCCTCGCGCCCGGCCGCCGTGTCCTTGATGAAATCGGCTAGATTGGTTTGCATGGTCGGCGAACTCTCATAGGTCCGGGTACATCCGGCCGGGATTGAAAACCCCCTGCGGGTCGAAAGCCTGTTTCAGATTGCGATGAATCCTGGCCAGCGACCCGGACAACGGCTGGAAAACGCCAACCGAGACCTTCAAGGCGTCATCGCCACGGAACAGGGTGGCATGCCCACCGGCCTTTGCCGCTGCAGCACGGATTTCTGCGGCGTCGCCACCGCGCAACCAGCGTTGCGCCCCACCCCATTCGATCAGGGTCGGTCCCAGTCCCTGCGGCTCTGCGACCGAAGGCAGTCCGAGACGCCAGAGGGGTTCTTCACCGGCGAAGAAGGCGTGCTGCTGCTCGCGGATCGATACCCAGAAGGTAGCCGCCTCGGCATCGTCGAGCAGGTCTCCGGCAAGCTTGCGCTGTGCTGCCGCCACTGCCGCTGCTGCCCCGGAGAGGCGCAACGTCAGCACGCCGTCGTGCCAGGCCGACGCCGAAATCGGCAGTGGCCGTCCACCCCACTCGTTGAGCCGGCGAAGCGCCGAGGCTTCGTCGAAGGCAAAGCGCAGACTCTTTTCGGCCACCGGCTGCGGCAGCACCTTGAGCGACACTTCGAGGACGATGCCAAGCGTGCCAAGGCTGCCGGCAATCAGGCGCGGCACATCGTAGCCGGCGACGTTCTTCATCACCTGACCGCCGAAGGACAGGACCTCGCCACGGCCGTCCAGCAGTTTGACGCCGAGGACGAAGTCGCGCAGTGCGCCGACCGCCTGCCGGCGCGGACCCGACAGGCCGCTCGCCAGCATGCCGCCAACCGTTGCTGCCGGACCGCAATGCGGCGGCTCGAAAGCCAGCCACTGGCCTTTTCCGGCCAGTGTCCCGGCCAGTTCGGCGAGCGGCGTTCCGGCACGCACGGTAACCACCAGCTCGGTCGGCTCGTAGGCAACGATACCGCGCAGGCCGCCGACCTCAAGCACCTCGCCACGTTGCGGACCACCGTAGAAGTCCTTGCTCCCGCCACCGCGAATGGCCAGTCTGCCGCCCACGCCGGCCGCCTGGGCGACGCGCGCGATCCAGTTCTCGATCAGGGTGTCCATCACAACCTCGGCAAAGTGGCGACGCTGCCAACGCGCGCCTGGGTATACTCGCGGCAACGCGCCAGGGTCGGCACGCCCTTGCCTGGATTGAGCAAGCCCCGCTCGTCGAAAGCCGCCTTGACGCGATGGAAGGCATCGATCTCGGCAATCGTGAACTGCTCGGCCATGAGCATGATCTTCTCGATGCCAACCCCATGCTCGCCGGTAATCGTGCCACCGAAACGAACCGAGAGTTCGAGGATCTCGGCGCCGAAGGCCGCCGCACGCTCCAGCTCTCCTGCCTGATTGGCATCGTACATGATCAGCGGGTGCAGATTGCCGTCGCCGGCGTGGAAGACGTTGGCACAACGCAACGCATACTTGGTCGAGAGCACGGCGATCGCGTCGAGCATCTCGGCCAGACGTTTGCGCGGGATGGTACCGTCCATGCAGAGATAGTCGGGCGTCAGCCGGCCGACCGCCGGGAAGGCTGCCTTGCGCCCGGCCCAGAACTTCAGGCGCTCGGCTTCGTTCTGCGACACGCGAATGCCCGCCGCACCGCTCTCCTCGAGCACCGCCGTCATGCGGCCAATCTCCTCGGCGACCTCTTCCGGTGTGCCGTCCGATTCGCACAGCAGAATGGCCTCGGCTTCCATGTCGTAACCGGCATTGACGTAGGGTTCGACGGCGTGGATCGCCTTCCTGTCCATCATCTCGAGACCGGCCGGGATGATGCCGGCGGCAATGATGCTGGCGACTGCGTCACCAGCCCGGCGCACATCGGCGAACGAGGCGATCACCACCTGCGCCAGTTCAGGCTTGGGAGTCAGCCTGACCGTGACCTCGGTGATCACCGCCAGCAGACCCTCCGATCCGTTGAGCAGGGCCAGCAGATCGTAACCCGGCGCGTCGAGGGCCGCGTTGCCGAACTCGACGATTTCGCCGGCGATCGTCACAGCGCGGATGCGCAGGACATTGTGCACGGTCAACCCATACTTGAGGCAGTGCACGCCGCCGGCGTTCTCGGCGACATTGCCACCGATCGTGCAGGCGATCTGCGACGAGGGGTCCGGTGCGTAATAGAGGCCGTACGGTGCAGCCGCCTCGGAGACTGCCAGATTGCGCACCCCGGGCTGGACCACCGCGCTACGCGATACGGGGTCGACGCTGACGATTCTCTTTAGCTTGGCGAGCGACATCAGCACGCCGTCGGGATGCGGCGTCGCCCCGCCCGACAGACCGGTGGCGGCACCGCGCGCGACAACCGGCGCCTGCAGTTCATGGCAAACCTTGAGGATGCCCTGCACCTGCGCTTCGCTCTCCGGCAGGGCCACCAGCAGCGGCAACTGCCGATAGGCAGTGAGACCATCGCAGTCATACGGCCGCATGTCCTCTTCTTCGGCGAGTAGTGCATGCGCCGGCAACAGTGCGCGCAAACGCCTGATCAGCTCTGCCCGGTCAAGCGTGAAGCGACGATCGGCAATCGTGTTTTCCATGCTCATGCTCCGTCCTCAGTCAGTTGATGACAGCGACCGACCCGCTGTTCGGCGGCAGTTGCGTTTCTGCGGCATCCCCGGCCCGTGCGCACAGGAGATCTTGGGCCAGTACGATCCCCACCCGCAACGCCGCACAGCGCAAGTGAGCGTGTGCGCGCCGACGCGCCAGCAGCGGCATCCCCGGCGGCGATCGCCTCGAAGGTCGCCCGGTGTTCTGCCTGTGCCGCCGCCAGCGCATCCACGACACGGCCAGGCAGCGTCCACACCAGGCGCCGGGTGTTGGAGAAGTGCCGGCCCATGAATTCCAGCAAGTGACAGGTATGGCTGTTGTGGGTGACCGCAGCAATCGCCAGATGAAAATCGTCGTCGGCCGCGGAACCATCACCACCACTGGCCAGCGCATCGTCCATCGCCGACAGATGGCGCCGCATCGCGACAATGTCCGCCGGCATGCGGCGGCGCGCCGCCAGCTCGGCAATCGAGCTTTCGATCATCGCACGCAACTCGAAGATCTCGCACAGTTCGGTCGCTGCCGGACGACCACCCTGCCAGAAGCGAAGGTTCAGACATTTCGACACCGGTGCGACAACGGCGCCTGCCTCCTGCCACGTCTCGACGCGACCATCCGCCCCGAAGTGCGCGACCGCTTCGCGCACGACGGCACGACTGACGCCGAACGTCTCGGCGAGAATCTTTTCGGCCGGCAGTTGCTCTCCCGGCTTGAGTTCGCCCCTGGCGATCCTGCCCTCGAGCGCAATGGACACTTTCTCGCTCAAACGCGGTCGGCGAGCGATCCTGGTCAGCTCATTGGTACCCATGAGGCTCCGGTCGTCAGACAACTCTTTTGAGCATACTACAAAGATCTACCGCTGCGATGAGCACCGGTCTTTGTCTACCAGGGGCCGGCACGCCGGCGGTAGCGACGATGCTCGGTAAGCCGCTCAGCCAACCCAGAGCACCCACGGCGTACCGTGACGAGAAACACCAGCGCGCACAAGGCCGTGGCCAACAAGCCCAGGCGATACAGCTCCCCCTGATCAAGGTAACCGCTGGCCACAAAGATGACGTTCTGGCTGCCACGCTGCGGCGTCAGCATCGAGAAGTAGCTGCTGGCAAAGGGCGGTGCAAAGCCCATCAAAGACACGGGTACGCCGGTCTGCACACCGACGTCGAGAAAAACGCCGAGCAGTGCCAGGGTCTGCGCCGACTGGCTGACGAACATGTAGTGCATCAGCACGTAGAGCAGGAGCAGAACGACGTAGGCGATCGACCAGCCCACATCACCGAACAGCGAAGCGAACCGCTCAAGGCAAACAACACCGCCAGCCAAAGAAAAGTGGTCAGCGCGCTCCGCCGCCGGTTGTCCGCCGCCGCGTCAGGTGCCGCTGACGAACCCGGAATAGCCCGGCAAGCCGGCAGCCTCGGGCGTTCTGGCAAGGTAGATGGCCTGCTCGACGATCGCGTTGCGATCGGCCTCCTTCATTTCCGAGAGCAGGATGTCCACCCCATCGATCTCGTTCTTGAGCAGGCGGTTATCCAGGATCAATCGCAGGCGGAAGAACTGTGCCCACTGGAACTCGGCAAAGTCGGCCGGCCTCTTGGAATAGCCGAAGTGGCTGCGTACGTACCACGCGAGGCCGCGGTAGGGATCGTTGCGCAAATCCTTGACATGCCTGGGCAACTTCGCCGGCTGGATGGGGCCCCCGCCCGCCTGATCGAACAGATAGACCCAGGCATTGCCTTGCATCGCCTTCCAGAAATCATAGTCCTTGAGGACGTGCCAGTTGTACAGCACCTCGACGACGACCCGTGCATTGTCTTCATCGATGCCCGCCTCGTTATCCTTCTTGGCTGCCTCCCACACCGCGCGCGCCAGATGGTGGTGATCCGTCAGACAGAACTTGTTGTCATTGCCGATCACCACCGGAACCGGTCGGGTGATCAGGTAGGCCATCAACTCATCCTTGCTCTTGTTGCGGATCGACTCGGCCCGGGCATGGACCTCGTCGAGCCCGACCGCGCACTGTGTCGGGTGCAGGTCAGCGACCCGTACCTGATACAGGTGTCCGCCACGGTGCGACTTGGATGACAACTCTTCGTAATCGAAATCCATGACCTTCCTCCTTGGTAGTTGTTGGCCCCACATCCTTGACCGGCAGTCCTTGCGCCTTGGCCCCCTGTTGCCGAAGCCAAGGTCGTCGCCAGTGACCACAGGGAAGAGAGCATGCCGAGGCCACGTCGATCCGTCAACACAGGTGATGTCAACAACAAGCGGATTGACGCGCTGAACCAATGATTCCCCGGCGCTTTCCCGGCAGGCACCAGGATTCAGGACAAACTGGCGTGGAATGCGGTGGCGCACTTGCAGGCCGCGCAGGGGCCACACCCGACAAGAGTTTTGGTCGCCGCAGGAGGTGACGGCAAAACGACCCCATCAGCCAGCCCGAACGAAAAACCACGCCAACGGAGCGGGGTGCCGCACCGGCGCCCCTGCTACCCCAGCGCGTGGGTCGTGCAACATCCTTTCTGCAACTTCCACCTTACCGATCTTGCCGTGCTGTTCCGTGTAGCGTGAGGGGGCGCGGTGCCAGCCGACTCTTTCGTCGCACCGTCACCCGGCACTCGGCAGCAAGCCCAGGCACACCGCGCATGCCCCAGTCTCACGAAGGATTCGAACCCCCGCGCGATTCCGTTAGAATTCCCCCGCCTGCACAATCAACCGGGCGTCGCTGGACTCGATCGAAAGAAAACTGGAAAGGGCACGATGCTAGCCATGACCCACCTGAACCGCCTGTTGCCCGGGCTGCAGCCGTTGCTGAAGTACCAGGCAGCAAATTGGCCGCACGATTTCAAGGCCGGCTTGTCGGTGGCGGCGGTCGCCATCCCGGTGGCCATCGCTTATGCACAACTGGCCGGCTTCAGTCCGTCGACCGGGCTTTATGCCTCGATCCTGCCGATGGTCGTTTATGCCCTCGCCGGTACCTCGCGGCAACTGATCATTGGTCCCGACGCTGCCACCTGCGCGATGATCGCTGCCGTGGTCGCGCCACTGGCGGCAGGCAACAGCGGGCTGTACCTCTCATTCACCATTGCCCTGACTCTGCTCACCGGCCTTTTCTGCATTGCCGCGAGTTTTCTGCGCCTCGGCGGGCTGGCAGACTTTCTTGCCCGACCGATCCTGGTCGGGCTGCTCAATGGCGTCTCGATCTCGATCATGATTGGACAGGTCGGCAAGGTTCTCGGCAGCAAACCGCAAGCCACCCGCTTCTTTCGGCAGCTCGTGGAAATCCCCGAGCTGGTATTGCAGGCCCACTGGCCAACGGTCGTGTTGTCGGGCGGCTGTGTGCTGGTCATGCTGCTGATGCCACGCGTCTCGAAACGTGTGCCGGCTTCACTGGTGACCATGATCCTGGCCGGCCTCGCGGCCTATCTGCTGCGACTGGATCAGATGGGTGTGGCCCTGATCGGCCCGGTAGTCAGCGGTCTGCCGGACCTCGAGTGGCCCGACCTGCCGCTACACGAGGTCGGCGACCTCGCCGGTTCGGCTGCCGGCCTGTCCCTCGTCCTGTTTACCAGCGGCATGCTGACCGCGCGCAGCTTTGCCGAACGCAATGGCTACGATATCGATGTCGACCGCGAATTCGCTGCCTTCGGCATGGCCAACATCGCTTCGGCACTGTCGCAGGGATTCGCCGTCACCGGCGCTGATTCGCGCACCGCGGTCAACGACGCCAATGGCGGCCGCACTCAGATGGTCAGCATCATCGCCGCCCTGGCGATCTGCCTGCTGCTGCTGGTCGGCACAGGCTCGCTGGCCTGGCTGCCGATTCCGGCGCTCGGCGTGGTGCTGCTCTTCGCTTCCTGGTCCCTGCTCGACATGCAGGTGTTTCGACGCTATCACCAGATCGAGCGCGGCGCGCTTGTTCTCGGCGCCATCACCATGCTCGGCGTTCTCGCCTTCGGTGCGATCAAGGCGATCATGCTGGCCGTGACGCTGGCGCTGCTGATGTTCATTCGGCGAGTGGCGCGCCCGGCACTCGAAGAGCTGGTCACCGTCCCGCAACGAGCCGGACTCTACAACCACCAGTTTTTCCCGGAAGCCGAGGCGATCGATGGCCTGCTCCTGCTGCGCTTTTGTGGTCCGCTGGTTTTCTTCAACGCCGGCCACTTCCGCAACGAAGTTCACCACGCCATCGCCCGCCAGAAGGCGCCTGTGGAGCGCGTGGTACTCGACCTGATTCCGGTCACCAATCTCGACATCACCGGCATCGATACCCTCGAACGACTCGACGCCGAACTCGCCGCGCAGGGCATCGTCCTGACGCTCGCCGGCCGCCAGATCGAGTTCGAGCGCTGGCTGGAGACCACCGGTCACCCGGACGAATCCTTGCGCCAGCGCGCCTACCCGACCATGCGCCAGGCGATCCGTCAATGGCGCGGGCGTGATGAACTGGTCTCTGCCAGCCAACTGGAGGACGACAAGGAGAGCGCGTAGAATGAGCTCTGTCGCCCCGCGGCGAGCCAACCGACCCCCGTTCACCACCCTGCCCCCGGCTGAACCGATCATGAGCTCCGACACCCTGCAGAATCACCCGTTCGACGAAATCCAGATCGGCGATACGGCAAGCACCGAACACACCCTGAGCTTGCGCGACGTTCAGCTTTTTGCCGCCGTTTCGGGGGACATCAATCCGACTTACCTCGATTCGGAACTCGACCGGCAAATCGGCCCAGCCGATCTGCACGCCCACAGCATGTGGCTCGGGGCGCAGGTGTCCGGCCTGTTGTGCCGGCAACTGCCCGGCCCGGGCACCGTTCTCGCGGGGCAGAACCTCGAGTTTCTGGCGCCGCTGGCGATCGGCGAGACCGTCACCATCTCGATCACTGCCCAGGACAAGGATGCCGCCACCCGGCGGGTGAGTTTCGACTGTCGCGGCGTCAATGCGCAAGGCACCACGATCATGACCGGTATCGCCCGGGTGATCGCGCCGCAACGCAAGGTCATCATGCAGCGCCCCGACGCGGCACAGGTTTCCATCCAGAGCCACGACAACTTCGGGCGTTTCGTCGAACGCTGCCAGCAACTGCCGCCGGTGTCGGTCGCCGTGGTGCATCCCTGTGACGAGTCGTCACTCGGTGCCGCCCTGCAGGCGAAGCGCGAGGGTCTGATCGAACCGATCCTGGTCGGCCCGCTGGCCAGACTGCGGGCACTTGCCGGACAGACCGGGCTCGACCTCAGCGGCGTACAGCTCGAAGACGTACCGCACAGCCATGCCGCAGCCTATCGCGCCGTCGAGCTGGTTCGCCTCGGCAAGGCTGCGGCACTGATGAAAGGCAGCCTGCACACCGACGAACTGATGGCCGAAGTGGTCAGCCGGAACACCGGTCTGCGCACCGAGCGACGCATCACGCACGCCTTCCTGATGGACGTGCCGACCTACCACAAGCCACTGATCGTCACCGACGCTGCAATCAACATCGCGCCTGACCTCGACACCAAGCGCGACATCTGCCAGAACGCGATCGATCTGGCCCATGTCCTCGGCATCGAGCAGCCAAAAGTGGCGATCATCTGCGCCGTCGAGTCGATCAATTCACGCATGATCTGCACGACCGACGCGGCCTCGCTGTGCAAGATGGCCGATCGCGGCCAGATCACGGGCGCCCTGCTCGATGGTCCGCTGGCGCTGGACAACGCGATCAGCAAGGAAGCGGCGCGCATCAAGAAGATCGACTCGTTGGTTGCCGGTGATCCCGACATCGTGATCGTCCCCGATCTGGCCAGCGGCAACATCCTCGCCAAACAACTCACCTTCATGAGCAACGCCGATGGCGCGGGGATCGTGCTCGGCGCACGCGTGCCGATCATCCTCACCAGTCGTGCCGACAACCAGCGCACCAAACTGGCGTCGTGCGCGGTGGCCTGCCTGATGGCCGGCGCGGCGGCGATCTCCGGCCTGACAGCGAGCGGAGGCTGACATGGCGAGCGCCATCCTGGTTCTCAACGCGGGCTCTTCGAGCCTCAAGTTCTCGATCTTTGAAGTAGCCGCCGACCGTGACTTGCACGCCGTGGCCGTCGGCCAGGTGGAAGGCCTCGGCACGGCGCCAAGACTGAAAGCGAGGGACGGCAACGGCCAGCGCATCGCCGAACTGCAATGGAGCAACAGCGAGGTATCGAACCACGCACAGGCCCTGCAGCAAATCGCTAGCTTGCTGCGCTCCCGCTTCCACGGCGGGATCCTGGCCGGGGTCGGTCACCGTGTGGTGCACGGCGGCCCCGATTACTCGGCACCGCTGCTGGTTAGCCCACAGGCGATGCAGCAACTCGAAACCTTCATCCCCCTGGCGCCGCTGCACCAGCCGCACAACCTGGCCGCCATTCGTGCCGTGCAGGAAGTGCAACCGGATCTGCCGCAGGTGGCCTGCTTCGACACCGCCTTCCACCGTACACAGGACAGGGTGGCGCAACTCTACGGTCTGCCTTATGAGTACTACGAGCGCGGAATCCGGCGTTACGGCTTCCACGGACTGTCCTACGAGTACATTGCGTCAAGCCTGCCACAGATCGCGCCCGAGATCGCCGACGGGCGGGTGGTGGTCGCCCACCTGGGCAGTGGCGCCAGCATGTGCGCGATGCACGGCGGGCGCAGCGTCGGTAGTTCGATGGGTTTTACCGCACTTGACGGGCTGCTGATGGGCACCCGCCCGGGCAACATGGATCCGGGGATCGTGCTCTACCTGCTACAGCAGGAAGGTCTTTCCGCCAAACAGATCGAGGACCTGCTCTACAAGAAATCCGGCCTGCTCGGCCTGTCCGGGATCGGCAACGACATGCGCGTACTGCTGGCCAGCGACGAGACGCGCGCCCGGCTGGCGATCGATCACTTTGTGTACCGCATCAACCGTGAACTCGGAGCTCTGGCCGCTGTCCTGGGCGGCCTCGACGCACTGGTGTTCACCGCCGGGATCGGCGAAAACAGCACCCGCATCCGCGAACTGGTCTGCCGGCAGGCAGCTTGGTCGGGAATCGAGCTTGACAGTGCGACCAATGCGTCGGGTGGCCCGCGCATCAGCCTTGCCGGTAGCAGGACTTCGGCGTGGGTGGTGCCGACCAACGAAGAACTGATGATCGCACGCCACACCCGTCAGCTGCTCGGGCTCTGAACAGCCGCTGCGAGCCTCGGACCAGCGGCCGTAGCGAGGACTCAGCCCTGAGGCTGCGCCTTCTCGTTCTCGAGCGCCTTGGCCGTGATTTCTTCGAACAGCCTGGCCATCCTTGCCGCCAGCTCCTGATACTCCGGATGCCTGTCCAGGAAAGGCTTGGCATCCTCGTTGTCGGCAAACACCCTTTCGAGAAATGCGATGTCGATTTCGTCAAGCGTCTCGCCTGCATCAACCTTGGCCTTGAGATCCAGAGCTCGCGGCAGCCGCTCCTTCTCGAGGCGCTCGAGCACCACCGTGGCAACACCCAGATCGTTCGATTCCTGACTCATTACACCCTCCTTTCGGGTTGAAACGCTGACTCGCCGCAGCACGCACCGGCAATCATCCGTGTGGATCAGAGACTTGAGACCGGAATCATGCCAGCTTCCAAGCGCTGTAGGCAATAGGCATCGCTCGGCCTTACCACCTATCATGTTTCGGCCCCCTGAAAGAACTTGGGAAGAGGCAGTGC
>ERZ761603.2065-NODE-2065-length-14299-cov-80.881354_pt1 | contig 14299 bp, 14 predicted proteins | sample MGYA00511879_ERZ761603 | MGnify/ENA primary metagenome ERZ761603 (study PRJEB28899, sample SAMN02850040) | bioreactor sludge metagenome | biome: EBPR Sludge; feature: EBPR Bioreactor; material: flocular biomat | place: Australia: Thorneside Wastwater Treatment... | reverse complement strand
AGCCAGGTTTCCTTCTGCTCGTCGGTGCCGTACTTCATGGTGATCCCGCAGGCCAGCGAGTTCTGGACGCTGACAATGGTCGACGTGGCGCCGTCGCCAGCGGCGATTTCCTCGATCACCAGCACCAGCGACATGTAGTCCATGCCGGCCCCGCCCCACTGTTCGGGAACGACCATCCCGAGCGCGCCGAGTTCGCCAAGCTCGCGCAGCGCGTCGGCCGGGAAGGTGTGGTTGCGGTCCCACTCGCCGGCGAAGGGCGCCAGACGCTCCTGCGCGAAATCGCGCAGCGAGTCACGAATCATTTCCTGTTCCTGAGTCAAGATCATGCGGTGTTCTCCTTGCGGTAGGTAGCGGCGGCCAGTCGCGCGCCAGCTCGATTGGTGATGAAAACGCCGGTGATCACCAGCGCGCCGCCGGCCAGCACCGCGACATCCAGCCGCTCGCCGAGCACCAGGGCACCGAGAAGGACGGCGCTGACCGGCACCAGATTGATGAACGCCGCCGAGCGCGTCGCGCCGATCCGCTGCACGGCTTCGGCGTACCAGGTGAAAGCCAGCGCCGTGCCGAACAATCCGAGGAAGACGATCGCACTCCAGCCGCGCCAGGTGGTTGTCGCCATGGCGAACAGCGAACCCTGCAGCAGCGCCGCCAGGGTCAGCATCAACCAGCCAGTGACGCTGGCGCCGAAGGTCATCGCCAGCGGCGACAGCGAGCGCGTGCCCCGCCGCCCGACGAAGGTGTAGATCGCCCACAGCGCGGCACAGCCGACGATCAGCCATTCGCCAAGGCCGACCTCGCCGGCGAACAGCCGGTAGGGGTCGCCGTTGGTGACCACCAACACGCAGCCGAAGGCCGCCAGAGCGATCCCGCCGGCCTTGCCCGGCGACATCGGCGCATTGAACAGCAGCCAGTCGCTGGCCGCAATCAGCGCCGGCGTCAGCGCCACGACCAGTGCGCCGCGGCCGGCCTGGATCATGGTCATGCCGTAAAGAAAGCAGACGTTGTAGAAGAAAATCCCGCTGGCGCCCAGCGCGGCGAGCGTCAGCCACTCGTCGAGCGACCATCGCGGCCAGCCTTCACGGACCACCAGCAGCGTTCCGAGAACCAGCGCCGCGAGCAGGAAACGCCAGCTGGCGACAGCCAGCGGCGACGCTTCGCTGACCGCCACACGCGCCGCGATCCAGGTCGCTCCCCAGAGCAAGGCGGTCGCCAGCAGCTTGGCGTAGGTCGCCGGTGAGGCGACCGCAGCCTCCGACACGGCCGGCAAGGACGCCGCCACTCAGGACTCGAGCGCTTCCAGCGCGGCTAGGTAGCTCGGCAGCAGGTCTTCGGTGCGGTGTACGGTGAACCCCAGGTCGCGCATCAGGCCATCCGCCAGGCCGTAGATCCAGCCGTGCACGGTCAGCGGCTGACCGCGCTGCCAGGCATCCTGAATGACAAAGGTCTGGCAGACGTTGGCCACCTGTTCGAGGACGTTGAGCTCGCACAGGCGATCGTGGCGCCGCTCCGGCGGCAGGCAATCGACCTGCGCCAGATGCTTGTCGTGCACGTCGCGCACGTGCCGCAGCCAGATATCGACCAGCCCCACCCGGTCACGATTGAGCGCTGCCTTGACGCCACCGCAGCCGTAGTGCCCGACGACCATGACGTGTCTGACCTTGAGCGCATCGACCGCAAACTGGATCACCGACAGGCAGTTGAGATCGGTATGGACGACGACATTGGCGACGTTGCGATGAACGAAGATCTCGCCTGGCAGCAGACCAACGATCTCGTTGGCCGGCACCCGCGAATCCGAGCAGCCGATCCACAGGTATTCCGGCGTCTGCAGTTGCGACAACCTGCGGAAATACTCCGGGTCGCCCTCCTGCATGCGACCCGACCAGGCGCGGTTGAAGTCGAAGAGATGAAACAGGTTCTCGTTGGCGACCTCTTCCTCGGACCAGTTCTCCAGGTCGAGAGCGAGAAACATGGTTCCTTCCAGCGGTGTCTGGTAGTAGGCCGGCGCTTCCTTGAAGCCCAGTTCGCGGTACAGCTTCACCGCCACGCGCATTGCCGGCAGGGTGTCCAGGAGCAGCTTCCGATAACCGATTTCCTTGGCCGCCTTGATCGCCGCCAGAGCCAGATCGCGACCCAGTTCGAAGCCGCGGTGCTTGGGTTCGACGTACAGCCGCTTCATCTCGCACAAACCCGCCGAGAAGGGTCGAAGGCCGACACAACCGGCCGGCTGGCCGTTGCGCTCGGCGTAGAACAGGCGGCCGGCCGGCGCTGCGTAGGCGCCGGGCAGCGAAGCCATCTCTTCTTCAAACCCCTGGAATGACAGGTCGACGCCCAGCCAGGCTGCGTAGTTGCGAAAGAACTGACGAACGTGTTCGAGGGCTTTCGTGTCGTCAACGCCGAGGGTGTGCAAAGTGGCGGTCATGATCATCCCAAGAAAAGAGTCACAAAATGAGTTGGTGGCCTGTATATGGCGCGCAGTCGGAACCGATCCGCCGCGACGCCGCGTCCAGTTTAGGGCGCTTTACAGGGTGTCGGTAAACAGTTCGCGGCCGATCAGCATGCGGCGGATTTCGGAGGTTCCGGCGCCGATCTCGTAAAGCTTGGCGTCGCGCCACAGGCGGCCCGCCGGATACTCGTTGATGTAGCCATTGCCGCCGAGCGTCTGGATCGCCTCGCCGGCCATCCAGGTGGCCTTTTCGGCGGCGTAGAGAATCGCGCCGGCAGCGTCCTTGCGCGTCGTCTCGCCGCGATCGCAGGCCTGACCGACGGCATAGACGTAGGCGCGGCAAACGTTGAAGGTGGTGTACATGTCTGCGACCTTGCCCTGCATCAACTGAAATTCGCCGATCGACTGGCCAAACTGCTGGCGATCGTGCAGGTAGGGCAGCGTCAGGTCCATTGCCGCGGCCATGATCCCCAGTGGGCCGCCGGCGAGCACCGCACGCTCGTAGTCGAGGCCGCTCATCAGCACGCGAACGCCGCCGTTGAGCTGGCCGAGGACATTCTCCGCCGGCACTTCGCAGTCGTCGAAGAACAGTGGGTAGGTGTTCGACCCACGCATTCCCAGCTTGTCGAGCTTGGAACCGCAGGAGAAGCCCTTCATTCCTTTCTCGACGATCAGCGCGCTGATTCCTCTGGCGCCGGCGGCGATGTCGGTCTTGGCATAGACCACCAGAACATCGGCGTCTCCGCCGTTGGTGATCCACATCTTGCCCCCGTTGAGGACGAAGCGGTCGCCTCTGGGTTCGGCGCGCAGCTTCATGCTGACCACGTCCGAACCGGCGTTGGCTTCGGACATCGCCAGCGCGCCGACGTGCTCGCCGGAGATCAGCCTGGGCAGGTATTTCTCGCGCTGGGCGGCGTTGCCGTTACGGCGAATCTGATTGACGCAGAGGTTCGAGTGCGCACCGTAGGACAGCGCGACGCTCGCCGAAGCGCGCGAGATCTCCTCCATGGCGACGATGTGCGCGAGATAGCCGAGGCCGGTGCCACCATACTCCTCTTCGACGGTCATCCCGAGCAAGCCCATGTCGCCGAACTTCTTCCACAGATCGGCGGGGAACAGGTTGTCGCGGTCGATGGCTTCGGCACGCGGTGCGATCTCGTCGGCGGCAAAGCTGCGAACGCTCTCGCGCAGCATGTCGATGGTTTCGCCATGGGCAAAACCGAGGCTCGGATATTCCATCTCTCTCGCTCCTTGGGTGGGGTCTAGCGCGGATGTTCGTGCTTGCCGTGCACGGCCATGATCGTCTGCTGCATCAGCGCACACAGTATCTTCCGGCCGTGGTGCACCGCAAACACCTCGGCCCGCGTGACGATCAGCGTCCGTCCGTAGCGGACCACCGAACCCTCGGCGATCAGCAACTGGCCGTCGGCCGGCGCCAGCAGGTTGAGCTTGTACTCGACGGTCAACACGCCGGTCTCGGCCGTGGTCAGCGTACTGGCGGCGAAGCCGGCCGCCGAATCGGCGATCATGCCGACCACCCCGCCATGGATGTAGCCGTGCTGCTGCGTGATTTCCGGCGCATGCGGCAGGTGGATCTCGGTGTAGCCAGGCTCGATCACCGGCATGCTGGCGCCAATCAGCCGCATCGCCGGCTGGCGCTCGAAGCTGGCGCGGACGCGTTCGGCAAAATCGGGATCCTGGACTCTGTGCATGGCCACCATTTAAATTGACGTTGACGTAAACGTCAACTATTTTTGCCCGCCCGATAACGCGACCTTGTCCGCGTTCGCCGCTTGACTTGCGGCGCGCGCCGACAACAGCTCCCGGCATTGCTGTTCAAACTCGCAGACGTCCTTCAATACCGCTTCGATGTCCTCGCGCTGCTGCAACAGCGCCGCCTTGCGCTGTTGCAGGCCGTTGAGGAACTCGGTCAATTGGGTGTTCTGGTCGCGTGCCGTGTCATACATCCCGATCAGGTAGGCGATCTCGGCCAGGCTGAAGCCGAGCCGCTTGCCACGCAGAGCGAGCTTCAGGCGCGTCCGGTCGCGGCGCGTGAAGACGCGGGTTCGCCCTTCGCGGCGCGGCGACAGCAGGCCCTGATCCTCGTAGAAACGTATCGTCCGCGGCGTGATCTGGAACTCGCGCGCCAGATCGGAAATGCTGAAGGTTGTGCTTTGCTGTTCCACGGCGGCGCTGTCCGGAAGCGGATGAGGTGTATCCGTGTAGAATGCTTCGCTGCAGAGGCCGGCAATAGCCACCCCCCTGCGCCGGCAAGTTAATAGATTTCAGACGTTTTTACAATCCATCGAAGAATGCTGCCCGACTACCCGTTTGCTGCCCCGCCCGCCGCCGGAGAGACCTTCGAGGTCGCTCCCGGCATCCACTGGCTGCGCATGCCGCTGCCCTTTGCGCTGAACCACATCAACCTCTGGCTGCTCGAGGACGACGCCGGCTGGACCATCGTCGACACCGGTTTTGCCCTCGATACGGTCAAGGAGTGCTGGCAGAAGATCCTTTCGCGGCTGGCGACGACCGCGCACGGCGGGCGCATCTCGCGGATCATCGTCACCCATTTCCACCCCGACCATCTCGGTCTTGCGGCCTGGCTGCAGGAACAGACCGGCGCGCCGGTGCACATGACGCTCGGCGAGTACCTGACGGCGCACGCCGTCTGGCACGAAGTCGGCGGCCATGGCAATCAGCCGATGCTTCGGCAGTTTCGCGCGCACGGCCTCGACGCCGAGCGCTGTACGGCGCTTGAACGCCGCAGCGGTGGCTACAACCGCGGCGTACCGACGCTGCCGACCACTTACCAGCGCCTGTTTGCCGGCGACGAGCTGACCATTGGCGAGCATCGTTGGCGCGTCCGCGTCGGCTTCGGCCACTCACCCGAACACGCCGCGCTGTACAGCCCCGACCTCGGGGTGCTGATTTCCGGCGACATGCTGCTGCCGAAGATTTCGACCAACATCAGCGTCTTTGCGGTCACTCCGATGGCCGATTCACTGGCCGACTTCCTGCATTCGATCGACCGCTACCGTGAACTGCCTCCCGAAACGCTGGTGCTGCCTTCGCATGGCCTGCCCTTCCACGGTATCGAGCAACGGGTCAATGCCCTGCACGCGCACCACGACGAGCGCTTGCTGGTTCTCGAAGAAGCGTGCGTCAGTCCGCGCAGCGCCGCAGAGTTGCTGATCACCCTCTTCCCCAGGGATCTCGACACGCATCAGACGATGTTCGCCATGGGCGAAGCGATCGCCCATCTCAACCGGCTCGAACACGCCGGCCGGCTGCGGCGTATCGAGGACCAGCACGGCCTGATCCGCTTTGTCAGCATGCGGGGCACCGCCGGGGCACCCGGCACTGGCGGCCGGTGATGGTCTCGCCGGCGCGGGAGGTTGGGCTGAAACGGTCGCTGCCCGAGCCCGCGGAGCTGGCCAACAGCTACGTCGAGGTCGCGCAGCGCGCCTCACGGCTGCTGCGTCAGCACATCAAGAAGACGGCCAGGAAAGGCATCTGGTTTCCCAGCGACGAACTCGAGGGCGCCAGGGCCTTCATGGATCTCTCGGCGCGGCTATTGGCCAGCCCCTACCGCCTGGCGCAGGCACAGATGGCGATGATGCGCGACCATTTCCGGCTGTGGCAGCAGACCACCCTGCGACTGATGGGCGTTCCCTGCGCCGCGGTGGCCAGCCCCGACCAGAGCGACCAGCGCTTCACCGACGAGGCCTGGGAGGAGAACTTCCTGTTCGACTTCATCAAGCAGTCCTACCTGATCAGCGCTCGCCACCTGCACCAGACCGTGGCCAGGGCGGAAGGACTCGACGACGCGACGCAGCGCAGGGTGAATCAGCTCACCCGCCAGTGCATCGACGCCCTCTCGCCGACCAACTTCGCGCTGACCAACCCGGAAGTGCTGCGCGAAACCGCCAGGAGCAAGGGCAAGAACTTGCTCAAGGGCCTGAAGAACCTGCTCAAGGACCTGGAAAGCGGCGACGGCAAGCCGCGCGCGCCGATTGCCGGGAGCAGCGCTTTCCGCCTCGGCAAGGACCTGGCGGCGACGCCGGGCAAGGTGGTCTTCCAGAACGAGCTGCTGCAGTTGATCCAGTACCAGCCGGCAGGCACCCACCAGTGCCGGAAACCCTTGCTGATCGTTCCTCCGTGGATCAACAAGTACTACCTGCTCGACCTGCGCGAGGACAATTCCTTCGTCAAGTGGATTACCAGGCAGGGCTTCACGACCTTCATCATCAGCTGGGCGAACACCGACCAGCAGCTGTCGCACAAGAGCTTCGAAGACTACCTGGTCGAGGGAACGCTGGCGGCGATCGACGCTGTCGAACAGGCAACCGGCGAGAAGAAGATCGATCTCCTCGCCTACTGCCTCGGCGGCACGCTGTTGGTCGCCACCCTCGCCTGGATGGCCGCCCGGCGCGACCAGCGTGCGGCGTCGGCGACCTTCCTGACCACCCTGATCGACTTTTCGGAGCCCGGCGAACTGGCCGAACCCGGCGCCCTTGCCAGCCAGCACCGCGACCTCGGCGCCACCGGGCCGCTGGCCGCCAACGGCGACCCCGACAGTCGGGCAGCCGCGGCCACTTCGACGATGCTGCACGCCAACGACCTGATCTGGTCTTTCGTGGTCAACCAGTACCTGCTCGGCAAGGATCCCTTCCCGAGCGAACTGCTGTTCTGGAACGCCGACGCGACGCGCACGCCGGCGACGCTGCAGCGCTTCTTCGTGGACAACTTCTACCGGGCCAACCGGCTGGTGCAGAAAGGCGGCATCGCCCTGGCCGGCGTAGACATCGACGTCTCCCGGATCAGCCTGCCGTGCTACTTCCTGGCGACCATCGAAGACCATATTTCGCCGTGGAAGAGCTGCTACCGCGGTGCCCACCTGCCGCGTGGGCCAGCCCGGTTTGTTCTCGGCGGCTCCGGCCACATCGGCGGCGTCGTCAATCCGCCGTCAGCCGGGCGCCATGACTACTGGACCAGCGAAGCCCTCCCCGAGAACGCCGACGACTTCCTGAGCAACGCCGTTCGCCATCCCGGGTCATGGTGGGACGACTGGCTGCAATGGCTGCTGGCGCAGCCCGACGGCAACACCCTGGTCGGCGCGCGGCACCCCGGTGACCACGCGCTCAAGGTGATCGAGGACGCCCCGGGCGGCTACGTCACCGACCGCCCCGACCCGCCGGCGGCGGCGCCGTCGGCCATGCCCTGATTACCCCGTCGGACGCCACGACGCCAGCGGCCCTCTCGTCGACCAACCCGGGCCGCGTCACGATCCGCGATCGCTTGGCGTAGAATGATCCGATCATGAGTTCGACCCTGGTCCCGGACTACAGCGGCGGCGGTATCGTCAATCTGATGCAGAGTATCGCCAGCGCCTGCGGCAGTACGCATGCCCGCTACCCTCAGCTGCATCTGCTGTCGGCGGCGCAGTTGGCCAGGGCGCGGCATGTCTTGCTGATAGTGATCGATGGGCTCGGCCTGCGCACCCTCAGCCGCCACGGCGTCAGCCCGCGGCTGCAGGGCCACCTGCTCGGCAGCATGACCTCGGTGTTCCCGTCGACGACCGCCAGCGCAATCACCACCTTCATGACCGGCCTGGCCCCGGCGCAGCACGGCCTGACCGGCTGGCACATGCACCTCGACGAAATCGACCAGACGCTGGCCATCCTGCCGCTGACGCCGCGTACCGGTCCGCCGCGCCTGCTCCCCGAGCAGCTGCCACCCCGGCTGTTCGAGCATCCGTCGCTCTTTCAGACGCTCGACCGCGAGTCCTGGGTGGTCGCGCCGCAAAGCATTGCCGGCAGCGCCTTCAACGCCTGGCACTCGCGCGGCGCGCAGAGCATGGCCTACCGGACACTGCCCGGAATGTTCGCCGGCATCGCCGCTGTGCTGCAGGAAGCGGTCGCGCCGCGCTACGTCTATGCCTACTATCCCGACCTCGACGCCTGTTCGCACCACTACGGGACCGACAGCCGGCAAGCGCTACAGGCACTGGCCGGCTTCGACGCCCATTTCGGCGAGCTGGTGCGCCAGCTGCGCGGCAGCGACAGCTGGCTGCTGGTCACCGCCGATCACGGCTTCATCGATTCGCCGGGCCGGCGAGTGATCGATCTCGACGACCATCCGCAACTCGCGGCACTCCTGCTGCGGCCGCTGTGCGGCGAGCGTCGCGTCGCCTACTGCTACGTCGCAGCTGCCAATCGACCGGCTTTCGAGGCCTACGTACGCCGCCATTTCGGCCGCGCCTGTCATCTCTACCGCAGCGACCAGCTGATCGCCGCCGGCTGGTTCGGGCCTGCACCCTACCATCCACGCCTGTCGACGCGAGTCGGCGACTACACGCTGCTGATGAAGGACAACTGGACGATCAAGGACTGGCTGCCGGAAGAAAAGCGCTACACGATGCTCGGCGTCCACGGCGGCATCAGCAGCAACGAGATGCGCGTGCCACTGATCGCGCTGCGCGTCTAGCCTGCGAGCATCGCCGCAGCGGAAGAAACCCGACACACGTTCCATCAGGAGACCCACAAATGGCCATAGACAATCCCGGCAACAACGCCAAGAGTGCCCGCACCGATCGCCTGATCGCCGACGCCGTCCGCCACCGGCAGACCCGTGAGGCCGGCTATCGCGAACAGGCCTTGAAGATCTACCCGTGGATCTGTGGACGCTGCAGCCGCGAGTTCACCCACCAGAACCTGCGCGAGTTGACCGTTCATCACCGTGACCACAATCACGACAACAACCCGAGCGACGGCAGCAACTGGGAGTTGCTCTGCCTCTACTGCCACGATAACGAACACTCGCGGCAACTTGACGCCGAAGCCGCCCGCCAGGCCGGCATCAACTCGTCGGGCTCGGCGAACAGGCCGTTAGCGACGGCGCAGCCCTTCGCCAACCTCAAGGATCTGTTGAAAGGCAGGCAGCAATGACTGCTCCCGGCTGGCCAGGCCGCAGGCCTGGTGCGGTCGTCAATCGTGCATGAGACCCGAAACCAATGGCCAACGACATCAGCTTCCGCATCCTGCAAGACATCGCCCGCGACCTCTCCGGCGAAGTGGTCAACTTCCCGACCTTCCTGGACATCACCTTCCGGGTCAGGACGGCGCTCAAGAAGCCCGATCTGACGATCGAGGAGCTGGCGACCCTGGTCGGCGCCGAGCCCTTGATGAGCACCAGGATCATCCGCCTGGCCAACTCGGTAACGCTGAACCGCTCCGGACGCGCGATCGTCGATGTCAATGCGGCGATCGCCCGGACCGGCATGGAAGCGGTGCGCAGCGTCTCGTTCGCGGTGGCCATGGAGCAACTCCTCGCCTCGAAGAAGATGGCGCCATTCGCGGCCGTGTCGCAGCGCCTTTGGCAGCACACCATGCACGTCGCGGCGCTGAGCCGCCTCCTCGCGCGCAAGGCGACCCGCGTCGCTCCGGACGAGGCAATGTTTGCCGGGCTGATTCACGACATCGGCGTCTTCTACCTGCTCTCACGGGCGGCCTCGTTCCCGGAACTGATCGCCGAGCCGAGCGAATTGCACCAGTTGCTGGTGCAATGGCACGCCGAGATCGGGCACGCCCTGCTGGCCGCGATGGGGCTACCCGAGGAACTGCTGCTGGTTGTTCAAACGCACGAGACCGACCGTCCGGTGGAAAGCCTGAAGACGTTGGCCGACGTCCTGCTGGTCGCCAACAAGCTGGCCAACCTGGAACATCCGTGGCGCGATCCGGAACTCGCCGATCGGGTGGATACGACGCTGCTGTCGCAACTGTTCGACGCCGATGCGATCACCACGCTGCTCGCCGAGTCGGCCGACGACCTGGCCTCGCTGAAGAACGCCCTGGGCGCCACCTGACGCACCGGTGGCAGCTGCCTCGCCAACAACGCGCCACCCGAGCCGCGCTACAGCCGCCGGATCTTGTCGAGCAAAGCGCTGGTCGAGGTCTGGTGGATGAACGGCAATGACCAGACGCGGCCGCCCCAGCCGCGCACTTCGCGGTTACCGACGATCTGCTCGACCGGCCAGTCGCCTCCCTTGACCAGCACCTCGGGCCGGCAATCCAGAATCCGCTGCAGCGGCGTATCCTCGTCGAACCAGGTCACCAGAGTCACCGCTTCCAGGGCAGCGATCAACGCCAGACGGTCAGCCAGCGCATTCACCGGACGATCGTCACCCTTGCCAAGGCGTTTGACCGAGGCGTCCGAGTTGACCGCGACGATCAGCGCCGCACCGAGGCTGCGGGCCTGAGCCAGCAGCGTTACGTGGCCGCGGTGTACGATGTCGAAGCAACCATTGCTGAACACCAGCGGCCGCGCCACCCCGACGACGCGATCGGCGAGTTGCTCCGGCGGAACGATCTTGCTTTCAAAAGAGGGCAAGCCGGTGCTTGCCAGGGGGGCAGGGTCAGCCATATTTCACTCCACTACGTTCCAGAGGCGCGCTTGCGCTGTTGCCGTGCCGACCAGCGCCGGAGCGCCAGCACAGTTCCGATTGCTCGGCGAGAGATCGCAGTCTCGCACCTGCCAGCCTGACCAACAAGCCACCGAGCGATCAGGGTCGGCCACTGCCGCGTCGCCGTGACCGATCTCACGGAGGGCAAGGCAGCGACTCGGTATAATCGCGGCTCATTCGGCCACCGCCAGCGGGGCGGGCGTGCAGCATCCGGGAGAATTCCCGCTACAGGAGACGAGATGGACATCAACAGCGAGGTGGTCGCGGTTCTTGACGAGGTCCTGAGCCTCAAGGGCCGAGCCGGCCGATTTACCCCGGACACCCCACTACTCGGAGCGCTTCCGGAACTCGATTCAATGGCCGTGGTGGCGCTGATCACTACCCTGGAGGAGCGTTTCGGGTTTACCGTCGATGACGACGAGATCGATGGCACGGTATTTGCGACGCTGGCTTCGCTGGTCGACTTCGTGCAAGGCAAACTGGCCATCTGAGTACCGTCGTGTCGCTTGAAGCCTTCTTCCTGCCAGCCTCGACCGGCCAGCGCTTTGCCCTGCTGCATATGCCGGACGCCCTGGCGACGCCGCGCGGCGCAGTCGTTTACGTGCACCCCTTTGCCGAGGAACTCAACAAGTCCCGGCGCATGGCAGCCCTCCAGGCGAGAGCGATGGCCGCCGCTGGCTATGCCGTGCTGCAGATCGACCTGCTGGGCTGTGGCGACAGTGCGGGCGATTTCGGCGATGCCACCTGGGAGGCCTGGTTGGCCGACGTCAGGCTCGCCTGCGACTGGCTGCAGCAGCGGACGGCTGCACCACTGTGGTTATGGGGTCAGCGCGCAGGCTGCCTGCTGGCCAACGAGGCGGCGCAGCGGCTGGAGCGTCCGGTCAACCTGCTCTTCTGGCAGCCGGTCGTATCGGGAAAGCAGTTCCTGCAGCAGTTTCTGCGCCTGAAAATGGCCGCCGAGATGCTCGCCAGCGATGGCAAGGGCGTCATGGAGCGGCTGCGCAGCCAACTGCGGCAAGGTGAGGCGGTGGAGGTCGCCGGCTATCTGCTGTCGCCATTGTTGGCCAGTGGGCTCGAGCAGGCAGAGTTGCTGCTCCCCCCCCGCACCGGCCGTGTCGAATGGCTCGAAATTTCCAGCCGGCCCGATCCCGGCCTGTCGCCGGCCGCCGTCGCGCGCCTGACGCAGTGGCTGGCGGCCGGGCAACAAGCCCGCGGGACGGCGGTGAGCGGCCCGCCATTCTGGCAGACCACCGAAATCAGCGAGTGCCCGGCGCTGCTCCAGGCAAGCATTCAGGCGATCTCCGCCAGCGGCCCGCGATGAATATCGTCGAGGAGGCTCTGCTGCTCCCCTGTGCCGGCGAACTCCTGCCGGCGATCGTTGCCTGGCCGCAAGCACTGCACGCGAGGCATCGCGACACCGGCGCCAGATCCAGAGTGTCACAGCCGTCGCCGGCGAGCGGAGCAGGCGTCGAGGAAGATACCGCCAACGGCGACCGCCACGCCGCTTGCGGGGTGCTGATTGTCGTCGGCGGTCCGCAATACCGGGCCGGGAGTCACCGGCAGTTCCTGTTGCTGTCGCGCCGGCTGGCCGCCGCCGGATACCCGGCAATGCGCTTCGACTACCGCGGCATGGGTGACGCCAGTGGCGCGATGCGCAGCTTCGAGGAAGTCTCGGCGGACATCGGCGCCGCCATCGACGCATTGCAGCGCGCCTGCCCAGCGGTGCAGCGGATAGTCCTCTGGGGGCTGTGCGATGCGGCGTCGGCGGCCCTGTTATACGTTCAGGCCACCGCTGATCCACGGGTCGCCGGGCTGGCCTTGCTCAACCCATGGGTGCGCTCCGAAGCCAGCCTGGCACAGACGCATATCAAGCATTATTACGGCCAGCGTCTGCTGCAGGGCGAGTTCTGGCGCAAACTGCTCAGCGGCAGGATGCAGGTCCTGAAAGCGATCTCCGGGCTGCTCGGGGACGCGCTGGCGGCGCGTCGCTCGGCTGCCCGTGGCAAGGCTGACGCGGCGCGCGCTTTCCAGGATCGCATGGCGGAAGGCTGGCAGCAGTTCCCCGGGCAGCTGCTGCTGGTCCTCAGCGGCCAGGACTACACGGCGAAGGAGTTTCTCGAGTTCGCTGCCGGCGATCCTGGCTGGTCGGGCCTGCTCGAAGCCGCCAGACTGCGACGGGTCGACCTTGCCGATGCGGATCACACCTTCTCGTCGCGGGCGCTGCGTACGCAGGTTGAGGAAGCCACCCTGAACTGGCTCGATACCCTGTCGGAGGCGTGACGGCGATTGTCTGCGGAAGGCGGCCGACGAGGCCTGTTCGTTCCACAGGGAGCGGAACGGCTGGCAGCCGCCAAGAGCGGCGGCAGGCGAGCAAGCACGACAAACAGCAGCGCAGCGACGCAAGAGCAGCCAGAAGTCAGGTCACGCTCCGGTTACACGCTGGTCACTCTTTGGCCTCCAGTCGCCGCACCAGCTCGACCTTGTTGTTCACCGCCAGCTTGCGAAAGCAGTGCGCGATGTGATTGCGCACGGTCGGTGGCGACAGCGACAAGGCGGCGGCGATCGCCGAATAGGTTTCGCCGCGCGCATAGCGGACGGCGATTTCGCGCTCGCGCGCCGACAGCTGCCCGAGAGCTCCTGCCGACTTTCCAGAGAGGTAACGCAATTGCCCGCAGTCGGTGACATCGAATTGCGCCGCAGCCGCCGCATCGACCGGGCCCGCCCCGACCAGCGACGCCAGCGGCTCCGGCAGGCGGCTGCCGCTCCAAGTGGGCCACTGTTGCCGCAGGCGGCTGACGAAAGCCGGCGACGCTTCGCGCAGGAAGCCTCGAATGTCAACCAGAGCCCACTCCCTGTTCGGCGGGCCTGGAACTTTAAGCACGTGGCGCAGCCGCACGGTGCGATGCGTTTCCGCGAGGTGCGGCATCAGCAGCTCCTTGGTCTGGCGCTCTGCCTCCGAAAACGGACGCTTGCGGTCGTGCCGCCAGACCGTCAGAAACTCGTATAGCGACGAAGTGGGCTCGATCAGCAGCGTTCCCAGCGACCACTCCACCTTGAAGCGCCGCCCCAGTTCCCGATACAGCGGTGTCCGCACGTAGCGCGCCCGCGTCGTCAGGTCGCGCATGTTGACCGAGACCCCCGGCGAGGCGATCAAGGCCGCGCGAAAGAAATCCTGTTCGACGTAATGCGGGTATTCGTCCAGGATGCCCTGGTCGCAATTGTGAAGATGCATTTCGTGCAGTTCGGGCGGGTCCGCCGCCGCGTTGCCCCACCACGCTGACTCGAAGGCAATCAGCGACTGGATCTGCTCCAGCGCCCACTCCTGAAAACTGGCCAGCGGCACCTCGCGCCCCTCACGGTAAAAACCCAGGATCACCTTGTTCAGCGCA
>ERZ761603.2063-NODE-2063-length-14312-cov-90.267307_pt1 | contig 14312 bp, 12 predicted proteins | sample MGYA00511879_ERZ761603 | MGnify/ENA primary metagenome ERZ761603 (study PRJEB28899, sample SAMN02850040) | bioreactor sludge metagenome | biome: EBPR Sludge; feature: EBPR Bioreactor; material: flocular biomat | place: Australia: Thorneside Wastwater Treatment... | reverse complement strand
CCGGGACGGCAATCGGGGCGCTGCTCGGCGCCTGGAACGGCAAGCGCATCCTGCGTCGCCTTGCCCGCCTGCAGCAGGAGTTGCTCGCGCCAACCGAGCAGGCCGAGGCCGGACTCGTACTGCTCGGCATCTGGCTGCTGACCCAGTCGTCTCCGGAGACGCTGCTTTTCGGTACCGGTGACCTGCGCAACGTGCTCGCGCTGACGCCGGCCGTCCCCTATGCCGCACACTCCTTCTTCGTCTTCGAGGCGGCGATCATCGGCTGCAACACGGTCGTCATCGGCCTGTTTGCGCGGACCCTGCTCGCCGACCGCTCGCCGACGCATCTGGCGCTGCTCGCCTTCTTCGCCCTCGCGCTGGTGATCAGGACGCTGGCGGCGGCGGTCCTGGTCGCGCCGCAGGAGGCGTTCGCCTGGCTGACTCCCGGCGCCGAGGTCGGCTTGCTGGTCGGCGGCGTCCTGCTCACCCTGAGCCTGCTCCTGCCGGCAACGATGCGCGTGGCGTTGGCCGGCGTCGCGCTGATGGCGGGCACGGCGCTGGTCAATCTGACGCCGGCCAACCCGTACTCCGAAGTGGCACTGGCAGCCTGGAAACAGGGCCATTTCCTCAACTTCAACGGCCTGACGCGCTGGATGGCCAGCCTCTGGCCCTTCGTGGCGCTGCCCTACCTGACCACCGTCGGCCGTAGCCCCTGACCTGCCCTCAGATGGTTGGACCCTCACGGCGCGCGCGCAGCAGCTGTTGCCAGTTGGCGAGGAGCGGCGCCCGTCGCTCGAGGTCGCTGGCGAGTCGCCACTCGAGCAGTTCCAGCAACTGGCAATCCTCGTTTGTCGCGAGTTGCGGATGGATCGCTTCCGGGTGCAGCACCAGGTCGCCGGCAGCACGCACCCGTTTGCCGGGAAAACCCAGGCCGGGCACGCGATGCCCGCCGGCAGTCGCCGGCCACGGCGGCAGATCGATCCACGTCGTGCCGCTGAGGGTCGGTACCTCGATGCGACCGCCGCTGAGCAGGCGGAAGATGCTTACCGGAATCCGGCAATGCAGATCCAGACCGGCAAGGTCGAACAAGTCATGCGTCACGACGCTGATCTCGAGGTAGAGATCGCCGGCGATCTGCGCTTCGGCGCCTGCTGGCAATGGTGCCTGCCGTGCCAGGCGGAGGCGCTCGCCGGAGAGCATTGCTGGCGGTACGGCCACCTCGAGAGTACGCGCTTCGTTCCGCCAGCCGCTGCCGACACAGTGGGCGCAAACCGTCTCGCGCAGATAGCCGCGGCCACCGCAGCTGTCGCAACGTCCGGTCCTGCCGCCGGCGCGCACCACCCGGCCGCAACCACTGCAGGCAGGACAGGGTACCGAGTGACTGTGCTGGACGCGGCCACTGCCGGCGCACGCGCTGCAGCGGGCGCGCTGCAGTACCTCCACGGTACGCTGGCAACCCGCTGCCGCCTGCTCGAGAGTCAGCGTCAAGGATTGCACGAGGTCGTCGCCGGCCGCTGCGCGATCGCCGGAGCGATCTGCCGCAGCACCTCGCTCAGCCTGCTGCCACGCAGCCAGCCTCTCGTCGTCGAGCAGCAGCTCATAGGCGGCATGAACCCGCTTGAACTCGACCGCAGCGGCTGGCGAAGGATTGCGATCCGGATGCCAGCGCATCGCCAGGCGACGGTAGGCGCCCTTGATCTCCTCGCGCGATGCCTCCCGGGCAACGCCCAGAACGACGAAGGGATCCTCACAGGTGATCATCGACGAATCGTCATGGCAGGCACACCAGGGAAGTCGCGGAAGACGGCACGGCACAGCACGGGCCAGGGAGCTGACGGGTCGACAGTGCGCGGGACACGAACGGAGGCACCCAGAAAGCATGACGCGTACCAACCGCGACCGCACCGCCACGGTCCGTGCCTGACCGCCGCCAGCCAGCATTCTGCAGCGGCTTCCTTACGCCGAGCTTGCGGCCGCCCGATTGCCGACAGGCAAGCTGAATCGCCACGGCAGACCAGAGCTTCGCCTCGCCGCCGCGGGTCGCGGTGGCGAGAAGAGATGGCGGCAGGGGTCGGCCGCGCGCAGCCTTTGCCGGAATCAAGCATTTCCCAACGTTGGCGCCGCCCGTGCGATAGACTGACGTTGGTCGGTGCCGGGTACGATACGCTGCCCACGGGCAGACAGTTGCCGACCGCGTCCGGCGCTGTGGGTCGCGGTCGGCTGGCGGGTCGATGTCGAGGAGGAGAGCGCACAGCAATGAGGATCAGCAGTTCATGGTGCAAGCCGGCAGGATGAGCAAAGACCTCGCGGGCAGGGCGTCACTGACGCGCTACGCCTGGTTGTCGATCGGCGCGGCGACGCTGACGATCGCGCTCAAGGGGGTGGCGTGGTGGCTGACCGGATCGGTCGGCCTGCTCTCCGATGCCATCGAATCCTTGGTGAACCTTGTCGGCGCGCTGATGGCCCTGTGGATGCTGACTCTGGCAGCTCTCCCAGCCGACGACGGGCATACCTACGGATACAGCAAGGCCGAGTACTTCTCGAGTGCCTTCGAGGGCTTCCTGATCCTGCTGGCGGCGCTCAGCATCGGCTACGCCGCGCTCGTCCGGCTGCTCGACCCGCAGCCGCTCGCAGAGGTGGGCGTCGGGTTGATGGTTTCCCTGCTGGCCTCGGCCATCAACCTGGCGACGGCCCGCATCCTGCTGCGCGTCGGTCGCGAGCACGATTCGATCAGCCTCGAAGCCGACGCACAGCACCTGATGACCGACGTGTGGACCTCGGCGGGGGTGATCGTCGGTGTCGCGCTCGTCTGGCTCAGCGACTGGCTCTGGCTCGATCCGGCGATCGCGCTCGTCGTTGCAGCAAACATCGTGTGGACCGCCTTCCAGCTGATGCGGCGGTCGCTCTCCGGTCTCCTCGACGTGTCGCTGCCGCCCCCGGAGCTGGCACGGATCGAAGCCCTGCTGGCAGTGCATCGGGCGCAGGGCCTCGCCTTTCATGCGCTGCGGACCCGCCGTGCAGGCAGCCGCAGCTTTGTCAGCCTGCACGTCCTCGTTCCCGGGCAGTGGACGGTGCAGCAGGGCCACGACCGGGTCGAGCGTCTCGAGGACGAGATCCGTGAACTTCTGCCGCGGGCGCACGTCACCACCCACCTCGAGCCGCTGGAGGACCCGCTGTCGATGAGCGACCAGGAGCTCGAACGCCGCCCGCGGAGCGGTATCGCGTCGCCCTGAACGCAGTTCCGGTGCCAACCGGCTTGCGGCAGACTTCAGGGGACCGTGGTCACCGGCGACCCCGGGGCCAGCAGCAGGTGCGACGCCGCACTGCCGCGGTTGACGGCGATTTCGACCAGACCGATGCTGTTCTCGTACCAGAACGCCTCACCGGCGGCAGCCTCGGCGAAGACACGCGCCCGCGGAACCTCGTGCGCGTTCAGTCGCAGCCTCGCCTGCGGCGGGATGTTCGCTGCCCGTATCCCGGTCATCGCATTGCCATAGTGATCGACATAGATGACCTCCGCCAAGTCGTCGGCGGGCAGTGAATGCTGCAGACAACTGGTCGCCAGCCAGGCAGCCGGCCAGTCGCCGGCGGCGATACGGGCCGCGACGGGAGCAAAAAGGTCTCGCCCGTGGAACGAGCTCGACAGCCGACCGGGCCGCCAGACGATGCGCCAGCTCCGCTGCTCGCCGGCACGCGCTGCCACGACCGACAGGAGGCCATTGTCCGGTCCGACATAGTACTTGCCGTCCGCTTCGAGGACTACCGCCGGCCGATCGCTGCCGACCCCCGGGTCCACCACCGCGAGGAAGACGCTGCCAGGATCGAAGCTCGCGTGCAGCGCAGCCAGCAGATGCGCGCCGGCGCGCGCGGAGAAATCGGGTACCCGGTGCAACAGGTCGACGATGGGCATGTCCCGTCGACCGGTGCGCAGCAGGACCGCCTTCATCTGCCCGACGTAGGGGTCATCGAGACCGAAATCAGTGAACAGGACGATCATCGCGCGCAGCAAGACGAGGGGGTAGCAATGCTCTCGGCCCGCGACGCAATCGGCATGAGCTCGCGAGCCGACCCAGAAGCCGCTTGTGCGCTGGGCGAGCATCGGAAACAATGAATATTCGATTGCTCGAGTCTATGGCAAAACGAGACGAGTTGGAACTGGTTCCGATCGATGGCAGTGGGAGGTTCTTGCCGGCATCTTCAACGTGGGTTGAGCGGCGGGCAGTGGAATGCTTGATACAGCTCTGGCTGTCGGGTAAGGTGCGGCCATATGAACCCATCGGACACCACCGTTGAGCTCCTGCACAAGCTGGGCAAGGATCTGGTGCGCAAGCGCGCACTGCTGATCGATCGTTATCCGAATGCGCGCAGCACGCTGCGGACGATGCTGGCGACGATCGGCATCACCAGCGTGCACACCGCCGGAACCTCGGTGGAAGTCCTGCGGCAGGTCAAGGCCAACAGCTTTGACATCATCCTCTCCGACTACCAGCTCGAAGACGGACGTGATGGCCAGCAGATGCTGGACGAGCTGCGGCAGCAGCATCTGGTCAGACTGGCTGCCGTCTTCATCATCGTCACCAGTGAGCGGACCTACCACAACGTCGTTTCCCTGGCCGAACTCGCTCCGGACGATTATCTGGTCAAGCCGTTTACGGCTGACGAACTGCGCAGTCGCTTGCTGCGCGCGATCTACAAGAAGCAGTACCTGGCCGCCGTCTTCGATCACCTTGACAACGGGGCCTACGCGCAGGCCCTGCTCGCCTGTGACCGCCTCCTGGGGCAGGACAGCGGTTTCCTCATGGACCTGCTGCGCTGCAAGGGAGAGATTCTGAACGTGCTCGGACGTCCAGCCGAAGCGCAGGCGGTTTACCAGCAGGTGCTCGCGCAGCGCCTGCTGCCCTGGGCGCGAATGGGTCTGGCGGTCGCCTGTCGCAACCAGCAGCAGTTGGCTGAAGCCGAGAGCCTGGGGCAGTCGCTGGTCGAGGACTTCCCGGACTTCACCTCGGCCTATGATTTCCTTGCCGAAGTCCGCGAAGAATTGGGCAGGCTGGCGGACGCCCAGGCAGTCTTGCTGCAGGCAGCGGCGAAGTCACCCAACAACGCGTCGCGACAGCGGCTGGTCGGTGATCTGGCGGTGCGCAACCATGATCTGCAGACCGCCGAGAAGGCCTACGGCAAGGTGCTGGATCGTCGGCGCGGCTCGACCCTGAGTCGTGTCGATGACTATGCGAACCTGACCCGGGTCCTGCTCGACAGGGGCCAGACCGACGGCGCGCACAGGATCACCGCGCAACTGCGGCGCGACTGGCGGGGCAGCAAGCAGGGCGAACTCGCGGCACTGGTCATGGAAGCGCTGTGCGCCAGCCAGGAAGGCAATCCGGCAAGGGCCCGCGAGTTCGTCGAGCAAGCGCTGCACTTGGGCAAGTCGCTGCAGGAGTCTGGCAAGGGCTCGCTGCTGTCACACGCGCTGACCCTCGACTTGGCGCAGGCATGCCTGGCGAGCGGCAAGGAAGAGGAGGCGCGGGACATCTTCCGCCAGGTGGCTGCCGAGAATCATGAGGATCGCAACATGATTGCCAAGGTGCAGAGCATCTACAGCAAGGCGGGCAGGGAAGCCGACGGACAGGCACTGCTGGCCGAAGTCGGCAAGGAGATCGTCGAACTGAACAATCGCGGCGTTCTGGCCGCGCGCAAGGGCGACGTCGAAGCGTCGGTGAAGTTGCTGATGGAGGCCGCAGAACGGGTGCCGAATCTGCAGTTTCTGGTCAATGCGACGAAAGCGATCTTCACCCTCCTTGACCAGAAGGGCTGGGACGCCGACCTCGCGCGGCGCGGCCTGCGTTACCTGCAGCTGGCGCAAGCAAAGGACGTGCGCAACGTGCGGGTGATTTCGGCACGTGAGCTTTACCAGCGTGTTGCGCGCAAGTACGGGGTGGCACTGGTTCCGACGGGGGGCGTCTCGGCTGCCGCCGGGCGACCCGTTCCGTAGGCGACGAGCGCCGTCACCGATCATCAGCAAGGCGTCTGCGGTCGTCGAAGCAGTTCCGCGAGAAAGGCGCGGGCCGGCAGCGACAGGAGCTTCGAACGTCGGTGCATGATCAGCCACGGCTGGCGCAGCGGAAAACCAGCGACGTCCAGAATGCACACTTCCTGCTGGCCCGGATCAGCGCTCAGCGCCTGCCGCGAGAGGACTGCCAGCCCGGCGCCACTGGCGACCAGCTCGCGGATGGCCTCATTGCTGCTGACCGTCAGCTTGACGTCGAGCCGGAGTGCCACCTTCGCCAGGTGCGTGTCGATCGTCCGCCGCGAACCGGAGCCCGTTTCGCGCAGGATGAAGCGCTCGCCGAGCAGGTCGGCGAGCTCGACTCGCCGACCTGCGGCCCAGTGCGCCAGCGGCGCGATGACCACGAGCTCGTTGTCGACCAGGGGGTGGGCTTCCACCTGAACGTCTTCTGGCGGATAAAGCAGCACATAGAGGTCATCCTGGTTGGCCTGCATGCGGGTGAGGATGTGCTCGCGATCGGCAACCTCGAGTTCGACATGCACCTCCGGATGGCGACGACAGAAGTCACCCACCAGACGCGGCAGGAAGTACTTCGCCGTGCTCACCAGGGCGACCCGCAGGCGACCACGCTTGAGGCCCTTGAGATCGGCTATGGCGGCTTCGAAGCCTGTCCATAGGTCATCCAGCGCCCGTGCCATGTGCAGCGTCTCCTCACCGGCTTCGGTCAGTACCAGCTTGCGACCCACCTGCTCGAAAAGCGGGAGACCGAGGGTCTCGGCGATCTGTCCGACCTGCAGGGACACTGCCGGCTGTGTCAGATGGAGCTCTTCCGCAGCCTTCGAAAAGCTGCGATGGCGCGCGACGGCGACAAAGCTCTCGAGTTGGCGAAAAGTGATTCTGCGACGTGGCATGTATAAGCTTTAGCAAATTGTTTGCTCGATTATATCTTATTTGACTTTATGGATGACCGGACCCATAGTCCGCTTCATCCGTGGCGCTGCCGCGGATGCCAGTCGAACCAGCCAATCAAGGAGAAGCACATGCGTCACTACACCACCGACAGCGCTGAAGCCATGTCACGAGTCGTTGCCCTCGCCCTGCTCGCCGATGGTGCGCTTGACAACAGAGAAATCGAGTCGCTGTCGCGGCACGAAATTTTCGACCGCCTGCGGATCGCCCCGACCACACTCGATCGGGTGATCCACGAGTTCTGCGATGATTTGCTGCAGTGTGCGCGGGCGCCGAACGTAGGACAGATCGAGCTCGACCGCGAACTGGTCGACCATCTGCTCGACGACATCCGCTCACCGGAACTGCAGCAGCAGGCCCTGGGAGCGATCGTCGACATCGTCAATGCCGACGGCTGTCTCAATGGCGGTGAGGCGATCGTCATCTCCGAAGCGATGAGCCTCTGGGGACTGGAGCTGCAGAGGGTCACCCACACGCTGGTACGGCCAGCGCACACGTCGTCACCCGCGCTGCCCGTCGCCCGGTCCTGGCTGACATGATGCGGCGGCGAAGCCGTCTGCTGTCCTGCTGGCGGCTTCGCCGCCAGCAGGCAGCGATCAATGTCTGCCGCCAAGCCCGAGATAGCTTTCGATGACGCGCGGGTCGCTGGCCAGGGTTGCGCTGGGGCCTGCCAGGGAAATGCTGCCAGTCTCCAGAACGTAGGCGTAATCAGCCACCTGCAATGCAGCCCGCGCGTTCTGTTCGACCAGGAGGATGGCGACACCGAGACTCCTGAGCTGGGTGATGGTGCGGAAAATCTCCCTGATGACCAGCGGCGCCAGACCGAGGCTGGGCTCGTCGAGGAGCAGCAACCGTGGCTTCGCCATCAGCGCCCGCCCCATCGCCAACATCTGGCGCTCGCCGCCCGATAACGTGCCTGCAAGCTGCTGCCGACGTTCCATGAGTCGCGGGAAGATGTCGAACACGTGATCGATCGTTTCCAGCTCATCCCGATGCCCGGCACGGTAACGATCGAAGGCTCCCAGCAGCAGGTTGTCGGCCACGCTCATTTCCGCAAACAGCTCCCGCTTCTCAGGCACCAGAGTCATCCCTTGCCTCACCAGTTGCTCGACCGTGCGCCCGGCGCCCTGCTGTTCGCCAAGATAGGTCAGGTCGCCACGCAGCGGCAGGAGGCCGATCAGCGCCGACAGGAGTGTCGTCTTGCCAGCGCCATTGGGGCCGATGACCGTCGCGATCTCGCCCCGATGCACGCGTAGCGACAGGCGATGCAGGGCTTCAACCTTGCCATAGCTGACCGAAAGCTCGCGCGCCTCGAGCACGACGCTGCGTTCCTCGGTCGCCAGCGGGGCGCTCATTCGACACCCCCGAGATAGGCCTCGACCACTGCCGGGTTGCGCTGGATCTCCTCCGGCAAGCCTGCCGCCAGTTTGCGGCCGAACTCCATGACCACCACCCGGTCGGCCAGCCCCATGACGAACTCCATGTCGTGTTCGACCAGCAAGATGCCCATCCCTTCGGCACGCAGTCGCCGCAGCAGATCGGCCAGGGCCTGCTTCTCGCCGTAGCGCAGACCGGCGGCCGGTTCGTCGAGGAGCAGCAGGCAGGGGTCGGCGGCCAGCGCGCGTGCAATCTCGACCAATCGCTGCCTGCCGAGGGGCAGGGTCCCGGCAGCTTCGTACATCTGGTCACCCAGACCGCAGCGCTCGATCTGCGCGGCCGCCTCATGCAGCAGGCGCGCATCCTCGTCGCGATCGGCACGACAGGCGGCGGCAATGAAGCTCTTGCGGCCGCGCAGATGGGCACCGATGGCGACATTCTCGATGACGCTCATCGCCGGCAGCAGGCGGACATGCTGAAAGGTCCGGCTCATTCCCAGACGGGCAATCCGACGTGCCGGCAGCGACTCGACACGCTGTCCACGAAAACTGACGCGACCCGAGGTCAGCGGGTCGACGCCTGAAATGCCGTTGAACATCGTGCTCTTGCCGGCGCCGTTCGGACCGATCAGGGCCATGATCTCGCCGGCGCGAACGCGGAAACTGACGCGGTCATTGGCCACCAGGCCGCCGAAGCGCTTGCTCGCATCGCTGACCTCGAGCAGTACGGAGCCGGGTTCGGGAAGCGATCGTCGCGCCAGGCGCGGCACCCCTTCGATGTGTGCGCGGCGCACCTCCTGCGGCCAGAAGCGTTGCAACATCGGCCATACGCCGTCGCGCGCCCGCTGCAGGACGACGATCATCAGCAGTCCGAAGACGATCATCTCGAAATTGCCGCTCTGCCCGAGCAGGTGGGGCAGCCAGTCCTGCAGCCATTGCTTGAGGACGGTGATCAGACCGGCGCCGAGAATCGCTCCCCAGACGTGCGAGACGCCGCCAACGACGGCCATGAACAGGTATTCGATTCCCTGCGTCAGGGAAAATGGCGTCGGGTTGACGAAGCGCTGCAGGTGCGCATACAGCCAACCCGAGACGGCGGCATAGAGGGCGGCGACGGCGAAGACGACGATCTTTGAACGGGGCGTGTTGACTCCCATCGCCTCGGCCATCACCGAGCCACCCTTGAGAGCGCGTATGGCCCGCCCCTCGCGCGAGTCGAGCAGGTTGCGCGTCGCCAGAATCAGCGTCAACAGGATGGCCCAGATCAGGTAGAAGAAATCGCGACCGGAACGGAGTTCGAAGTCAAGGATGTGCAGCGGTGGCACGCCGGAGATGCCGGTGTGACCACCGAGTGCCGCCAGGTTGCCAAACAGGTAGTACAGGCTGATCCCCCAGGCGATGGTTCCCAAGGGAAGGAAGTGGCCGGAGAGTCGCAGGGTGACGAGCCCCAACGACAGGGCAACGATCGCGGTCACCAGCAGGCCGGCAGGCAGCGTCAGCCAGGGCGAAACATCGTACATCGTCGTCAGGCAGGCAGTCGTGTAGGCACCAAGGCCAGCAAAGGCAGCCTGCCCGAAGGAAGTGAGGCCGCCGACACCGGTCAGCATCACCAGCCCCAGGGTGACGATGGCGTAGAGCCCGATGTAGTTCAGCAGCGTGACATGGAACTCCGGCAGCAGGGCAGGTGCCGCGAGCAGGGCGAAGACGAAGGCCAGGAGGATGACCCTGCCGTGCAGACCGCGCTTCATGCCTCCTCCACGTGACGCGTCTTCAGCGACCGCCAGAGCAGGACCGGGATGATCAGCGTGAAGACGATCACCTCCTTGAAGGCGCTCGCCCAGAATGAAGAGTAGGCTTCGAGCAGGCCGACCAGAACGGCGCCGGCCGCCGCGGCTGGATAACTGGCGAGCCCACCGATGATCGCGCCGACGAAGCCCTTGAGGCCAATGAGGAAACCCGAATCGTAATAGACGGTGGTGATCGGGGAGATCAGCACGCCGGAGAAGGCGCCGATGGCTCCGGCGAGAGTAAACGACAGCAGCCCCGCGAGATCCCCGGAGATACCCATCAGGCGGGCACCCGTCCGGTTCATCGCCGTTGCCCGCAGAGCCTTGCCGTACAACGTTCGCTCGAAGAAGAGATAGAGCGCTACGATCAGCAGGGCGCTGGCGACGATGACCAGAATCGTCTGCCCTTGCAGCACGGCGTTGCCGATTTCGAAGCTGACGTCGGTGAAGGCGGGGGTCCGCGAACCTTCGGCGCCGAAGAACAACAGGCCGATGCCGGTCAGGGTCACATGCACAGCAACCGAGACGATCAGCAGCGCCAGCACCGATGCCTCGGCAACCGGCTGATAGGCCAGGCGGTAGAGCATCGGTCCGAGCGGGACTACCAGCATCAGGGTCAGCAGCACCTGCACCAGCAGCGGCAGCCCTGCCGGCGAGATCGCCAGCAGGCTGGCAGCGAGGAGAAGCGGTGCGCCACAATTGATCAGGATGATGAGCGGCAAACGGTGGAAGCGGCGCGCACGCACAGCCGTCGCGCCCTCGATGAGGCCGATCGCCATCCCCATCGCGAGCAACAGCCAGACGGTTCCCGGCAGTTTCCCTGCCTGCAGGCTGGCGAGTGTCAAGGCGCCAAAGGCGACGAACTCACCCTGCGGGATGAAGATCACCCGCGTCACCGCGAAGACGAGAACCAGCGCCAGCGCCAGCAGGGCGTAGATGGCGCCGTTGGTGACGCCATCCTGGCCCAGCAACAATGCAATCTGCAAATCCATCAACACCATCCAGTCGCTGCGCCGGCCGCCGGTGGCCAGCCGGCGCTGATCGGCAGCACTACGTCAAGATGATCGCCCAGTTGCCCGATGCTGCCCTTCCGGAGGAGCGTCAGCGGCACTCGCCGGGCAACGCTCGCGGCGATCGCAGACCCTGTAGGCCCTATTCCACGAGCTTCCAGGTGCCGTTGTCGATCCGGACCATCACCCGCGCCCGTTGATCGAATCCGAGATGGTCCTGCGGGCTCATGTTGAATACCCCGTGGGTCGCCGTCAGATTCGTCGTCTTCTCCAGCGCCTGCCGCAGCGCCTTGCGAAACTCGGGCGTTCCCGGCTGCGCCTTCTTCAGGGCTTCCGGTACGGCATTGGCCAGCAGCAGACTGGCGTCCCAGGCATGCGCACCGAAGGTGGAGACCGTGCCCTTGCCGTGCATCGCCTCGTACTTGGTGACGTAATCGAGCGCCACCTTCTTGATCGGGTTGCTGTTGGGCAACTGGGCAGCCACCAGGACAGGGCCGGCAGGCAGGAACGTGCCTTCGCAGTCCTTGCCGCAGACGCGCAGGAAGTCGGCGTTGGCCACCCCGTGCGTCTGGTACATCAGACCCTTGTAGCCCTTTTCCTTGAGCGATTTCTGCGGCAGGGCTGCCGGTGTCCCGGCACCGCCGACGAGGACCGCGTCCGGCTTGGCGGCAAGGATCTTCAGTACCTGCCCGGTCACCGAGGTGTCGGCCCGATTGAAGCGCTCGTTGGCGACGATCTGGATCTTGCGCGCCTCGGCAATCTTCGAGAACTCGTTCCACCAGCCCTCGCCGTAGGCGTCGGCGAAGCCGATGTAGGCCACCGTCCTGACCTTGTTGTCGAGCATGTGCTGGACGATCGCCGTGGCCATCTGGGCGTCGTTCTGTGGTGTCTTGAAGACCCAGGCGCGCTTGCCGTCCATCGGATCGATGATCCGCGCCGAAGCCGCCATCGAGATCATCGGCGTCTCGCCCTCGGCAACGACGTCGATCATCGCCAGCGAGTTGGGAGTGGTCGTGGAACCGATCACCACATCGACCTTGTTCTCGGCGAGCAGCTTGCGCGTGTTCTTGACTGCCGTCGTGGTGTCGGAAGCGTCATCGAGAATGATGTAGTTGATCTTCTGGCCGGCGATGGTCGTCGGCAACAGGGCAAAGGTGTTCTTTTCAGGGATCCCCAGTGATGCAGCTGGACCGGTCGCCGACAGCGTCACGCCGACGTTGATCTCGGCACGCGCACCGGCAGCGGGAACGATTCCCAGGAAGGCCAGCAGACTGGCGAAGAGCAGCTTGATTCTCATGCGTCCTCCGGTAAGGTTGCGTGAATTCCCTGCGGCCGGCGAGCGCACGGCGGCAAGTAACCATTGTGCGGCCGCGGCCAGCGCGAGACAAGTCTATTGCAAGGTGTCGTAGGCGAACTTGAGAATGAAGACGCTGACGACAGCGAGGAAAGCCCGTCTGACGAAGGCACTGCCATGCCGCAGCGCGAGATGGGTGCCGAGGAACGAGCCGACGACGTTGCACGCCGCCATCATCACCGCCAGCAAGGGCAGGAGATGGCCGTGCGGGATGAAGAAGCCGAGCGCCGCCAGGTTGGTCGCCACATTGACCACTTTCGCCGCCGCCGAGGCGTGCAGGAAGTCGAAGCCAAAGAAACGGATGAACAGAAAGATCAGGAAACTGCCGGTACCCGGGCCAAAGAAGCCGTCGTAGAAGCCGATGACCCCGCCCAGCAGCAGCGCGTAGACAAACTCACGCCGTCCGGTGTGCTGTGGGCGATGAATGCTGCCAAAGTCGCTGCGGGCGAAGGTGTACGTGGCTGCCCCGATCAACAGCAGCAGGATCAGTGGCCGCAGCACCGCGGGCGGCAGCCAGGCCACCGCCATCGCACCGAGGTAGGAACAGGCCAGCGCAGCCGCGGCCGCCGGCAAGGTCGTGCGCCAAGGCATCTCGACCCGCCGGGCATAACGCCAGGCGGCGCTGCTCGTCCCGAAGATGCTGGAAAACTTGTTCGTCCCGAACAGGGTTGCCGGCAACTCGCGTGGCAGCGTCTGGAACAGCGCGGGGATCTGGATCAGCCCGCCGCCCCCGACGACGGCATCGATGAAGCCGGCAAGCAGGGCTGCCCCTGCCAGACCGCCCAGCAGCATGGCGTCGAGTCCGTACATTCCGGTTCAGCGTCGGGCAACGAAGAACAGGCGCTTGAAAGGAAAGAGCGTCGTTCCGTCCGGACTGCGCGGATGGACCGCGGCCAGCTGCTCGCGATAGGCGGCGAGGAAGCGCTCGGCGTTCGAGCCATCGAGCCGTTCCAGGAAAGGCAGGAGGGTCGTCCCCTTCATCCATTCGACGATCGGATCCTCGCCGCTCAGGACATGCCAGTAGGTGGTCTCCCACAGGTCCAGCTGACGGCAGAGCGGCAGCAGGAGCTGCTGGTAGTCGGCTGGCGGCAGGATGCTGCCCATGCGAACGGCGCCAAGCGCATCGCGCCACGGTGGCTCGCCGGCGAGCTGGCGCAGGATGCGGTGGGCCGGTTCGGCAAAGTTGGCCGGCATTTGAACCGCCAGGACGCCATCCGGAGAGAGTTGCCCGACGAGTTCGGGAAGAAGTCTGTCGTGATCCGGCAGCCAATGCAGAACCGCATTCGAGAAAAGCAGATCGGGATCAACGCCGGCCCGCCACCCGGCGATGTCGGCGCGCTGCCAGTCGATGGCGGACGGTATGCTGCCGGCGCGGGCGAGCATCGCCGCATCGCGGTCGATGCCGACGATCGCCGCCGCCGGCCAGCGTTCAGCGAGCAATCTGGTGACGTTGCCTGTCCCGCAGCCGAGGTCGACGATGCGCCGTGGCTCCAAATCGCCGAACCGCGCGAGAAGATCGAGCGCCGGTCGCAACCGGGCGTCGGCGAACCTGAGGTACTGCGCGGGATTCCAGCTCATCTGCCACCCATCTCCTGCGCCGACCACCGGCGCCGAACGCCAACAGGGCGGGATGGTACTCCACCTTGCCTGCCGCCGCTCGGCTGCGATCATGAGCGGCTGAACGGCTGCCGGGTTGCGCCGAAGAGCGACCGCGAGGGGGAAAAGCCTTAAACTCTGCGTTTCTGCCAAGCAGGGGGCTGTTTCAGATGCGCAAAGGAATCATTCTGGCCGGTGGTTCCGGCACTCGCCTTCACCCCGCCACGCTGGCCATCA
>ERZ761603.2062-NODE-2062-length-14317-cov-5.678797_pt1 | contig 14317 bp, 10 predicted proteins | sample MGYA00511879_ERZ761603 | MGnify/ENA primary metagenome ERZ761603 (study PRJEB28899, sample SAMN02850040) | bioreactor sludge metagenome | biome: EBPR Sludge; feature: EBPR Bioreactor; material: flocular biomat | place: Australia: Thorneside Wastwater Treatment... | reverse complement strand
ACGCGGTAGTGAAGCGCGCCTTGGCCGGCATGGACGGAATCCGTGGCGATGCCGACCGGCGTTTCCAGCAGGAAGTTCCAGCCGCCCGAGATCAAGTTGGTGTTGTAATAAACGCCATAGAGATAGCCCGTACTGACCGGCGACCAGCGCACGACGGTGTGCGCGCCCGCCCGCTCGATGGCGGTCAGGATAAACGCCCCGCTTTTCAGCAAGGCGACCAGCGGCGTGGTGAGCCCTCCGGCGCGCGCGAACGCGCCGCCGACCAGCACATCGCCACCGGGAAGGGTAACCACGGCGGCGCCGGCCGCGCTCAATCCCTCGCCGATGGGCGACCACGTCGCGCCGCTCCAGGCAGCGATGTTCGTGGCCTGAACCCCGCCAAGGTTGGTGAAGCTACCGGTGGCAATCAGCCGGCCTTGACCGTCCACCGCGATGTTGGTCACCCCGGCGACGCCGGAGGAAAGGCCGGACCAGCTCGATCCGGACCAACGCGCGATGTTGGTGATCGCCACACCCCCGGCATTGGTGAAATTCCCGCTGACGTACAGTCCCCCGGCCGCATCCGCAGCCAAGGCATGGACGCCGACCCCCTGGATGCCGGTCCCGACATTGGTCCACGCCGTGCCGTTCCAGCGCGCAATGCGGCGGTTGGTCGAAGGACCGGAGGAATCGAATGCCCCGCCGGCGAAGATGTCGCCGCCGGCATCGCGCGCCAGGGCCAGAACGGAACCGTTGAACCCCGCCCCCACGACGTTCCAATTTGTGCCGTCCCACCAGGCGATCCGGTTTAGCGTCGGCCCGCCCCCCGACGAGAATTCGCCGCCGGCCAACATGCCGCCGGCATCCGGCAACAACGTCCACACCGTATTGTTCAAGCCCGCGCCGACATTGGTCCACGCCGTGCCGTTCCAGCGCGCCACGTTCAGGATCGCGGTGGCGCCGATGTTGGTAAAATTGCCGGCGGCAAAAAGCTGCCCGGTGGCATTCAGGGCCAAATCGAACACGGAACCGAAAAATCCCGGGCCCATCGCCACCCAGTTCGTGCCATTCCAGCGCAGCAGGTCGGTTTGTTGACGCCCTAAAGCGTAATCGAAATTGCGCACGGCGACGTAGTGATGCGCGCCATCCGACGCAACGGCGGTGATACCCGCTTCGTTGTACGAGCGGAAGCCCTGCCCCAGGTTGGTCCACGCCACGGAATTCCAGGTCGCCACATGGCTGACCGCCCGCCCCCCAGCTTCCCAAAACGCGCCGCCGGCATGCAAGATGTTCACGCTCTCAAGAAACAGGTCGTGGACGAAATAATTGACGCCGGAGCCGACCGTGCTCCAGGACGACCCATTCCAGCGCGCCACGTTGTTGGCGAAGATGCCGCCGGCATAGATGCTATTGGAAGACGTCACTTGCAACGCACGCACATCGCCACCCAGACCGGAGCCGATTTGCTGCCAGGCCGAGCCGGTCCACCGCGCGATCCGATTGACGGGAAAATTGGTCGTGGGTCCGGAATACTGGAAATCGCCAGCGGCGTAGATTTCGCCAAAAGCATCGACCGCGACCCGGTTGACGGAGGGATTTCCGCCGAGAGCTTCCAGCCCCGCCCCGAACGCGAACCAGTTCGTGCCGTCCCAAAGCGCCACGCTCTTGGCCGGAACCGCGCCGGCATTGGTGAAGATGCCGCCAACCACGACACTTGAGCCGAAGCCGCGGGCGATGGACCGAACGGTGCCGCCCAGTCCCGAACCCACCGCCACCCAGTTGGTTCCGTTCCAGCGCGCGATGCGCGAAAGACCGTTGTTGGTGAAGGCTCCGCCAATCAGCAGGTTGTTGGTGGCGATATATTGAATGGCCTGGACGCGGGCAAAGTTGTTGGTGCCCACATTGACCCAGGCCGTTCCGTTCCATCGGCGGATGCCGAAATCGCCGCCGGCATAGATGTTGTTGGTGGTGCCATCGCTGGACAGGGCATACACCGTGCCGGTGAATCCGTTCCCCAGGCTGGACCAGTTCGTGCCGTTATACAGGGCAACGAAATTCGCCCGCACCGAGCCGGCGTTGGTGAACTGGCCGCCCGCCACGATTTGTCCGGAGTTGAGGCGCCAAATCGCCAGCACATCGTTGTCCACGCCCCGCAACGCCCCCAGCGGAACCCACGTGTCGGCGGCGAACACGCGCGACGACACCATCGCCAGCAGACCTGCATGAAACACGATACAGGACCATTTTTTTGTTTTCATCATACCTCAAGGTTTCAACAAACGGAAAAACGCCTTCGGATCGAGCGGCTCGTTGGTGACAACGAAGCGGTCGCCGGAGACCACCGGGCTTTCGGGCACGAAGACCCAGTTGGTCGGGGCCATCATGCTGGTGTTTTTCTGCAAGAGATACCCCGCCGCGCCGGTGCTCCAATCGAGTTGGACCTGGTCGCTGCCGGCAGGCCGGATCGCCAGTTCGGCCGGGCAGAGGTCGGGGCTGGTGACCAGCAACGTGAACCCGCCGCACGGCGTGTAGGATGCGGTGCCGCTGACCACGATGGTGATCTCGGACAGGCCGGGGGCGAGGAAGGAATACGTGCGCGGCGAGGCGTCGTAGCCGGGTTCTTCGCCGATGTAGCCGAGCACGTTGGTCCAGGCCAGCGGCGGATTGTAGCCGCCGAGGTGGGCGCTGCTGACAATGGCATTGGCTCCGGTGCAACTGGTGTACAGCGTCACCGACACGCAGGTCTCGGCCTCGTTCTGGTTGTAGAAGGTGTAGGTCTTGTAATAGAAATCGCCGGGCGCCGCGAAATAGTCCGGCGCGGGCTCGTCCCCGCACGCTGTGGGTCCGGCTTCCGCGTCGAAACGGGCCAACCGGCCCGCCCCCGGCAATTCCATCAGATCCACGCTGTCGAAGATCGGTTCGGGGCACAACGCGCACACGCCCTCGCCGTCCTCGCATTCGGCGGGATAGAGGAACAGGCTCCAGCACTCCAGCGTGCCGGTGGTGCCGGTCGCGGTGTCTTCGACCCAGAGATACCAGCGATTCTCGACCTCGCCCTCCGGCAGGCCGCGCAGGATGGGCAGGATGCCGACGGGACGGAAGGTTCCGACGAAGGGCGCCGATGCGTCGCCGATAAATGTATCCGCATCGGCGGCGAAAGCGGTGCGGTTGGAATCCGCGCACCCGTTTCCGAAAGCGCCGCCGGACAAGCCCAGCGCCAGCGGAATCTGGATGTCGCCGGGGCCGACCAGGGTGACGTTGAGCGTTTCCAACGCGGCATGGTTGATGTGGAGCGACACCTCCACTTTGGCGAGATGGCCGGTGAAATCAGACACAAAGACAAAGTCGATCAGCAACGCCTCGTCGGGGATGGCCATCGGGCCGGCCGAATCGAGGCGCATCGGTTCCGCCGCCGGCTTGCCAGTGGGCAGAACGATGGGCAGCGCGTATGGCGCGTTGGTGCCCTGCTGGATCACCAGCGCCATGGGCAGGTTGGTGCCACAAGCGAAACCCTTGGGCACACTGACCTGGAACGGGGTGATGTTATACGCGTTACCGTCGGGCGGGATTGCCGGATACAGCGAATACGGTTGGTGCACGACGAGATCCTCAAAATATGAAACCAGCGTCACCTGGGCGACGCCGCTCGTGAAGGACTCCTCGTTGTAAATCGGAATGTAGAGTTGCACGCATTCGTTCGGATTGACATACGCGTCGCCGTTGCCGCCCTGGACGATGATATCGGCGAAGTCTTCGCCGCCGAGACTGGGCGGAAGCGCGGCCAATCCCTGCGAAAGGAGGCGCAGGAACACGTCGTTGCCGTATTCGATTTCCCATTGCAGGCCGCCGGGACCGGTGAATTCGCCGCCGGGCAGGCCGGCGAACGTTCCGTTGACGAGATCCGCGCCGTCGTTATCGATGATCATGTATTCCGCGCCGACCGGGGGCGGGGCGAGCAGTTGAACATCCAGCACCGCGTTCGAGATGACGGCCACGCCCTTCACGGCGGCGCGGCCATGCTGGTTCGCGCCCCCGCCCCAGAGGGCTGCGCGGAAGATCGAACCGGCGGCGAGGTTCAGGTGGCCCGAAGTCATCTCGTTCAGGCCATCCTGCTTGGCGCGCCCCGGCTGGTAGATGCCGCCGTTCTGGACGAAGAGATTCGATATGGAACCGTTGCCGGTCAGTCGGGCGCCGGGGATGACCGACACGGTGCTTCGGCGGTGATCGCCACGAATGTCGAGCGAGCCGCCGTAGATGGTTGTGTCGCCGGTGTAGAAGGGGCTGTCGCCGGCCAGGATACCGGTTCCGTCGCCAATTTTCCCGAGCGGTCCGGCATCGTCGAAGGCGCCGTCAAACGTGAACGAGGCGCCGCCGTGGCCAAGGTTCAAGACCCCGGTTAATCCATTGATGTTCACTTCACCCGACCCGGTGACCGCCGCGAGGGTCTCGGTGAAAAAGATGGCCAATTGACCATCCTCGCGCACGGTCACGGTGGAGGAGTCGGCTATTTGCTCGTTGGCGAAAACATCCAACCGTTCCGACAAGCCCAGTTCATCGCCGATGACCAAGGGGCCGGAGACGGCCACTGTACCGTCGGATTTCTGCAGGCGGACGTACGCTTCGCCGCGGACGCGCATGGTTCCGGAAAAGGTGTTGGCCGAAGGGCCGCGCAGGATGTTCTGGCCCTTGCCGTAGAAATCCAGTGTTCCGGCGCCGGTGATGCTGTTCGAGAAGATCATGGTAACCGATTCCGTGATTTGGGCTATCGTCGCCGGTTGGCCGGGACCGGTCACGGCGATATTACCGATGATCGCCGGGGTCCATGTTCCGAGGCTACGGGTAAGAGTCGATCCCGGTTGAAGCATAAGCGGCTCGCGCAGGCCGGCCACACCCGGCGTCAGCACCAGTTGGCCTCCGCTCCCGACCACCGTATTGCCGGCCAGCGCGCCCAACGCCCAGTTGTTGCTGATCACCACCGGGCCGTCGTTGATGGTCAACACACCGGTGAAATCGTTCGACTGGACGAGATACAGCACGTTCGTGCCGATCTTGTTGATGTTGCCGGGACCGCGTACACGGACGTCCAGCCACAGCCCGCTGACCAGGCCGGTCTGGTTGATGGTGTGGTCGCCGGCGGTGAAGGTCAGCCAGGCGCCGCTGCCGAAAATCTTGCATGGCTCATCCGGGATAAACGGATTGCCGACGGGTTTGATGTCGCCATTGAGCGACAGCCCGGGATTGCCGAGAATCTCCACCGAGATGAAGGGATAAAAGCTGCCGATCGTGTCCTTGGTGCCGGGGAATCCCAAGGTTCCATAAAAGTCGAACTCGCCAAAATCGTACACCTGGTCATCGGCGAACCAGGTGATGGCGCCGGGCGCGGGAAAGAACGAGGGGGCGGAAAGTTGGACCTCGCCGGGTATGGCGGTGTCCTTGAATAATTCGAGTTCGCCGGAAACGGCGGTGAAACCGTCATACGAATTGTTGGTGGACGTATTGTTGAATGCGGCCCGGGCATTGGGATAAACCTGCACATTCCCGATGCCGGTGATGGCGCCGCGGTGGTCGATCACGCCCGACTCGAAAACAAGCACCGGCCCGAAGATCAGGTTGATGTCGCCATGGAGCGTCAGGACGCTATTGGCCTTGTTCGCGGCCTCGATGGCGGCCGACTTGTTGGACTCGGCGACGAGGATGTTGAAGAAGATCTCGTTGGTGGCCGTCGCGGTGTATTCGATGATGTTGGGCGGATCGCCGGGAATAGGGAATTCGGGCGTCTCGCCGGTCAGCCGGATGTTGTTGCCCCGAAGCTGATATCCGCCACCATCGAAGACAAGGAGCTTGAACGACGTGAAGGCGGCAAAGTTGTTGGTGATCACCTTGCGGGCCTCCACGGCGGGAAAAACGAGGACATCGCCCGGGGCCGGAGGGGTACCCCCGACCCAGTTCGCCCCGTCGGTCCAGTTGCCGGAGGAAAGGCTGGCGCCCGACCATACGCTGGTCTGGGCGCGGGCGGAAACGGTAAGCGCCAGCATGAGGGCGCCAAGCAGCATGATGATCGATGTTTTCATGCGAACCTCCTGAATACGTTAGCGGGAAAAATTGGACCACGGATGAACTTCGCGGTTGGTGTGGGACAGGTAGCCGGTTTCATTGATGGTGGGCCCGAGCGTGTCGGCGCTGGGAGCGGCGAAGTAGGCATTGCCGAATACGTTGGAGTTGCCTATTTCGACATTCCGGAAGATGAAATTCCGGCTATTGCCGCTGCGCACGGCATAGGCGTTGGTCATGGCGGACAAGCGTTGCGGGCCGAAATGATTGCCCTCGACCAGGCAGCCGCGCGAAAACGTCATGAACACGCCGTGCTCGAGATTGCCGCTGATCTTGTTGTTCCGGATGGTGTGGGTGCGGTTGCCGCCGTCGTTGCCCGCCCCGGAAATAAAGATCCCGGACGCTCCGTTGTCGGTAATGACATTGTGTTCGACGGTGAAATCGGCGCAGATGCCCGGCGCTTTGTTGCGGATCATGATGCCTTCGGCGATATTTTCATAGATCACGAGGTCGCGCAACACGCCGCCGATGGCATTGTTCACGAGCACGCCATAACCGAACTGGGTGATCCCGCCGTTCTTCACCACGACGTTGCGCAACATCACGTCCTCACCGCCGAGAATATGCACCCCGTGCCCGTTGGTATTCTGACTACCGGTAATGGTGAACCCCATCAAATCGACGGTCACATGGCTCGACATCACCGTAATGCCGCGGTTGTTGGTCGTGTACAATGGGCCGGTGACATAGTACGAACCCGGTTGATCGATGTCGTAAGGCAAAGAGGAAATCGGCGTGCGCGGCTCGATCTGCAACAAGGTCCGCATGCCCGGTGCGGGAGACTGACCTGGTTCAAGAGGGCCCTGCGCGACGGCATTCGACGCAACAATCACCAATCCAAACAGATACGCGATTCTCGTCATGTTCCAGTCCTCCCATCCACCGGATATACGAAGATAATGGAATACCCTATAAGGTGCCGGATGAAAAGAACGAATCATGTAAACTGGGGCATCGGTGCGCCCGGAGGGCATCCGCCCCCCCTTCCCGACCTCGAACCGAATACCGATGACAAAGCTGCGGCGCGGTGGCGTCGGACTGCCCGTGCATGTGTTCGGTGAGCCGGCGATGCAGGTCGGTGGTGATACCGATGCAGTGCAGACCCTCTTCCGGATTCCGAGTGACCAATTTTTCGCGTGGTACGCGGCTATGGGTCTCCGGTTTCGGAATTCAAGCATCCGCATCCGTTCATGATCTACGTACGGTGGGGGCGGGCGGTCCTCCGCACGCATCGCCATCGCGCATGCTACACGTCCGGCGCCATGCGCGCGAAGGACCGCGCGCACCACCCTGCCGCATGAGCGGTTCTTTCCGATCCACAAGCGATCATCCGCACGCGACCGCGTTGGATTTCCCGTTTCAAAACTCGGACTGACCATTTATGTGTTCGGTGAGCCGGCGATGCAGGTCGGTGGTGAAACCAATGTAAAACAGGCCGTCTTGCTGGCTCTTCAGAACGTAGACGCAATAAGGCAGTTTTTTCATCAGAGACACATTGGCACGGTGCAGTAGAGCCGAAGACGGCTCACTTCACCGTTGCCATGAAGTAGAACCTCGGCGACGCCATGAAGTGAACCGAGCCGCTTCGGCGAGGTTCTACGGTTGATCGAGCGCTTCGCGAATCATCAGGCGCAATGCCTTTTTGCCCGCCGTGGTCTTGAAATATTTCTCGCGGCGAAGCGCATCGCCTTTCGCGGCATGGTATTCGCAGTAGATCAAGTCGAATGGACGCCGCGGCGCGGTGGCGTCGGACTGACCGTTTATGTGTTCGGTGAGCCGGCGATGCAGGTCGGTTGTGAAACCAATGTACAACAGGCCGTCTTGCTGGCTCTTCAGTACGTAGACGCAATAGGGCAGTCTTTTCATCAGAGACACATTGGCACGGTGCAGTAGAGCCGAAGACGGCTCACTTCACCGTTGCCATGAAGTAGAACCTCGGCGACGCCATGAAGTGAACCGAGCCGCTTCGGCGAGGTTCTACTTCATGGCACCCCCAACCGGATTCGAACCGGTGTTACTAGGATGAGAACCTAGCGTCCTGGGCCTCTAGACGATGGGGGCGTGAAGGTGTTGCGAATAAATCACAGAACCAGCCGCTTGGCAAGCGGAACAAAAGCTGGTTGATTGTTGGCGTGACCATGCATGTCAGCCGCGATCAGTTACGCCCTCACCGCCCGCCCCGGCGGTCGCGCCATCCGCTGTTTCATGCCATGCGCTGGCTGACCGGTTGGGCTGCGCTCGGATTGGGCGTGGTGGGTTTGTTCATCCCTTTCTTGCAGGGCATCCTGCTCATGCTGGTGGGCATGCTGCTACTGGCGCCTTATGTTCCGATCTTCCGCACGCTGCGCCGCAAGCTGCTCCTGCGGTTCCCGCGGCTTCGCCAGGCGATGAAGTCCCTGCGGCGGCGCGGGCGAAAAAAAAGGCATGACCCTCGGGTCATGCCTTGATGCACACGCCAGAAAAAACTCAAGCCAGTTTGGCGCGGGCCAAGCCCACGATCTTGGCGAAGCCTTCCGGGTCGTGGATCGCGATTTCCGACAGCATCTTGCGGTTCAACGTCACGCCGGCCTTGATGGAGCCCTCGATGAAGCGGCTGTAGGTGATGTTGTTCAGTTTGCAGGCCGCGGACAAGCGCTGGATCCACAAGCCACGGTAATCGCGCTTCTTCAGCTTGCGATGCTCGTAGCTCATCTTCATCGCGCGGTCCACCGACTCGGTGGCCGTGCGGAACAGGCGACTGCGGCCGCCGTAATAACCGCGGGCCAACTCTAAACGACGTTTTCTGCGGCGGCGCGAAGCCGGTGCATTGGTAGCTCTCGACATGACTTATTCTCCTCGAACCACGTCAATCCAAGACGTTTCGTATCTGCTTTTCAAACGACGCCGGCACAATGGCCGGTTTGCGCAAACTACGCTTGCGCCCACGCGACTTGTGTCCCAGCAGGTGGCGGCGGCCGATCTTGGCGCGCTTCACCTTGCCGGTGGCCGTTTTCTTAAACCGTTTGGCGACTGCTTTTTTCGTTTTCTTCTTGGGCATGATATTGCTTTCCTTGTCCGGCCACCACGGGCCGGCACGTCCACGTTTCCCTTCGCCGCCCTTGGGGCGAAAAGGCGCTACTATGTAGGGGATTCGCCGCGATTCGTCCAGTTCTTTTTTGGTGGAATCGCGACGGGCAATCCGCCCGGTCAGGATTTACGGCTGGAAGCCGGGCGGGGATTGATCAACACCGACAGGAACCGGCCCATCTTCTGCGGTTCACGATCGGCGACGGCGACATCGTTGCAATCGTTCACCACCCGCTTAACCACCTCGTAACCAAGCTCTTGGTGGGCATTCTCGCGACCGCGGAACATCAGCGACACCTTGACCCGGTTGCCTTCGGCAATAAAGTCCCGGATATGCCGCAGCTTGGTCTGGTAGTCATGTTCTTCCACGTTGGCGTGGAATTTGACTTCCTTCACCTTGCCGCCCCCGCTGTTCTTGCGGGCCTGCTTTTCCTTCTTGGCGACTTCGAACTTGAATTTGCCGTAGTCCATGACGCGGCAAACCGGCGGCTGGGCATGCGGGGAAATCTCGACCAGGTCGAGCCCGCGCTGCTGGGCCAGCAACAACGCCTCACGCGTCGGAACAACGCCTACCTGCGAACCGTCGACGTCCACGCAACGGACCTCGGGCACGCGTATCTGATGATTGATTCTGGTGAATGTACGAATAACGACCTCCGTGACCTGTGATTATACCTTGGCCGCGGCGCCCGGCACGGCGGCCACCACGGTCTGCCCGCGCGAGGTTTCCTCGACGCGAAGTTGATCCATGAACTTCGGCAACGTCATGAGACCGATGTCGCCGGAAACCTTTCCGCGCACCGCCACCATGCCCGCTTCCTGTTCCTTGGCCCCGACAATCAGCATGTAGGGCACCTTCTCAATCTGCGCCTTGCGGATCTTGGCCCCGATCTTCTCGGACCGGTCATCCACGGTGACCCGGAAATCCGCCTCCCGCAACGTGCCGGCCAGCGTCTGGGCGTACTCGGCCTGGCTGTCGGTCAACGTGAGGATGCGCACCTGCTCGGCGGCCAGCCACACCGGAAACGCCCCGATGTAATGTTCGGTGAGAATGCCGAAGAACCGCTCGATGCTGCCGAACAGCGCCCGGTGGATCATGTAAGGCCGGTGCTCCTTGTTGTCGTTGCCGACATAGGTCAGATCGAACCGCTCGGGCAGGTTGAAATCGAATTGGATGGTGGACATCTGCCATTCGCGCCCGATCGCATCCTTGACCTTCATGTCGATTTTCGGTCCGTAAAACGCCCCGCCGCCCTCGTCCACTTCGTAGGGAATGCCTTCCATCTTGAGGGCTTTTTCCAGCGATGCGGTGGCATCGCGCCATTGGCTCTCCTCACCCACCGCCTTGGCCGGCCGGGTGGACAGATACGCAGTGATGTCCTCGAACCCGAAGGTACGCCAGATGTTGATGGCGAACCGGATGACGCGGATGATTTCGGACTCCATCTGCTCGGGCGTGCAGAACAGGTGGGCGTCGTCCTGGGTGAACCCGCGCACGCGCAACAAGCCATGCAACACCCCCGCCTTTTCATAGCGGTACACCGTGCCCAGTTCGGCCCAGCGCAACGGCAAGTCGCGGTAGGATCGCTTTTGCGCCTTGTAGATCTCGATGTGGAACGGGCAGTTCATCGGCTTGATGAAATACTCGTTGTCGTCGATCTGCATCGGCGCGTACATGCTTTCGCGGTAGAAGCCGAGATGCCCGGACGTTTCCCACAACGTGCTCCGCCCGGTGTGCGGGGTGTACAGCATGTCATAGCCGCCACGGAAATGTTCCCTGCGCCAGTAGTCCTCGATGAGACAGCGGATACGCGCGCCTTTGGGGTGCCAGTGGATCAGGCCCGGACCAACATCCTCCTGGATGCTGAACAGGTCGAGTTCCTTGCCAAGCTTGCGGTGGTCGCGCAGCTTGGCCTCTTCCTGCTGCTTGAGAAACACATTGAGTTGCTTCTCGGAAACCTGCGCCGTGCCGTACACCCGTTGCAGCATCGGATTGGTTTCCTTGCCGCGATAGTAGGACCCGGCCACGTTAAGCAACTTGAACGCCTTGATCTTGCCGGTGCTTTCGACGTGCGGGCCGCGGCAGAGATCGACGAATTCGCCGTTCTTGTAAAAGGTGATCGTTTCGCCCTCGGGGATGTCGGCCAGGCGCTCGATCTTGAATTTCTGGCCGCGCTCGCGAATGATCCGCTCGGCCTCGGCGCGCGAGACCTCGACGCGTTCGAACGGCTGGTCCTCGGCGATGATCTTGGCCATCTCCGCCTCGATGGCGGCAAAATCCTCCGGGGCCAGACGATGGGGCAGTTCAAAGTCGTAGTAAAATCCGTCATCGGTCGGAGGGCCGATATCCAGTTGGACATCCTTATAGAGACGGCAGACAGCAGTAGCCAGGACATGCGCCGCGCTGTGACGCATTTTATACAAGTCGTTCGAAGTATCTAATTTCATTCTTTTTGGGATCTACGCTGTCTCCAAAGCCGCCCTGTGCGGCCGTCTGGGGTCCGATGTAGGCGCACATCTTTAGCGCAGACCCCGGCTATTTCAAGCTTTTTGCGAACAATTCGGGCTGCCATCTCCAGCCATTGGCCACGGGCCGGGAAGAGCGGGATGCGGGATATGGGATGCAGAGGTGCCGGCGCATAGGACACAGATCGTATCCCGTATCCCGCATCCCGCATCCTTCGATTGCGGTTGCCGCTTCCCGCAGGTGTTTTTATAGTGCAGGCGGGAAAGGGCACCTCATGCATCTTGTCGCATTCAATTTCGCCACCAAGGAAGAACGGACGATCGGGATCGACGACCTGCGGCCGGACCCGCCGGCCGGGATGTTTTACTGGCTGACCCTTGGCCCGGGCGAGGAACAGGCCGGCCGGGATGCCTTGGCGCGTCTCGGTGCCAACCGCGCCGCCACCGAGGAACTGCTGGGCCCCCAGCAAGAGGCACGATATACGCTGTACGAGGATGCCATCCACTTTTCCGTGACCGAGGCCTGGCTGGTGGATCGCCAACTCAAATCGGGCGTGACGGAGTTTCTTCTCCAACGGCACTTCCTCGCCGTTATGATCTCCGGCTCTTCGCCCGTGCTCGACCAGATTCGCCGCATTTACCGCGACGATTTCCACAAGTTCGCCCGCTCGTCGGGATTTCTCCTGTATGAGCTGGGTTCGCTGCTGCTGGAATCCTACCGGCGCACCTTCCACAACTTCTCCAACGAGGTGGAACGCATCCAACTGACCCTGTTCGGCGAGATCACCGACGATATTTTCCTGACCGTTTCCAACCTGACCGGCGATATCCTCGCCTTCCGCCGCATGGTCCTTACATCGCGCGATCTGTTCAAGGAGCTGGCCACCCGCAAATCCTCCTACGTCAGCGAGACCACCCAACCGTCGCTGGATCTGCTGGCCGACCGCATGGAACGCATGGGCGACGACCTCGACAGCGAGCGCACCGTGCTGACCGAAACCCTGAATCTTTACATGGGCATGGTCAGCCACCGCACCAACCGGATCATCAACCGCCTGACCATCTTCAGCATGATCTTCCTGCCGTTGAGCTTCCTGTGCGGCGTGTACGGGATGAATTTCGAGATCATGCCCGAGCTGGGCTGGCGCTACGGCTACGCGGTATTCTGGATGCTCGCCGCGGTGTTCGTCTCCGCCTCGATCTACTTCATCAAACGCAAGAAGTGGATCTGAAGAATCCTACGCCTGGCCGCGCTTGATGTGCAACTCGGCGTGCTTCGCCGCGACGAAGCTGTTCGGCGGCACGCTTTCCATCAGGAAGACGTTGCCCCCGATGATCGAGCCGCGGCCAATGACCGTGTCGCCGCCGAGAATGGTGGCGTTGGCGTAGATCACCACATTGTCCTCGACGGTGGGATGCCGCTTGATGTGCTTGATCGGATTGCCGTTTTCGTCGAGCTGGAAACTGCGCGCGCCCAGCGTGACGCCCTGGTACACCTTGACGTTGTTGCCGATCTCGGTGGTTTCGCCGATGACCACGCCGGTGGCGTGATCGATGAAAAAGCCCTCGCCGATGCGCGCGCCCGGATTGATGTCGACCCCGGTGCGGGCATGGGTCCACTCGCTCATCATGCGCGGTATCAACGGCACCTGCAACGTGTACAGCTCGTGGGCCAGCCGGTGCGTCGCGACCGCCAGCAGCCCCGGGTAGCACAACTTCACCTCGGCGTAGGTCAATGCCGCCGGATCGCCCCGGTAAGCGGCCCGGATATCCTCGACGACCAGCCGCCGCACCTCGGGAAGTTGCGCGACCAGCCCATCGACCACCCGTTTCGCCTCGGCCTTGATATCCTTGACCTGGCAGGTGCGGCCTTCCACGCAGGCGGCTTCGCCTTTCCAACGGAAGGGCAAGGCTTTCACCACCTCGCCGGCCAGAAGGCGGGAGCCGCGGGTGATTTTCCCCTGCAAGTAGGACCGCAGCGGCTTGGCGGAAACCGAGGCCGTGTCGAACTTGCCGGGCAATACGACATCGAGGAACAACTGCAGGATGGTGACGATGTTTTTCGGATTCGGATACCCGCGCATCAGACCATCCGGCCGGTCCCCTCCGTTGTCATGGAAATGCGCCAGCAAGGCCTTTACCACCGGGGCCGGAGAAGACGCCGAAGCCGCCTTTTTTGATCGTTTTTTCATGGAACGGGTCTCACTATACACGATCGTTCGGACATCACAACCTTGCAAATACCGCCGCCAACTCCGGAAGCACCCATGAAAAAAGCCCTGCCCATCATCCTGATCCTTGCCGTGCTGATCCTCTTGCCGTTGCTGTTCATCGACCGGATCGCCCACCGCCAACTGGAAAAAACCATCGCCGCGGAAACCGGCTTCCAGGCCGCGGCCGGCGAGGTGCATGTGGGGGTGATCAATCCCGTGATCGCCATCCGGGATCTCGTGTTGCGCAACCCGCCCGGGTACCCGCACGACGAGGCGTTTACCGTGCGCGAACTGACCGTGGAATACGACCGGCTTTCCCTGTTCACCCGGCAGATCAAACTGTACAACGTCGTACTCGACGTACCGCGCATCGTCATGGTGCGACCCGAAACCGGCGGCAGCAACATCGAGGAACTGGCCGGCATCGGCAAAAAGGACAAGGCCGCCCCGCCGGCCCCCGCACCGGCGCCGGCGCCGGAATC
>ERZ761603.2059-NODE-2059-length-14322-cov-18.578888_pt1 | contig 14322 bp, 13 predicted proteins | sample MGYA00511879_ERZ761603 | MGnify/ENA primary metagenome ERZ761603 (study PRJEB28899, sample SAMN02850040) | bioreactor sludge metagenome | biome: EBPR Sludge; feature: EBPR Bioreactor; material: flocular biomat | place: Australia: Thorneside Wastwater Treatment... | reverse complement strand
ACCGATCATCATGTTTGTTGAGAAGTCAATTCCCACTGGAAACGGCATAGAGCCACCGCTGCTCACCCACACAAAGACCCGAAATACGACTGAAGCTTCTTACCCTCACATGCATGCCGTAGCCAATCGGCATGTGCATCAACTGTATCCTTTTCGCCGCTCGCCGATGCGCTCACCAATGCTCGCCAAAAATGGTCTATCGGCAACGGCTCACCCCCACGCCCCCTGGAAATGATCACGTAAGATTGCCCGCTTGACGTCCGAGCGGCCCGCATCTGACGCCACTGAAAGAGTCCGGGCGAGGTTTCCTCGATATCGAAAATCCAGCCCACAAGCGCGGCCCACTCTTCAGGGAAATCAAACGCAGTCTTTCCCGAAACGCGATACAGCGGATGAAGATATCGAACGTCCAGTGCAATACACTGCGACTCGTCTGGAACACCAAAGTACATTTCCCTCTGGCGACCGCTCCCGTAATAAGAAGCGGTGATCATGTCCCAAAAATCACGAATTGTCCGGGAAAAAAAATAGTCTAGATTATAATAAACGAGCATTCTGCTTTCGTAAATCGTGCAATCCTTTGGAACAACAGCCGCAATCAGCTCCGCCTGACGATAGTCCTCTCCGCGATCTAAGTGCATCGGAAGGATGCGCTCATTGAAGTTCCTAGCAGCCCCCGCGAATACCAACAGAAACAATACAAACGCAACGCTTCCATTTGCATATTTAATCTTACCAAAAACACCCGATAAGTCATAAATGATTATCGACAATACTAGAAATATCGGGAGCAATATGAACGTCGGCCAGCCATCCCCCACAGGATTTCCCCAGATAGTCAAGCCCCAAAAGATTATTATTAGAAGAACAAGAAACAGCCTCTCGTCTGAAAAATCTGCTCGAACTATCACTTGCCGCACATTCCAAATCACCCCCCCGCCAAGAATTACTGTAAAAATCCAAAGAATTGGTTCCTTGAATTTCCAGATTGGCGCTTGAATAACCGACAATTGACTATTTAAGAGCGTTACAAAATTATGAATTGTGAAGTTGTCAAGGTTGAAGTATGTGGGATCAGCCATCACCTGCCCGAAAAACGTGAGGTACTCATAAAACGAGCGCGGTGACAACTCCCCCTTTACGTAACCCGCTGCCCAGACATACAGCAGCAGTACCACAGTGCCGGAAACGAAGAGAACCACGGCCGGCCCTTCAAATCGATGTGATCGCTTTACCCGAAATACGTAATACGCGAGCGGCAGGCTGATTAGAACCATCGCTTGATGGTAAAGCACCGTCAATCCGTATAAGGCAGCAGTGAACAGTGCCCATCCCAGGGAGTAGGGATCGGACTTGGTCCTGAACAAGTACGCCAACAGCAGACTAAGCGACCCAATCAGCGGAGTGTATGCCTGAGGCTGCATGGCAAAGACCCACGGCATCTGACTCGTCGCAATTAACAGTGCGAATGAAAATGCGATGAACGGTTTTCCCGTGAACCGGAAAACAATCGCTTGCATACACAGCACCGTCACGAACGCCCAGACTGCGCTGTGGATCTGACCGGCGTCAATTGCATTGCAATCTGAACAAAAGAACGCCAATAAATCGAGAATTGCCAGATTAATCGGCATATATATCAAGTGATGTGGATGCCAGATATTTGGATCCCTCGTCTCGACCAGTCTCGCCCAGTATGCGCTATCCCGAATCATCTCCTGCGGCTGAAACGCGAACAGCGCAATGGCGACAATCGTTAAAAGAAAGAACGTAAGGAGCCAACTATTCTTGATATGCACGGACTGCATTACTTCTCCGAATCGCCCAATTCATGGGAGTTCCGACGGAATCATTATTCCAGCCGGCCCGACGTAACACGATTAGCAGCGCATAACATCACGGCGATGCAATTGCGCAACCGATCTTGCGCAAGGCTACAAGACCCTTTCCAAAGGAACCAAACTGGGGCGACGTAGCTTTCTATAGCGCCAACAGGGCCTGCTGAATCATCTCCGTCTGATGATCCTCCAGACCCAGCCACAACGGCAGCCGCACGAGCCGCTCTGAAAGCTCAGCCGTCACCTTCAACTCGCCATGCGCCCGCCCGAAACGCTGCCCCGCCGGCGCACTGTGCAACGGTATGTAATGGAACACGCAATTGATGCCGATCTTCCGCAGCTTGTCGATAAATGCGGTGCGCATCTCAAGGTTCGGCAGCAGCAGGTAGTACATATGGGCGTTGTGCGCGCAGTGCGCGGGGATGACCGGCCGGCGGAGCTTGCCGGCCCTTTCCGCCTCAGCGAACCATTGATGGTAGGTATTCCAGATACCAAGGCGACGACGCGTAATGTTGTCCGCCTCTTCCATCTGGGCCCACAGGAAAGCCGCGATCAACTCACCCGGCAGATAGGACGAGCCGATATCCACCCAGGTGTATTTATCGACCTGGCCACGGAAGAACTGTGAACGGTTCGTTCCCTTCTCTCTGACAATCTCGGCGCGCTCGCCGAACTCGGGATCATTAACGAGCACCGCCCCGCCCTCACCCGAGATGATGTTCTTCGTCTCATGGAAGGACAGCGCCCCCAAGTGCCCGATTCCGCCCAGTGGCCGCCCCTTGTAGCTCGCCATGACCGCCTGCGCCGCATCCTCGATCACCAGCAGGTTATGCCGGCGCGCGATGTCCATGATGGTATCCATCTCGCACCCGACCCCGGCGTAATGTACCGGCACGATCGCGCGCGTGCGGTCGGTGATGGCGGCTTCGATCAGCGTCTCGTCGATGTTCAGCGTGTCGGGCCGGATGTCCACGAAAACCGGCACTGCACCGCGCAGCACGAAGGCGTTGGCTGTCGATACGAAGGTGTACGACGGCATGATCACCTCGTCGCCCGGCTTGAGGTCCGCAAGGATCGCCGCCATCTCGAGCCCTGCGGTGCACGAGTGCGTCAGAAGCGCCTTGCCCGCGCCTGTGCGCGCTTCGAGCCAGCGCGAGCACTGCTTCGTAAAGCTGCCGTCGCCCGCCAGATGCCCATTGGCATGCGCCTGTGCGATGTACCAGAGCTCCTTCCCCGTCATGTAAGGCTTATTGAACGGCACTTTCACTTTCCAACTCCCTGGGAATCGATAACGCAGGTCCCGCAATCAGCGCTTTCGCGCAACCAGAAGAAGCGAACCGCCAACCGGAAAACGCACCCCGATACGCAGCAACAGCCGCTCCAAGTCCATAACACCTTCCAACCCCGCATTCAACCAGCCGGGAATCTTGAACTCACTCATGGGGCCGACGACCGCCTTTTTCGCTCTGAGTCGGGACAGCCACATCAAAGGCAACAGCAAACTGACGAAAGAGGACACGTACTCGACCTCGAGTCCCGTCCGCACGACTTTCGAAACAAGTTCATCCCGCGTGTAGCGGCGGACGTGGCAAGCGTAGTCGTCCACAGCAGACCAGAGCCAGCGGTGCTGAGGCACCGTGATCAGCAATGCGCCGCCCGGCACGATCGCGCGGGCGAGATTGGCGAAAACTTTCTCGTCGTCCTCGATGTGCTCCAGCACGTCGAACGCACCGATAACGTCAAAGCACGCCTTGTCGTCCATGGCCGTCGCATCAAGCCTTCTGAATCTGGCCGATGGCACCCTCTGGCGAGCATGCACCAAGCCCTCCTCGAAGTACTCGGAACCGGAGAGCTCTGCGCGTTCGTAATGCTCCCGAATCGCCTCGAGAACAAATCCCGTCCCGCAACCAACCTCAAGATAGCGATGAAACCCACTGCAATGCTTGCCGAGCGCCCATAGGATCACTGCGTTTCGCGAGCGAAACCACCAACTCTTGCGCTCATGTGCAGCAAGCTCGGCAAACGCCGACGGCGAGAAGTATCGCCGCTCCGTCAATTCAGTCATGCCTGAGCCCTCCCTTCTGCCCACTCGCCAGAACTGATCGAAACACCCAGAACTTTTGCAGCACGAACAACAATGCAGCAACAACAAACACCATCGCCCCCTGAACCACCTCGTGTGGCCAACCTAACCGATCAACGCAAAGATAGAGGGCTGACAAATTGACAAGGTAACCAAAGCCATAACTCATGCAGTAGCGCACGAACGCAGGTCCATGCGTGCCACCGTGACCAAAAGACCAACGTTTGTTGAACAGGAAAGTTTGTGCAACGCCCAATGCGTAAAGCAGGCTCATCGCGAGCTTATGCTCCATCCCCGCCGCGGTGATTGCGAGATAAACAAGATAACCTACCGCATTAGATGCGAGGCCCACAATCCCATAGCGGATGAGCTGTCCTAGGGTCTCCTTCATGCCAGAAGAGGTCCTTCGCGCCAGCCCCAGATGTACCAAGGCGCATCCGGCCCCACGTTGAACAGCAGGTCGACAATCGAAACGCCATGCTCGAAGGGCGGGAAACGCTGCGGATACGCGGGGTAACCGCCGTAGTCCTTCCAGATCAGAGCCACCCCCGCTTCCTCGAAGCGTTTCGGCTCGATGTAGCTCTTTGCCGCCGGCCCTGAAATGTAACGCTCGGTGCCGACCTGGGTGACCAACTCTAGCAAGCGATCCTGCTTCTGCCCCGACAAGGCAAACTCGCGCGAGTCGCGGAACGCCGTGCCGATCCCGAGAACCTCGGTGGAAATGTACCCGATCAGGTACTGATTCATCTCGGACAGGCCAACCCACGGCCGATCCAGATAGAAATGCTCGAAGAACTCGCGGTAGCGCTCAAAGTGAGGACAACTCCGATAGTTCTGCTGCAGAGTCTTCCAGTGCTTCTGCTGCCAGCTCGCGTCCTTCAGTTCGACCTCGCAGATCAGCCGGTTCGTGTCCGACCCCGCTGGAATAGTGATCCACTCGGCGCCCGCCGAGGCCTTGATCTTGTTGCGATTGCGCCAGTCGTTCTTCGTGTACTGCAAATCATCGTAAAAAATGAACAGATCTGCGTCGTGAATCAGGTCGAAATACCCTTTCCACGGAATGTAGTTGGACTGAAGAATCACAACATCTTTCATTGAAATAGCTCACTGGGTTGGAGCAGATCCAGCCGACTCAACACATCGACCAGATCTTCCGCACGGCGAACCGAAAAGTAACGGTCGTTGAAAAGATTGATCACATGCTTATGGACAAGACTCGATTGCTGGCATTCCTCGAAGCCAAAAATTCCGTCCAACGAATCGTAGTGACCGCTCGCAAAAAGTCCTGCGGCACTTATCGCCCGGAGAGCCGCCGACTTGTCTCGCAAGTGGATATTGAAACGCCAACTCTGGAAATCATCGGGGAACTGAACGGCTTGAGGTAGTCGGGACGCGTAGACGCTATTGATCTGGCGCTTGGTCTCCCGAGCACGGATACGCTCACGTTCGACCTGTCCCCTGAATTCCCTCCACGAACAGGCTGGCGCAGCAGTGTCCAGCCAGTTGCCATCCACATACTGAAACGGCGCCCTAGCGGCCAAGGCGTATTTGTACTGGTCGGTGACACTGGCGAGGTCGGCCTCATCAAAATCCGACACACTACGCGTGTAGGGGACTCCCTCTCGAAACACACCCAGCCCACCAAACCCGATATCGACAAATTTAGCATACCCGGTGCTGTAGAGCACAACATCCGCATCAGGCGCCAGTTCTGCCCCGAAATCTGGCTCACAGAGGCACCGGTCATCCACGATCAACGCATGCGGCAACGCCTTTCTAATCTGGCCGAAAACGGCCTCAGCATCAAAGATCGCGCCATAGGTTCTTACATAGATGATCCCTGCTGGCGTAGGTAGATGAGCAGCCTCTAGCCTTTCGCGGATCCGGGTCGGATCCATACAAAGTGTGTCAGGAGCAATGTCGATGAGCTCGAAGCCTCGACCCGCCTTGAAGAATGTCAGCGGAACAATGGGACAAATGTTCGACGGCAGCAGGAATGGCCCTTCGGGTTCATGCGAGCGCAGCAAATTGAAAAGGACAGCGCTCGCTCGTCGCTCAAATGCAATCATCACACTCGCCTTGCCGGTACGCCGTAAGCCATGCCTCCCGACTCGACCGGACTGAGGACACACGAACCCATGCCGATAAACGAACGATCACCGATCGTTACATTCTCACGGATGGTCGTATTGAGCCCAATGAACGTACTGCGCCCGATATGAACGTGGGAACCGACACACACGCTAGCGGCAATAAAGGATCCGTCGTCAACACTGGAATCGTGTTCGACCACCACATTCGAGTTAAAGATATTAAAGCTGCCAATGCAAACGCCGTGATGAACTGCCGAGTTCGACATAATCACATTCCCGAAGCCCATCTTGACGGATTGCGAAACATAGGCACTTGGGTGAATAAAGTTCGCAAAGCGCTCCTTCGGAATTCCTAGCTCGAGGAGGAGGGCCAACCGTCCAGCCATCAAGTCGGGCCGATACAACGCAAAGATGAAGTCGACATCGGCATCGGACAGTGTCGACCATGCGTCCCTGACACCTGCGACTACGGGAAAACCCGCAATATCAGCACCGACACCCGGGTCGTCGATAGCGAATCCGCGAACCCTCATCGGGTAGCCGAATCTCCTCTTGGCATCCTCGATCTGCTCGGCGATATTGATGGCGGTGCCCTTGCCGCCAACGATGACTATCTCTCTCTCTTTCAAGATTATTCATCCAGGAAGGTTCGCCGTCCGATCAGGAAGAGCGGCTTTCTCGAGCTCTTGAAATTCATCCGCCCCAGGTACTCTCCAAAGACCCCTAGTACCAAGAGCTGAACGCCGCCAAAAAGCAGGATGCCGGCCATGATGGACGCGAAGCCCGAGACCGAGATTCCGCCGAGCAGGAAGCGCAGCACGATGACCGCCAGCCAGCCCATGCCCAAGATGAAGGTAAACAAGCCAATCCACGACGCCATGCGCAGTGGCAAGTCGGAAAAGGTCACGAAGATGTTGACCGTATGCGCGATGAGCTTCTTGAGTGTGTAGTTGCTGCTGCCGTTCGCTCGTACACCGTGCGGCACCTCGACCGACGCGTAGCGGTTGGTGAGCCAGGAGAGGTATCCATCGACGAACGGAAACGGCGAATCGAAGCGCTGCAACTCGCGTGCAAGGTCTCCGCGAATCACGCGGAAACTTGTGTACGCATAGTTAAGGGACGGAATCGCCTTGTTGAACAGCCAGCGTGCCGTTGCCGAGGTGAGGTTGCGCCAGGCCTTGTGGCTGCGGTGCGGATAGACGCCGTACACAAGGTCGTGCCCCTCAAGCGCCTTGCGATAGAGATCAGGCAGCGACTCGGGGGCCTGCTCCAGATCGTCATCGAGTGTGGCAATCCACTCACCCCGGGCCTGGGAAAAGCCGCAGATCGTGGCAGCGTGCTGCCCAAAATTGCGGCTGAGCTGTACCCCCCGAACACGTTCGTCACGCGCTGCGATCTCGTTGATCACCCGCCAGGAATCGTCTCCACCGCAGTCCTCAACGAGAATGATCTCGAAGTTAGGCTCGACCGGTTCGAGTGCAGCGACTAGGCGACGATGAAGCTCGCGAAGCGTTGCCTGCGAGCGATACACAGGAATAACGACTGATAATTTCACGGACACGTGAGCTCCTCAGCTATTGTCTCGACGGTTCGCCGAAGGAGTCACGCCAACGTTTCTGAACCTCTTCTGGCGGGCAGAAACGGCAACCCCGGTCGATATCGTCTCTTGCGGGCACTGTTGAAGAGGCCTCGCTGTCAGCCTTGGCGGCACGTTGATCCACCCCCTGGGGCGGGGCTTCAACCTCCGGTGTTACCACTGGACTCGCAACAGCGTCGGGGGACTCGACGGGCTCGGCTTTTCGAGCAACAGCAGGCGCCGGAAACGGCTTTGTGCCTCCAAGCTCGAGATACGCCTTCTGAAGTGGCGTGTAATCCGGCGCGTGCCGCAATCCTTCAGTCGCAGCCTCGAGCGCTGCAGCGCGATTGCCCGTGCGGCGATGGACGTCGATCAATCCAACGTATGCCTGCACGTAGCCGGGGCTGAAGGTCGCTGCCTCCGTAAACCACCGCGTCGCTTCGGGGTATGTCCTGGCTTCCATCAGGACTCGCCCCAGCTCCGTGTAAATCTGGGGTCGCATCCAGAAACCCCGCTCTGCCTTGTTGATCACGTACATGTAATTGTCGATCGCATCGCGGAGTCCAGTCGCACGCGCCTGCTGATCCTTAGCTGCTCTCGCTTTCTGCAGATATGTGAGCGCGTAGCAATAGTGATGCATGTGGAGCCAATTGGCCGCACCGAACCTTGAGGACATGGCTGCGTCCTGCGGGGTGCCAGGCTGTGCCAGCTTTACCTGACAAAATGGAGGAAGCGAGGCCAAGGCGGCATCACGCACCGACGTAGACTGCGCAAGAACCGATGAAGCCGATAGAGCGAGAAACGTTGTGATCAAGACCCGGTTCACTGGTATTTCCTCAAATGGTCGCATTGGTGCTCAATGCACGAGTCTTGGCGGCGACAGCTTCCCAACTGAGCGAGCGCGTGGTGCGTGCCAGCCCAGCCGCAGCCAAGGCTTCGCGTCTGGCTGTGTTGGTCAGCAACTCCAAGAGCGCCGAGGCAAGCGCAGCGGGAGCATCGCCGTCGACGCGTAGCCCCGTCACGCCGTCCAGCACCGCCGAACCCGTTCCGCCTGCAAGCCCCGCGATTGACGCCTTTCCACAGGCTGCTGCCTCGAGAAAGACGATTCCGAAGCCTTCGGTGTCGCCGCCAATCTCGCGATTTGCGAGCACGAACAAATCACAGGCGTTATACCAGCGTGGCAGGTCTTCCATGGGCACATGCCCGAGGCGATGAACCCGGTCAGCAACGCCATACTCCTTCGCCAAGGATTCAAGATACGCGTCGTCCTCGCCGATTCCAATGATTGCGTAGTGTAGGTCCAGCCCAGTGTTGCGCAACTTGGGTAAGCAGCGGATTACCGTGTCAAACCCTTTACGCCGGCTTAACCGTCCCACGGAGAGCACCAGCCGCGCCCCTGGCTTCAAATCCAACTGATCACGCAGATCATCAAATGGCAGCCCTGGCTTGAAACGGGCGGTATCGACGCCGGGGTGAATGAGCTGGATTCGGCTCGCCTTCACACCCATTCCGACCAGGGTATCGCGGGTAAAGTCACTATTTGCGATGACCTGATCTGCATGCCGCAGCGCGAAACACATCGCCCTGAACTTGTTGCCCCTGCCCCAACCCGTAAGCTCCTCGCCATGCGCGTAGATGACCACCGGCCGAAAGGTCAGGCGCGCCACGAGCCAGGCCACCAGCCCTTCGGGCAGCGCACGCCCGGCATGGATGGCATCGAAGCGCTGGGTCAGCGCGAGCCACAGCGAGGTGAAGAAGAACCTGAGATACATCAGCAGCGATTCCGGCTTGAGCCATGGCACGCGCTTGAGTGAAAGGCGATGGATGCTGTTGGGGTGGTCGCGATCGTAGTCCGCGGCACCCGGCACTTCGGCGGTGACGATGTGGATCTCTTTTCCGCCGAGGCGGCGGTAGACCTCGTCGAACCACACGGCCGTGCCTCCCTTGGTGGGCAGGAAGAGTTCGGTGAGGACCAGGTAGCGGTTTTGCATGTGGGGTTCCAGAAGCGCGCGGACGATGCTAGCACCCGCGCCGGCCGCCGGCTGCGGACGGGGTCACGGCCTCGGCCAGCCGCACCGCCAACGGGAGCACGAGGTACAGACCACAGAGCTTGAGCGGCCGCGACAGCGCGGCTTCGGCGCGCAGGCGGCGCAGGAAGATGGCGCTACGCGCAGGCAGGCTGCGCTGCCGCAGCGCAGCCTGCGGGTCGTCGAATACGTCCGCGAGTTGTTCGGTGCTGACGAAACAGACGTCGGGGTGGCGTTCCAGCACGCCACCCAGCGCACGGCCAAGCTCTGCCAGGGCCGCCTCTGCGCAGCCCGGGTCAATGAAGCTTTCACGATGGGTTTCGAGCAGGGTCGGACGCCCGAGGGCGGTGCGCTGTGCCACCGCTTGCCACACTTGCTCTGCCCGGTGGCCGCGGATGGGCTCGAAGTAGGCGTCACGCACTACATAGCGCACGCTGTCCACGCCTTGGTCGCCGTTACGGATGGTGCGCGACGGCGGCATCAGTGCGCCATCGGCGGCACGGCCTTCGAACTGGCGACCGCAGGTGACGACACAACGCACGCCGCTCGCCGCCCAGGCGCGCTCGACCGTCTCATTCCAGACGAAAGTATTGGGCACCGCCACCGACGGCGCCCGCCCGAAGATCGACGCAAACAGCGTCTGCTCGTCGGTGACGGCGGCGGCGACTGCACGCGCCGGCAGGGGTGTGCTCGGAAGCGCCCCGGTATCGGCCCACCGGCTCTGTAACGTGGACGGCAAAGCCTCGCTGCGTGCATCGGGGTCTGCAAGCCATCGTCTCAAGCGCTCGTCCGTGCGTGCATGGCCGAGCAACGATTGCGGCCAGCAGTGCTCAAGACCATGGCGTTGCAAGGCGAAGACGCCCGCTGCGCAACCGGCGCGCATCGCATCGGCGATGGGCGCATAACGCGTCTCGCCCAGGCTGTGGCGGTAATAGACCCGGCAGTCGGCCGCGAGAATGGCTGCGCCGTCGGGCTTGCCCAGCACCACGCCCAGGGTCATCACCGCAGGCCGGCCGTCGGCGTCGCGAAAAGCGGCGAGCAGGTGGTGGAGGCGCACGAGCAAGGCGGCATCGGCAGCGGGGCCCGGCCCCCAGTCGTCACTCTCGACGATGAGGATGGGCCGCGCGAGCATGGGCTCGCGCCACAGCGCACGCAGGGTCGAGGCCTGCCTACCCAGCAGCAGGGCGGTCAGCACAAGCCAGGCGATGAGGAGCGATCCGATCACGAGCATGCCGGTGGTGTCGCGCGCAATTCAAGGCGCGCCGTGATGTGCGCTGCACAAGGCTTGATGTACATGGGCTAACATGGCTGCCGATTCGATGACTACCGGCATTCTAGAGCGATGACATCACGACGAGTACTTTGCGGCTGGGTTAACTTCGACGGACGTGTTACATCGCACGATGCATTGCAGGCCATGCTGGCGGCAGAAGGCCTTTCGCCCGCTGCAGTGCAGGTGCAGTCGACCGATGCCGGCATGCTGGCGACCACCCACCCGGCCTGCTCGACCGCCACGGATCTGAGAGCCGGCTGCCTGGCGGCGGTGCTCGGCAGGCCACGCTGGCCCGATGCGGCGCGTGCTGGGCGCGCCGAGGCCGACGGAGCGGCCTCCGCCGTGCTGGCGGCTTGGCACGACCACGGTGAAGCAGCACTAGATGCCATGAAGGGCAACTTCGCACTGGTACTGATCGACACCCGCCAGCGCCGCGTACTGCTCGCGGTAGATCGCACCGGCACCGAGCGACTGTGCTTCGCCCAGGCCGGTGCAACCCTGGTCTTTTCCACCAGTGCGCGTGCGGTGGCCAGGCACCCGCTTGTGTCGGCGCCGGTCAGCCAGCAGGCCCTTTACGAGTACTTGTATTGCCATATGGTGCCCAGCCCGGACACCGCCTTCGCTGGCATCGCCAAGCTGCTTCCCGCAGAGTGCGCCAGCTTCAATGGCCACGGCCTAGCGCGACGCCATTACTGGCAACTGGCCTACGACAGCAGCGCATCGAGAGACGAGGCGGCCCTGCGCCAGCGCTTCCTCGATCTGACCGAACAAGCGGTCGCCCGCCAGCGCGACGACGCGCGGGCGACCGGCGCCTTCCTCTCCGGCGGCACCGACAGTTCCACCGTCAGCGGCATGCTCGGCAAGGTGAGCGGCAAACCGGCCGAAACCTTCTCGATCGGCTTCGATGCGCAGGGATTTGACGAACTGGAATACGCGCGAATCACCTCGCGCCACTTCGGCACAAATCCGCATGAGTACTACGTGACGGCCGACGACGTGGCCGAGGCCATGCCGCTGATCGCCGCCGCCTACGACGAGCCCTTCGGCAATGCCTCCGCCGCCCCCACCTACTTCTGCGCCCGGATGGCGCGCGAGCACGGTATCGAGGTGGTGCTGGCCGGGGATGGCGGCGACGAGTTCTTCGGTGGCAACGAGCGCTATGCCAAGCAGGGCGTGTTCGAGCACTACCACCGCGTGCCGGAAATTTTCCGCAAGCTGATGGAACCGCTGGTGATGAACTTCCCGCTCGGGGAATCGATCATGCCGGTACGCAAGGCGCGGAGCTACATCCAGCAGGCGCGGGTACCGCTACCCGACCGCATGGAGACCTACAACTTCCTGCACCGCAGCCCATTGGCGGACATCTTCGAGCCGGAATTTCTCGCTGCGGTCGATACGGAGCGGCCGCTGGAATTGGCGCGCGAGGCCTATTTCCGCTGCGCCTCGCCCGAGCCGATCGAGCGCATGATGCACCTCGACCACAAGATCACCCTGGCCGACAACGATCTGCGCAAGGTCACGCGCATGTGCGAGGCAGCGGGCGTGGAGGTGCGCTTCCCCTTCCTCGATGACGATCTGGTGGCGTTTTCGGGGCAGTTGAAGCCCGAGCAGAAGGTGTATAAGGGCCGCCTGCGGGTGCTGTTCAAGGATGCGCTACGCGGCTTTTTGCCGGATGAAACCATCACCAAGAGCAAGCACGGCTTTGGTTTGCCTTTCGGACTGTGGCTCAACGAGCATGCGCCACTGAAGGCGCTAGCCGAGGATGCACTGAACAGCCTGGGCCAGCGGGGCATCATCAAGCCGGGTTATCTGGCCTTCCTGCGGCGCGAGCACACCACAGGGCACTCGAGCTACTACGGGGTGATGATTTGGGTATTGGTCGAACTCGAGCTCTGGCTGCGCGCGAACATACCCGTGGGCACCGCCTGAGGGCGGCACCCCGGATCTAGCCGGGCATCATCCGCCCTTTGCCGCGGTCCGGCGGCAACGCGCCCCTCGTCACAGGTACGGGCTTGGCCCCGCGCTGGGCATCCAGTTCCTTCTGAACCAGCATCTTGGTGATTACGATAATCGCGATGAGGTGGTAGAAGAGGTCGAAGTACTGCAGGCCGAGAAAGGAGCCGGCCGACATGTAGCCGATGAGGCTGACCTGCACCATCGCAGCAAGGTCACGTGCCCATGTGAGAGACTCGTGGGGCTTGGACAAGCGCACGATCTGTCCTGCCGACAGCCAGGTGAAGATGTGCAGCAACGCGAACATGCCCAGCCCGACCCAGCCCAACTCGCCGAGCACGCCGAACCAATTGCTGTGTGAGTCCGTACCCCCGAAACCGGTGACCGCGCGGAAACCACCGCCGACAAAGAACATGTTCGCCAGCGTGATCGCATTACCCCACGCATAGAGCCGACCCAACGCTGACGCATCTTCTTCATAGGTCTGTATGGTGTGCATGCGCTCAAACCATTCGGGCGGCATCACGTACAGCACTACAAGCCCAACAGGGATCAGCGCGAGGATGATGCCGAAACGATTCCTCGCCTTCATCAGGAAGAACAAGCCCATCACGACTAGCCCGAGTAGTGCACCCCGCGAGTTGGTGCCGATGATCGCGACGAGGGTAAGCGCCCCACCTGCAAGTAGGGCTCGCCTAGCCCATCCGCTCTGCGTGTGCAAGCGTAAGTACCAAAGAAGCGGAACCGTCATGATGAGTGCGAGACCGACGGAATTGCGATCGGCAATGAATGACCCCGACGGCCCCATGACGTTGTTGCCCGCGCCGCCCATCAAGATGAAGACTCCACCCTTGAACCCGTAGAAGCCGATCGACAGGGCGATCACCACCACCAGCCAATGCAGGCGCTGACGGTCGGTGATCAGCATCATAGTGATGTAGGTCATCAGGATGATGCGCCACACCTTGTCCCATTGTGGCCAAGCAAAGTCTGGATACTGAGCCAATAGCGTGGATACAAACATCCAGCCGGTGAACATCAGCAACAGCACGGTCTCGCGCGTCCAGGGAATGCGGTTCTCCTCTCTGGAAAAAAGGATCGCGGCAAACGTCGTGAGCGCGATGATCAGAGCTACCGGCATCGACGTGATGAACCCCCACGCAAGACGGTGCGGATTCATATAGCCCAGCCATGACCACATCAGAACGCCAAGCCATGGACGGCGGAGAATGAACGGAATGGAGCCGAAGACGACGGCGGCAACGAACAAGTCCCTCATGCCATCCCCAACACACCTACTCGGCTAACCACATACCGGTACTTACCCGATATCTCCGGAGCGATCGCCGCGACCACTTCGACGTCGATCCGAACCCCTTCGCCCAACCGAGCCGCCAACCCGTGCCGGATTCGCTGCTCGATCGCGGCGTCGAACCCCACGCCCGGCACCACCTGCACCCGAGTGTGCTCCAGCGACTC
>ERZ761603.2050-NODE-2050-length-14353-cov-17.696111_pt1 | contig 14353 bp, 7 predicted proteins | sample MGYA00511879_ERZ761603 | MGnify/ENA primary metagenome ERZ761603 (study PRJEB28899, sample SAMN02850040) | bioreactor sludge metagenome | biome: EBPR Sludge; feature: EBPR Bioreactor; material: flocular biomat | place: Australia: Thorneside Wastwater Treatment... | reverse complement strand
TGCCGCTCGGCGGCCCGCGCGCGCATGCGGCGGCGGCGATGGTCAACCTGCTCGGCGACCTCTGGTACGAAAACGGCCCGGCCGGCCCTCGCTACCGCGAGCCGGACTGGTCGCAATTGCACGCCTTTCCCGGCCTCAAGCTGCACCTCTACGGCAAGCACCATGCGCGACACGGCCGCAAGATGGGGCATTTCACGGTCGTCGATGACGACCCGGAGACCGCCCGCGAACGGGCGCTCGCCGCACGCGCTGCAATCGGCATCGTCGATGTTCCCTGAGCAGGCGGAAATCGATCATGCCGTGGCACTGCTGCAGGCCGGCGAGCTGGTCGCCTTTCCAACCGAGACGGTCTATGGCCTGGCTGCCGACGCCGCCAACCCGCTGGCGGTAGCGAGGATTTTCGCGGCCAAGGGTCGCCCCGCCAATCACCCGCTGATCGTCCATCTCGCCGGCGCCGGCTGCCTTGAACGCTGGGCGCGCGACATTCCGTCGCCGGCCTGGGAACTCGCCGAAGCCTTCTGGCCGGGACCCTTGACCTTGATCCTCAGGCGGGCAGCAGCCGTACCGACCGCGGTCACGGGCGGCCAGGACAGCATCGGCGTGCGCGTGCCAGCACATCCGGTAGCGCTGGCCCTGCTACGTGCCTACGCCGAGGCCGGCGGGGGCGTCGACGGCATGTGCGGGCTGGCCGCTCCGTCAGCCAACCGCTTTGGGCGCATCAGTCCAACCGAAGCGCGGCACGTGCGCGAAGAACTGGGCGACTCGGTGCCGCTGATCCTCGACGGCGGTCGCTGTCTGGTCGGCATCGAATCGACCATTCTCGACCTGACGCGTGGCGACAGCCAGCCGCCGCGCCTGCTGCGCCCGGGACGCGTGACGCCCGAACAGATCGCAGCAGTGATCGGCGTGCTGCCAGAAACGCCAAGCCTGGCAGGAAACGACGGCTCACCTCGGGTTTCGGGCTCGCTGGCTGCACACTACGCACCGCGGACGGCCCTGCATCTGGTGGCGCCGCAACGGCTAGCCGAAGTCATCGACCAACTCCATCGAGCCGGACGCCGCTGTGCAATTCTGTGCCACAGCGAGCCACCCGCCGCCATCGCGGCCACAGACACGCTTCGCAAACTGGCGGCTGATCCTCGCGGCTATGCCCGGGCGCTCTACGCAGCGCTGCGCGCGCTCGATCAACTGGCCGCCGAGCTGATCGTCGTCGAGGATGTTCCAGCGACGCCGGCCTGGGCGGCGGTCGCCGACCGCCTACGTCGAGCGGCCGTCGGCGCAGGTCGACACGCGGGTCCGGCAGACTGAACATCTTCGCCGGCAAGAGACGGGCGCTTCGCGAGTCGCGTACGCGACTTCCACACTAACGGCCGAAACGGTACTTCCAGAAGAAGTCCAGCGCGTTGTCGGAACCGGCGCGCCCGACAACGTAGAAACTTCGATTGAGGTAGTAGGTCAGCTTGACAACGCTCTCAGCCGTCGTCAGCGACTGGTCATAGCTGATCACGACATCCGACGACAGGCGCTTGCCGACGCTGACAATCTGGCCGGTGGTGGTATTGCTGGAACCGAACGAGCTGCTACTGGCGATGCTGCTGGTCTGCGAGCGGCTCGAACCATCGATCGAACCACCGCTAACACCGAACTCGTCGATCCCCAGACTGCGCTGCAGCTTGCCCAGCGTACCGCCGTCCTGGCCACCGAACAGCGTCTGCGCGGCGGCCATCAGCACGCTGCCACTGCCACCACTCCCCTGATCGGAAGCATGCCCGAGAACCAGCCATGAGAGCTTCTCGGCATCCGGCACCACCGGGTCCGAAACCAGCTTGACGACCGGCCGCCGGGCCGTTCCCGTGACTTCGACCCCCGCTTCGACCGGCAGGTTGGTACGGATCGCCCGGATATTGAGACCAGGATTGTCGATCAGGCCCTGGAAGTTGAGAATACCGCGCTCGATCGCCAGTTTCTGGCCATAGGCATCGAAACGGCCGCCGACGGTGCGAATCGAGCCCGTCGCTCGCGGCAGACCCGTTCCGTCCGACTCGATCTTCAGCGAGCCTGCCAGACGGCTTTCGACGCCAGCGCCGCGAAAACGGAAGTGGCTGCCGAGATCAGCGTCGATATTCAGTGACAACAAGCGTGCCGCCGCTGGCGCTTTCGCTTTGCCCTCCCCCTTGCGCTCGATCCGCACATCATCGGAGAGCTGCGGCGTGCCGCTCTTGGCCAGCTCCCAGTAGCCGGCATCGACCTTGAACTTGCCGAGAACGTCGAGCAATTTCTGGCCCAGGGTCAGCTTGGCCTCGCCGGAAACGAGCATCCACTGATTCGCGAGTTGCGTCACCCCCAGGCGATCGGCCCGCAGCGTCAGCACACCGTCGGTCGTGCCCAGATGCAACTCGCCACTGGCCTCGACGCTACCGGGTTTTCCCGTCAGGCTGGCGGCATCGATGCCGGGATCGAGGGCCAGGCTACGCGGCATGGCCTGAAAATCGCTCTCGAAGAACAGCTGCTTGAGCACCAGACGCACGTCGCCTGGCTCGTCGCCGGTCAGCTGCAGCCGCAACTTGCCACGCTCAAGGCGCATCCCATGGTCCAAGGCCCGCATGGCCAGGCCGTCACCACGCCATTCGCCACTGAGCCGGGGCTTCACCGGGGTTCCGGAAAGTGCGAGCTCGCCGGCCAGACGACCGCCCAATTGCCAGCCTTCGCCAAGCAGGCGCGCGGCCCAGGCCAGATCCGGGACGTCCAGCTTGAGTTGCCCCCGCCACGGCGCATGCTCACTGATCAGCGTCGTCGCCGAACTGGCAGCACTCAAAGTGCCGCTCAGCTCGCCAAGCTTCTTGCCACGCAGCTTGAGCTCGGCGTCGAGACGACCGTTCTTGGCCAGCAGGCTGACGCTCCCCTCCTCGAGGCCCAGCGCCACGCTGCCGATCGACAGATCGCCGCTCTCGCGCCACAAGCGCACACTACCCGCCGGCAATACGCTCTTCGCCGCTCCGCGCTTGCCACTCGCGGCGCTTCCTCCGCTAGTGCCTAGATCCCAATCGGCATTTAGTCGCAGCGCCTCGCTGCTGCCCTTGGCTGCCCCGAGGGCAGAGGCGTCAAACCACTCCGGGAATTCGGCGAGCATCGTCAGCAGCGGCAAACCACGCAAACTGCCGGCGGTCTGCCAACTCTGGCCCTTGGAAAGCGCCCGCTCGAGGCGCGCCGACCAGCCGGCGCCGACGAACTCCGCGGGACCGGCACTGAAGCGCTCGGCAGCAGCCTGCAAGGGCAGTGGCCCTGCCAGGCGGACAAAAGACTGGTCTTTGGCGAGCCGTGAAGAAACGCTCAGTTCGCTGAGCGCTCCCGCCCACTGCATGCCACTCGCCGGAGTCGTCAGCCCCCCCGCGAGCAGCAGGCGCAGCTCGCGCTTGCCGGGCAGAGCAAGCTGGCCGCGCAAGCGATGCGCGCTACGCACGCCTTCGGCTTCCAGCAATACTTTGCCCAACAAGGAATTGCCATCGGGGAGATCGAGTCCGGCGAGCTGCAGCTTGCCCGACAAGGCGCCGTCCTTGCCATCGCCAAGACGGGCAGTGAGATCGAGCCCGCGGATCTCGCCGAAGGCTTCCGCCGCCAGCCGCGTCGAACGCAAGTCGGCCGAGAGTTCTGGCGACTTGACACTGCCGCCAAGCAACAGCGTACCGCTGACATCGCCGGCAACACCCAGGGGATCGAGTTTCGGCGCACTGATGGCCACTGTCAGGTGATCGCCACGAGCACCAAAAGCACCTTTCGCGGTCAGGCGGTTGCCGGCAGCGTTCAGCTCGACGTCGGCCTTGCGCAGGCGTTCGCCGACCAGATCGACGTCGCCGCGCCCGGCCAGCGATTGACCGCGGAAACGACTGTCGTGTAACTGGAAGCGCAGGCCAAGCGCCAACTGCGGCTGGCTGCTGCCTTTGCCATCGAAGTCGGCGTTGAGCCGTGCCGGCGGCACATCGGCAAAGCGGCTGGGATCGAAATTCTTCAGGCTTCCCTGCACGGCGAACTTGCCGGCGTCGACCAGCCCGAGCTGGCCACTGGCGAGCAGCCTGGCGTCGCCGGCCTCCAGGCGCAGCTGGTCGACGACGATCTCGCTTGGCTGGATGGCGATCTTGCTGGCGATGCTGAACTGCGGGTCGCGCAGCTCGAGCTCGAACGACTGCTGATTGAGACCGAGACTGGCGCGCAGCGGGCCGGCGAGTTTCGTCGAGTGCAGGGAACTGAACAAGGCACGTGCATCGAGCGCCGCCGCCGTCAGGCGCAACGTCAGTTCGCTGTCGCGCAGGCGACCACTTCCACGCAGGCGTCCACCTCCGGACAAGCGCAGGTCGAGGTCGGCCAGCTGCAGCTCGTCGCCCTCCAGACGCAAGGCGGTTTGCAGCGACTCGACCGGCAGCAAGTCCTTGTCGGCGGCGCCCGAACGCCGATTGCGCAGCGTCAAACGCCCACTCAGCGCAGCGGCCGAATCGGCCAGCGGCTGCAAGGCGACGTCCAGGTCAAGAATCGCCTGCGGCGCACCCTTGGCCCAGGCCGCGGGATCCACTCCCGTCACCTTGGCAACGACTTCGACGATCGGCTGCGGCAGGAAAGGCTTGAGGCGGGCGTCGACCTGGCCAGCAAAACTCTCGCCGGTCTTGCCGTCAAGCGGCTGGCCGCTGCCGTGTAGCCGCAGTTCATCGAGCGAGCCATCGGCGAGCAGATCGAAAACCAGCGCTCGCCCGGCGGCCTCGCCCTCGATGCGCGCGGCTGCCGTCAGCGCATACGGCTGGTCGCCCGCCAGAGACAGCTCTCCGGTCAGCGCCAGGCCGCTGGCAGTGGCGCGCAACTCGGACACGTGATGCTCGGCGCCGTCGCTGCTCAGGCGCAATGCAAGCCCCTCGACGACGGTCGTCGCCTGGCCATCCGGATGGCCATGCTCGCCGAGCTCGATGCTGCCGAGGCGCAGTTCCTCGATGTCGACCGCCAGCGGCAGGCGCAGGCTGTCCGGCATCACCGACGGCTCGTCACTGGGAACACTCGCCACGCGCAGGCGCGCCGCTGCCAGGCGGCTGACCGAAAGTCGCGCCTGCAACAACTCGGCAGGACGCCAGTCGAACTGCAGATCCTGCAGCTGAACGTCGAGCGTCGCGTCGCGCCAATGCACCGCCTGCAGGCTCAGCGAGCCGCGCAGCGAGCCACTTGGTTCAGCGAGCGTCAACTGGCCATTGGCGAGTTCCTCAAGGGCACGGCAGGCGACGCGAAAACCACTTTCCGTAGCCAGCAGCCAGGCCAGGCCAGCAAGCAAGCCCAACCCCACGGCAAGCGGGCTGATCCATAGCCAGTGCCAGCGACGGCGAGGCTTCCTTGGCGGCGGCACAGCCTGACGCACGTCGCTCTCTTGCCCGGGCGCCCCAGCTTGCTCGTCCACTTCCTTCGCTTCGTTCAAAACGGTACCGCCAGTGAAAAGTCAAAGCGCAGCTTGCCTTCGCGCTGGCCGTAGGCGAGATCCAGGCCCAGTGGACCGACCGGACTCTTCCAGCGCGCGCCGAGGCCGTAACCCACCGCCAGATCGAAAGCGTCGCGACTGTCCTGGGCATCCCCCGCGTCAACGAAAGCCGCCGCACCCCAGACGGGGGTAATCCAGTGCGTGTATTCGGCACTCATGGTCATCAGGTAACGTCCGCCGACAACCGCTTCACCTTGCTGCACACCAAGGCTCTGATAGGCGTAACCGCGTACCGAATTACTGCCGCCGGCGCGAAAGAGAAAATCCTGTGGAATGCCGTCGCTTGAGGGCGCAAAGGTTGCGCCGAGTTCGGCGCGCAGGAGCAGACCATCGCGCTCGCCAAGCTGAACCCCCTGCGCGTAGCGAAGGTAGGTACGCACGAAGTCCTGATCGGAGAGCAGCTGCTTGCTGGCGCCGCCCAGCTGAAACTGCAACGAAATCCCCTCCGACGGACGCAGCGGATCCGGCGCGTGCCGCCAGGTCCAACCGGCCTGCGCGGTCAATGCTTCGTTGGTGGTCGTTGGCGAACCTTTCGGGGTCTGCTTTTCCGTTTGCCAGTTGAGCCCCAGGCGCTGCTCGACACTACCGCGCTGCTGTACGCGCGTCGCACCTACCGCGAAGGTCTCGAGTGCCAGATTCTCGATGTCCGAATTCTGGAAGGCCATCCCCACCCCGTCGCGCCGCCGCCGCTTGTCAGGCGGAAAGAAGACATCGGCGTAGGCCGTCTGGCGCAGTTGCTCGATACGCACGCCGGTGTGCAGCTCCCAGGCACGATCGAAGAGATCGCTGCTACGGTAGTTGGCTTCAACGCGCGCACCGGTGTTGGTGCTAAAGCCGGCACCCAGCGATACCTCGTACGGCGCACGCTCGCGGACATGCACCAGCACTGGCGCACTGACCCGCCCGTCCGGGCCATCTGCCGAGCGCTCGTCGTCCTTGCCGCGATCCAGCGAGACGACGACCGACCCGAAAAACGGGGTGTCCTGCAAAGCGGTCTGCAAAGCCAGCAAGCGATCCTCGCGGTAGGGCTCACCGACGTCTACGCTGTGGTTGTAGCGCTCGACCAGCGACGACGGATAACGCTTCAGGCCGCTGATCTTCAGTTCGCCAAAGCTGTAGGGCGGACCCGCCGCAAGAACGACGCGCAACTCGACCCGACGCGCCTCCGGGTCCACTTGCGCGCCACTGTCCTCCAGGCGAGCAGCAGCAAAGTCCACAGACAGCAAGTCCGCGAGCAGCGATTGCTTGGCGTCGTCCCAGTCGGCTTGCCGAAACGGCTGACCGCTCTTGAGTTTCCAGCTGTCGGTCAAGGCCTTGCGCCGCGCCGCACCAACGTCACCAAGAATCTCGATGTGTACACTGGCGACGATCGAGCGCGGCCCCGGATCGACTTCGACCAGCAGTTTTCCGTCACTCTCCTTGACCACCACCTGCGGCGAGAAATAGCCCTCGGTCGCCAACAGTGCAGGCACTTCGCGCTCCATTCGGCGCTCAAGAGCCGCCTGCTCCGGCGCGTCGGCCACTTCGCCGAGCTCCACGTATTCGGTCAGCAGTTGGCGTACCTCGTCCGGTGCCTGCAACTGTGGCACGGCGGCGGCCACCGGCAGGGCGAGCAGCAGCGCTGCCAAAACAACGGACTTGTGCATAAACGGGTAGCGGAGCGGGTGTGGCAAACGGAATCGCGTGACTCTGGCATTGTGACGCGCTGGGTGCGAGACTCGCGACACCAGTTGGCGTACCTCAAGCACTTGCTGCAGGCCGTATAGGATAAACGCTTTGTCGGCGACATTGGCAAGATCTGCACAACAATCACGGCAGCCAGGCGGCCGCTACCTGCTGCCTCAGATTGGTGCGACAGCCGGCCAAGCCGGCGCCGCTCATCCCTGGCAACTTGCAGGCAGCTCCAGAGGCGCAACGGCTTCGCTCAAGTCGACGTCCGAAATGCTCAGGCGGCGCAACATCGCCGTCTTCTTCTCGTGATGGGTTTCCATGCGCTTCAAGACATCGCGCAGAAACTCAAGGGTCTGCATGATGTAGGGGCCCTTGTTGAGCATCACGCATTCGGCGCGCGTTCCCATCGCCGCGTCGGTGACCTCGGCGCGCGACGGCATGCCGCCCTTGGCCAGCGATTCGAGCACCTGCGTCGCCCAGATCACCGGAATATGGGCCGCTTCGCACAGCCAGAGAATCTCTTCCTGTACCTCCGACAGGCGCTCGAAGCCGAGCTCGACACCGAGATCACCGCGCGCCACCATGACCGCCACGCAGGCATGGCGCATGGCGGCAAACAACAGGCTTGGCAGGCGGCTGAACGCCTTCTTGGTCTCGATCTTCAGGACGATGCCCAAGTGATTGGCCTCGAGCCGCTCAAGTGCCGCAATCAGCTCCTCGACATCCTGCGGCCGCTGCACGAAAGACATCGCCACCATGTCGGCGTGCCGAGCGACGAAGGCGAGGGCCTGAAGATCGTTCGCCCCGAGCGCCCGCAGCTTGAGGTCGGTGTCCGGCAGGTTGATTCCCTTCTCGCCATGGAGCTTCGCCGCGCCCCCTGCCGCGTAGGTGATGTCAACGGTGAACCGCTCGGCCATCACTTTCCGGATCTTCCCGGCAATCTTTCCGTCATCGAAAAAGATCCTTTCTCCGGCACGAACGCTGACGAAAGCTTCGTCCAGCGAGCAGGCAATGCACGCGGCTTCGACGAGATCGCCGTGGTCATCGTAGCTGGCCTGCCTGCCGAGAACCTCGCCGCGGACCACGTCGAGCACGTCCCCAGGCTTGAGCAACAGGGCCTGTGGCCTTGGCGGCAGGGTCGCGACGCGGGCTTTCGCTACGCTCCTCGCCTTACGCCGCAGGCTCAGTCGGGTACCCTCGACGACGTACGCGGTACGTACCGCCTGGCATAGACAGGCGTCTGCCGAGACGGCGATGACTTCAAGCACGCGTGCCCGCCCGCGCGCATCGTGCAAGTCGATGAAATCGCCCTCTCGAGCCCGGGCCAGCAGCTTGCCCTGCACCGGTACGGTCTTGCCGGCAAAGGCATCGTCAGGGACTTCGTTGACGAAACGCACCAGGGCCGGCGCGATCGTCTGGCCAAGCGCGTTTCTCTGCGGCCGCCACTTGACGACGCCCGCCGCCGACTCGACGGCACCGGTGCGCAGCTTCGGCCCGGCCAGGTCGCAACACACCTTGCACGAACGGCCAAGCTTCCTTTCCGCCTGCCGCAGCTGGTCGACCATCCGACCCCAGACCTCGGCGTCGTCGTGGGCACAGTTGATGCGCATGATATCCATGCCTTGGGCCAGCAGATTGCTGACGAACGACGGATCAGCCGCCGCCTCACTGGGCATGGTGACCATGATTCGCGTCTTGCGATCCTTGGGCAGCGGTCCGAGGATCGCATGCGCGTGCCTGGCCAGCACTTGATCCCCCTCGCAAAAGGGAATCGTCGGAACCGCTTGCGCATGATCCGCAACAGCGCTGTTGCGCAACAGGCGAAGCACGGCGACGACATTGTCGAGTGAGGCCATGACGTGCGCCTCCATGCGACCCAACGAACTCAAACCCAATCGGCCCAGTTCGCGCTGCAAGATGCGGATATCAACCCGTCGGATAGCCAGATAGTGCGCCAGGTTGCGCGCACTCGCCCTGAGCTCCGGCGCGACGCTGCGCAAGCGCTCGTCCAGCTCATCCTCAATGGCAATTGCATCTTCGCGAAGCCGCTCGACGGCAAGCCCCACGCGTCGCAAAAGGGCATTGCGCGATGACTCCCTGCTTAGCTTATATTGCTCGTTCGCCACGCTGGCTGCTCCCTATCAAACGAAATGATCCCGCTAAAAGCGACATTGTTGATGCTCAAGGTTTCGTTTGTGTGAAGCTGAGCAGCCGTCGTGCGGGCATTCGGTACGGCCAGGGCAAAATACGCTGACCACCGCTGGCAGAGCACGTAGCTACCCTGCCAGCGCGCGGGCGCAGCCCATCAACGGCCCCGAGCCAGGCGCCCACGGAGGTTTGCGAAGATAATGGGGAAAGGCTCGTGCTATCGGGCACGGTCACCGCGCAAGACGCGATCGAGACGGAAACAGATACAGAGTCGTACTCGAGAACGAACGCGTTCGGGTGCTCGACTATCACGATCGACCCGGCGCCAAGACCCGTCGCACCGCCACCCGGCATTCCTTCTCTATGCGCTGGCGCCGTTCAAGCGCACGATCACCTTGCCGGATGGAAAGCGCATTACCCGCGAGTTCAAAGCGGGAGCGTTTCTTTGGTCCGATGTGCAAACGCACGTCGGAGAAAACATCGGCCAGACCGACACGCGGGTGATCATGATCGAGCTCGAGCAGGACGCCCAGGACGAGGCAGGCGGGAAATAAGCATTCGAACGGAACTTGGCGGTGGCACCACGAAGACAGGTTTGATGTCTTTCGCATGTTTGCCTGTGGGCAAGACTCAAGACACCTCTCTGCCGACGGCCCTCCGAAAACCAGCCGTCGGTCGGCCATCTTGCGCACTTTCTGCACTCGCCACGCGCTGATCGCGACCTTCCTCCAGCGCGACCAGCCTAGGGCCGTCGACAATCACCAAAATTCGCTCTGAATCCCGGCTTTGCGGCCACCAAGCATTGCGCCGTGCGAGCTGAATTCGGTATGATCAATGGGAGAAGTTTACGCTGTCGTTACCACCAAATCACTCCCACGGAGCCCAATTATGGCAAAAGCAGAAAAAGTAAAGAAATCGAAGAAAGTTTCAGAAACCGAACTCGGCGAAACCCTGGCCGTAGCCAGCCCTGATTTTGTCAAGATCACCAAGGTTGTCGGTCGGCAAATCCTCGATTCGCGCGGCAACCCGACCGTTGAAGTCGACATCACGCTCGACAACGGCTATATGGCACGGGCGGCCGTCCCGTCGGGTGCATCGACCGGCGAATTCGAAGCCTGCGAACTGCGCGATGGTGACAAGAAAGCCTACCTCGGCAAGGGCGTCCTGAAAGCCGTTGCCGCGGTCAACGGCCCGATCGCAAAACTGCTCAAGGACAAGAACCCGCTTGAGCAGCGCGAGCTCGACGAGGCGATGATCGCTCTCGACGCCACGACCAACAAATCCAATCTCGGCGCCAACGCCCTTCTCGGCGCTTCGATGGCCATCACCCTGTGCGGTGCCAACGTTAGCAAGATGCCGCTCTGGAAGTACATCGGCAAGATTCACCGCAACCGCGACTTCTGCCTGCCGACGCCGATGGCCAACATCATCAACGGTGGCAAACACGCCGACAACCTGATCGACTTCCAGGAATTCATGATCATGCCGGTCGGCGCGCCGAGCTTCTCCGAAGGCCTGCGCTGGATCACCGAGATCTTCCACGCGCTCAAGAGCATCCTGAAGAAAGGCGGTCATGTGACCGCCGTCGGCGACGAAGGCGGCTTTGCACCCAACCTCACCAACGACCAGTCCCTCGAAGTGATCATGGAAGCCATCGTCGCGGCCGGCTACAAGCCCGGCAAGCAGATCGGCATCGCTCTCGACTGCGCCTCTTCGGAGCTCTTTGACGAAGGCGATCGCCAAGGCTACAAGTTCTGGAAGTCGAACCCGGACAAGCTATTCACCGACGACGAGATGATCGAGGTGTACAGCGACTGGTGCAAGAAGTACCCGATCGTGTCGATCGAAGACGGTCTCGACCAAAGCGACTGGGAAGGCTACGTCAAGCTGACCAAGAAACTGGGCGAGAAAGTGCAGATCGTCGGCGACGACTTCTTCGTCACCAATCCGGTGCGCCTCAAGCAGGGTATCGACATGAAGGCAGCCAATGCGATCCTGATCAAGGTTAACCAGATCGGCACGGTTACCGAGACGCTCGATGCCATCAAGATGGCTCAGAAGGCCGGCTACGGGGTCATCTCCTCGCACCGCTCGGGCGAAACCGAAGACGCCTTCATTGCCGACCTCGCCGTCGGCACCGGCGCCGGCCAGATCAAGACCGGTTCGCTGTCGCGTACTGACCGCATCTGCAAGTACAACCAATTGCTGCGTATCGAAGAGCAGTTGGGTAGCAAGGCCGTCTACAAGGGTCTGAAGTCGATCAAGGGCGCCGGCTTCTAGACTGCGCCGCAAGTCGGGAAAAGGCATCGCTGCGGCGATGCCTTTTTTTCTGCCCAGCCTGACCCATTACAGGCCCGCCTTGTCGAGCCTCTTGATGAAGGCGAGCTTGCGCGCGTGCGCCTGACGTAGCGACTCGATGCGCAGCCGGAAGTCGCCGCCTCTGCCGCGCTCAGCGAGGTCTCGCAGGTCGACCAGGTGTCGCAGGGCCTGATCATAGCCCGCCGCCTGCGTGGTCGCGACCAGCGTTTCGACTTCGTTCCACAGTCTGGCCTCGCGCCCGACGAGACCGTCCAGGTGCTTCTCCCTGGCGACTGCCGTTTCCTGCTCGCGCCGCATCTTTTCCGCGGCCTGTTTCTCGGCCTCGATGTGCATTCTCTGCCGGGCGTACGCCGCCGCAGCCGCGCGCAGTTGCCCGACCGTCCTGTCGGTCGTCATCGGCCCCGCACCGGCAGCGCCGCGCTGTCGAAGGAAGCGTTGCCGCAGCTCTGCGACAGCAGCCTGATCCGACTCGACGACGAGTCTGCTGATCCACTCGTCTTTTTCCGCAGTGGCCAGCGTGCCAAGCCAGGCAAGAAACTGGTCACGATCGAGCGCGAGGTCCGCGAGTGGCGAACTTGCCTTGGCGGCGACGTGCAGCAAGTCGCCGTCAATACGCAGGAAGTCGGCCAGACTGTCGAGAGAGGCACTCAGCTGGCCAAGGCCCGGCGGCACCGGCGGCTCCGCCTCCTTGCTGTCGACCTCTCCCGCTTGCACCCGCAACAGCCAGCCGAGGTAGAGCGCCCGCAGATCACCGCGCGCCAGCTCGGCACGGACCGAGATCAGCGACGAGAGCAGCCCTTCGCCATCGACCCACTCGCCGCCATCCTCGTCGTCGGAGGAGAAGGAGAGGATGACCTTGCCGGACTTCACGTTGACGAAGGCGCTGTCGCTGCCGAAGTAGGCCAGCGCGGTTGCCGGATTCAGCAAGCGCGGCGGCAGGCGCAGCTTCAGGAGGTGCATGCCCCAGTTGGCGAGGTAGAGGAAGGCGTCGAAGTAGTGCTCCATCCACAGGTCAGGCTCACCCTTGAAGTCGCCCCACGAATACTCGTTGACGAAACTCGTCGGCGTGATGCGCGCCCGCGTCGAGATCGACCGCAGCTCGCTCATCTCGGCGGCGGTGAGCGGCCGGTCGATGGCCTGGAATTCGTAGTACTGGTATTCGCTCATGGTGTCCTCGAACTTCGTGTCGGTAACGCGTAAAGGCGAGCAGCCAATCCGCGGCGGAGTGCGGTTTTCCGATCCGCAGGCACCTTGACCACCGAGGCTTTCACGCGAGACTCAGTCTTTGCACGATCGCTCCAGGTTCAGCGCCAGGAGCCGGCGCAGGATTTCTTCATCGGGCATCTCCGGGCTGTAATCACTCCAGCCATAGGCAGCGGCGACGGCGTGATCTAGCTCCTGGTGCGCCAGCGCGAGCCAGGCGGGACGAGCGTTGTAGAGCTTGGTCAGGGTGCGCTTTTTCAGGTCGGCTTCATGACCGGGCCGGGCGACGGGGCGTTTGGGAAAGCCGGCTTTTTCTTCTTCGGGGGTGATCACCCAATCGACCCATTCCGCGGGGTTCAGCCAGTTTTCCCGAAGTTCGTTGAGGCGCTGGGCGGCGCTGGCGATCCGCTCGGCAATCGCTCCGGACGGAGCGCCTGCCGCCGTGTCGCGCGGCGTGAGGCCGGGGGGGAAGGGGAAGGTTTCAAAGGTGGTCGAGGACGTATAGCGGGGTCGGTCTTCAAGGCTCGTACCCGTACGCAGCGCCCACAATTCGTGAAAGCGTGATTGCAGAACGCCAAATGTCGCGTCATCCGCGCGCGCTACGGCAACGAGATTCTTGTCCGGAACAACGCTCGCCGGTAACCAGATGAAAATGCGATGCTTGGCGACTTCCGGCGTTACGATGATGCGCCGCAATCCCTTGCTTGCAGCGCGCATGCCTGGAGCAGTTTCGTTGAATTGCCACCAAATCCTTCGCCTTCGCTCGCGGATGACAAGAGCACGCTCCGGTTTGACTTGTTTCACGACATGGGCAAACGGAAATTCGAACAAAGCCGCTTCACCTTCAGTGTACTCAGCGAAATCAATAATCCATTTGTCTGCCGGACGCTGTGTGACATCCATGCCGTTGCGCCAAGGGCGAACGACGGCCGCGTTAGAGCCGCCATTCGGGTTGGGCAGGCTTAGCCACTGGCGCGCATGCGCGCCGGGAATGTTGAACGCTCCGCCTTTGGTTATTCCTTGGAAAGCGGTACTCACGTTTTCAGCTAACGGTTTAGCTTGCGTCAGATCAAGGCCTTTCCCTGTCGTCAAGTCTGCGTGAATAATGCTCACCGCCCGTCCATCCAGGCGCACGGTGAGCGCTTCGTCGTGCTCCGCACCAGAAAAAGCGCCAAAACCAAGCAGCGAAACGCGCACCGCCGCACCTTCATTGACCCATGCCTCGTCGCTCCAAGCCTCGAAGATCCGCGTCGTCCCGGTGATCCGATCCAGCACCTTCCGGTTGGCGCCGCCGCGTATGGAATTGGTAGCGACGAGCCCGGCCCGTTCACACGAGCCGGCTTCAATTTGCGCGCGCCCCTTCTCGAACCAGTAAGTCACCAGGTCGGCGCCGCCAGGTACGCGCCCTTCGTAACACTTGCGCAGCCGTTCGACGTAGTCACCACCGAGTTCGCCGCGCATCATCTTGTCGCCGAGAAACGGCGGATTGCCGACGATCACATCGGC
>ERZ761603.2047-NODE-2047-length-14364-cov-48.258718_pt1 | contig 14364 bp, 9 predicted proteins | sample MGYA00511879_ERZ761603 | MGnify/ENA primary metagenome ERZ761603 (study PRJEB28899, sample SAMN02850040) | bioreactor sludge metagenome | biome: EBPR Sludge; feature: EBPR Bioreactor; material: flocular biomat | place: Australia: Thorneside Wastwater Treatment... | reverse complement strand
GGGGGAAGCGTCAGACCGCCCGCCGTCACGGCCGCCTGCCTGGCGGCCGTCCTGGCTATGGCGCGGGCACGACTTTCCGGCCTCTCTTTTCTGTGTTCGGTCGTGGCGGGGGTATGGCCGACATAATCCAGAATCGCCTCGGCGATTCGCTGGCTGGTCCGGCGTTCGGATTGGCGTCCGGAAAAATGTTTGTCTGACATGGGGAGAATGCTGGCTAAGGTGAGAGAGGGGGCCTGGCGGCTCGCTTGCGCCAGTCATCGTCGCTCATCCCGCGACCTGGCGCCAGACGCTGGCGAGCCACGGCTGCTGCGCACGCGGCAGGCCGGCAGGACGATAATAGTGTTCGAGTTCGCTGAAGCCGGCAGCGGAGAGCAGGCGGCGCCAGGCTGCGAGGTCATGGTAAGCAGCGTAGCGTCCATCATTCCAGCCCTCCTGATTGTCGCCGTGTGGGTTCGAGCAGAACAGGACGCCCTGCGGCTTGAGGGTGGCATGCAGCTGTCGCAGAACGCGCGGCAGTTCCCGGGTTGGCACATGAAACAGCGAGGCATTGGCGAATATTCCATCAAAATACCCTGCCGGGAGATCGAGCTGCAGGAAATCCTGCTGCCAGACCATGCAGCCGCTGTCGGCGCGTGCCATTTCGACGAAACGCGGGGCACCATCCAGACCGATGACCACATGACCGAGGCTGGTGAAGGTCTTCAGATCGCGGCCTGGGCCGCAGCCGAAGTCGAGGATGGTGAACGGGACTTGGCCTCGGAGGTGGCGCAGCAGCGCGGCGATGTTCTGAGTGACGTCGTGGTCGCAAGTTCCCTTGCGAAACTCCTCGGCGCGCTGGTGGTAATGAGCCAGAGTTCGAGCAGAGACCTGTTCGAGATCTTCATGGTGGAGCGGCATGGGCAGTAGTCGGGCGCTGAATGCGTCTCGGCAGGATCGTCTTCGGGCGATGGTAACCCATTGTTCGCCAGAGGTGGATGACGTCATCCCGGCTGGCAGTAAAATCTTCCTGTGTTAATCTCGGTTTTCGTGCTGCCCGGAGAATCATCCCCTGGAAGAGGTTTGGTCGCCGGCCGGCGTCAAGGGAAACTCAAATTACCCGGGGAGCACCAATCGTCCCCAGCAGGAGGGTTCGTCATGACCACAGAAACCGAAATCAAGCTGTCCCTCTCAGCGCGTGCCGCGAGCCAACTGGCCAAGCAAGCCATCCTGGGCGGCGTCGAGCCGCAACGGCAATTGCTGGTCAATACCTACTACGACACAGCAGACAAGCGATTGCGGTGCGAACGGATCGTCGTGCGTCATCGCCAGAAAGGGCGGCAGTGCTTGCTCACCGTCAAGACTGCCCCGCTGCTCACCGCAGGACTGGCGCAGCGCAGCGAGTGGGAGGGTCCCGGACAGCTTGGAACGTTCGACTTTTCGCATGTCGATGACGCGAGCGTGCGCGAACTGCTCGAGTCACTGCGTGACCACCTGCAGCCCATATTCACCACACATTTCAGGCGCAATGTCTGGTTGCTGGAGCCGCGCCAGGGTGTGCGCATCGAACTGGCGCTCGACCGCGGCTGGATCGACATAGGGGGTGCGCGGCAGACCATCCGGGAGGTCGAGCTGGAACTGCTCGCCGGCCAGGTCAGCGATCTGTTCGAAGCGGTGGTCGAGCTGCAGTCCAGCCTGCCGCTCCACCCGGAGGTGTGCAGCAAGTCCGAACGCGCTTACCGACTGCTGGCCGATGCGCCGCTCACGGCGGCGAAGGCTCTGCCGGTCGCCATCGAGGCCAGCATGCCGGCCGTCGGAGCCTTTCGCCTGATTGCCCTGTCCTGCCTCAACCACCTGCAAAGCAACGAAAACGGCGTTTGTCAGAGCGACGAGCCGGAGTTCGTTCATCAGGCGCGGGTTGCCATCCGTCGTCTGCGGTCGGCGATCCGCCTCTGGGAGTCGCTGCTGCCGGAGGCCTTTGTTGCCCGCTTCGATCCGCTCTGGCAGGAGCTGGCGACACGGCTTGGTGATACCCGCAACTGGGATGTCTTTCTGGCGGAAACGTTGCCTGCACTCGCTGAGGCCTTTCCCGGCAGGGGCGAGATCGACCGGCTTTCCCGTCATGCCAGGACACGCTGCGCTGGCAGCCGCAGGGCCAGCATTCGTGCGCTCAAATCGGCGGAGTACTCACGCCTGCTGGTCGACTTCACTGCCGCCGTTCTGGCGCTGCCGGAAGCCGGCGCCGGGCGGCTCGCGGGTTTCGTTCCGCGCTGCCTCAAGAAGCGGGCCAGGCGGGTCAATGAGCGCGCAGTGGATGCGCTGGGGTCGGATGTCGAGGCCCGTCACCGCCTGCGCGTGGCGTTCAAGCAGCTACGCTATGCGGTCGAATTCTTTACTCCGCTCCTGGCCGGCCCGCAGCTGGCCGACTACCACCAGTCAGCCGCGTGTTTGCAGGAACTGCTCGGTCGTCTCAACGATCTGGCCGTTGCTGCGGAGCTGACTGCCGAGACGCTGCCCGGTGGCAAGGGAGCGGTTATCGAGAACTGGCTGGCGGCAAAGTCCGAGTCCCTGCTGCCCGAATTCCGAAAATTCCTCAACCACTTCCAGCAGCAGCAGGCACCGTGGTAGCGCGCATGAACAGCTCGCGTGCAATCGTCGTGGCGGCGGCTCGCGCTGCCGGTCACCGCCACTGCACTGGGTGGGGCTTTGGATGGCTTACAGCTGGTAAATCCAGCTGGCGATCACGAAGTAGTTCAGGACGCCCAGAATGTCGATCGCAGTGGTGACGAAGGGTCCCGTGGCGACCGCCGGGTCTACCTTCATGCGTTGAAAGATCATCGGCAGGAGCACCGCGAGCAGGGCGGCCCCTGTCATGTTGCCGAGGATCGTCAGGCCGACGACCTGTCCGAGTGCCAGACTGTCGTGCATCAGATAGCCGTAGACTGCCAGAATCACACCGTAGAAACCGCCAAGCAGCAGACCGACACGCAACTCCTTGAGCACCAGTGGCACGGTGTCTCTGACGTCGATCGCACCGGTGGCCAGACCTCGCACGGCAACGGTGGCAGACTGGACCCCGACGTTGCCGGCCATGCCCATGACGACTGGCAGGAAGGCACTCAGCACCAGAACCTCGCCAAGGATCGCTTCGTAACGTCCGATCACCGCCGTCGCCGCTAGTCCTCCGATGAATGCGGCGAGCAGCCAGGGCAGGCGTATTCCGGCAATCTTGAAGGCCGAGTGGGTGAGCGTTTCCGACTCGCTGGTACCTGCCATTTTCAGCATGTCGCGCGTCGTTTCTTCTTCGATGACATCGATTACGTCATCCACTGTGACCATGCCGACCAGGACATTTTCCTCGTCCACCACGGGGATCGCGAGCAGGCGGTACTTGTCAACCAGCATGGCGACGGTGGTCTGGTCGGTATCCGTCGTCACCTTCATCACGCGCCGGTTCATGACCTTGTGCAGAGGGGTGCCGGCGCGAGTCAGCAGCAATTGGCGCAATGAAACGACGCCCACCAGTCGATCGGCCTCGTCGGTCAAGTAGAGGTAGAAAACCATCTCGACGTCTTCACGGCTGCGGATGCTCTCGATCGCTTCCTCAACGGTCAGGGTGTGTGGCAGCGAGAAGAAGTCGGTGGTCATGATGCCGCCGGCACTGCTGGGGTCATACTGCAGCAGGCTTTCCACCTCGTTCTTGCTTTCGCGACCGAGCAGCGCCATCAGCTGTTCGCGCTGCGCTTCAGGGAGATCACCGATGAGGTCGGCAAGGTCGTCCGGGGGCAGATGCTCCAGCACGCCAGCCAGTTTTTCGACTGGCGACTCGGTCATCACCTGCGAGCGCAGGCCTGAGGGCAACTGGTTGAAGACATCTGCCGCCATCGTCGTGTCGGCGATGGCGTAGAAGACATCCACCACGTGCGCCGGGGGTAAGTCATCGAGAATCGCGGCCATGTCCGCAGGATGAATGCGGGAGATCATTTTCTGCAGTGACGCCTTGGCATCACGCAGGTAGAGGCGGTCGATCGTTTCGACGAGGCGCTTCTTCTTGATATCGTAGGCTGCGGAGGCAGGGGGCCTGGTTTCTATGTTGATTTGCATGACATTGTTTTCCCAAAAACGGCGTGCGCAAAAGTCTAACTGGCCAGTTTACTCGGAGGCACTTCCGCGGTCCATCGTTTCGACGTGCACCTGGGACAGCCACCTCGTTTTTCTGGTTTCGGTGGCTCATCAGCTCCTGCCAATGGGCGCTCATGCTTGCGCGAGACAACAGCTTTCGAAGGCATTCCCAGCAGGATGGCACTCGTGTCGATTTGCAGCAGGTTTGAATACTCTGGCATCGATCGGCGGCAAGCGATATTCGAACACGACGATCTGACCAAGCCATCGGTGAACACTTGCTGAATTTACGGCAGATCAGGGTATATTGCCGGTCTGCTGCTTTTTGTCCGGAGCTTCACACATGAGAACTGCGCTGTTTTTCAAGTACCTGCAGTCTGGCGTGCCACTGGTCACCACTCTCAAGGAATACCGACTGGCATGGCTGAGCAAGGACTCGATCGCTGGCCTTTCTGCCTGTATCGTGTCGATTCCGTCGGTCATCGCCTACGCCGAACTGGTACATCTGCCGGCGATTGCCGGTCTTTACGCAGCGCTGGCGGCGGCCATCGGCTACGCCCTGTTTTCCAGTTCACGTCACGTCATCGCCGGCCCCGATGCCGCCATCGGCCTGCTGGCCGGTTCGGCGATCCTGCCGCTGTCGGGTGGTGATCCGGCGCGGATCGTCGTTCTGGCAGCGGTCCTCAGCATCCTGTCGGGAGTCGTACTGCTGCTCGCGGCGCGCCTGAAGCTGGGCGTCATTGCCGACCTGCTGTCGCGCCCGGTGCTGATCGGTTACCTGAACGGCGCGTCTCTGGTTCTGATCGCGACGCAGCTGGGCAAGATGTTCGGCATCAAGACCGAGGGCGAAGAGTTCTTCGAAGTGGTGTTCACGGTGATCGAGAAGCTGCCGCAGACGCAGGTGCCGACCTTCGTGCTCGGCGTCCTGCTGGTTGGGCTGCTGGTCGGACTGGCGCGCTGGCTGCCGAGCATACCGGGTGCCCTGGCGGTCTGCGCCGTGGCGATCGTCGCGACCTTCGCTCTTGACCTCGGCAGCTACGGGATAGCGCTGGTCGGCACAGTCCCCTCGGGAATACCGTTCCTGACGATTCCGTCGTTCCACTGGGCCGATATCGCGGCTCTTGCGCCGGCCGCCGTGGCGATCGCCTTCCTGGCTTTTTCGGATGGTATTCTGCTCGCGCAGACCTTTGCCGAAAAGAATGGCTACGAAGTGCACCCGAACCGTGAACTGGTCGCGCTGGGCTCGGCAAACATACTGGCCGGGGTCTGGCAGGGCTTTCCGGTTTCGGCCAGCCAGTCGCGTACCTCGATCGTCGATTCGACCGGCGGCAAGACGCAGGTTGCCCAACTGGTTCTCGCCCTGGGGCTGTTGTTGTTCCTGTTTTTTCTCACTGGCCTGATCGCGTTGCTGCCGAAGGTTGCCCTAGGTGCGATCCTGATCGTCACCGCCATAGGGATGCTGGAAGTAGCATCGTTGGCGGGTCTGTACAGGATCGATCGGGTCGAGTTCGGGATTGCCCTGAGCGTGACGCTGGCGATCCTGGTTGCCGGCGTGGTGCCGGGGATCATTCTTGGCTTGCTGCTGTCGCTGATTTCGGTGCTGGTCGAGATCTCGCGTCCGGGCGATGCGATTCTCCGGCGGCTTGTCAGCGACGGACGGTTCCACGATTGTCGTGATGACGACGAGGCGGAGAGCGTGCCGGGTCTGCTGGTCTATCGGCTCTACGCACCGCTGAATTTTGCCAATGCACGGCATGTCATGACGCGTATCCGGACGCTGGTGGACGAAGCCGATCCGCCGGTCAGGTGGCTGATCATCGACGCCCAGGCTATCCATGACATGGACGTGACCGCCGCGCAGCGCTTCGCCGAGCTTCATCGCGAACTCGCCGAAGAGGGCGTTGACGTCAAGATTGCCGATGCCCCGCGGCCCTTCCTTGAAGAACTGGCGAGGGTTGGCCTTTCCGAGGAGATCGGCCGGCGGGATTTCTTCGTTTCAGTCAAGAAGGCGGTCGACGCTTTCGAGCAATACCGCGCCGGGCGGAATGCATGACCCGACCAGGCCACGGCACTCAATTTCGCGAGCGCCCGAGACACGGACACGTAGCCTGCTCGCCAAGTCCCCTGGCAGCCGTTCCACCGCCTGGGCCGGGCCCCGTGCTGGTCAGCGGCCGCGACCGGGCAGGACCTCGCGCAGTAGCCGGGCAGCGTCTCGTATCATCGTCTCGGTGGTCTCCCAGTCAACGCAGGCGTCGGTCACCGAGCAACCGTACCTGAGCTGCGAGAGATCTTCCGGGATTGACTGGTTGCCGGCAACGATATTGGACTCGATCATCATGCCGACCAGAGACTGGTTTCCGAGGCGGACCTGATTGACCACGTCGGCCATGACCAGCGGCTGCCACTCGTGTTTCTTGTAGCTGTTGGCGTGCGAGCAGTCGACCACGATATTGGTCGGCAAGCCGGCCTTGCGCAGTGCCTGTTCGGCCATCTGTACGCTGACCGTGTCGTAGTTCGGCCGGCCATCGCCGCCGCGCAGAACGAGGTGCCCGTAGCGGTTGCCACGGGTACGCACGATCGAGGTGCGCCCCTGGCCATTGATGCCGAGGAAACTATGCGGCCGTGAGGCAGAGAGGATGGCGTTGACGGCGATGCCGACGTCGCCGTTGGTGCCGTTCTTGAAGCCGACCGGGGTAGACAAGCCGGACGATATCTCCCGATGTGTCTGCGATTCGGTCGTGCGCGCGCCGATTGCCGTCCAGGAGATCAGATCGCCGAGATACTGCGGCGAGATCGGGTCGAGCGCCTCGGTACCGGCAGCCAGGCCGAGTTCGGCTAGCTGCAGCAGGAATGCGCGCGCCTTGTACATGCCCTGATCAACCCGGAAGGAATCGTCCATGTCCGGATCATTGATGTACCCCTTCCAGCCGGTCGTCGTCCGCGGCTTTTCGAAATAGACCCGCATCACCAGGTAAAGCGTCTGGCTGACCTCGTCAGCCAGGGCCTTCAGACGTTTGGCATAGTCGAGCGCGGCCACCGGGTCGTGGATCGAGCACGGGCCAACCACGATGAACAGTCGCTCATCGCTGCGGTCGAGGATGTTGCACAGGACCTCGCGGCCGCGCTTGACGAGGTCGGCGGCGCTCGGCGACAGCGGCACCCGGGCGAGGATTTCCTCGGGCGAAGGCATGGGGTCGAAGGCGCTGACGTTGATATTGTCGATGTCGAGGGTGGTCATGGTTTGGCCTGGCGAGTCAGTTGATAAATGATGTCTTTAACCGCAGCGACCCGGTCGGCAAGCGTCGCGCAGTGGCGTTTGAGGACCAGTCTGTCTGCTCCCGCCAGGCGGAAGTTGCGGTCCTTCTGGATCAGATCGAGGATCCGCATCGGGTCGATCGGCGGATTGGTGTCGAACTGCAGCGCAATCTGTTCGGTGTTGGCGTCGAGTTTGCTGATTCCGAGAGGTTTGCAGAGCAGCCGCAGCCGGTGGCTGTCGAGCAGAGCCCGCGCTTGTGGCGGTAGGTCGCCAAAGCGATCGACCAGTTCTTCCTGCAGATCGGCAAGCTCGTTCGCCTGCCCGCACTCGGCCAGGCGTTTGTAAAGCGTCAGCCTTTCGTGGACGTCTGGTGCGTAATCGTCGGGGAGCAGGGCCGGGGTGTGCAGCTTGATTTCGGTGGTGACGGCCAGCGGTTGCGTCAGGTCTGGTTCCTTGCCCTGCCTGAGCGCCGCAACGGCGCGCTTCAGCATCTCGGTAAACAGGTTGAAGCCGACCTCCTGCATCTCGCCCGATTGGCTGGCACCGAGCACTTCGCCGGCACCACGAATTTCGAGATCGTGCATGGCAAGGTAGAAACCGGCGCCGAGCTCATCCATCATCTGGATCGCCTCAAGTCTCTGCCGGGCCTGCTTGTTGAGTACCGTCTCGTCGTGCGTGAGCAGGTAGGCGTAGGCCTGGTGGTGCGAGCGGCCAACCCGACCGCGGAGCTGATGCAACTGGGCGAGACCAAATTTCTCGGCGCGGTTGATGACGATCGTATTGGCGTGCGGGTTATCGATGCCGGTTTCGATGATCGTCGTACACAGCAGCAGATTGGCTCGTTGTTGCGTGAAATCGCGCATCACGCGCTCCAGATCGCGCTCCTTCATCTGCCCGTGGCCGACGAGGATACGTGCTTCGGGCAGTAGCTTGCCGAGCCTGTCACGCATGTTCTCGATGGTGTCGACCTCGTTGTGGAGGAAGTAGACCTGGCCGCCGCGCTTGAATTCGCGCAGCAGCGCTTCACGGATGATGCCGTCCGAGAACCTGCTGACGAAGGTCTTGATCGCCAGGCGCTTCCGTGGCGCGGTGGCGATGACCGAAAAGTCACGCAGCCCTTCGAGCGACATGGCGAGCGTGCGAGGGATAGGCGTCGCCGTCAGCGTCAGCACGTCGACCTCGGCGCGCAGCGCCTTCAGTGCTTCCTTCTGGCGGACGCCAAAGCGGTGTTCCTCGTCGATCACCACCAGACCGAGACGGCTGAAATGGACATCCTTCTGCAACAGCTTGTGCGTCCCGATGACGATGTCGAGTCTGCCGTCGGCCAGTTCCTTGAGCGCCTGCGTCGCCTCGCCTGCGGTCTTGAAGCGTGAGAGTTCGGCAATCCTGACCGGCAATTCGGCGAAGCGGTCGCTGAAGGTCTGGAAATGCTGTTCGCAGAGCAGCGTCGTCGGGCACAGGACGGCGACCTGTCGGCCACCGGCAACGGCGCAGAAAGCGGCGCGCAAGGCGACTTCCGTCTTGCCGAAACCGACGTCGCCGCACACCAGGCGGTCCATCGGTCGGCCCGATTTCATGTCTTCGATCACCGCGGCGATGGCTGTTGCCTGATCCTGCGTTTCCTCAAAACCGAAACCATCAGCAAACGCGTCATAGTCATGCGCCTTGAACTCGCAGGCGTGGCCTTGCCGAGCGGCGCGCATGGCGTACAGGGCGAGCAGTTCAGCTGCTGTGTCGCGCGCCTGCAGGGCGGCACGACGCTTGGCCTTTTCCCATTGTTGCGAGCCGAGCGTGTGCAGGGGCGCACTGTCCGGATCGGCTCCAGAGTAGCGCGAGATGACATGTAACTGTGACACGGGCACGTACAGCCTGGCGTCGCCGGCGTAGTGCAGTTCGAGGAACTCCATCTCACCTTCGCCAAGATCAAGATGGATCAGGCCCTGGTAGCGTCCGATGCCATGCTGCTCATGCACCACCGGCGAAGCCACCTTCAGTTCGCTGAGGTCGCGCAGCCAGTTGTCAGCCGACGTTCGCCGCTGGGCCACGTGGCGCGTGCGCCGCGACGGGCTATCGGCGTAGAGTTCAGCTTCCGTGATGATCGCCAGTTGATCGAGCAGGAAGCCGTCGTAAAGGGGGCCAACCGCCAGCGAGAGCCGGCTGTCGCTGGCCATGAAGTCGGCAAAACTCGCGCTCGCCAGTGGTTTCAGTCCGTATTCCGAGAGCAGTGCGGACAGTGTTTCGCGGCGCCCGGCGCTTTCTGCGAGCAGCAGGACACGGCCTGGGAATCCATCGAGAAAGGCTTGCAGGCGGCAAAGCGGGTTTTCGGCGCGGCGGTCAACGGCCAGAGACGGCAGGCTGCGCACCGGGCCCTCATTGCTCGCCGTCAGGCTCACTCTGGCATAGGCCTTGGCAGCGATGAAGAAAGGTTCCTCGGCCAGAAAGAGTTCGGCCGGTGGCAGTAGCGGCCGCGAGCGCTCGCCCGACAGCATCGTGTAGCGTGACTGCGCCTCGCGCCAGAAAATACGAATCGCTTCCGGCACGTTGCCGTGGAGGCAAAGCAGGGTGGCGCTGGGCAAATAGTCAAATAGGGTGGCCGTTTCCTCGAAAAAAAGCGGTAGCCAGTACTCGATCCCGGCGGCGGGAATACCGTTCGAAACGTCCTTGTAGATTCCCGAGCGCCCCGGGTCACCCTCAAACATTTCGCGGAAGCGCTGACGGAAGCGCGCCCTTCCCTGGTCGTCGAGCGGAAACTCGCGCGCTGGCAGCAGCCGAACCTCAGGCACTGGATAGAGCGTGCGCTGGTTGTCGACGTCGAAGGTCTTGATGCTCTCGATTTCGTTGTCAAAGAGGTCGAGTCGGTAGGGCAGTTGCGAGCCCATTGGGAAGAGGTCGACCAGGCCCCCGCGGATGGAGTACTCTCCAGGGGCGACGACTTGCGTCACATGCGCATAGCCTGCCAGCGTCACCTGGGCGCGGAACTGGCCCGCATCGAGCTTCTCGCCCTGCTTGAGGAAGAAGGTGTAGGCGGCCAGATAGGCCGGCGGTGCCAGACGGTAAACCGCAGTGCTGGCGGGTACCAGCAGCACATCGCACTCTCCCCGCATGACAGCATAGAGCGTTGCCAGTCGCTCGGAAACGAGGTCGTGGTGTGGTGAAAAACTGTCATAGGGCAGGGTCTCCCAGTCCGGGAGCAGGCGTACGCGCAAATTCGCGGCGAACCAGGGGATTTCCTGCAGCAGACGGTGGGCATCACCCGCGCTGGCGGTGAGTACAGTGAGCATCTGCTGCTTGGCGTCAGCACTGCTTCGTGACGCCGCGTGGGCGATCACGAGCGCGTCGGCGGAACCCGCGAACGAGGGAAACGAAAGCTTTTCACCGCCTTTGGCTACTGGCAGATGGGGAAGCGGCAATGACAAGGAATGCGACTCGCGACTCGACTGCTGAAGTGGTCTGGGCTGCACAGGCCGGGCGGGGCGAGGCAGCGAAAGGGCGGCATTATAGCCGATCAGTCCTTCGCCCCGGCGCCATTGATCGCCTCATCGGATAAGCCTGGCGATTGGTTCAGGCGTCTTTCATGTCGGGTTTTTCATGTCGAGCTTCGTGCACAGCGCGGCGAAGAACTGCGAGGCACCGTTGCGGATCGAAAAATCGGCGGCGTCCGAGAAGGGCGTCGGGTGCGGATTGACTTCCACAACCACCGCGCCGGCACGCTTTGCCCATACCGGCAGGCGGGCGGCGGGCTGCACGGTAAAAGAGGTGCCGACACAGAAGAACACGTCGGCACCGAGGCTGCGTATTTCGGCAGCGGCAAAGACCTCTTCATCAAGCATCTCACCGAACATCACCAGGTCGGGCCGCACCGGCGCCCCGCAAGCGGGACAGGCATAAGGATTGATGGCGCTTTGATCCCAGGCGGCGACAAAGCCACAGTGTCGGTGGCAGCGTACCCGGTGGATGGTGCCGTGTACCTCGAGGACGTGTTCATTGCCGGCACGCTCGTGATAGCCGTCGATGTTCTGGGTAATGACGGTCATCCTCTGTGCCGGGCAGATTTCCTCCAGCCGCGCGATCGCCTGATGCCCGGCATTCGGGCGCCGCTCATCAACCAGGGTTTTCAACTGCAGCAACCAGTTCCAGGCGCGCTGCGGATTGCGCAGGAATCCCGCAATGCTGGCGACCTCGTCAGGGTCGACGTTGTTCCACAGGCCGGTCGCCCCATCGCGGAAAGTGGGAATGCCGCTGTCGGCCGAAAGCCCAGCTCCCGAGAAAACGACAATCTCCTCCGCCTCGCGCAGGATGGCAGCGATCGACTCCAGACTCATTGCGTGCATGGTCCTCTCCTTTTCCACTCAGCAGTCTGCGCTGTCGCAGCGATGATTGTCGCACGCACAGGCAGGCGCAGCGCTCCGGCGCTGGGCTTCCTGTTGCCACCCCAGTACAGGTGGGGCGCCCGTTGCAGCAATCTCACCGCTGGCGAGGGCTGTTCGTTGTATAAAAGCGACACAATGCGAGGTCGATGCTTGAAGGAAATCAAGTTTGTATGCTTAAATCTCCCGACTGCGCAAAAATCGCATCGCGTTACACGCATTCGGACCTAACAGAGATTAATCGAGGAGGAACATCTTGAAATCGAAAATCATTACTACCCTGCTGGCCTCTATCGGCCTGTTTGCAGCCGCTGGCGCTGCGCAAGCCCAGACCGCTGCTGATCGCGTCTACGTGATCGACCAACGTGGTGAAGTCGTGCTGAGCGGCACCGGCCTTTGCTGGCGTACCGGTTTCTGGACCCCGGCCGCTGCTGCCAAGGACCCGGCTGGCTGCAAATGCGACAAGGATCTGCTGCCGAAGGAAGTTTGCGAGCCGCCAGCACCCAGGGCTGCTGCCGTACCGGGCGCCAAGCCCACGGGTGACAAGATCACCATCGCTGCCGATGCGCTGTTCGACTTCGACAAGGCGGTACTGCGTCCGGAAGGCAAGAAGAAGCTCGACGAAGTGGCCGCCAAGTCCAAGGAGATCAAGCTGGAAGTGATCCTGGCCGTCGGTCACACCGACCGTTTCGGTTCGCTGGCGCACAACATGAAGCTCTCCGAGCGGCGTGCCGCTGCGGTCAAGACCTACCTGGTCAGCAAGGGGGTCGACGCCAACCGCATCTACACCGAAGGCAAGGGTCCGAAGAATCCGGTCACCAAGCCTGATCAGTGCCCGGGCAAGAAGGCGACCAAGGCGGTTATCCAGTGCCTGCAGCCCGACCGTCGTGTCGATATCGAACTCATCGGCACCAAGTAATTCCGGCGCAATGCGTCAGAAAACCCCGCTTTGGCGGGGTTTTTTTGGGCTCCTAGATATGTCTTTGGAATGAACACCGCAGTGCCGGCAGTCGATCTGGTCATCGAGGCGCGCTGGATGGTTCCTGTGGACCCGCCTGGCGTCGTTCTCGAGAACCATGCGCTGGTGGTCAATCACGGCCGGATCATCGACCTCCTGCCACAGAGCGAGTTGGCTGGCCGTTTTTCACCGCTCAGCCGCAAGTGTCTGGACCAGCACGTGCTGATTCCAGGGCTGGTGAATCTGCACACCCACGCGGCGATGACCTTGCTGCGTGGTCTTGCCGATGATCTGCCGCTGATGCAGTGGCTTCACCATCACGTCTGGCCGGCTGAGGCGCAGCACGTTTCCGCGCAGTTTGTCCATGACGGAACCCTGCTTGCCTGCGCCGAGATGCTGCGGGGCGGCATCACGTGTTTCAACGACATGTATTTCTTTCCCAAGGCCGCAGCGGACGCCGTGCTGGCTTCGGGAATCCGGGCCGCAATCGGCCTGATCACGGTCGATTTTCCGAGCAACTATGCAGCCGACGCCGACGACTATCTTGCCAAGGGCCTGGCGGTTCGCGACCAACTGCTGGATGAACCGCTGTTGTCTTTCTGCCTCGCCCCGCATGCGCCCTACACCGTCAGTGAGCGGAGCTTTGCCCGCGTGCTGACGCTCGCCGAGCAGATCGAACTGCCGATTCATCTCCATTTGCATGAAACTGCCCAGGAAATCGACGACAGCCTGCAGCGTTTCGCGGTGCGCCCGATTGAACGCCTTCGCCGCCTCGGTCTGCTCAGTCCGGCGCTGATCGCTGTGCATGCAGTTCACCTCAGCGCGGCCGAAATCGAAATGCTGGCGCAGCACGGCTGTTCGGTTGCCCATTGTCCCAGTTCCAATCTCAAGCTGGCCAGCGGCATAGCCCCCATCACGCAGTTGTCGGCGAGCGGAGTCAATATCGGCCTGGGCACCGACGGGGCGGCCAGCAACAACCGGCTCGACCTCTTTCAGGAAATGCGCCTGGCCGCGCTGCTGGCCAAGGAGGAAGCCGGCCGCGCCGACGCCATCAACGCACATCGCGTATTGCACATGGCGACTCTTGGCGGCGCTCGCGCGCTCGGTCTCGAGGCGAGCATCGGCTCCCTGACCCCGGGCAAGGCGGCCGACCTCTGTGCCGTCAGACTCTATGATCTTGCGCTTGCTCCTTGCTACGATCCCGTTTCCCATCTGGCCTACGCGGTAGGCCGTGAGCATGTTTCTGCGGTGTGGGTGGCAGGCCGGATGCGAGTCGAGAACGGGCAACTGATTGAAAACAACGAAACCGGATTGATAAAACTGGCCCTCTTGTGGCAAAATAAAATTCGTCCGTGATGAGTTCAGTCAACAACGAGGCATAACAGGCCATGCGGATCACTCCCGCAGGCTTCAACTAACGAGGGAAACCTAGATGAACAGAACTGCAAAAAACTCCATGATGGCCTTGCTCGCCGCTGCCACTTTCGGCGGCGGCGCCTCGCTCGCTCAGGCACAGACTTCGATTCCTCTGGATCGTGTGTACGTGATTGACCAACGCGGTGAAGTCGTAATGAGCGGTGCCGGCCTCTGCTGGCGCACCGGTTTCTGGACTCCGGCCGCTGCCGCCAACGACCCGGCGGGCTGCAAGTGCGACAAGGATCTGCTGCCGAAGGAAGTCTGCGAGC
>ERZ761603.2046-NODE-2046-length-14366-cov-10.958424_pt1 | contig 14366 bp, 10 predicted proteins | sample MGYA00511879_ERZ761603 | MGnify/ENA primary metagenome ERZ761603 (study PRJEB28899, sample SAMN02850040) | bioreactor sludge metagenome | biome: EBPR Sludge; feature: EBPR Bioreactor; material: flocular biomat | place: Australia: Thorneside Wastwater Treatment... | reverse complement strand
GTGGAGGGAGTACGCGGGTGGCTACCAGGACTGGGCCGACTACCAGGCGCGGCGGCAGCGCGCAGCCGTGTCGGCGACCAGCGCGGGCAGACGCGACGACGGTCGCCAGGCGGAGTCGACGACTGCAACGCGACAGAAGGCGACGCCCGGTGGCAAGCGCTCCTGGAAGGAGGAACGCGAACTCGCCGAGTTGCCCGCTCGCATCGCGACGCTGGAAGCCGAGCAACAGGCGATCAACCGCCGCCTCGCCGATCCGGCGCTGTATCAGGCGCCGGGTCGCGAAGCGCAACAATTGGCGACGCGCCTGGCCGAGATCGACGAACAGCTCCTCGTCCTGCTCGAGCGCTGGGAAGCACTCGAAGGCTGAGCGCGATGCCACGCGTCTGACTGACCGATTCGCTGCGGACGCGGACCGCTGGCGGTCTTCCGGAAGGGGACTCAAGTGCCTTGCGCTGCCAGACGGCAGGGGTATGATTGACCCAGAGGCGGAAGGCGGCGATCGTGGTCGCTGATTTAAGCCGGGGTTTCCTTGACTTTGCTGCTGGCGTGGACTAGGTTCTGCTGATGGACTTTATTGGGCGATGCAGAAAAACAGGCTTTACGCTCATCGAATTGATGATCGTGGTGGCGATTCTCGGCATCTTGATGTCGATCGCGGTTCCCGCTTACAACGAGTACATTCGGCGCGGCCACCGCGCTGCAGCGCAGCAGTTTCTGCTCGACATCGCACAGCGGCAGGAACAATACCTGCTCGACAACCGTCAGTACGCGACGGCTTTGGGTCCTCCTGGCACGCCGGGTAGTCTCGGAATGACGATGCCGGGTGACGTCGCGACTTACTACAACCCTCCCGATTTTACCGGCGTCAACAATGCGGCGACGCCGCCGTTGTTTGTGCTGTTCATCAGTCCACGGGCTGGCACCATGGCCAGTGACGGGAATCTCGTGGTCAACAACAACGCGCAGAAATGGCGCGATACCGATGGTGACAACGTTTACACATCGGGCACCGACAAGGCATGGTAGCTTGCGGTGAGAGGTCGCGGAATCGCGGCGTCAGCCTGGTCGAGCTGTTGGTCGTGATCGTCATTTTGGGGATTCTGCTGAGAATGGCTTGGCTTCCGTTTCAAGTCATGTTGGAAAACCAGCGGCTGCGGACGGTCGCCTCGGATCTGGCGGCGGACTTGGCGTTGGCACGTGCCGAGGCGATCAAGCGCAGCAGCCGGGTCGGCATTGCGCGCACGACCGCCGACTGGGCCGGCGGCTGGGTGGTCTTCGACGATGTCGATCGTGACGGCACCTTCGATCCGGAGACCGATGGCGACGGTTTGTGCGAGGCAGGAGAAGAATGCGTTCTCCTGGCGCGTCCGGCCGTGAGTGCGACGGTCAAGGTGTGCGTCACCGGCGTCGGGGGTGGGGTCGTCGCCGGCGATACCCTGACCTTCGGTCCGGACGGTGCCGTCCGTAGTTTCTCCGCCGGCGCCGTAGCCGTCCCCGCAGTCACCGGCATCACGATCAGTTCGACATTGGCTGCCCCCGACATTACGCCGCGGCGCATCGAGTTCAGTCCGGGCGGCCGCGTCGCGGTCGTCAGCGCGGGCGTTGTGGCCTGCCCCTGAGGAGGCATCGGTGCACGCCGCTCGTCAGCTTTCGCGGGGCTTCACCCTGATCGAGGTGCTCGTTTCGCTGGTCATCCTGCTGATCGGCTTGCTCGGCATCGCGGCGCTGATGCTGAAGGGTCAGCGCGCGTCGTTCGAAGCCTACCAGCGGCAGCAGGCATTGGCGATGGCGCAGGAAATGGCCGAGAAGTTGCGCGGCAATCAGGGTGCCGCAGCGCTTTACGTTACCGGTACCACCGACGGAGCCAACATGCCGGGCCGCGGCCAGCGGTTCAGCGCCTACGAAGGGGCCACAGCCGCCGACAAGTGCCTGGATTTGACTGCTCCCTGTGACGCCACGAAGACGGCACAGGCGCACCTGGCGACCTGGGATGGCGTCCTGATTGGTGCTGGCGAGATCAAGGACCTGGTTACCAACCGTGTTGGCGGCATCATCGGCGCTTTGGGCTGCATCGAACGGCCCGACGCGGCGCAGCCGGTCTTCTGGGTCAGCGTCGCCTGGCAGGGCGACAGTGATACCGTCGCTCCGCCGGCAGCGGCGTCGGCCTGTGGCGTCGGGCAATACGGAACCGCCGCTCGCCGCCGCCTGGTTACCTTGAGCGTGGCGACTTGCCCGCTCGCTGGCGCAGGTGGGTGCACGTGAGCGGCACCTGGTGCGCCAGCAGTCACCGCGTCCTTGGCCGGCAAGCGGGTATGACGCTGGTCGAGGTCATGGTCGCGATGACCGTGGGCATCATTCTTCTGCTTGCCATGGGAACACTGTTCGCCAACTCGACGCGCGTGTTCAAGGCGAACGACGATTTTTCGCGCATGCAGGAGAACGGCGCTTATGCGCTGAATGCGATCGGCGCGGATCTACGGCAGGCGGCGTTCTACGGCCACATCGCGTCGAACGATGTCAGCGTGCTGACGGCGACGGTGATTGGTCGCGACTACGGGGTCTGCAACACGGAGACGGCATGGGCGACCAATTTCGGGCAGCCGCTCTTCGGTTTCATCGAGGGCGTAACGACGACGGCAGCCGATGCTTCGATGCCGTGCATCACCGCCGCAAACCTGATTCTGACTGCGCTCCCGGATCGACCGAGTCCGATTCTGGTCGTGCGTGGGGCGAGCGGGGTGAGGGTCCTGCCTGCTGCTCTGGACGCGACGACGCTTTACGTGCAATCCGATCCTGGCGGCGGTATCTTTTTTCTCGGGAGCGAGTACGAGAAGCTTGCTGCATCGCGCAAACGCACCATCGCCGGAGGCGCCGAGGCTCCGATTTATCCGTATCAGGCCAAGGCCTATTATCTGCGGCCGTGCAGCCGCCCGACGGGAAACGGCGGCTTTGTTTGCCAGGCCAGCGACGACGATGGTCAGCCCATACCGACGCTGGTTCGCCAGGAACTGGCGGGAACGATCTTCGGAGAACGTACGGTCGCCGAGGGGATCGAAGCGATGCGCATCCTCTACGGGGTAGACACGGACGCAAGGGGTACGCCTGACGCGTACACGGAGACACCGACCGCGGACCAGTTCGGGCAGGTGGTTGCCGTTCGTGTCTCGCTGCTGGTGCGCTCGCCAAGGCTGACCAACGGTTACGACGACAGCAGCAGAAGTTACGACCTCGACGGCGACGGCGTTGCCGAACTCAACTGTGCCGCCGATGGTTTGCCCTGCAACTATCACCGACACGTGTTTACCCAGACCTTCCAGGTGCGCAACATCGCGCAGCGGCTGGAATCGTCGCCGACGCTGGTATCGTCGCCATGAGCAAGCAGACCGCTCGTCCACAAGCCGGGGTGGTCCTGGTGACCAGCCTGATCATGCTGGTGATCATGACTTTGCTCGTCGTGTCGCTGGTCCGCAGCAACGTCATCGAGCTGAAGATCGGCGGCGCCAATCAGGTCGCGGCGCAGAATCTGGCGAATGCCGAGGCCGCGGTCTGGGCGTTCATGAACGCCCCGACGAATCGCAACCGCTTCTACCCCGGGGCCCCGCTGGTCGTAAACCTCAGCACCGAGTACGATTTCTCCAGCGCGACCTTTGCGCATTTGTCGAATGTCACCCTGGCGGTGACCGAAATCTCTTGCACGCTCTACGCCGGGGTCGGCACCGGCACCGCGCTCGATCCCAAGAAGGCGCCCACCGTGGTCTATTTTGACCTCCGGCTGGATTCGCGAGACCCCCTGTTCTTTGGACGGACGATTGTGCACCAGGGGGTGCGCGCCTTGCTCTCGCCGCTGAGTTGCCCCTGAGACTGTCCCCTTCGACCCGAAGCGAGGCCTGATGATGACGCACAGTACGCAGAAGCCGAGAAACGATCAGAGACCTTGGCGCCGCCGTATGGCCTGGACGCTGGTGGCTTCGTTGGCCAACCCCGCGTCGGTCATCCCGCTCTCCTTGTATTCATCCGTCGCTTCGGCGCGCGATACCGACATTTACCTGTCGACCACGTATGCCGGCAGCACCGCCGAGCCGGCGATCCTGCTGATTCTCGACACTTCGGACTCGATGAACGTGACCGAGGGTTGGCGTGAGTATCCGGGCGCCTACGATTCGCACGTCGAATACCTCTGGAACGACATCGGCGTCATCAGCAACACCGAAGTGCCGGCGGCCAGTGCCACCCAGATCACGACTGCCGCGGCGCCGGTGCTGACCAAGTACGGATCGTGGTCGGGCGCGACGCTGGCCGAGCGCCAGGCCCTGTGGAACGCCGCCAAGGCCTACGCAAACGCGACCGAGCCCGGCGACCCGGGGGCGCGCAACACCTACCGCAATTACAACGATGCGAACTGGATCTACTGGCTGCCGGCCGGGACCGCCGAAAGCGATACGCTTCTGTGGTCCAACGCCTTCAACCGTTGGGCGGGCGGCGTTCAGCAGAGCAGTTTTCCGGCGCAGGTGCGCGGCGGGATCGACTACGGAGCACTCAGCGACTTTCGTTCGTTCAACAAGTGCAACGATTCGCTCGCCAAGCTGCTGCCGTCGACGGTGTTTGCGCCGACGACGTATCCACGTAACACCGGCAAGTACCTGAATCAGGAGTGGCAGCGCTGGGAGCGCTATCTCAACCTGACCAACGGACGAGTGACCAATGGCGACACCACTTATCCAACGACACTGGGTGCGACGCAGGTGCCGAGTGCCGCGGCGACGTTGACGATCCAGACCGGCAGCGTCGTCGGTTCGATCGGCAGCGCGATTCGGGCGCGCAGTGAATTCCTGGGTACCGCCGGCGCCGTTGCGCCGTATCCGGTGCGCGACAGCTACCCGCAGTTTTCGAGCACGCTGGCGACGATTTTTGGCAGCGTGACCAATATCGGCGATCAAGGGCAGCCGATCCGGACGCAGGCTACCGACTCACGAGCGGGTTGGACTCGCCTCAAGGCGGACATGGGCGGCTTCAACTTTCAGGCTTACGTCAATGGCCTGAACTCGACGCAACTCGTCAACGTGCTCGCTCTCTATGGTGTGAGTGCCACGACCACGACGGCGAAGCATAAGGGATGGAAAGGCAATCGTGACGATTCCAGCACTCCCTTCGGCAAGGTGACCGGAACTCCGGCCTACTACGATCATCCCGGTTCTCTGCTTCGGCTTCCGGCAGGTGTCGCGACAACGACGACGCTGTGTACGCGGACCTGTACGCTCGATGCGGACCCCGGAGTCGCTGGCAACCAGGGTGTCTTTTCGGCGCACGATTCGGGGTCGCCGCCCAAGGACGGCGACAATACGACGAAGTACTACGTCAAGTCAGGAGCAACCTGCGTCAGCACCGGCACCAGTGGTACCGACTGCAGCACCCTGCCGCCTGCTTGTGCTGCTCCATCGGTCAACAATTCCTATAAGACGATCAACAATACCGGTTGTGCGTGGTCCGGTCGCAGCTCAATCGTCGTCGAAGGGGTGGGCACGTATTACTACGGTGGTACCTGTAGTGGTTCTTGCCGTGGTCAAGGCTTCCTGCTCGGTAGCAGCGACTGCCCATCGGGAGCGACCAGCCCGAACTACTGCGATGAAACGCTCCCGGACCTGACGATTGGTGGGACCGTTTATCCGAATGCGGGGCTTGGTGCGGGCAACACGTCCAGCACAGGCTGTACGAACAAGGCCGATACGAGTACCACCTGCCCCTCGCGCGAAGGCTTCGCCGGTTGTCGCTACCTTGATACGACAACTCCCTGCGCCAACCCCAGCGTTACGACCACTTCTGCCGTCGGCAACAACGATTACACCGTCTATCCGCTGGCCGCCAAGAGCGACAACCTCGAGCACGATTGCAAGGCCGACAACGGCACCGCCGGTAATCCGGGTAACGGCTTTCTGACTATCGCTGGCGACCGTACCTTTGGCACCGCGTGGAACTCGACCAGTTCGTCGTCCGGAACGACGGCTGCTTACACGCCGAACGATCCGGCGGCCACGTATCCGGCGGTCGACATGTATTCGGTGAACTACCTGAACTGGAAGTTCGGACCTAAAGGGCCGACTGGGGCGCCGATTGGCCGCAAGACGCGCTTGCAGATCGCCAAGGATGCGCTGACCGATCTGGTGGCGGTGACCGACGGCGTACGCTTCGGTCTGATGGTCTATAACAAAATGCCGAACGATCTCACGACCCGGCTTACCCAGGGCAGCCAGGGCGGCAATATCGCCTACGCGATCCGGCGCATGGGGGTTAACGTTGCGGATTCCGATTACGCCAACCGGACGACACTGGCGACTGCGGTCAATGGCGTGGTTGCCACCGGTACGACGCCGCTGACGGAGGTGATGTACGAGGCTTACCGCTACTTCCGCGGCGAGGCGCCGGTTTTCGGCACCGACGCGACGCCGGCGGTCGGTGGCGGCGACGTGTCCGGGGGCAGGGACACGACGGCGGTAGGCGCCGGCAAGTACGTATCGCCGATGATGAGCAATCCCAATAGCTCGGCGCCGGCAGCGTGCCAGAAGAATTACGTCGTGCTGGTTTCGGATGGCGGTCCGGAAAACGACAACCAGGCTGACAGCGCCGTCCAGGCTTTGACGCAGGGCCCTCCGTTCCTGGCGGCGACGATCAGCACGCAGCAGGCAACGCCGACGCTGCAGTTTGAAGACGCTGCAGGGGTGCCGTATGGCCCGACCGACATCGTCTTCAGCTCGAACTATGTCTGGCTGGATGAACTCACGTACTTCATGGCGAACGGCGACCTGTCGCCGGGTGGTGCGTCGAGCAGCGACACACTGAAGGGGATGCAATCGGTCAACACCTACACGATCGGCTTTGCCGGGGGCAATTCGCCCGTCCTGGTCAGCGCCGCCCTGCGCGGCAAAGGGATCAACTACCTGGCCGAGGATAGCGCCGCTCTTTCTGCCGCGCTGAGCGCGGCGATCGTCGCCATCCGGGAGTGGAACCCGACCATGGCCGCGCCGGTGGTGCCGCTTTCGGCGGCGAATCGCGGCAGCAACGCGGACGATGTCTATCTCGCGTTCTTTGGCCCGAGCCTGCAGCAGGCGTGGGAGGGCACGGTCAAGAAATACAAGCTGAGCACCGAGTCGGCGGTTTGTGACAAGGACCTCGCAGGCAATCCCATCCCGCTTTGTCTCAAGGACAGCCTCGGCGCGCGAATCGAGGAGTACACGCTCAATGAAGCCTCGGGCGAAGTCATCGCCAAGATCCGCGATACGGCGGTCAGCTTCTGGAGCGATCCTGCGGCACCCGATGGCGGCAAGTCCAACCAGGGCGGCACCGGCTACGTGCTGAAAAATACACTCTTGCTGACGCCGGCGACGCGCAAGCTGTATACGCATCTCTCCAGCAGTACCCAGTCCGATCTGACGAATGCCGTCAATGCAATGTCGGAAGCGAATGACACGATCAGCAAGACGCTGTTGGGGAACCCTGCGATGAGCGACGCGGCGCGTGCAGCGCTGATCAACCATGCGCGTGGCGGCGACCCGGCGTCTGCCGCATGCAGCGACAATGACGTGAGTACCGCCTGCGTAAACTGGCGTTCATGGCCGCCAGGCGACATTCTGCACTCCAACCCGGCGACGCTGATCTACGACAGCGACGCCGTCTATCTCTTCTATCTGTCCAACGACGGGTTCCTGCATGCAGTCGATACGGCGACTGGACAGGAGAAATGGGCGTTCATGCCGGACGAGAACCTTGCCAGGTTGGAGGCGATGAAGACCAACGCTGTTGGCGAACACCTGATCGCCGGCGACGGGAGCCCGCGCCTGTATGTCGTCGATGTGGATCATAACGGCAAGATCACGTCCGGCGACAAGGCGTATCTGCTCTTCAGCATGCGTCGAGGGGGGCGTGCCGTCTACGCGCTCGACGTCTCCGAGCGTGACGCGCCCCGATTCATGTGGAAGGTCGATAACAACACGGCCGGATTTTCCGAACTGGGCGAGACGTGGTCGAACCCGGCGATCACCCGCATGCGCGCCAGCGACGACCCGGTAGCGGTTTTTGCCGCCGGCTACGATCCCGTGGCCAACGATCAGTTGACGGTGACGATCAATCGCTTGGAAACGACGGTGACGGTCAACACGCCGGTCGACCATGGCTACGTTACCAACGAACAGGTGACGGTTTCGGGAGCGGATCAGCCCGAGTACAACGGGACGAAAACGATTACGGTGACCGGCGCGCGCAGCTTCACCTATACCGTTGCCGGTTCGCCGCTAACGCCAGCAACCGGCAACGTCCGGGTAGAGAGCACGCGAGCCGCGACGATGGGCCGCGGCGTATTCTTCGTCAATGCGCGTACCGGTGCCTTGATCAAGAGTTTCACGCCGGCGGCGAGTGGCGGTGACAACACGCAGGTGTCGGGAATGGATTTCAGCATTCCGTCCGATGCGGTGCCGATCAATACCGACCTCGATACCGTCGGCTATGCCGATCGTCTCTACCTCGGTGACCTGGGGGGGAACGTCTGGCGCTTCGACATCGACGATCCATCGCCGGCGGCATGGAAGGCACTGAAGTTCGCCGACCTGACCAACGGCGCAACGCCGCGGCGCAGGATCATGTTTCCGCCCGCCGTCGTCAAGCAGTTGTTCCTCGATCAGCGCTTCGACGCCGTGTATGTCGGTACCGGCGACCGGGAGAACCCTTTGCGCACCGACAACACCGATCTGATGTTCATGATCAAGGACTTTGAGATCGGTTTGTCGTCGAGCCAGACGTCGCCCACAGCCTTCAGCGTCGGCACCGGGGCCACGCAGTTCTACGATTTGACGTCCAACCTGGTCCAGTTCGGCACCGACGCCGAGAAGGCCAGCGCCAAGGCTGCACTGAAGGGGGCTGCCGGCTGGGTGCTCAGGCTCGAACGCGATGGCATCGCTGGGGAGAAGGTCGTCAACGCGCCGACGGTGGTGTTCAATATTCTGTCATTCGGTACTTACAGTCCAAGGATAAAGTTTAACGATCCGGGTTGCGTGCCACCCGGAAGAGGGGCGAACTATGTGATCAGCGCGCTCGATGGCAGTCTCATCATTGATACCAATCATGATGGAACGATCACGATGACGGATTCGCGGGTCACGGAGGAGTTTCGCGGCTACCCGTCGGAAATGGTCGTGATCAGCGGACGTCCTTGCAACCCTGCCACCGATCCGTCGTGTGGTGGTGGTGGGCCTGGAGGCCCCCCCCCGACGGGTACGGGCTGCGGCACACCGATCCGTGGACTGACCACGGCTGACGGCATTACCAAGTCCACCCTTCTGGGCTGGGCGTGCGCGGCTCAGCGCGCTTACTGGTTCCAGGAGCCGGAGTGAGATTCCGCATGCCCGGGATCCTGACTCCCAGATCGGAAAGGCGCCACTGCTGACACAGCCGCTCGCAGCGTGCCTGCTTGTCTCCGCCGTGCTGCATGTCGCGCTGCTGGCGTGCCTGGGGCCCGCAAGGGCCCCAGGTCATGTCGCCGTTCCGTCCCGCCTCGACGTGCAGCTCAGTGCGTCGCCGGCGGTCGCCGTCGCCGATCCCACGCCAGCGTCGCGCGCTGCCGCCGAGATCGAGCCCGCCGTGCCACCGCCAGTGACCGCTGAAGCGACGGTGGCACCAGCAAGCCCAGCCGTGGAAACCACGAGCGTGCTCGAACTGCAGCTGAATGAGGTGTTCTTCAAGTCTTCCGAACTGGATGAACAACCGTATCCGCTGCTTCCCGTGGAACCGACGTTTCCCTACGAGGCTCGGGTCAACAGGCTTGAAGGATGGGTGCGGCTGTTGCTGTTGATCGACCAGGCGGGAGAACTACGCCGGATCGAAGTGCTCGATGCGAGTTCGCCTGGTGTGTTCGATGACGCGGCCGTGACCGCTTTTCAGGCAACACCGTTTGCGCCGGGACGCCGGGCAGGCGCAACGGTCAACAGCCGGATGATCGTCAAAGTCGAGTTCAAGCACGAGCACGTACTTCCTGGGTGGCCGGAGTAGGGCTGCGCGCTTTCATGGTTCAGGATTGCAGTTCGCGCGGCAGGGCGAAGGTGACGTTTTCTTCGGCGCCATGGAGCTGGGCCACCTTGTGCTCATTTCCGTTCGACAAGCGGTCAGCCAGCGCTTCGACCAGCACCTCGGGCGCCGAAGCCCCGGCGGTGACGCCGACGCGGCGTACACCGTGCAGCCAGGCGGGATCAACCTGCTCGGCACTATCGATCAGGTAGGCGCGGGCGCCGATCCGGGCAGCGACTTCGCGTAGCCGATTCGAATTCGAGCTTGACTGGCTACCGACGACCAGAACGACCTCGCTCGTTTGCGCGAGCGCTTTGACGGCGTCCTGGCGGTTCTGCGTGGCGTAGCAGATGTCGTCCTTCCTGGGGCCGACGATTTCGGGGAAGCGCTTCTGCAGGGCAGCGACGACTTCGGCTGCGTCGTCGACCGAGAGCGTGGTCTGCGTCACGTAGGCGAGACGGGAAGGCGAATTCACCTCCAGACTGAGGGCGTCGGCGACCGTTTCGACGAGATACATTCCGTCTGCGCTCTGGCCCATCGTCCCTTCGACCTCGGGATGCCCGCGATGTCCGATCATCACGATCTCGCGGCCTTCCTTGCGCATGCGGGCGACCTCGAAATGTACCTTGGTCACCAGCGGGCAGGTGGCGTCAAATACTTTCAGGCCACGTGCCGAGGCCTCGGCAAGGACGGCCTTCGAGACGCCATGGGCGCTGAAGATGACCGTGCTGCCTCTCGGGACTGCCGTCAGTTCGTCAACAAAAATTGCGCCTTTGACGCGCAGACGGTCGCAGACGAAGTCGTTGTGCACCACCTCGTGGCGAACATAGATCGGTGCGCCAAGCTTTTCGATGGCTCGTTCGACGATGGCAATGGCGCGCTCGACGCCGGCACAAAAACCGCGAGGGTTGGCAAGAAGGATCTGCATGCGCTGGTGGTCGTCAGAGGATGGCGATGATCTCGACTTCGAAGGTGATGGCCTTCCCAGCGAGAGGATGATTAAAGTCGAAGACCGCGCTGCGGTCATTCAGTTCGCGGAGGAATCCGGCCACTCCGCCGCCAGCGGCATTGAACGCGAGCAGCGAGTTCGGTTTGAGTTCGACGCCTTCCGGCAACGCGTGACGGGCGATCCGTTCGACGAGACGCGGGTTATGTGCACCGAAGGCTTGTTCGGGAGTGAGCGAAAAGACACGATGCTCGCCGACGGCAAGGCCGAGCAGGCAGTGCTCGAGCGTGTCGACCAGTTGGCCGCTACCCATCTGCAGGGTGGCTGGGGAAAGAGCGAAAGTGCTGACGTGCTCGGTGCCATCGACGTCGGCAAGGCGGTAATGCAGGGTCAGGTAGCTGTGTGGACCAACGGTGACGCGCTCACCGCTGGTAGCTGCGTCGGCAGGGGCAGTTTTCATGGTCTGGCTTGGTAAAGCGGCCGGCACGTGGTCACCTCAGGGTTGTCCGGGATGACCGGCTTTGCCGGCTGGCTGGTCACCGGATCGGGAGGAGAACTGGTCCCAGATGATCAGCGCCGCGCCGACGCTGATCGCGGAATCGGCGACGTTGAATGCTGGCCAATAGAATCCCGCCACATGCCATTGAATGAAGTCGACGACGGCACCAAAGCGCAGGCGGTCGACGACGTTGCCGACTGCGCCGCCGAGGATCAGCGTCAGCGCCAGCGAAAGGCGAAGGTCGCTGCTGTGCCGGGGCAGGATGGTGACGATCCAGGCCGCGACGCCGAGCGCCAGGGCGGTGAAAAACCATCGTTGCCAGCCACTCGCGTCGGAGAGAAAGCTGAATGCGGCGCCAGGGTTGAAGGTCAGCACCCAGTTGAAAAAAGGCGCGACATAGACAGCGTCGCCGGGCTGCAGCGAAGCGAGGACCAGCCACTTGCTGATCTGGTCGACGATGACGATGCTGGTGGCCAGGTACAGCCAGCGAGCAACCCTACGCGCAGGCACGAGTTTCCCCCTCGCCGTACAGGTTGCTGACACAGCGCGCGCACAAGGCCGGGTGATCGGCATCGGCACCGACGTCCGCGCGTACATGCCAGCAGCGCTCGCACTTGGCGTGCGGGAGCGGCAGACAGACGAGCCTGTCTTCATCGTCCTCGACGACTGTCGCCTGCGAACAGATGAGCACGAAACGCAGGTCGTCACCCAGCGACTGCAGCGTCTGGTACTTGTCCCCAGCGCAATGGATGCGGACCTCGGCCTGCAAGGACGAGCCGATCTTTCCTGCAATCCGCAAATCTTCCAGCGCCCGCAGAACCTCGGCACGATAGGCGCGAATCCTGCGCCACTGATCGAGGAGTTCATCTTCCCTGTCGGGCGCCGGCAAGGCCTGCCAGGTCTGCTGCATGATCGACTGCTGCGGATCGCCGCATTGCAGTTGCCAGATCTCTTCGGCAGTGAAGCAGAGAACGGGCGCCATCAGCTTGCTGAAAGAGTGCAGGATGGACCACAAGGCGCACTGTGCCGAGCGGCGCGCCAGCGACGCGGCAGCGGTGGTATAGAGGCGGTCCTTCAGGATGTCGAGATAGAAGCCGCCGAGATCCTCCGAACAAAAGGTCTGCAGCGACTGAACGACGCGATGAAACTCGAACCGGTCATAGTCGGCTTCGCATTGTGCCTGCAACTGCCGGGTCATCGCCAAGGCGTAGCGGTCGATCTCGAGCCACTGTTCTACCGCGAGCATGTCGCGGGCCGGATCGAAGTCCGCAGTATTGGCCAGCAGGAAGCGCAAGGTATTTCGGATACGACGATAGGCCTCAACGACGCGCCGGAGGATCTCGTCGGAGATCGAGAGTTCTCCCGAGTAGTCGGTGGCGGCGACCCACAGACGCAGGATGTCGGCGCCCAGCGAGTCGACGATTTTCTGCGGGGCAACCACGTTACCCTTCGATTTCGACATCTTGTGGCCCTTGCCATCGACGACGAAGCCGTGCGTCAATAAGGCGTTGTACGGCGCACGGCCGTCGAGCGCGCAACCGATCAGCAGCGAACTCTGGAACCACCCGCGATGCTGATCCGATCCCTCCAGGTAAAGATCAGCCGGGTAGGCCAACTCGGCGCGGTGCGAGCCGCGAAGCACGCTGGCATGGGTTGCACCGGAGTCGAACCAGACGTCAAGCGTATCGCTCATCTTCTGGTATTCGGCGGCCTCGGCGCCGAGCAGTTCGCTGGCCTCGAGGGCAAACCAGGCTTCGATGCCGGCCTTTTCCACCCGTTGCGCGACGGCTTCGATCAGTTCGCTGGTACGCGGATGCAGCGCCCCGGTCTCCCGGTGCAGAAAGAAGGGCAGCGGCACCCCCCAGTTGCGTTGGCGCGAGACGCACCAGTCAGGGCGGGTTCTGATCATCGCTTCAAGACGAGCCCGGCCCCAACTCGGGTAGAAGCGCGTTTCGTCTACGGCGCGCTCGGCGCACCAGCGCAGGGTGGCTTCTTCCTCGGCCTCTGCTCTTGGTCCCGCTTCGGAACTGGCACGATGTTCCATGCCCACAAACCACTGCGTGGTGGCGCGGAAGATGATCGGGGTCTTGTGGCGCCAGCAGTGCGGGTAGCTGTGCACGACCGTGTCGGAACTCAGGAGATGTCCCCTGGCATCGATCTCCTGGAGCACCAGCGGGTTGGCTTCCCAGACACTCTTGCCGGCCAGTTGACCGATCTGCAGCGCAGGGGTGGCGGCAACGAAGGTGCCATCGTCAGCCACCGGGTTGTTGACCGGCAAGCCATAGAGCTTGCCGATCAGATAGTCTTCACTGCCGTGCGCCGGAGCCGTATGCACCAGGCCGGTACCGGCTTCGAGCGTCACGTGGCGCCCACAAATGATCGCCACGTCGCGCGACTGAAACGGGTGCTTGAGCAGGACGTGCTCGAGGGCGGAACCTTTGGCCGAACCAAGGACCGTACCGTCGAGATTGAAGCGCTGCAGGCAGGCTGCGGCCAGTTCACTGACCAGAATGAGCGCCCCTCGACACGTGTCGATCAACTGGTAGTCAAACTCCGGGTGAGCGCAGACGGCCTCGTTGGCCGGCAGCGTCCAGGGGGTGGTCGTCCAGATGACCGCGAACGCCGGGCCTCGCAGATGGCTCAGACCAAAAGCCCTGGCCACCTTGTCGGCATGGTTGGGGTGGACCGCGAAGGAAACGTCGATCGCCTGCGAGGTCTTGTCTTCGTATTCGACTTCTGCTTCGGCCAGGGCGGAACGGCAGTCGAGGCACCAGTTTACGGGCTTGAGGCCCTGGTGGAGGTAGCCTTTTTCGAGGATTCTGCCGAGCGTCCGGATCTCGTCGGCCTCGGTCTTGAAGTTCATCGTCAGGTAGG
>ERZ761603.2045-NODE-2045-length-14370-cov-14.612225_pt1 | contig 14370 bp, 10 predicted proteins | sample MGYA00511879_ERZ761603 | MGnify/ENA primary metagenome ERZ761603 (study PRJEB28899, sample SAMN02850040) | bioreactor sludge metagenome | biome: EBPR Sludge; feature: EBPR Bioreactor; material: flocular biomat | place: Australia: Thorneside Wastwater Treatment... | reverse complement strand
GGAGATAGTCCCAGGCATCGAGCGCCTTCATGATGCTGCGGTAGATCGTGGCCGCCTCGGGCCTGCGGGTCACGCTGTACGAGGCGGGGCCGGCGGTTGGCGGGCGGTGCGGGGCGGTGCAGGCCGGGGGCTACCGCTTCGACAAGGGGCCGACCTTCTTCATGATGCCCTACGTCCTGGACGAGGTCTTCCGCGCAGCGGGGCGAAGGCTGGAGGACTACGCCGAACTCACCCGGCTGGACCCGATGTACCGCCTCATCGTCGGCAAGGCGGGCGGGGCCGATGTCCTCGACGCGACGCAGGACCTGGGCGAGATGGCCCGGCGCATCGCCCGGCTCCATCCGCGCGACGGGGCATCGTTCCTGGCGTTCATCGAGCACAACCGGGCGAAACTCCGGCACAGCGAGCCGATCCTGCGGCACCCGATGACCGGGCCGCTGTCGCTCTTCGGCCCCGGCACCTGGCGCGACACGCTGAAGGTCGCCCCGCTGCTGCGCCCGCACCAGACGGTCTATCAACTGCTGTCGAAGTACTTCCGCCACCCCGCGGTGCGGCTGGCGATGGGCTTCCAGAGCAAGTACCTGGGCATGAGCCCCTACGAATGCCCCAGCCTGTTCACGATCCTGCCCTTCATCGAGTACGAGTACGGCGTGTGGCACCCCACGGGGGGCTGCTCCGCCCTCTCGCGGGCCATGGCCGAACTCGCGGGTGAACTGGGCGTGGAGGTCCGTACCGACACGCCCGTGCGCGAGATTCTCTTCTCCGGGAACAGCGCACGCGGGCCGCGGGCGACGGGCCTGCGCACCGATGCGGGCGAGGAGCGGCACGACCACCTCGTCATCAACGCCGACGCGACGTGGGCCTTGAAGCACCTGATCCCGCCCGGCGTCCGCGCCCGCGCGGGGCGTGAGTACGATGCGGCACGCATCGACGCGATGCGCTACTCCTGCAGCACCTACATGCTCTACCTGGGCGTGAGGGGCGGGGTGAACCTCCCCCACCACACGATCTACGTCAGCGCCGCCTACGAGGACAACCTCGCCGACATCACCGAACGGGGCGTGCTCAGCGAGGACCCCTCCGCGTACGTCTGCAACCCGAGCGTGACGGACCCCACCCTCGCGCCCCCGGGCTGTTCATCGCTCTATGTGCTGCTGCCCACGCCCAACTGCAAGGCGGCCATCGATTGGCCCGCGCGACGGGCCGAGATGCGCGAACGGGCCTTGAACCAACTCGAGGGCCGCTTCGGTCTGACGGAGATCCGATCTCGCATCGAGCGAGAGGAAGAGATCACGCCGGACGACTGGCGGGGCCAGAACATCAACTTCGGCGCGACCTTCAACCTCGCCCACAACCTGGGGCAGATGCTCCACAACCGCCCCCAGAACCGCCTGCGCGGGTTCGAGAACCTGTACCTGGTCGGCGGCGGCACACACCCCGGCAGCGGCCTGCCCACCATCTTCCTCTCCGCGCAGATCTCTTCCCGCCTGATCTGCGATCAGGCGGGGGTGATGTTCGCGGGGGTGAGGCCCGTGAGCATCGATGCGGTATCCCGATCAGCCCCCGCCGCGGTCATCGGGGGCTGATGAACGCGGCGCGTAAAGTGGCCGTGCCATGGCGAAGAAACCCGCATCCAGAACCGCGCCCACACGCTCGAAGCTGTCCCGCGCCGTGCCCAAGAAGAAACCCGCATCGAAGAAGCCCGCGCCGAAGAAATCCCCGAGGGCCAAGGCCCCACGGGAGAAGTTGGCCCCGAAGCCCGCATCGAGTGCCAAGATCAAACCAAAGTCTCCGGCCCACGAGTTATTGCTGCGGCGGGTCGATTACCGCGAGGTCGCGGCGGACTACGCCAAGCGCCTGGCGGTTCACGGCCATCTCGTGGACCTCTTCCGGCGCGGCCGTGCGGGGACCTACGCCGTGGCGGCGCTGGGCATGGTCGAGCCGATGGCCAACCAGAGCGCCCGGGAACACGACCTGGGCCCTCGCATCCTTCGACGCTGCTCGCCCCAGCGCATCCTCGAACTGGCCCGCTCGCTGATGGCGCTGCCGGACTGCGCGGAGTTGCCCTCGGCGGTCCGCGCGGCGGACATCGACTGGCTGAAGATCAGCGCCGCCTCCGAGATGGCGGCGATGCTCGACCCGTCCCGGTTCTGGGTCACCAACCTGCGCACGGTCTGGGCACACCGCATGGTCTCTCAGAACTGGAACGCGGCCAAGGCCGATGAGGAACTCCGCCTGTACCGTGATTACGAGCGCGATGCCGCGATGGAGTTCGGCATGTGGAGCGGGCTGCACCGGGAGGTTGGCCCGTCGTTGCAGCGCCTGGCCCGCCTGGGCGGCGAGGCCGCCCGCGCGAAGAAGGCCCCCGTGGGCGAGCATCCGTACCTCTGGGCCGGGTCGCTCGCCGCGTGGCTCTTCGAGCACCGCGCTCTACCGGCGCAGGGTGCTGGTCGTGGTTGAGTGGGGCACGGTCCTGACCTGCAGCGACTTCAAGAACTCGATGACCTTGGCCTGATCCCGCGGCGGGAGGGCGAAGAAGGCGTCCTGCGGGGCGCGCCGCCCCGCCGTGGAAGTCAATGGCCTCGGTCAGGGTGCTCAGGTCGAAGCGTTCAACCCGGCAGACAAGACGAGCAAGGTAACCAGTCGTCTGTGTTTCACGTCGAGCCTCCTGTGAATGAGGTTCATCACCCGCGATACAGATAGCCAACGAGAAGTACTACCTCAGATGCCACTTTCAATAAAGCAAGCCCGCAATCACGGCACGCGTTGCTTTCTTCACGTGTTCACCGCCAACCACCAATGCTCGATGCACCACCCGAACCACAGGTCACGGACCAGTATTGACTGAATCCGAAGTTCGTACAACGTCATTCAGGCATCCACCCCGGCAGGTCCGCGATCGACGCCTTCGCTTCCGCCGAGACGGGCACCCCCCAGTCATCGAAGAACGGCCCGAGGTTGCGCCCGCAGGCCCGGCTGAACCGGACCATCCATTGGTCGCGTTTCGCCTCCTCGGTGCGGGGTCGCTCCTCACGCGACAGCGTTCGGTATTCCGCGAAGACGCGCTTGAACGTCTCCCAGCCGAACGCCTCAACAAGTTGAGCGTACATCGCGAGCGCCAGGAAGGGATCCTCCTTCCACTTCTCGAAGGACCGCCCCGTGGCCCGGTGCTTCGCGATGCGCTTGGCGCTGTCGCGCAGCCCATCGTGACCCTCTCGCCACGGCAGGCCGCAGACCGTTTCGATGCAGTACATGGCGAAGAGGTTGCACGTCACCTCGCCCGTGCCGTCGAAGGTCCAGTCCCCCTCCTGATGGTTGTGCCCCATCTCGTGCAGCAGGCCCCACGGACCCTTCTTCATGTTGGAAAGGCTCGACATATCCGCCGCGGCGTCCAGGTGCGTCATGATCGGGTAGCCGCTGTGCATGTACCCCGCGCTGATCTGCACATCGGCCACGTAGCGTTGCGGCCAGGGGCGCTCGCGCGGGATGCCCGCGAGGTCGGCCTGCGCATCGAGGATCGCGTCCCAGAAGGCCAGCAGTTCCTCCGGATTGTCCAGGTCGCGCACGTGGGTGCTGGGCACGCTCAGGATCACCCGCTCGGTCGCCAGTTCGGCCCACGGGGCGGGCGCGTGACGGATCGATTCCTTCCATGCCGCGGGGTCCGTCTTGCCCCGCACGAACATCGGCGCTTCGACCGCGCCCGCGATGCGGATGCGGGTCTGCTCCCGTGCGCCCCGCGGCAGCACGATGTAGATCGGGCCGCCGAAGGCGCTCGTGACGACCGTGCGCTCCGAAATGATCGGCCACTCGCCGGTGATCTCGGGCACGCGCTTCCAATCGCGGTGGTGCCAGAGTTGATCCTGGTGACAACCGATGCGCACCCCCGCCTTCAGCCCCGCCGCCTCGCGCGGCACGGTCACGGTGATCGCTTCTCCCGGGGCCGCGTAGAGGCCCGTGGAGTTCCAACGCTCCGCGCCGCTCAGGCACACCTCACGCTCGGCCCGGGACGCATCGGACGCAACCGCGCCGGGGAACTCCGACGCGGCGGGGTGCGCGGCGGGCGCATCGTGCCGACGCAACTCCCGCACCTGAAAAGCCAGCAGGACACGGGCGAGACCATCTCGCGGACCCATGGGCTTCTTCTCGGAAGGGGCGAGCGCCGCGCTGTGCTTCTCGAGTAGCGCGTTCAGTCGCGGTCTGAGCATGACATCATCGGCGGGCAGGACCGTCGCGGCGTTCACGACAGAGGCCGAGGCCTGCCGCAGCGAATCCTCCGGCGTTCCCGCTTCGATCAGGTCGAGGGCGAGAGCGGCGTGAATCGCGTCGGGGCCGGCGTCGGGCTTGAAGCCGCCCGGCGCGGTGTGCCCGCTGTACGAGCCGGTCCACGCGATCCCCGCGCCCGCGGCGAGGCGGTTGAGGGGGTTGTCTTCAAGGCTCTGGCCCGGCGGGGGCGTCCACGCCCACGCCGTCTGCCCGGCGACCAGACCGCCGCCCCGCTCGACAAAGGAGGTCAGCGCCGCGACCTGCGACGGGTTCAGACGCCAACCGCCGATCACGATCACATCGAACGCCGGGAGGAGTTTGTGCCACTCGCCGTCGAGCGGCTCCACGGTGGCGACATCGTCCAGCACGGCCACGCAGGGCGCGGTGATGAGACCGACGATGGGCTTGCGGTTCGGCAACTCTCCCGCGGCCCACAGCACAAGGTTCCTGAGCAGCGAGGCGTTCTGCGGCGCTGCGGCGCGTCCCACATAACCGTCGTGCGCGATGCAGACGAGGCGGCCCTTGCCCAGCCTGCCCGCGGCGATCATCGGGGCGAGATTGGGGCCGTCCTTCGCGGCCAGCACACTGAACGCGTCCTTGCCCCACACGGCCAACAGGCCCGGTGTTCCCATCGCGGGCACGGAGTCGATGCCCCGCAGCAGATCGGGGCGGTCCTGCGCAACCGCGCTGCCGAACAGCGTCACCAACGAGATCACCGGTAAGAAGAGTCGGAGAAGGCTTCGCATGACCGATGCTAGACGGTTGTGCTACGCTGGGCATGAACACCGTGGCGGGCTTGTACCTCGGCCGAGTTACCCGGCTCGGGTTCGGTCCGCGACAGTCTGGTTTTTCCATCATGCGAAACGAGATCAAACTCGACATCCCCGCGCAGCCCGATGATGTGTCGTGCGGGCCGACGTGCCTGTACGCGCTCTACCGTCATTACGGAGACACGGGAATTGAGCTGCGGCGCGTGCTGCGCGAGGTGCAGCGCCTGGACCACGGGGGCACGCTCATCGAGGTGCTGGCGTGCCACGCCCTGCGCCGGGGGTACGCCGCGACAATCTATACCTACCACCTTCAGATGTTCGACCCCACGTGGTTCGCGGCCGATGGGCTGGCGCACGACCCGACCGACCTGGCGACCCGACTGGAGCAGCAGATGAAGATCAAGCGCGGCGATGCGCGGCTGCGCCTGGCAACAAAGGCCTGCCGCGAGTTCCTCGCTCTGGGCGGCGAACTGAGGATGCAGGAGTTGACGGCCCCGCTGATCGGCGGGTTGCTCCGGGAAGGGATGCCGGTCCTGTGCGGACTCTCATCAACATTTCTGTACGGACGGGCTCGTGAACACGGCCCCAGGAATGATGAAGACGATGTGCGTGGCGAGCCGCAGGGGCACTTCGTCATGCTCATCGGCTACGACGCCCGCCGGCGCGAGGTGCTGGTGGCCGACCCCCTCGACCCCAACCCGCCGTTCCACACCGCCAAGTACCGCATCTCGGCCGACCGCCTCGTGAACGCGGTGCTCCTGGGCATCCTGACCCACGACGCGAACCTGCTGATCGTGAGGCCCAGGGAGCGCAAGCCGCCGACCCGTGCACGCACGAAAAAGGCCCGCGAGGCGAACCCGCGCGGGCCTTTGGTCTGAATGTTTTCAAGCGGGTTCAGCAGCCTCCGCCTTCCCACGCGGCGAAGAAGAACTCCACATCCGCGCCGTCGATGCCGCCGTCCTGGTTGGTGTCGCCGCAGCCGGTGCCGTTCTCCCAGTCGGCGTAGAAGGCCTCGACATCGGCGCCGTCGATGCCGCCATCGCGGTTGTAATCGGCGGGGCAGGGATCGCACCCGCCGCCCGAACCGTGCGCGATGACCCGCTCGCTGTGGAGGTCCAGTTCCTGCACGTGCGCCGCGGTGAGCCGCACGCGCTCGATGTAGTCAAAGTTCTGCGTCGGCTCGCCGGCGAGGATGCGCACCTGCCGCCCCCTGATCGGCGGGAGGCCGGGGAAACCGAAGAAGACATCGCGGTTCCAGTCCCACCAGAGGCAGGCGGTGCGGAACCCGCCCATCTCCACGGCCTGCTTGCCGCAGCCGCTGGGGACACCCTCACCCTCGACGGTGAGCGCCCCGATCGCCGGCGCGGGGAACATGCCGGCCACGTTGCCATCGGCGTCGAAGACCTTGACGAGCGCGGCGCCGTTGGACCCGCCGAGCGCCACGTCGTAGAAAATGTCGAAGAAGGCGGGGCGGAATCGGCTGACCGTGCTGCTGCCCGCATCGCGGCCGGGCTGATCGTTGATCGAGCCGGTGAAGGCGATGGAGAGGCTCATCGGCGAGTCGGGGGGGCAGTTCTCCGGCAAGCCCGCGCAGATGACATCCATCGCGATGGACCACTCATCCAATGGAGGGAAGACGATCTCCACCCCGTCGTTTCCCGTGCTGCCGATGTTGCTGAGCGTGAGTGAGCCCGGGTTCGTGTCGAGCGTGCCGTCGGGGTCGGCCTCGATCGAGTAGCACTTGCCCTCAATAGCTGTGCCGCCCCCCCCTCCGCCGCCGCCCTTCTTCCACGATGGACCGACCGTAACGCCCCCGAAAGCGAACACAGCGGGCGTGCCTGTCTCTGTCTCGGCGCTGAACCGCCAATCGACCCGCGCGATCGCACCGCCGCAGTGGCGGCCGTAGCAGAGCCCGTCCCACCCGCGATACCGGATCCGGTTCCCCATGAACACCTGCCCGCTCACGCGAATAGGCACATCGCCGTCGAACATCAGGTCGGTCAGGATGCTGTACTCCGGGCAGTCGTCCTCGTCGCACCTCGCCACGTTGCACACCGCCAGCCCGGTCGGGTGCGTCGAACCGATCTGCACCACCTGCCCCATATCGATGGGGAGCGTCACCGATTGCCCCGTCTGGTCCGAACTCAGCGTGATGGTGAATGAGCCCGTGTACGTTCCCGAGGGATCCTCGATGCTGCACTCCATCGCCGGGCCTACCGCCGAGCCCGTTTTCACCACGTGCAGGCCAGGCACACGGTCATCCTCACCGTCCCCGTCCGCATCGATGATGTCGAAGAAGATGTCGAAGAAACTGCCGATACGCCACTCCTGCATCGGCGCCGCGGCGATGTCGAAGAACCCTTCCCTGGCAGCGCGAATGTCGAACGTCACGCCGTCCTGGCCCGAACTACCGATGTTCCTGACTTCCCAGCGGCGCTCGATGGCGTTGAGGTTCAGTTCCGCCTCGCTGCGCTTGGCGACCGGCACGCCGAAGATATGGCGGAGCGGCGGGCAGGGCTGCACGCGCATGCGGGCCGCATCGACGGCGGTATCGTCCTGCACGTAGACATCAAAGGTGCGGTCGCCGAAGTTGCCCAGGAGATTCGTACCGCAGACGTTGGTGGGCGTTGTCGCACCGAGATTGAACGTGAAGTTGGTGAGCGGGTTGGTGTTCCAGACACCGCCGGTGCCGGGGAGCAGATTGATGTTGAAGCCTCGGCTGAAGAGTTCCGGCCCGCCGTCGTTGATGAGATCGAAACTCAGGCCGTCGTTGTTCGACGCCCCGCACGGGGCCATGCGGATGCCGAAGCCCGCCCGGACCACGCCGGGCGTGATGCCCTGGAACGTGTGGCCCCAACCCCGGTCAAAGGTGCAATCATCGGTATCCTTCCACAGGAACGGCGGGATGTTGCGGATGGCGGTGAGTCGCGGCCGACGGCTCGTCGGCTCCGGGGGCGGGGCGAGGTTGTCCGCGATGCCGACGGTGTAGGTTCGGGTTTTGCCATCGCAGGGGCAGACCGTGATGGTCAGACGCATGGACTCAACCGCCGTGTCGTCCTGCATCAGGAAGTCCAGCGCGTGCGTGGCGTTCATCACCGGCAGCAGGTTTGTCCCGCCGGGGAGCGACGCGAGGTTGAGCGTGAACACACCGGACTGGCCGGGGTTCCACGTGCCCCCCGCACCCGGCAGGTTGGCGATCGGGCTGCCCCACGCGAGCGAGACACCCCCCATGTACTGAAGATAAATCGCGTCGTTGTTCGTGATCGATGCCCCCGCGCGCATCTCCACCTGCAGCGTCGCGGCGATGATGCCGCAGGGCAGGTTCTGGAACGTGTGCCCAAGCACACGGTTCTCGGTCGGGTCATCGAACTGCTTGATGATGCCCGGGTAGTTCGCGAGCATGAACGCATCGAAGACCGGCCGGCGCGAGGTGGAGTCGTAGGGCGCTGCGTACGCATCCGGACGACCGGCCTCGTAACAGATGGTGATGCGGCTGGCGGGCTGACAATCGACGGGGCACGGTTGTGCCCACGCGGCACCGGCGGAGAGCGCAGTCAGAAGTACGGCGGAATGAATACAACTGTGTGTGTCGCGGGTGCGCATGTTCTGAACTCCTATGAACCTGTGCGGAAGTCCGAAGGACGAACTCATGGACAGCCCACTTCGGAGCCGCAATCTTGTTCTGTCAGTCCAGTGTACAGATTTTCTTTTCGGAGCGATAGCCTATATACCAAGTACAGCCCGAATATTTTGTTTAGAAATGATTATCAATGATGCGAGTTTCGTTGCAAATGGATATAGGACCTATGCAGTTGACCGAGCGCATGATGCGCAACTTGGGCTTGAAGGCATGATCTGGTGGCTGGTGGCGTGGTACGGATTGTGGAGCCTTGTATCTCTCGCGTCGTACGGGCTCGATAAGCGCCGTGCTCGACTCGGGGAGCGCCGTATCCGCGAGCGCACCCTGCACCTGCTCGATGCGCTGGGCGGCTGGCCCGGAGGCCTGATGGCGCAGCGACTCTTCCGCCACAAGACTCGCGACCTGAAGTTTCAATGTCTCTTCTGGCTGACCGTCGCGGGGCACGCGGCCCTCTGGGTGTGGAGGGCGATGCGATGATACCAGACTCAGGAGGCGTCCGGTTTGGAACCTGATCGCGCGAAGTGGTGCTGCTGATACCGCTTCTCCACCGCGCCCAGCGGCACAAGCACGACCCATGCGAAGAGCGTGCCCAGCAGCGCGAGCCACAGAAGGCCCAGCCCGCACGCGACACCGACGGCCGCGGCGAGCCAGGTGCTGGCGGCGGTGGTCAGCCCCTTGACTTCGGTGGTGTTGCTGAACTTGATGATGGCGCCCGCGCCGAGAAAGCCGATCCCCTGCACTACTCCCTGGATCACGCGGCTGATGCCGTCGTTCCCCATGCCCCACAGGATCGGGCCGAGCGCGAAGATCGCCGCGCCCATGCAGACGACCATGTGCGTTCGCATCCCCGCGGTCTTGCGGAGCCGCTCCCGCCCGACGCCGAGAATCAGGCCCAGGATCGCCGCGAGCATGAGCCGAAGGGCGATGACCTTGAGCGTGCCGGGGCCGAGGTCCAGAAACGGTGAGAGTGTGTGCGGAGGCATAGCAGGCCCTTTGGAAGCCCGAACCATATCGGCGCTGGCGCGCTCGGGTTCGGAAAGGGCCACGCGTTCAGGCCCGCCGCCCGGTGTTCCCTTCAATCGGCATAACGAACAGAACACCCGGCCGCGCACGGCGACCAGGTGTCCCGCTCGATCGATCCATCACTCGGCGTTGAGGAACGAATCTTCTCCGTTACGCGAGGTCAAAGATCAACACTTCCGCCTCGCTCCGTGCGGTGATCGTGATGGCGGTTTCGTCGCTCAGCGCTGCACCATCACCGGCGCGGAGAGGCTGACCGTTGAGTTCGACCTCGCCCGAGGCCACCTGCACCCAGGCGTGGCGTTCCCGCGCCATGGGGAGGGTGGCGCCCTTGCCCGGGGCGAATACGCCGCTGTACAAACGAGCATCCTGACCGATCGTGATCGAGCCGTCCGCGCCGTCGGGCGAGACAAGGAGTTGCAGACGGTTCACCCGTTGATCCGGGGGGAACATCTTCTGCGTGTACCCCGGCTTTCCTCCCTTGGCCGCGGGTCGGATCCAGATCTGAAGGAGGTGAACCGGCTCGGTCTTGGAGGCGTTGAACTCGCTGTGCTCGATGCCGCTCCCCGCGGTCATGCGCTGCACCTCGCCGGGCGAGATGGTGGCGACGCCGCCGGTGGAGTCGCGATGGGCGAGCATGCCCGACAGCACAATCGTGATGATCTCCATGTTCTCGTGCGGGTGCGTGGGAAACCCGGCGCCGGGTGCCACGATGTCCTCGTTGATGACCCGAAGAGAACGGAAACCCATCCACTCCGGATCGCGGTAGTGGCCGAAGGAGAACGTGTGCGCGGTATCAAGCCAGCCGAAGTCAAACCGCCCACGCTGGGCGGCGGGTCGCAGCGTCAACATCGTGTGCCTTTCCGTGGAGCACGGCCCCACGGTGAACGTACGCCGGACGAGACGTTCGGGTTCGCGCAGGGTGCTGATGTATCTTCCCGTTGCTTGAGGTCATGAATCGGATGTTGCATGTACGTTCGTTGCCGCACGGTCACGGGGTTATTCAACAGCAGCGCAGAAGTGAAGTGAACAACGTCAGTATGCCCGGGGTCGTGTGTACTCTTGGCACGATGTGGTCGCGCATCGCCATTTTCCTCGCGCTGGGCCTGGTGCTGGGCGTGCCGTTCTTGATGCGCCCGGCAGCGCAGGCGCGGGCCGAAGCCGCGGACGCCGCGACGCTCGTGATCGTCACCCCGCACGTCCCGCAGATTCAGTACGAGTTCGGTCTGGCCTTCGATCGGTGGCACCGGCGGGTGTACGGGGCTCCGGTGCGGGTGGATTGGCGTCAACCCGGGGGGACCAGCGAGATCATCAAGCAGCTGGATGCGCAGTACCAGGCCTCGGCGAAGGCCGGCGCCTTTGATTTCTCCGACCCGTCGAACCCCACTTGTTCTCCGGGGACCATCGGTTACGACCTGATGATGGGCGGGGGCACGTACGACCACGGAAGGCTGAAGCGGGGCATCACGGTGCGCCTGGGCGAGAAGGATGCCCGGGTCCCGATGTCGGTCCCTGCGAACTTCAGCCAAGCGCAGCTGGATGGGTGGTTCGGCGTGAACACCATCGGCGCGGGCACGCTCTACGACCCCGAGCAGTATTGGATCGGTAACGCTCTGTCCGGCTTCGGCATCGTGTACAACAAGGAGTTGTACGCGAAGATGGGCCTTCCGCCGCCCGCGACCTTCGAGGACCTGACCAACCCGGCCCTGCGCGGCTGGGTCGTCTTCGCCGATCCGCGCCAGTCGGGGAGTGTCGCCACGACACTCGACTCGATCCTCTCTCACTACGGGTGGGAGAAGGGGTGGCGGGTGCTCCGCGAGACGTGCGCCAACGCCCGGTACTTCACGAACTCGGCCCCGCGACCGCCGATCGACGTGAGCCAAGGCGAAGCGGCGGTGGGGCTGGCGATCGATTTCTACGGCCGGGGGCAGAGCCAGGCGGTGCTGCGGCAGGGGCAGGACCCGGCGACGGGGCGGGTCGGGTACGTCGATCCCAAAGGCTCGGTCTACATCGATGCAGACCCGGTGTCGCTGCTGCGGGGCGGCCCGAACCCGGAGCTCGCCCGCCGATTCATCGAGTTCACGCTGAGCGAAGAAGCCCAGGCGCTCTGGCAGTTTCCCTCTCGCTCCAACCCGCGGAGCGCCGCCAACCCCAGGGGAGAGGACGGAGAGTTGATAGGCCCGGAGTCGAACGAACTCCGGCGGATGCCCGCGCGGCGGATGATGTACGAGAAGCACGCGGGCGTGATGATCGACCGAGAGAACCCCTTCGAGTTGGCCAGCCCGACCAGGCCCGCAGGGTGGCGCGACGCCATCGGCATCATGATGGGCGCCTTCGCCATCGACGTGCAGGACGAGTTGCACGCAGCGTGGGCGGCGCTGCTCGCGGCCCGGGCCGACCCCGCCTTCCCGAAGGACCGACTCGCCGAGATGGAGCGCCTGTTCTACTCCTGGCCCCCCACCACCATGCCCGAGGGCGAAGTATTGGAGTTCACCCCGCAGACCGTGGGCCGGATCATCGCCGCGTGGAAGAACCCCAAGGACCCGCAGTTCCGCGCCCGGTGCGAGATCGCATACACCGAGTATTTCCGTGATGTCTACCGGCGCATCGCGGCGATGGGACGTTCGCCGCGATGAACCGGCGGGCCCGTATTCAACCGGCCTTTCGACTCGGGCCGGGGCCGCTCCCATCTACCACCGCCCCCCGATAACACCTCGTGATGCCATATACCCCACGCTATAGTGGGTTCAGCCGGTCGTCCTTTTTCACGAAGGAATCACCCATGTCGTCGCCGAAACCCAGCCGAGGGGCTCGCTGTGTGTTCTGGCTCGCGACGATCCTCACAACCACGGTGGCCGCGCAACCGAGCGACGTGCTGTTCGTCAACGCGGTCGCTCCCGGGGGCGGCAACGGGCGGTCGTGGGCATCAGCCTTCCGCGATCTTCAGTCGGCCCTCACCGCGGCGCGTGAGGACGGCGGCTTCAGGGAAATCTGGATCGCCCGCGGGACGTACATCCCGGGACCGACCGCCAACCCGATGCGCTCCTTCGATCTCGTCGAGGGCGTCACGCTTATCGGCGGCTTCGCGGGCTATGAGCGCTCGCCGATGGAGCGCCCGCCGACCGATGCTCTCACCGTGCTGTCGGGCGATGTGCGCGGGAACGATGATTCCGGCTGGGGCGATCGGCTCAACGACAACTTCGCCCGCGTGGTCTATGTCCCCGGCGTCAACGCCGGGCTGCGGAACCTGACCATCACCGGCGGGTTCGGGGCTTGGGGCGCGGGCGTCACGGTCGACGGCGGGCGTCTGTGCATGGTTGAGTGCCGGGTCGTGCGCAACTTCGGCAGGGTGGGATCCAATCCGGTGGAGCGGGTCGGCGGCGCCGGCCTGGCGGTCTACGGCGCCGGCACGCTCGAGATGACCCGCTGCCTCATCGCCGACAACATCGCCGGCGATGCCTCCACCGGCATCGGCACCGGAGCCAACGGCGGCGACGGCGGTGGCATCGTGTGCGAGGACGGCACGCTGGTCATGCACGCCTGCATCATCGCGGGCAACCGCGCCGGCAACGCGGGCACGGTCACCTGCGGCGCGGGATTCCCTCACCCCGGCATGTTGGCGGGCGACGGTGGCGGTGTGGCCGTGCGACGGGGCGCCGCCCTGCTGACCAACTGCATCTTCACGCGCAACGCCGCGGGCGCGGCCTATGAAGGACGGTGCTGCACCATCGGCTGCGGCGGCGAGCGCCCCGGGGGGCTGGGCGCGGCCGTCTTCGCCGAGCATTCGTCCCCGATCTCGCTGCTTCACTGCACCATCGCCTGGAACACCGTGAACCAGGACGTGCCGGACGCGGCGATCTGGGCCGATGTCTCATCCCCCGTGATGATCGAGAACTCGATTGTGTGGGGGCACTCCGGCGGCCAACCAACGGCGCAACTGGCCGCGCCCCAGGACCAGGTTGTGTCGCATTCGTGCGTGCAGGGCTGGACGCCCGCGCTGGGCGGGACCGACGTCATCGCCGCCGACCCCCGCCTCGAATGGACGCGCGGGGCGGACGGCGCGGCGGGCACCGCTGATGACACGCTCGTGCCGGGTTCGCACTCACCCTGCATCGACCGGGCGCTGCCCGTGCCCGGTGTGCCCACGGACGGCGCGGGGTTGCCACGGTGGATGGACGACCTGAGTGTCGTTGGCTCGGGGCCGGACATGGGTGCGCACGAGGCGTGGGCGTGCGTGATCGACGGCGATGGTGACGGTGTCTGCGATGCCCGGCAAATTATCGATGGAACGCTGTCTGATTGCAACGCCGACGGCGCCCCGGACCAACTGACCTCCGCCCCGCCGCCGCTGCCCGGCTCCGTGCTTCATGGAACGGGTGCATCGCTCGCCGCCGATGAGGGGTGGCTGATCGCGGGGTCGCCCGAATCAAGACGCGTTCTGATCTACCAGCGCATCGGCTCGGGGTGGGTGTTCAGCGCGTCGCTGGGCCCGCCCGACAGCCCCCCGGGGGATGGCTTCGGCGCGGCGGTGGCACTCTCCGGGCCGTTCGCCCTCATCGGCGCGCCCGGTGATGCGGCCGGGGGTGCGAACGCCGGCGCGATCCATGTCTACGAACGGCAGAGCGATGGAGATCGGAAGAGCGTCGTGTAGGGAAAGAGGGTAGATCTCGGTGGTCG
>ERZ761603.2044-NODE-2044-length-14379-cov-11.705739_pt1 | contig 14379 bp, 15 predicted proteins | sample MGYA00511879_ERZ761603 | MGnify/ENA primary metagenome ERZ761603 (study PRJEB28899, sample SAMN02850040) | bioreactor sludge metagenome | biome: EBPR Sludge; feature: EBPR Bioreactor; material: flocular biomat | place: Australia: Thorneside Wastwater Treatment... | reverse complement strand
GACCGGCTCGGCCCGCTGCATGCCAATTCAATGCGTCCGCTGCACAGTCGGCCGGTCAACCCGATGTCGCGGGCACCGATCGAGCGTGCGCTCGACGTCGGCGTGCGCACGATCAACGCGTTGCTGTGCGTCGGCCGCGGCCAGCGCATGGGTCTTTTTGCCGGATCGGGTGTCGGCAAGAGCGTCCTGCTCGGCATGATGGCGCGTTACACCGAGGCTGAGGTCATCGTCGTCGGCCTGATCGGCGAACGGGGTCGTGAGGTCAAGGAATTCATCGAACAGATTCTCGGTGAAGAGGGGCTGCACCGCTCGGTAGTCATTGCCGCGCCGGCCGACGTCAGTCCGCTGATGCGTCTGCAAGGTGCCGCCTACGCCACGTGCGTCGCGGAGTACTTCCGCGACCGTGGCCGGCATGTGCTGTTAATCATGGATTCGCTGACGCGCTACGCAATGGCGCAGCGGGAGATCGCGCTCGCCATCGGTGAGCCACCGGTAACCCGAGGTTATCCGCCGTCCGTTTTTGCCCGCCTGCCACAGCTCGTGGAACGTGCCGGGAACGGGGCCGATGGCGGCGGTTCGATTACCGGCTTTTACACCGTCCTCGCCGAGGGCGACGACCAGCAGGATCCGATTGCCGACGCAGCGAGAGCCATACTTGACGGCCACATCGTCCTCTCGCGCAGTCTTGCCGACGCCGGTCACTACCCGGCGATCGATATCGAGCAGTCGATTTCGCGCGCGATGGTCAACCTGGTTACCCCCGGGCATCTCGAACAGATTCGGCATTTCAAACGGCTGTTTTCCCGCTACCAGCGCTCGCGTGACCTGATCAACGTCGGTGCCTACGTTGCCGGTTCCGATCCTCAGCTCGATCAGGCGATTGCCATCTACCCGCGCTTCGAGACCTTCCTCCAGCAAAGCCTGGAGCAAAAGGCCGATTTCACCGGCAGCCGCGGCCGATTGCAGTCGCTGTTCGCCGGCGCAGACTAGGTAATGGCGCGCTAGAATGACAGCTCTTGTCGTCCCTTAGCCGCGCGCACCCCCCGTGACCCGACCCTTCTCGCTGCAGGCCGTTCTGGAACTGATGCAGAGCCGTTCAGACGCGGCTACCCAGCGCTTGGCCCAACTGATCGCGGCCGAGAACGACGCCAGAAACAAGCTGACCCTGCTGCAACAATATCGCGAAGAATACGCGGAGCGTTTCCGGCTGGCGGCGCAGGCGGGACTCGGACAGCCCGAATGGCGCAATTATCAAGGCTTCCTGGATCGCCTCGACGACGCCATCGCCCAGCAAGACGAAGTGGTCCGCCGCCAGGAAAGCTCGACCGCGTCCGGCCAAGCCGCTTGGCAGCAGCAGCGCACGTGGCTGAAAACCTTTGATACGCTTTCGCAACGTCATCACGCGAACGAAGCCAAAGTCGAATTACGTCAGGAACAAAAGATGCAGGACGAATTCGCCGCCCGCAACCGGACGGAGAAAGGCGGATCCTGAAAGATATCGGCACAATCCTTGCTTAGACTGATCTGCACCTGCAGAAAGGATCGATCATGGGTATTGCCGTCGTTTCATCGTTGCCGCGCATGCCACTCTCGGCAACCCCTGGAGAGCTGGCGTCAACGACCGCCTCCGTTGCGGGCAAGGGCGGCGTGGATGCTGACTTCGCGCGCATTCTGCACGGCCTGCCGGAAACGCTGCTGGAACGAACGCCCACCGTTGCTGCGCTGAGCGAAGAGCGTCAGGACCCGGCCGCAAACGGGCCGTCCAACAGCGACTCGGCGCTGCTGACAACACTCGGCATCGCTTTCGTACCTCCCGACAGCCGTGGCGAAACCGGCGACGCGCCACCGCTCGCCAAAGATGATGAACGGGCTGCTGACTTCCTGCCAACTTCGATCGCGTTCACCGACCTGCCGCCGGTGGCTCCCGTGCCGATCCCAGGTGGGGGAGCTCCGGCCTCGCCAACGCTTGCCGTGAGCGGCAACGACCAGGCGGCAAAAGTTGCCGCTTCGCCGGCAGAGCAAAAGCCTGACCCGACCGCGGTGGTGGTTCCCGGCGAGTCGGCCAGCAACGGCGAACGGCTCGCCGACAGGCAACCCCCGCGCAGCGTTGCCGCCTTCGCCCCGTTGCCCCCCGGCCAAGCCCCTGAGGAGAGCGGCGACCCGCAGCAAGCCGTCCCCCGCCTGTCGCCACCCGAACACCTTGTGCCAACCCTCGCCTACCCCGCCCAGCTTAGTTCGTATGGGCCACAGGAGTCGGTACACAGCCTCGCACGCCCCCTGCACGACCCGGCGTGGAGCAGCGATTTCGGACAGAAGTTGTTGTGGTTTGCCGGTAACGACCGGCAGGCCGCACAACTGACGCTCAACCCGCCGCAGTTGGGGACGATCGAAGTCAGCCTGCAGCTCGACAAGAACAGTGCCCAGGCACATTTTGCAGCCGCCAGCCCGGAAGTCCGTAGCGCCATCGAATCGGCTGTGCCCCGCCTGCGCGAGATGCTGGCGAGCGCCGGGGTCGAACTGGGGCAGGTCAGTGTCGGCAGCGAGTCGTTCCGTCAACAACCCGACGGTGAACGGCAAGCAGCGCAGCGGCCCCGGATCGGGAGCGATCAGGCTATACTTGGCATCGGGTCGGCTGGCGGCCTGCCGGGAGCGATGACCATCACCCGCCACGGCAGCTCGCTGGTCGATACGTTCGCCTAAAAGCTGACCTGCCAGCTGGGCCGACACCGGCCCCGGCGAGCTAGGCGGCTACGCTTGACAGCAGACACCAGGGGGAAGAAAGCTCAATGGCCAGGGATGCGAAGCCGGCAACAGAAGGGGGCGAAGTTGTTCCGGCGAAAAGCAGCAAGAAGCTGCTGATCATCATCACCGTCGCGGTAGTCCTCCTGCTCACGCTCGGAGGGGTGACGGCCTACCTCTTGCTCAAACCGAGTCCGGAGCACGACGACGACGAGGTGGCAGTCGAGAAGGCAAAGCCCGGCAAGAAAAAGAAAGTGGAGCGGGGCGTACCGATCTACGTCGCGCTCGAGGCGTTCACGGTCAATCTGGTGCCGGATAATGGCGACCAGTTTCTGCAACTGGTTCTCTCCCTGGAAGTTGAGGATGCCCAGGTGGGCGATCAGTTGAAGATGTATACGCCCAAGCTGCGCAACGACCTGACCCTGCTCCTGTCGAGCAAGAAGGCCTCGCAACTGATTACCACTGAAGGCAAGCAACTGCTAGCGCAAGAGATCAAGGACCAGGTGAATGGCATCCTCGACCCTGCGAGCAAGGTAAAAAAGCGCGAGGGACCGATCAAAGAGGTTCTGTTTACCTCGTTCATTATTCAGTAGTCGCGATGAGTGGTGATTTCCTTTCCCAGGATGAAGTAGACGCCCTGCTCAAGGGCGTCACCGGCGAAGCCGGCGAACCGGAGGCTACCGCGGAAGGGCCGGGAGGGGTTCGTTCGTATAACCTCGGTACCCAGGAGCGGATCGTTCGCGGCCGCATGCCGACGCTGGAACTGGTCAACGAACGCTTTGCGCGTTACCTGCGCATCGGTCTTTTCAACTACATGCAGCGCAGCACCGAAATTTCGGTGGGATCGATCCGGGTTCAGAAGTACAGCGAGTTCACGCGCAATCTGGTCGTTCCCACGAACCTGAATTTGATTACTGCCAAACCACTGCGGGGAACGGCGCTGGTTGTCTTCGACCCCAGCCTGGTTTTCCTGGTGGTCGACAACATGTTTGGCGGCGATGGGCGTTTTCATACCCGCGTGGAAGGCCGCGACTTCACACCCACCGAGCAACGCATCATCAAGGGGCTGATCGGCGTCGTCTTCGCCGAGTACGCGCGGGCCTGGAAGCCGGTCTACGATCTGAGCTTCGAATACGTCCGTTCGGAGATGAACTCGCAGTTTGCCAATATTGCCACTCCTTCGGAAATCGTCGTCTCGACGACCTTCTCGCTCGAGTTCGGCGGCGCGAGTGCCGACCTGCACGTGTGCTTCCCGTACTCGATGATCGAACCGATTCGCGACCTCCTGTTCAGCACGATGCAAAGTGAACAGCTCTCGACCGACCGGCGCTGGATCAACAATCTACGCAAGCAGTTGACGAACGCCGAACTCGAGATTACGGCGACGCTGGCGACGGCAACAGTCAGCTTGCGCCAAATCCTCAAGATGAAGATAGGCGACGTGGTACCGATCGACATCCCCGAGCAGGTGATCGCACTGGTTGACGACGTGCCGCTGATGGAATGTCGCTACGGCCAGCAGGGGGGGCAATACGCGCTCAAGATCGAACGTTTCATTGCCTCCGAGATCCACGAAGGGCCGCAGGGAGAACGCCATGGCTAAAGAACTCGACGACTTCGGGAGTCTGCCCGCCGACGACGGCAGCGCCGACGACGACTGGGCTGCCGCAATGGCCGAACAGGCGCTCGCCGACGCAGCGCCAACCGCTGACGCGCGACCGGCCGACATCTTCCCCAGCTTCGGTCAGCAGAGCCGAACCGACTCCCTGATCAACGAACTCGACATGATTCTCGACATCCCGGTCCAGATATCGGTCGAGCTCGGGCGCACCAAGATCACGATCAAGAATCTGTTGCAGCTGGCGCACGGTTCGGTGGTTGAACTCGACGCGATGGCGGGAGAACCGCTGAACGTCTTGGTCAATGGCACGCTGATTGCTCAGGGAGAAGTTGTCGTCGTCAATGACAAGTTCGGCATCCGGCTCACCGACATCGTGACGCCAGCCGAACGGGCGCGCAAGATCGGCAACTGACGAGCGGGCCGCGGCGGCGCTGCGTGACACCGCTCGCGAGCCTCGTCGAGTCCCTGGAAATCAGCTTCGCTGTGACCAGTTTCAGTTTAAGATAGTGTGCAGCACTTTCGCCGACCGATGATCTTGACTCGCTCCCTGTCTTCCTGCCACCAGCCCCGGGGCATTCGCTACGTCCCCTGGTCTTGCTGTGCCTTGCTTGCGGATAGTGTCGCGGCGCAGACGACTTCCCCGGAAGCGCTGGGCGTTTCGGTGACGACGATGCTGCAGACGGGATTGGCGCTCGCCTTTGTGGTCGGCGTTCTCTTCCTCGTCGCCTACCTGCTGCGACGAGTCAATGGCGGCCGCGGCTTTGGCAGCCACGGCCCGCTCCGGGTCGTCGGCGGCCTGATGTTGGGTACACGCGAGCGTATCGTTCTGGTCGAGATCGCCGACACCTGGCTGATCGTCGGCCTTGTCCCGGGGCAGATTCGCACCCTGCACGTCCTGCCGAAAGGTGAGATCAAGAATGCGGGCGACGGAGACAGGCTATTCGCCCAGTGGCTCAAACAGATCGTAGAACGCAAGAATGAAGGCGGCTAGCGTGCTGGCCTGGGGGGTTCTCCTGGCTGGGCTCTGGTCACCGCTGGCAGTCTGGGCACAGGCAGGCGGGCTGCCAGTGGTCACGAGCACCCCGGGCAGTGCTGGCAGCCAGGTTTACACGCTGTCAGTCCAGACCTTGCTGACGCTGACGGCACTGACTTTCATCCCGGCAGCGCTGCTGATGATGACCAGCTTTACCCGCATCATCATCGTTCTTTCGCTGCTCCGACACGCGCTGGGAACACAGACCTCGCCGCCGAACCAGGTCCTGCTCGGTCTGTCGCTCTTCCTGACCTTTTTCATCATGTCGCCGGTGTTCGACGCAATCTACAACGACGCCTACCTGCCGTTATCCGAGAACCGCATTACCTACGTTCAGGCGATCGAGCGGGGCTCCGTGCCGCTGCGCAAGTTCATGCTCAAACAGACCCGGGAATCCGACATTGCCCTTTTCGCCCGCATGACCAATGCCCCACGCTTCCAGTCGAGTGCTGACATTCCGATGCGTCTGCTGATTCCGGCTTTCGTCACCAGCGAACTGAAGACGGCTTTCCAGATCGGTTTCATCATCTTCATTCCTTTCTTGATTGTCGACATGGTCGTCGTCAGCGTGCTGATGTCGATGGGGATGGTGATGATGTCGCCGGTCATGGTCGCGTTGCCGTTCAAACTGATGCTGTTTGTCCTCGTTGACGGCTGGCACCTGTTGCTCGGCTCGCTGGTCGCGAGCTTCGGCGCATGACGCCCGAACTGGTCATGGACATTGGCCGGCAAGCGGTAGAGATGACGCTGCTGCTCTCGGCACCGCTGCTGCTCGCGGCGCTGGTCATCGGGCTGATCGTCAGCATCTTCCAGGCCGCGACGCAGATCAACGAGCAGACACTGGCCTTTGTTCCCAAGCTCGTGGGGATGTTCCTGATCCTGCTTCTCACCGGCCCCTGGATGCTGCAGGTGATGGTCGAGTATGTGCGTCGACTGTTCGAGAGCATCCCCTTGTTGATCGGCTGAAGCCGCGGTGATCAGTCTCAGCACAGCCGAGATCAACGCCTGGATCGGCGCCTTTTTCTTTCCACTGACGCGTGTTCTCGCCCTCCTGGCAACCGCGCCCCCGTTCAACAACCCCGCCCTGACCGTGCGTATCCGCTTGGTCATCGGACTGGCGATGACGATCGCGATCGCGCCGGTGTTGCCGCGCATGCCGAGCGTCGACCCGGGGTCTGCTGCCGGCCTGCTGATCGTGGCTCAGGAACTGATCGTCGGCATGGCAATGGGTTTCACCCTGCGTCTCGTTTTCGGCGCGGTAGACATGGCTGGCAGCCTGATCAGTCTGGAAATGGGTATCGGCTTCGCCACCGCGTATGACCCGCAAACCGCCGGTCAGACGGTCGTCATCTCGGAGTTCCTGGGCCTGCTGGCGTTATTGGTGTTCCTCGCCATCAACGGTCATTTGATGGTGATCGCCACCCTCACCCACAGCTTTTCGGTGATCCCGGTCGGCACCCCGGCACTGGTCGCCGGCACTTGGTCAAACGTCGCCCAGTCCGGTGCTCTTGTCTTTTCGGTGGGTCTGCTCCTCGCTCTGCCGATCATCATCGCGCTTCTCATCAGCAACCTGGCGCTGGCCGTGCTCAGCCGCGCCGCGCCGCAACTGAACCTGATCGCCATCGGCTTCCCGCTGACCATCGCCCTCGGCTTTGGCGCGTTGATCGTCGGCCTGTCGTATCTTGCTGCTCCGTTGCAGCAATGGTTCGAACACGGGCTACGTGGAATGCTGGGAAACTTCGTTCTCGGCCCCGGCTAAGGAGCCTTGGCCGCATCGGCACGGACCAGCTGGATCGTGCCCTCGGCATAGCGGTGGGTGAAGGGCGTGCTCGATTCAACGCCCTCCGAGTAATTGAGAATGCGAAACCCGGGATAGCCGCGCTCCTGTTGCAGCTGCAGTGCGCGCCGGCGCAGGATCAGGCCGGACTCTCCGTCGCCACCGATGCGGAAGCTCTTCGCGCGCATCGACAACGCGTAGGTGTCACGATCGATGATTCGCTCCTGAATCGTCCAGTTGGGTGCCAGCGGATCGTAAATGACGTAGGCGGCCACCAGCGCGGCAGCCGCCAGATTCACATTCACCGCAGCGGTAGAGTACTGATTAACGGCGTAAGCCGCCGCTCCGACGAGGGCAAGCGCTTGTGCGGGCGGCAGACTGACGGTCGGATTAGGCGACTGCGTAAACACGACCTCAGGAGCGCTCTCTACCGCCCGCGGCGGCATCTCCCAACTGATCGTGCCGCACGCGGTCAGGGTCGCGGCCAGCAGCAACGTGACGACGAGGCGCATGCGGCGCTCCTGCAGACGGTTAGAGATACTGAAACAGGCTGAGGCGGCTGGTGGTGACGAACGATTTCTGTGCCGCTTCCAGGGCAACCTGTTGTCGAGTGAAGTCGGAGGCGGCTTGTGCGTAGTCCAGATCCTGCAACTGTGAAAGGGTTTGCTGGTACTGGATATCGACCGCGGATGCGGTGGCGCTCAGCGCGTCGAGTTCCTGCAGGCGCGCGCCGACACCAGACTGGACACGATTGACGTTGCCCATCGCCTGGTCAAGATTGGTCAGGTGTGCGGCCAGCTTGCCAGAGAAATCGGTCCGCGCGACAGCCGAGCCGAGCGGCGAACGCAACAGATCGATGACTTCCTGCACCGTCTGAAACACGCTTTTGTTGACACTGGGCTTGATCTGAAAGCCATCGCCATCTGCCGGCGTTCCATTGATGACCACCTGAGCTCCGAAATCAAGCGCTGCAGCCGCCGGTGGAACGCTCGTCGCCAGACGTATCGCGAGCCCGGGAGTGAACGGCTGCGGGTCACTGACGGCCAGCGGCGGCAGCCCCGCTCCAGGCGGCGTCGAAGTATCGAACACCTGGTATTGTGTCACCCCGCCGACAACGAAAAATCGTATTTCCAGCCCACGATTGCTGGTGCCCTGCCAGGGGAAAGCGTTCAAGGCGTCGCGCCAAAGCGTTGGATCAGCCACAGCGCCGGAATCAATCAATCCTGAGCCAAGGTTGAGCGCAACCGACCCACTGCGGCCGGCGCTGGTGGTGAAGGTGGCGTTGCCCTCCGGAATCTTCATGAACAGCTCGTTGCCGCTCACGTTCGTGGGCATGGTCTCGGCGGCACCCACCTGCAGCAACTGCTGGCCATCATCCCCCAGATAGCTGACCGACGGCGCAGTCGCCGGCGCCACTGCGGCGGCCAGGGCGAAGGGAGGTGCCTCACTGCGGTAACCAGCGAACAGGTAGTCGCCTTGGGCATTGCGGCTGTTGGCAAGCCCCAGCAGTTCATCGAAGCGCGCAGCAAGTTCAGTGGCAATCGCCTGCCGATCACTATCCACCAGGATCGTGTTGCTGACCTGAACGACGCGCGTACGAACGCTTTGCAGCAGATCGTTCACCGCCGCCAGTTGACTGTCGACCAGTCGGAGACGATCGCTTGCCTCGTTCTGATTGGCAGCGTACTGGGTGTTGATGTCCTTGGTCTGTGACAGCGTCAACGCTCGCCCTGCGGCCACGGGATCATCACTTGGCGTCAGGATACGACGGCCGGTCGAAATCTGGTTCTGCAGTCTGACGAGTTGCTCCTGGCTGCGCTGAATGTTCCGTACACCCGCGTCGTAGACTTGATTGGTACTGATACGCATGGCTGGCCTCTGGTCAGGAACCAAGTTGGAGGATCGTGTCGAACAGACTGGTACCGATCTGTAGTGCTTTGGCTGCGGCCTGGTAGGCCTGCTGATAGCGGATCAGATTGGCCGCTTCCTCGTCAAGATTGACCGCCGAAAAGGAATCGCGGCTTGCCTCTGCCTGCTGCAGCAACGCCTGCTGCGCCTCGCTGCTCACCTGTATCTGCCGTGCCTTACTCCCTGTGTCGCTGACCAGTTGCGCGTAGGTATCCTGATAGGATGCCGCTTTCCCGGACATTGTGTTCTGCGCCTGGAGCTGGCCGAGGGCGAGCGCGTTGCGCGAATCGGCCGTGCCCCCGCTGTTGCGCGAAATCACGAAGGTGTCGCCATTATTGGGCAGACCCGTCAGCGTGAACGTGAAACCGGACGGAGGCGTTGTGGTTGCTGAACCGACAAGGGTGATGCTGTCTCCGCTCTTGTAATCCAGACCGCCCAGAGGGATCGCCGCCGGCGCACCGCCGTTGACGGACACCAGCACACCGGCAGGGAAGTCGAGCAGCTTGCCGCCCTGAAAGCGCAGCGTGATCGGCACGTTGGCGACCGCGGCAGCGGCCGGATAGCCAGGGCCGACACTGCCGGCCGAGATGGTTGCGAGACCGGTGTTGTCCTTTCCAAGCTCGGTGCGGATCGGCCCAGCGGCAGCAATCAGGCGCGGGTCAGTGGCCACCGCCGGGTTGATGGTCAGATTGAGTGCCGCGTCACGAGTCGGCCGAATGAGGTAGCTGGCGCCCGTCAGATCGGGTGCCGAAGCCGACAGGGTGAAGCCTTGCGGGTCGCCAGCCAGCAGCGTATTGAGCGCCGTCAGGTCGGCCGCATTCCAGACCTTGTTGTCGGCCAGGCGCGTCAGCGTGACGCCCGCTGCGCTGCCGTCAAGGCGATAGTCGCTGCTCTGCAGATCCGTGTAGAAGTTGCCGCTGTAGGGAGGCGGATCAACAAAAGCGGCGCTCACGATTGGGCTCGCCGCCGGATTGCTGGTGTTCGCCAGCACGCTCGGCGGGGCTAGCGAAAAAAGTGCCGGGGTAAAGCTGTTCGGCGAGGGAGTCAGCAGCGACTGGCCGAGCAGATCCTGGCCCAGTGCACTCTGTGCGTTGAAGGTCAGCGCCAACGAGGCAGCCGTGCGCCCGAGGTCATGGCTGACCCGGTCGAGCGATTCTCTGCGAAAAGCCAGCAATCCACCGAGGCTGCCGCCGCTGAGCAGCCGCTCGGGCATTTCCTGGACGCCGAGTGCGGTCTTCAGCCCGACGACCAGCCGCGTGCGGTCGCTGGCCGAGGCAACTGTCGTCAGACCGTTGAACTCCGCGCCGACAACCAACTGCTGGCCGCTACCAATGAAGACATTGTAGCCGCCGTCATCGGTGACGGTGACACGCGCCTTGACCAGCTTGTTGAGATCGAGCACCAAGCGATCGCGGCTATCGCGCAGATCGTTCGCCGGCTGACCGGAAGAGGCCTCGGCAACGCCAATCCGCTGGTTGAGCGCTGCGATCTGTTCGCCGTAAGCGTTGATCGAGGCGACGCTGGCGACCACCTGACCATCAACGTCCGCGTAAATTTGCTCCAACCGGCCCCCGATCGCCTGATAGCGGGCACTCAGTGCCTGTGCGCTGGAGAGCATTACCTGGCGGCTTGGCAACTGCGAGGGATTGGCCGCCACTTGCTGCACACCCGCGAAGAACTCCTGCAAGGCGGGAGCCAAGCCGATGCTCGGATCGGCCAGCATGTTGTCGATGTCCGTGATCTGTGCGGCGTAACTCGCAAGTTCGCTCGCACTGCTCTGCGAACGGCTGACCTGCTCGCTCAGAAAGCTGCTGTACAGACGTTCAATCGTCGCCACGTGCGTGCCCTGCCCGATGAAGCCGGCGCCGGAGAGCAAACCCGTATTGCCGGCCTGAACCGTGCGCTGCCGCGTAAACCCCGGCGTGTTGACGTTGGCAATGTTGTGCTCGGTGGTCTGGAGGCCGAGCTGTGCGGCAGACATGCCCGTCAGACTGCTGCTGATCAATCCTGTACCCATGCTTCAGATCCTCTTTGATTATTCAGTAAACGGCCCACCGAACGAGATCTTGAGCACCTCTGCCGATGACCGTTCAGACGGCAGTCAAGGCTTGACGCAGTGTCGCGCCGCCGATGATCCGTGACAGCTTGTCGGCGTACATCGGGTCGGTCGCGTAGCCCGCTTGCTGAAGGGCACGCGCGAACTGCGCCCCGTCCTGTTGGCCGATGACCGCCGCGTAACGCGGCTTGCTGCTCAAGAGTTGAGCATAGTCCCGAAAAGCTTCGGCGTACGAACCATACGCGCGAAACTTGGCGCGCTCGGATTGGGCGACACCATTGACGAACTCGGTCGTCGGCACCTCGACCGTTGGACCCGACCAGCCGCGTCCGGCCTTGATCCCGAAGAGGTTGAAGCTCGGCGAGCCGTCGGCGCTCCTGATCTCGCGCGCGCCCCACCCGCTTTCGAGGGCAGAGTGGGCAACCAGGAAATGCGGCGGCACACCGGTGATCGCAGCCGCCTCGACAGCGTGCGGCCAAACACGGTCGACAAAGGCGCGCGTACTCGGCATCGCGGCCGCAGAGACCTTGCCACCAGCCAGCGCATCAAGTTTGCTGGAACCGCCATCGCCGACGGCGACTCGACGCCCAGGTGATAGCTTCCCGTCGCCGGTAGACGGCGTGTAGCGGTTCAGCAGCGATTGCTGAAGCGCGTTAAGCGGGGCGCTGGCTGAAAGGTCGGATTTTTCGCCGAGTTGTCGCGCCAGCTGTTTCTCGATCATCCCGGCAAAACCGAGTGGCGCCTGCGCGGCCAGCCCCTGCGCCAGTTGTTGATCACCCAGAGTGGTGAAGAAACGTGTCTGTTCGCTGCCAAGCAAGCCATCACCCGGCGTCGCCTCGCGCATGCTCTTCAGCATCATGTGCAGAAGCAGACCTTCGAACTGCTGTGCCGCCTGCTTGACAGCCGCTTGCGGATCATGGCGCAAGCGGGTGCGCAGATCGCCGGCAGCAGCCGGGTCGATCGCAAGGCGGTTGCTGAGGGAATCGTTAGGTCTCATGAGCTGCTTTCTGCCGTCGGAGGCACCCGGCCGGCGGCTCAGATGATCTCGAGATCGGCGCGCAAGGCGCCGGCTGCCTTCATCGACTGCAGGATGGAGAGCAGATCCTGTGGTGCCGCACCCAGGGCATTGATCGCCTTGACCACGTCCGATAACTTGACCGCTCCCTTGACCGACATTAGCGACCCGCCGCCCTGCTTGACATCGATCTCGCTTTGCGTGGTGGTCACCGTCTGCCCGCCGGCCAGCGGGTTGGGCTGGCTGACCCGCTGCTCGGTACTGACCACGACCGACAGGCTGCCGTGAGCCACGGCACAGGAGTCGAGGGTCACCGTCTGATTCATCACCACCGACCCGGTGCGCGGATTGATGATGACCTTGGCCATGGTCTTCGTCGGCTGCACTTCGAGGCCCTCAAGCCGTCCGAGAAAAGCGACGCGGCTCGCCGCATCCTCGGGCGCGAGCACGCGAATGACCCTTCCGTCGAGTGCCTGTGCCGTTCCGGGGCCGATCTCGCGATTGATCGCATCGACCACCCGCTGCGTCGTCCCGAAGTCGGTAGACGCCATTTCGTAGTGCACGAAAGGGCCCTGACCGAGCGACGTCGGCACCTCACGCTCGACCGTGGCTCCCCCGACAATGCGGCCTGCCGAGAGATGGTTGATCGCGACCTTGCTGCCCGACGCCGCCGCACCGGCTCCACCGACCAGCAGGCTGCCTTGCGCCTGGGCGTAGATCTGCCCATCGGCGCCTTTCAGCGGCGTCATCACCAAGGTGCCCCCGCGCAAGCTCTTGGCGTTGCCCATCGAGGAAACGGTGACGTCGATCTGCTGCCCAATCCGGGCAAACGGAGGCAGGTTGGCGGTCACCATCACCGCAGCGACGTTCTTCAACTGGAGCGCCTGCGTGGTCGCCAGCGTGGTGCCGAGCTGCGCCAGCATGTTGATGATACTCTGCTGGGTGAAAGGCGTTTGCGTCGTCTGGTCGCCCGTACCGTCGAGACCAAATACGAGACCGTAGCCGACCAGTTGGTTGGTGCGGACACCCTGTACGGACGCCAGATCCTTGAGTCTTTCGCCACTGGCCGACGGGCTCAGGGAGGTGAGCAAGAGACCGGCAAACAGCACGGTGCAAGATGAGCACCTTCCAATACGAATCAGTGTCATCCTGAACACGCGCCGTCCTCGTCAGAAAGGCAGAAAAGTGAGGAAGAATCTCGCCAGCCAGCCCATCACCTGGGCTTCACTGATCGCGCCGCTCTCCTTGTATTCGATCCGTGCGTCGGCGATCTGCGACGAAGCGATGGTGTTGCCAGCGTTGACGAAATAGGGATTGACGACACCCGAAAGACGGATGTACTCCTGTCCGTGACCGATGGCCACCTGTTTTTCACCGGACACCAGCAGATTCCCGTTCGGCAGCACCTCGATGACCGTCACCGTGATCGTGCCCGTGAACACATTGGTGGCCGCCGCGTCACCCTTGCCATTGGCAACGTTGCTGCTGTTGCCCTTGAGTTCCATGCCCTGGAAGGACTTGCCCGGCAAGTGGACAATCGGACCGGCGGCCGCACTGATGTTCCCGGTCTTGCTGACGTTGTTGCTGGACTTGGTTGATGCGGAGGTATTCTCGGTGATCGTCACCGTAATCGTGTCGCCGACGTTGCGCGCCCGGCGGTCTTCGAACAAGGTTCTCGCCGCACCCGCCTGATAGATGCTGCCGGTGGCGGCGAGGTTGGCGGCAATCGATTCCGGCCGGTGCTGCGGCCGCGCCGTCATCGGCTGGTGCACGTTCGTCGGTGGCACGGTCGTGCAGGCCGTGCTCAACACGACAAGCGTCATCGCCCACCCCGGCTTGCCGACGTACAAGAGGCGGCTCATGATCAGCCCTTAGAGCGCCGTCAGCCGCGCCAACATCTGGTCGGACGTCGACACCACCTTGGCGTTGAGCTCGTACGCGCGCTGGGTCTGGATCATCTGCACCAGTTCCTGAGCGACGTTGACGTTGGACGCCTCGACGTAGAACTGGACGACCACTCCGGAACCGTTGGTTCCAGGAGTATTCGGAGTCGGCGTTCCGCTCGACGCAGTCTCCAGATAGAGATTGTCACCGATACTCTGCAGGCCACCGTTGTTGATGAAAGTTGCGACCTGCAGGGTGCCGATCTGCACCGCAGCCGACGAACCCGGCTGCGTCACGCTGACCACGCCATCGTTGGCAATCGTCACGCTCAGGGCATTCTGCGGAA
>ERZ761603.2041-NODE-2041-length-14394-cov-94.960876_pt1 | contig 14394 bp, 10 predicted proteins | sample MGYA00511879_ERZ761603 | MGnify/ENA primary metagenome ERZ761603 (study PRJEB28899, sample SAMN02850040) | bioreactor sludge metagenome | biome: EBPR Sludge; feature: EBPR Bioreactor; material: flocular biomat | place: Australia: Thorneside Wastwater Treatment... | reverse complement strand
CGGGCAAGCCGGAGACGACCTTGATGTCGGTTCTCGTCAGCGTCAGGAACACCGATCCGACGAACCCGATCCGCATCGTTGCTGCACCGTACTACAACACCGATGGCGTCCTGATTCGCAACTCGGTGACCAGTCCCAAGCCGATTCCGCCGTTTGGTACCTTCGAGATTTTTGTCGAGTTGCGCGAGAACCTGGGCGGCTCGGGGGCCAATTACGCGATCAAGTGGGACGCAGCCACGGCCGTTTCTCCGCCGACGATAGAGGCGCTGCATTCTCGCTTCCAGGCAGGCTACTCGGTTGCCTTCATCTCGCGTGGCCGGGCCATTTCCGAACCTTGAGGCAAGCGCCGACCAGCAGGTGGCGGCGTGCCAGCGGCAGTGCGCAGGCTGCCTCCCGGCGCGCGACCCAACGATGGCGCCAAGCCGATGTCGAAGGAGTGTCATGCCCGCCACGTCGCACCTGATCAGATTGACGACAACCGCCGAAGACCATCGCATTGCCCGGTTGAGCGCCGCGGCAATCGGTTTGTCGCTGGTCGACGCGGCAATTCCACTGCCCTTGCCCGGCGTCAAGCCGGGTCTGGCCAACATCGTCACGCTGATCGTCCTCGCCCGCTATGGCTGGCAAACCGCCGCCTGGGTGAGCGGCCTGCGCGTCGTCGCTGGTAGCCTGCTACTCGGTCATTTTCTCTCGCCGGCCTTTTTCATGAGCCTGACCGGCACGATCTGCAGTCTGCTGCTCCTCGCTGTCGCCGTTCGCCTGCCGCGCCGCTGGTTTGGCCCGGTAAGCTGGAGCCTGCTTGCCGCCCATGCCCATATCGGCGGACAACTCCTCCTGGCGCGCCTGTGGCTGATTCCGCACGATGGCGTCTTTCTCCTGACGCCGGTCTTCGCCGGTGCAGCGCTGGTTTTTGGTACGAGCAACGGCTTGCTCGCTGCGCACCTGCTCGCGCAGGCGCCCGCCTCGTCGGAGGCGACGGAAAATGCCTGAAACCATCTGTCTGGCGCTCACCGGCGCCTCGGGAATGCCTTACGGGATTCGCCTGCTCGAATGTCTGCTTGCCGCCGGTCGGCGTGTCCAGTTGCTCTATTCGCAAGTGGCGCAGGTTGTTGCCGAGCAGGAAATGGGACTGCATCTGCCAAGCCGGGCGAGCGAAGCGAGCGCGCTGCTTGCTCAGCGCTTCGCCGGTCTGCCCGGCGAGCTGCAGGTTTATGGCCGCGAGCAGTGGTTTGCTCCAGTGGCCAGCGGCTCCAACCCGCCAGATGCCATGGTCATCTGTCCGTGCACGCTGGGGACTTTGGCGGCGGTTGCGCAAGGTCTGGCCAGCACGCTCATCGAACGGGCGGCCGATGTCGTTCTCAAGGAAGGCCGCAAGCTGATCGTCGTGCCACGCGAAACACCGCTGTCGACGATTCATCTCGAGAACATGCTGCGCCTGGCGCGCGCCGGAGCAGTGATTCTGCCGCCGAACCCGGGCTTCTACCATCACCCGCAGCGGGTTGAGGATCTGGTCGACTTCGTCGTCGCGCGCATCCTTGATCGTCTGCATGTGGCGCACGCGCTGATGCCGCGCTGGGGCGATGGGGTGGCGGGAAGCGGGTGATCGATGCCTGCCGCTGTCGTTTGGCCAGCCATCGCGCACTAGCTGGCACGCTGGCCGGAAGCAACGCGCACCTGCTCGGTCGGCCGTACGCGTGCTCCTCCCGGCCAACCGGCGGCAGCGCGCGCTGAGACGATGCGCTCAGGGCGCTCTTCGTGGCTTCTGGTCGCCGTCTTCTGTCTCGCCGAAGCGGCGTCGATGGCGGGCTTTGCCCTGGTTCCGTCGTTGCTGCCCAAACTGTCGTTGCAGTGGCGCTTGTCAGCGACCCAGGCTGGCTGGCTGAGCGGCTTCTTCTTCCTCGGCTACCTGCTTGCCGTACCCGTGCTGGTAAGCCTGACCGACCGAATGGACGCGCGTCGCGTCTATCTTTCCAGCGCTGCAGTCGGCGGCCTGGCGCAGGCCGGTTTCGCCGCTTACGCCGACGGCCTGGTTGGCGCGCTGGGCTGGTGGTGGCTGGCCGGCCTGGGTCTCGCCGGAACGTACATGCCCGGCCTGAAGGCGCTCACCGACCGCCTGCCGGTCGCCGTCCAGTCACGCGGGACAGCCTTCTACACGGCAACCTTTGGTGTTGGCGCCGGCCTGTCCTACCTCTGGGTCGAATTGCTGCAAAGCCTGCTGCCATGGCGGACGCTGTTCGTCGTGGGCGCGGCGGGTGCGCTGCTCGCCGTCGTCCTCGTCTGGCTCGGCGTTGCCGCGGGCAGCGTTGCGCCGAGGCGCGGTGGAATGCGCGAACACTGGTGGAGCGTCGTGCGCGAGCGGCGCATCCTGGCCTATTGCGGCGGCTATTTTGGTCACAACTGGGAACTCTTCGGCTTTCGCGCCTGGCTGGTCGCCTACTTGAGCTGGAACCAGACGACGCGACCCGACGTATGGACGTCGATGCCCGGTCTGGTGGCCGCCGGCGCGACCTTCCTCGCCGTTCCCGCCAGCATTCTCGGCAACGAGGGCGCGCATCGCTGGGGACGCCGGCGCTGGCTGACGCGGGTGATGCCCCTGTCCTGCGCGCTGGCGCTTCTCGTCAGCGTCTCCGGCGACCTGCCGCGTGCGCTGCTGGTCTGTCTGCTGCTGGTTTACGCGATGAGCATGAACCTCGACTCGGCCGCGCTGACCGCCGGCGTGCTGACCGAGACGGCCGTCGAGCAGCGTGGTACGGCGCTTGCGCTCTATTCGTCGATCGGCTTCGCCGGTGGCCTGCTCGGGCCGGTCGCCTTTGGATTTGCCGTAGACGCTTGCGGTGGCGCCGGTGGCGCGGGCTGGGCAGCGGGTTTCGTCACGCTGGCTGGCGGGGTTGCTTGCGGGCGGTGGGCAATCGGTCGCATCGAGCGCCCACCGACCGGGACTGCCTGATCGCCGCCAGAGATAGCCGCCCGCAGGATTTGCCTGATCGGCGCGGGCAAGGCGGCTGTGACGATTTCCGGGTAGGTCAACCAGACCTCGGTGCTTTCGGCGGCCCGCCAGCCAGCAGGCTCGCCCTGTGCGCAGACGACATCGATGTTCAGTATGAAATGGGTAAAGGCATGCTGCGTCGTTGGCATCTGCCTTGTCACAAGAAGCGAACAGTTTCTTCGCTGGGCGAAATCGGCCAGCCCGCGATCGCCCAGTTCAGGCAGACTCAGCAAGCCGCCCCAGATGCCGGCAGGCGGACGCCGTTCGAACAACACACCCTGCGCACAAGACAGTAGCACCAGGGTGACTTGCCGTAGCGGCAGAGGCTTTCTCTTGCGTGGTGCCGGCAGTTCGTTCTGGCGGCCGCTGCGGTAGGCGAGGCAGCCGTCCGCCAGCGGGCAGATCGCGCACTGCGCTGCCCGCCGCAGACAGACGGTGGCGCCAAGGTCCATCAGGCCCTGGGTGTAAGCTTCGATATCACTCGTCGGCAAGAGCGACTCGGCGAACGCCCACAGCCGCTGCTCGTCGTGCGTCGCCGACGCCGTGGCCTCGAGCGCGAAATGGCGGCCGAGCACGCGCTTGACGTTGCCATCGAGAATCGCGGCCCGACGACCGAAGGCAAAAACAGCGATGGCGCCGGCGGTCGTTCGGCCGATTCCCGGCAGGCGCGCGAGGTCGACGACATCCGGCGGAAAGCATCCAGCGTGCTCGGCGACGACACGCTGCGCGCAGCGATGCAGATTTCTCGCTCGTGCGTAGTAGCCAAGACCGGCCCAGACTTCGAGAACGCCTGCCAGTGGTGCTGCAGCCAGCGCGTCAAGGCTGGGAAAGCGGGACAGGAAATTCCGATAATAGGGGATTACCGTAGAAACCTGGGTTTGCTGCAACATGATCTCGGCCAGCCAGACGCGGTAGGCGTCGCGGCAGTACTGCCAGGGCAGATCGTGGCGCCCGTACGTTTTCTGCCAAGCGATCAGACGGACCGCAAAAGCACGACCAGGGTCGCTGCCCGTCTCACCCACCGCAGCCGCCATCAATGCCGGGGGGCGTGCGCGGCGCGCGCCAGGAGAGTGGCACCGCGAGGCTTGCCCAGGGCTGTCTCGACACACTGCGCCAGCAAGGCGATAATGCCGCCGTGCGTGCTGCTGCCCATAGCCAGCCGAAGGTGGCGGGCAGGCTCGCCGTACAGGTCGTACTGACCGTACTGACCCTTCGCCTGTTTCTCAATGTCGGATCTTCCCCGCAGGACCAAACGTACGTTCCGCAACCCATCATTCATCCTAACACGGCCGCACACTGCGGCCGCCAGCCGTGATGCCACTGCCTCCGCGTCTACCCAGCGCAGCGCAAGCTGCAGCACCCACAGCCGATTTGTCGCGCGCGCACGGCGACGATAGCGACTTGGCGGCTGCCGATGATCGCTTCGGTCGCGCCCTGCGTGACAGCCTGGGCAGTTTTGCCACCGGGGTTACCGTAATGACTACGTGCGCCGAGGGTGGGCAAGCGGTCGGTATTACAATCAATTCGTTCAGCTCGGTTTCGCTCGACCCGCCGCTAATTCTCTGGAGCTTGTCGAATCGATCGCCGAGTCTTGATACCTTCCGCCGCGCGCCGCACTATGCGGTCAATGTTCTGGCGGAAGAACAGGAATGGATTTCCAGCCATTTTTCGTTGCGCTGCGATGACCATTTCGCGTCCGTCGAACTGATCCCTGGATTCGCCGGGATTCCCCTGATTGCCGACTGTCTGGCCTGGTTCGAATGCGCGCATGAGGCGCACTACCCGGGCGGAGACCATCTCGTTTTTGTCGGCCGGATTTTGCGCTTTGCCCAGGGACGTAAAAGCAAGCCTTTGGTCTTTCACGGCGGTCGCTATCGCCGGCTGGCCGGTGAACCACCGCAGGCGGCGATACCGGGAAGCGTCCAGGCTGCTCCGTCGGCTGCCGACTGAACAGTGTCCGCGGCACTTGCTCGCGGAATAAAAGTGCAGTAAAGTGCGCCCCGGCATTCGGCGGGTCTCGACACTAGGCATGTGGCACGATTATTGGACGAGAGGCGCAACGGGCATTGACCAGCCCGGACATCGCATGTCGATTGCCGGCCGGCAGGACAAGCGCGTTTCATCGAATTGGCGGTTTCCCCGGTTAATAACGTGTCCACTCGATGATTATCTGGAAGGAATGAAGCATGTCCATTTACCGGGAATTGCTGGCGCAGCGCGAAGAACTTGACAGGAAGATTGAAGAAGCTCGGCGTGAGGAGGTCTCTTCAGCAGTTGTCAAAGTCAAGCAGTTGATTGCTGAATACGGTCTGACCGCCGCTGATTGCGGTTTCAAGGCGAGCCCAGCGGTAGCCGGGCCCAATCTTGGCAACGTGCGGCCGCCGGTCGCGGTCAAGTACCGTGGACTCAACGGCGAAACCTGGTCGGGTCGTGGCAAGGCGCCACGCTGGTTGACCAACCTGGAAGCGCAAGGCCGGACGCGCGAAGAATTCCGCGCCTAGCAGTCCGCTGGCCGGAGCTGGCGAATTGCGTGACAACGCCGACCGGCTTCCCATTGAAATCGTGCACAGCTCGCTGAGCCCAGGCCGGCTGCAGCGGAAGGCGGGCTCTTCCCCAGGCGAACGGATGCAGGCATGAACCTCCTCGTTACCGGTGGCACCGGCTACATCGGGTCGCATGCCTGTGTCGCCCTGCAAGCCGCTGGCCACGACATCGTCGTGGTAGACGATCTGTCGAACAGCCGGGCCGAAGTGATCGATCGAATCGAAAGGATTTCCGGCAAGCGGCCAGCCTTCTTCCGCGGCGATGTGCGCGACCGCGAGCTCTTGCGGCACATCTTTGCGCGATCTCCGATTGATGCGGTTCTGCATTTTGCTGGCCTGAAAGCGGTCGGCGAATCGGTCACACAAGCCTTGCGTTATTATGACTGCAACGTCGGTGGCGCGCTCTCGCTTTGCCAGGTGATGGCTGAATCGGCCGTCAGAACGCTGATTTTCAGTTCTTCGGCAACCGTCTACGGCGACCCGGCGACAGTGCCGATCAGCGAGGATTTTCCGCGCTCGGCGACCAATCCCTATGGTGCCAGCAAGCTGATGATCGAGGATATTCTGGCTGATCTGGTGCGCTCCGATGCGAACTGGCGAATCGCCCGCCTGCGTTACTTCAACCCGGTCGGCGCGCACGAGAGCGGTCTGATCGGCGAGTCTCCAAATGGCGTACCGAATAACCTGCTGCCTTACGTGGCCCAGGTCGCGGCCGGCACGCGCAGCCATTTGAGTGTCTTCGGTAACGATTATCCGACACCCGACGGAACCGGCGTGCGCGATTACATTCACGTCATGGATCTCGTCGAAGGCCATCTTGCCGCTTTGCATTACCTGCTTGACACAGCGGGTCTGCTGACGGTCAATCTGGGTACCGGGCGTGGCTATTCGGTTATCGAAATGATCGAGGCTTTTGCCGCCGCCAGCGGACGGCCGGTTCCCTACGTCATTGCGCCGCGTCGTGCGGGCGATGTCGCCGTCTGCTACGCCGATCCCGGACTGGCCCGGAAACTGCTTGCCTGGAGCGCGCGCCGCGGGATCGACGAGATGTGCCGCGATGCCTGGCATTGGCAACAAGGACAGGCGCTCGCCTGACGAGCGGGGGAGCGATGGCAACTTACGCTGTTGGTGACATCCAGGGCTGCTTTGACGCCTTTCAGCGCCTGCTCGAAGAGTGCCGCTTCGACGCTACGGTCGATTGCCTGTGGCTGGTCGGCGACCTGGTCAACCGCGGACCCCGCTCGCTCGATACGCTGCGCTTTGTCCGTGATCTAGGCGCCAGCGCGATCACCGTCCTGGGCAATCACGACCTTTACCTGTTGATGGCAGCAGCCGGCTTCGGTCGGCGGAGCAAGGGCGATACCCTGGAGGCGATCCTCAACGCGCCGGACCGCGACGAACTGCTCGACTGGCTGCGTTGCCAGCGTCTGTGCCACCATGCAGGGCGCTTCTGTCTGGTGCACGCCGGATTGTTGCCGCAATGGACGGTAGCCAAAGCGCGTGCGCTGGCGCTGGAGGTCGAAGATGTCCTCGGTGGACCGGACTATCTCGACTTCATGCGCAACATGTGGGGTAGCGAGCCTGTCGCCTGGAGCGACGATCTGACCGGTTGGCCGCGCCTGCGTGTGATCGTGAATGCCATGACGCGCATGCGCTTCTGCTCGCCGGAGGGGGAGATGGAGTTCAGAACCAAGGGCGAAGCGAGCGCAGCACCGGAAGGATTCGTCCCCTGGTTCGAGGTTGCTGGTCGGCAGAGCGCCGACCATGTCCTGGTCACCGGCCACTGGTCGGCACTCGGATTGCGCATGGAGGCCAACCTGTTGGCGCTTGATTCCGGATGTTTGTGGGGCCGTCACCTGACCGCCGTCCGTCTCGAAGACCGCGCGCTGTTTCAGGTCGGCTGCCCGGCGAACGAAGCCCGGACCTGAACGCTCGGGCGCTAGCTGGCGGGCGAGCGCGGCGCTGCGCCAGCTCGCTTGCGGGGAGCGCAGCGCCTGCAACAAACGTCCGTCGCGCGGCTGACTAATTGACGACTTTCCTTGCGCTGGCGCCTGCTAGAATCAAACCGGCATTTCTCATCGGAGCGAAACATGCGCAGCGGAAGGCACTACAGACAACACGGTGCGGCGTCCCTGTATGCCGTTCTGGCAGCGATCGGGCTGGCGATCGCCGGCTTTCTGGCGATCGGGAATCTGCCCTCTTCGGCGCCTGACGAGGCGGCAAGCGAAGGCGTTTCCTTTGAAGTCGTTGACGGCGCCCACCGTGAACTGGATGGCTCGCCGGCCTTGGCGCTCGCCTTCAGCCTGCCGCTCGACGCCAAAGGCGAGAACGACAAGTTCCTGCAGGTGCTCGAGATGCCCGCCGCGACGCCACAGCGGGTGCGTGCGCCGGCGGACGAGGCGAGCGAAGATGAAGCGGCGGAGACCGAGGCGGCCGAGTCGGCGAGCGCGTCGACCAGTCGCGCGGCCGCCGACACCACGCTCGACGGCGGAAAGCCCGTCGCCGGCGCCTGGGTGGTCGGCGAAAACCCGCGCCTGCTCTTCTTTCCGCACATCAAGCCGCAAACGCGCTACGTCGTGCGCGTCGCTCCCGGCCTGACGGCAAGAAACGGCAGCAAGCTCGCCGGCGAAGTTCGTTTTTCGATCCGCACTGCCGCCGTAGCCCCGGCGTTCTACTTCAGCAGCCGCGGCATGGTCCTGCCGGCGGCACAGAACGGTGGCCTGCCGGTAACGACAGTCAATGTCCCGGAAGTCGATATCCAATTTCTCCGGGTCAAACCCGAACAACTCGCGCGCTTCCTCGAAAAGGTGATCGCCGGCCCGGCGCACAATGGCGCAGCGCGCAGCGCGGCGGACGGCGATGGCGAATCCACCGGCGAGGACGACGGCCCCTACTTCGCTGCGCGCAACCGTCTGCAAGGCGCGGTCAGCAGTTGGGACCTCGATCAGATGCACAAACTGACAACGAGCGCTTTCGTCGGTCGCTTCCTTACCGAGCAGACACCCAACCGGCGCGCAGTCACCTTCATTCCAGTCGAAAGCATTCCGGCCCTGCGCGAACCCGGTGTCTATGTCGCCGTCATGTCGCAGCCGAATCGTTTCCGCGAGGACTATCAGACGACCTATTTCTACGTCAGCGACCTTGGTCTGCACCTACGCCAGTATCCGAACAGCGGTGGCGATGCCTACGTCAGCTCGCTGACCGACGGCCAGGCGCGGGCAGGCGTCGAAGTGAGCTGGATCGACGCTGCCGGCAAGACCCTGCTGCGCGCCGAGACCGATCGTGACGGGCGTGCTGCTTTCGCCGAGCGGCCGTCGGCAGCGCGTCTGCTGATGGCCCGCAAGGGTGAGCAGATGTCACTGATTACGCTGAAGGAGCCGGCGCTCGACCTGGCCGAGTTCGAGGTGGCCGGCATGCCTTATGTGCCGGTGCGCCTGTTCGCCTACAGCGGGCGCAACCTGTACCGGCCGGGCGAACGTTTCGAGGTCTCGGTGATCGCGCGCGACGCTGACGGTCGCCCGGTTCCGCCGCAGCCCATCCAGGCGATCCTCCGGCGGCCCGATGGCAAGGCGCAGTGGACCGCCACCTGGCAGCCGGAAGCGGCGTTCGCCGGTTACTACCGACGGCCGATCGAACTGCCGCCGGATGCCGCAACCGGTTCGTGGAACCTCGAACTGCGTGCCAATCCGGCGGCGCGCCTGGCGGGAACGAGCATGCAGTTTGGCGTCGAGGAGTTTCTGCCGGAACGGATGAAACTGGACCTGGCAAGCCCCGCCGACCGCCTGACCGGCGAGGCTGACTGGCGTATCGACGTTGCCGGGCGTTACCTGTACGGCGCTCCGGCAAGCGGCAACCGCCTGCTCGGCGTGGTCACCAGCGAGCGTAACCGCAACCCGCTGGCGCAGAAGCTGCCGGGCTTCGTCTTCGGCGACGCGGACGAAGACAACGAAAGGGCGCGCAGCGAACTGCCCGAGCAACAACTCGACGAGCAGGGCAAGGCCAAACTCGCCGTCAGCCTCGAACAGGTCGCCAAGCGTCGCTCGCCGTACACCGTACGCACCACGGTGAGTCTGCTGGAAAGCGGCGGCCGGCCGGTGGTGCGCAGCATCGAGCGCGTCTTCTGGCCTGCGCCGGTCCTCGTCGGCGTCCGCCCGATGTTCGTCGGGGCTTACGCGCGCGAGGGCGCGCCAGCCGATTTCGAGGTCGTACGCAGCGACAGCATCGCTGCGCTGAAGGCGAGCGGCGCCCTGCCCGTGCGGCTTTTTCGTGAGAACCGCAACTACTACTGGCGCTTCGACGATCAGCGCGGCTGGAACTCGGGCTTCACCGAAACCGACGAACTGGTGACGACAAGCCAGATCACGCTCCCGGCGGGTGGTCGCGGCAAACTCAGCCTGCCGGTCAAGTATGGCCGCTACCGTCTGGAAATCTTCGATCCGGAGACGCGGCAAACGACGCGCTTCCGCTTCTACGCCGGCTGGTCGGCGAAGGACGACGAGACGCAGGGCGTCCGTCCTGATCGTGTGGCGCTCAAACTCGACAAGGCGGCCTACGCTGACGGGGAAAAGGCACGCCTGACGATCAGTCCGCCGCACGCCGGCGAAGCGCTGGTGACGATCGAAGGCGACCGCGCGTTGTGGGTGCGCCGCCTGTCGGTCGGCAGCGACGAAACGACGATCGACCTGCCGCTTGACAAGGAATGGAGGCGGCACGACCTCTACGTCTCGGTCATGGTGCTGCGACCCTCGGGCGCCGGCGAAAAGCTGACCCCGGCGCGCGCGCTCGGCCTCATCCACGTGCCGCTCGAACGCACCCACCGCAAGCTTGCCGTGACGCTCGAAGCGGCGCAGAAGGTTGCGCCGGAACAGCCGTTGAAGGTGCGCGTCAAGGTTCCCGAGGCGAAGGGACTGCCGACGATGATTACCGTCTCGGCGGTCGATTCGGGCATTCTGAACATCACTCGCTACGCCAGTCCGGACCCCTTCGGTTTCTTCTTCGCCAAGCTGCGCTATGGCGCCGATGCCTACGATATCTACGGGCGGCTGATCGAAAAAATGGCCGGGCAAAAGGGCAAGTTGAAGTTCGGCGGCGACGCCGCACCCAAACCGACGCGCAGTCTGCCGAAGAAGCTTCGCCTGGTCGACCTGTTCAGCGGACCGCTGACGCTCGACGAGAAAGGCGAGGCCGAGGTGTCGTTGCCGGTGCCGGATTTCAACGGCAGCCTGCGTCTGATGGTGGTGGCGGCGAGCGGCGATCGCTTCGGAATGCAGGAGGCGGAAGTGACCGTCGCCGCACCGCTGGTTGCCGAACTCGCGACCCCGCGCTTCCTGTCGGTGGGTGATAGCGCCGTACTTGCGCTCGACCTGCACAACCTGGCCGGCAAGGAACAGGCGGTGAAGGTGGCCGTGAGCAGCCGCGACGGCCTGCTGATCAAGGGGGGTGAGCAGCAGATCGTGCTCGGCGACGGCGAGAAGCGCGTCTTGCGCGTGCCGCTTGAAGCGGGCAGTGCGATCGGTCTGGCCGACGTGCAGGTCAAGCTGGATAGCCCGCTACGCAAGATCGAGCGCAGTTTCCCGCTGCAGGTTCAGGCGCCGACACCTCGCCAGTCAGTCGTCCGCCGGCTGATCGTCGGCCCTGGCGAAAGCGTCGATTTGCGCGAAGCGGAACTCGGCGGCCTGCTGCGGCAGACGGTTACAGCAACGCTGACCGTGTCCGACAAGGCGCCGATCGACGTACGCAGTGCGGTACAAGGCCTGCTCACCTATCCCTACGGCTGTGCCGAGCAGACGACGAGCACGGCGTATCCGCACGTCTTCATCGACGAGGCCGGTGCCCGCCGCTTCGGGCTGAAGGCCTACACGGCGGCCGAGCGCGCTGCCATGCTGGACAAGGCGATCGCCCGTCTCGCCGGCATGCAGGCGCCGAGTGGCGGCTTCAGCCTGTGGGGCGGACTGGCCGAGTATCAGTATTGGTTGACCGCCTACGTCGCGCACTTCCTCCTCGATGCGCGCGAGCAGGGCTTCAACGTGCCGCCCGAAGTGGAGAAGCGAGCCCTCGAATTCCTCCTGAAAGGACTGCAGGAAGGCGTCGCCGGTCTGCCGACCGGCCCGCTCGTCTATAACCCGAACGCCATCTGGAACGACTCGCGCTACGCCGGCGGCGGCCGTTTCGGTGTTCTCGCTTACGGTGCTTATGTGCTCGCCCGGCAGGGCAAAGCGCCCCTGTCTACGCTGCGCCAGATGCACGATCTGCGGGCCGCTGCGCATTCCGGTCTGGCCCTCGTTCACCTCGGCCTGGCGCTCGAACTGATGGGCGACCCGACACGCGCCGAGAGCGCCATTGCCAGCGGTATCGGAAAACCGCGCGGCGGGCCCGCCAACGCCTGGTGGGGCGACTACGGCAGCAACCTGCGCGACTGGGCGATGATGTACGTCCTGCTCGACCGGCACAAGCTCAGACCTGCCGGGCGCGAGAACCTGGTAGCCCAGGTTGCCGGCGAAATGCAACGTAACGGCTACTACAGCACGCAGGAGAAACTGGCGCTCTTCCTGCTCGGCCAGCAATTCGCTACCGAGCCGAGCGACGGATGGAACGGTGAAGTGCTGACGGCCGGCAAGGCGCGCGCCATCGCTGGTCCCGGTGCCGCTTACCAGTCGCTGAGCGCGGATGAGGTCGCCGGTGGGCTGAGCTTGCGCAACACGCACAAGGCGCGTCTGTTTGCTGAACTCAATCTGAGCGGCCATCCGGCGCGCGCGCCGGCGGAGCGGCGTGAGGTGTTCGACCTGCGGCGCGACTGGTTTACTGCCGACGGCCAGCCGCTCGGTAAGCGTACGCTGCGCGTCGGCGAAAGCCTGCTCGTTCGCCTGCAGGTGAAGACCACTGGGCGCTACGCCAATGGTCTGATCATCGACGCGATTCCGGCCGGCCTGGAAATCGAGAACCTCAACCTCGTGCAGGGCGAGCAGTCGGTGGTTCTGGTCGACGGCGTCGATCCGCGCCAGGTGATGCAGAACAGCAACATCCGGCACGTCGAGTTCCGCGACGACCGCTTTGTCATCGCCGCGCGTCTGGCCGAGCGACAGCAGTTCTTCTACCGCGTGCGGGTCGTCACCCCCGGGCGCTTCGTCGTTCCGCCGAGTTACGCTGAAGACATGTATCAGCCGCAGATCTATGGCCTTGCCGGCGGCGATGAGGTACTCGTCGTCAGCGACGGGCATGAAGAAGCTGCCGGCGGCGGCGTCCAGCGCAGTAGCGCAGCGGCTCGCCGATGAACCAGCCGCAGGGCATTGCCGCGGCGAGCTGCCAGCCGGCGGCGGAATGATCCGGGCACTGCGGCTGACGCTGGCCGCAGTGCTCGCACTGCTGCTGCTTGCCGACCAGTTGTTCCCGCCGCCGCTGCCCGGACGCGCGGCAGCACAGGCGCAGGTCGTGCTCGCGCGCGACGGCACGCCGCTGCGCGCCTTTCCCGACCGTACGCACGTCTGGCGTCACCCGGTACGCCTGGAGGAAGTCTCGCCGCGCTACCTTGAAGCGCTGATCGCCTTCGAGGACCGCAGCTTCTGGTGGCATCCCGGGGTCAATCCCTGGGCGCTCGCGCGCGCCGGCGGGCAGTGGTTGCGCCACGGACGGATCGTTTCCGGCGGGTCTACGCTGACCATGCAGGTCGCGCGTCTGCTCGAGCCCACACCGCGCACGCTGGTCGGCAAACTGCGCCAGATCGCACGTGCGCTGCAACTCGAACTGCGCTGTTCGAAACGCGAGATTCTCCAGATCTATTTGACTTATGCCCCGATGGGTGGCGTCCTGGAAGGCGTCGAGGCAGCCAGCCGCGCTTACCTCGGCAAGCCGGCGCAACGCCTGAGCGCATCCGAGGCGGCGTTGCTCACTGTGCTGCCGCAGGCGCCGTCGCTGCTGCGTCCCGACCGCTATCCGGAACGCGCGCGTCAGGCGCGCGACAAGGTGCTGGCGCGCATGCTCGAGCGCTGGGGCGCAGCAACGATCGCCGAGGCGAGGCAGGAGCCAGTGATCGCACAAACCGTACGCGAACCTTTGCTCGCGCCGCTCTTTGCCGAGCGTCTGCGTCGGCGCAATCCGGGCCTCGCGCGCATCGAAACGACGCTCGACGCGCGCGTGCAGCAAAGCGTCGAACAACTGCTCGCGGCGCGCCTGACCGTCGTTCCGCCGCGCGTCTCGCTGGCTGCGCTGGTGGTCGACAATGCAACGCTCGAAGTTCGCGCCTACGCCGGGTCGGCCGACTTCAGCGACGACGAACGCTTCGCCCATGTGGATATGGTGCAGGCGCCGCGCTCGCCAGGCTCGGCGCTGAAACCCTTCCTCTACGGATTTGCCCTCGACGAGGGCCTGATCCACTCGCAGTCGCTGCTCGCCGATGTCCCACAGTCATTCGCGGGCTATCAGCCGGGCAACTTCCAGGCGAGCTTCAGCGGGCCAGTCAGCGTCAGCGAAGCGCTGCAGCGCTCGCTCAACGTGCCGGCGGTCGAAGTGCTTGAACGACTCGGTGCCAACCGTTTCGTTGCCTTGCTGCGCCGCGGTGGCTTGAAGCTCGATCTGCCGCGCGGCGCGACGCCCAATCTTGGCGTGATCCTCGGCGGAGCGGCGGTCAGTCTGGAGGATCTGGTCGGCGCCTATACCGCCTTCGCACGCGGTGGTATCAGCGGGCGGCCGCGCTATCAGGTGACGGCAGCGCGCGAGGAAAGTCGCATGCTGAGCGAAGGCGCCGCTTTCATCGTGCGCGATGTGCTCGAATCCGGTGGTCCGGTCGCTCGTCAGGTCGAGGGTGGGCTCGGCGTGCGCCGCGGAATCGCCTGGAAGACCGGCACCAGCTTCGGTTTCCGCGATGCCTGG
>ERZ761603.2040-NODE-2040-length-14398-cov-13.900718_pt1 | contig 14398 bp, 6 predicted proteins | sample MGYA00511879_ERZ761603 | MGnify/ENA primary metagenome ERZ761603 (study PRJEB28899, sample SAMN02850040) | bioreactor sludge metagenome | biome: EBPR Sludge; feature: EBPR Bioreactor; material: flocular biomat | place: Australia: Thorneside Wastwater Treatment... | reverse complement strand
CCGGCGGCGGCGGCTCAGGGGGCGGCGGGTCGAACTGCCTGCTCTTCGGCACGCTGGTCCGCCTGGCCGACGGCCGCGTCACGCCGATCGAGAACCTCAAGCCCGGCGACAGCGTCGCCACCATCAAGGTGCCAGGCCTCGAGGTCGATGTGCCGTATCGCGCCCAGTATCAGTGGCTCTCGCACCGGGGCATGCGCGGCACCATCCCCACCGTCGGCCGCGTGGCCAGCGTGAAACTCGGCGAGCACACCGGGTTTGTGGTGATCAACCGCCGGATCAAGGCGACGCCGGAACACCCGTTCCTGATGCGCCGCGGCGACGATTGGGGTTTCTCGTCCGCCGAGTTCATTAAGAAGGGCGACTACCTGATCGGCGAACGCCTGGCCGAGGAGCTCGTGGAGACGGTGGATCGCATCGAGGCGCCGACGCGGACCGTTGCCATCCACATCCCGGGCACGAACACCTTCTCAGCCGAAGGCGTCTGGGTCCACAACGACATGCCCGCGACGGCGCACTCTTCGGGGTCTGGTTCGAGTTCCAGCGGCTCGGGGTCGGGCTCAGGAAGCGGCTCGTCCAGCAGCAGCGGTTCGTCGTCCGGCTCCGGCAAGTCCAGCGGTTCGTCGATGTCGTCTTCGGGCAGCGGCTCAGGCAGCGGAAGCGGGTCCAGTTCGAGCGGGTCTGGCGGAACAGGGACGTATTCGATCTAAGCGGACAATGACCTCCACGCTCACCTATCCCGTCGCAGCCAGCATCGGATACGCTTTGGCCTGTCGCCAATGCTCAGACCCTATGCGCCGCCACACCGTCAAACTCTCCGACGATCATCTCTCCAGGCAAGCAGCCTGTAGCGCCGAACGCGCTGTCGAGGAACTGATTTGGAATGCCCTCGATGCCGGGGGTGACCGGGTACAGATCTCCTTCGAGGCGAACGCGCTCGGCGCAACGTCGGCTGTCGAGGTCCAGGACTGGGGAACGGGTATCGCCGAGTCCGACCTCGGCCGTGCGTTCGGCATGGTCGGCAACTCCCTCAAGAACCAGCGCCGTGTCACAGCCGACGGGCGCGCGATGCACGGCAGCGAGGGTCGGGGCCGCTTTAGAGCGCTTGTGCTCGGCGAGCAAGCCGAGTGGACTACGACGTACAAGCATGATGGCGAGTTTCGCACCTACTCCATCACCATGCGGCGAGGCCACCAAGACCAATATGTGGTCTCGGACGTGAAGACCACGAAGCGTGGCAGGACCGGCACAAAGGTGCGGATCACGGACATCGACAAAGGGGAACTGTCTCTCGTGGGCGATGCCACGCGAGAAAGCCTGACCGAACGCCTCGCGCTGTACTTGAAGAACTATCCCGGCCTTTCACTCGTCTATGACAACCGCGAGCTTGATCCCAAACCTCTCATCAAGGATGCCCGCAGTTTCCCGCTGACAATCGGCACGTCAGCAGAGCCCAACGCCTCCGTCGAGGTGATCGAGTGGACGTTCAAGCCTGAAACGCGAAAGCTGCTCGTCTGTGACACTCGAGGCTTCGCGTGGCACGAACTTCCCGTTGGCATTCAGACCCGCGGATTCGAGTTCACAGCGTTCCTGAAATGTGAACAGGCGAAGGAGTGGGCGGACGAGGGGCGTTTCACTGCCGGAGAGCTCGACCAAGAAGTCACGGCCGTCATCGAGGCGGCTCGCGCTCGCCTGCGCGAATACGTCCGGTCCCGACTCGCCGAGGAAGCACAGGGACTGGTTCAGCAGTGGAAGGCCGAACAGATCTATCCGTATCGGGATGACGAGCCAATCACGCCGGTAAAGCAGGCGGAGCGGCAGGTGTTCGACATCCTGGCGGCGAAGGTCCACCAGTTCCATTCGCCCTTTCGGCAAGGTGAGATAGAGGCCCGACAACTCACACTCGGCTTGGTGCGTCAGGCGCTGGAAAGCAATCCGACAAGTCTCAAAGAAATCCTGGAGAAGACGCTCAGGCTTTCCAAGGAGCAGCAGGACGAGCTTGCAGACCTGCTGCGCCGTACCGAGTTTCCGTCGCTCATCGAGGCTGCGAAGACCGTGGAGCATCGTTTGCGTGCGATCACGGGGTTCAAGCACATCCTCTTTGACGAGGATTGGAAGGCAACGCTTCGAGAGCGCACGCAGTTGCACCGGCTACTGGTCCGTCACGTTTGGATCTTCGGCGATGAGTACTTGCTGGACACGGACGATGAGGCCCTCAAGGCAGTGCTCCACAAGCACCGCAAAGTCCTCAATCGGGACGAGTTGGCTCCCGAATCAGACGTGCAACTCATCAACGGCAAGGACGGCATTCCCGACCTCATGCTCTCTCGCAAGTTCAAGCGAGATCGCCGACAAGTCGAGCACCTCATCCTTGAACTGAAACGACCGTCGCTCAAGCTGGGGTCGGACGAGATCACGCAGATCAAGAATTACGCCTACACCGTGTCCGACGATGAACGGTTCTCGAAGACGGACGTTTCATGGCGATTCGTTCTGCTCGGTAACAGCCTCGACAAGTTTGCCCAAAAGGAGATCAACTCCGATGGTCGCCCGTTCGGCTGCATCCACGCGCAGGGCAATCTATCCGTGTGGGTGCAGGAGTGGGGCCATGTGCTGCACGAGGCTGAGCAGCGGTACGAGTTCTTTAGGGAGAAGCTCAACGTGGAGGCGTCGCACGCCGAGGGTCTCGCGTACCTGAAGCAGCACTACGACGACCTGATGTCAGGCAAGGGGCTCACGAAGAGGCAGGACGTGGCCAAGCATGGGGACGCCACCACCGCGGGTGCGACTCCCAAAGCAGACGGCAAGGTCGCGTCGCCGAAGCGTACATCCAAGAAGCCTCAGCGCACGCCGTAGTTCTGCTCCAGCCCCTTCAGCGTCATGTTCGCCGCGACCGCATCGTGCGGCACGAGCACATACTTCCACGCCTTGCCGCCGATGCCCTGCGAATACTCGGTGGCCTGCTTGCACCACTTCACCGCTGCGTCCCGTTTGGCGAGAACCTCAACGTCGTCCATTGCGTTGGCCGCCTTCGGCTCCAGCATGTAGATCGCGGAATCCGCCTCGGCGACAAAGTCCGGCTGGTACTCCAGGTGATGCCCGCCGTGCTGATAGAAGATCTGGAACTGGCCCTTGGCGGGCTTGAACCACTTCTGCGCGTCACGATCCAGGACGCCCGCCAGCTTGCGCTCAGCATCGGACTGAAACTTTTGCACCGGATAGAGGCACCGCTCGAAGCCGCCGAACAGGTACTTCGCCATGTTGCTCTTGTCGGGCGGCGCTTCCTTGAAGTCCCGGACGGTCTCCACCGCCGACGCGGTGTAGGCGCTGGGCTTCAACTCCGAGAAGCCCTTGCTGATCTTCACCTCGTAGCCGCTGGCTTCCTCCCAGTAATGCTCCTGCATCTGGGCGTGGACGAACTGCGCGATGGGCTTCTGGTAACAGCGCAGCACTTTGCGGGCATCCTCTTCCGGCAGGTATGAACGCAGATGCTTCACCACCTGGCCCGCCAACTCGTACAGGTACTCCGCGTGGTCGTCGTAGGAGACATCGTCGAAGTCCACGAGCCCGCTGACGACGTAGTCCTCGGGCTTGGCCTCCTGGATGCCGCCCTTGCCGAGCGACAGCACCTCGCGGGCATTCGTTCGCAGGTGCTGAATCCACAACTCCTCGGAGGGAGCCTGATACCGCATGGAGTCCAGTTTCAGCGTGAACGGCTTGAAGCCGCACCGAACCTCACCCGTGGGCACGACAAGGATGCGCGGGATGTCGATTGTCTGCTTCACGACCATCGCGGCCGTCTTGGCGACGATCGCCGCGATGTCCACCTCTGGCTTCATGCCGGGCAGGTCCGGCTGAACAGGCCGATACTGCGCCGTCACCTGCTTCACCAACTCGGCCTGAACGGAGGCATCCTGCAAGCGTGCAACGCTTGGCACCGCCTTGGGCTGGCTCTCCAGTTTGCGGATGGCCGCATAAGCAATCTGCGCGGCCTGCTGCTCCCCGGGCGACTCGAACGCGGGGACGGCGCTCGCGGGCGCAACAAGCGTGCTGGAGGTCTGCTGCGGCGGGGTGACGCCCAGCGAAGATGCCAACTGTGACTGCGCCACGACCGTGACGGTGCGCTCGGCCAACTGGGAGCCCGTGATCACGACCTGCTGGAGCCGAATCGCTGACCCCGGCTTGCTCGCCTCGTCCACGATTTCTTGGAACTTGTCGTGGGCGACGATGTTCAACCGATCGACCACGTTCACGCCCGTCCGCTTGCCATACGGCAGCCGCAGCCCGCGGCCGATGGATTGCTCGATCAGGATGCGGGCGTTCGCCGCCCGCAAGGGCACGATGGTGTAGAGGTTGGTGACATCCCAGCCTTCCTTGAGCATGTTGACGTGGATGACGATCTCCGTGGGCTCGTCCGTGCTTTCCACGGCGAGGAGCTTCTTGATCATCTCGTCCTCGTCCGCGCCGGTCATGCTCGAATCGACCTGGATCACCTTGTCCTTGTACCGGCCGACCCCCTGCTCGTTGGGGAAGAAGCCGTCCGACTTGATCATCTGAAGCAACTGCCCGGCGTGCGTGGTGTCGCGGGCGATAACCAGCAGGAACGGCTTTACGATCTTGTTGTTCGTCTCGCGGGCGTAGGTCTCCAGTTCGACCTTCACGCTCTCGTGCAGGCGGACACCATCCTCCAACTTCATCCGCTCGATCTCTTCGGCGGACATGCCTGCGGGATTGAAGTCCTTCCGCGTGACGACTGCGGGCTCCTTCACGAACCCATCCGCCATTGCCCGGGCTAACGGGTAGTCGAAGATGACGTTCTTGAACGCGACCGCGCCCTTGCTCGTCTCGACGAACGGCGTGGCGGTCAACTCCAGCCCAAGAATCGGCTTGAGGTCATTGATTGCCCGAACGCCCGCGGATGCGCGGTAGCGGTGCGATTCATCCATGAGCAGCACGAGATCGTCGAGCCCGGCCAGGTAGTCGAAATAGGGCTGGCCGAGGTACTCCGCCATGCGTTTGATGCGCGGCGACTTGCCGCCGCGCACCTCGGAGTTGATCTTCGAGATGTTGAAGATGTTGATCTTGCAGGTATCCGGCTGATCGAACAGGTTGGCGGCGAGCGACTCATAGGTGTCGCCGGTGATGATCGCCGGCGGCTCCACAGCGAACTCGGCGATACCGCGAAACACGTACTTGGGCGTGTTCTCGGTGAAGTCCGCGATGAGCTTGTTGTAGATCGTCAGGTTTGGCGCGAGCACGAAGAAGTTCCGCACCTCTTGGGCTCGGTACAGGTATGCGATGAAGGCGCCCATGAGCCGCGTCTTGCCGACGCCGGTGGCGAGTGCGAAGCAGATCGACGGGAACTCCCGCTCGAAGCTGCTGACGCTGGGAAACTCGCTCTGAATGGCAGCGAGCGCCTGCGCGGGGTCCGCGCCTTTGTCGAGAGAGATGATGTCGCAGACACGAGAGAGTATCTCCAGCGACTCGCGCTGCGGCGCACGGAGACTCAGTCGGCTTGCAATGGGGCTGACGGCGGGATTGATGGGGTTCACTTCCGACCCCCCTTCGTCTCGACCGCCTGGCTCCCGAACAAGTCCGGCTCCGTCGCCTTCGCCTTCCGAGCGCCGCGCAGCACGGGCATTGGCTCAACGGACTCCTCAGCCGGAGGGGGCGGTGGCATCGCGTTGATGGCGAGGCTGTAGTCGTCCTTGCCCCATTCGCATTTGGACATGACCGCCTTGGGAATCTTCTTGACGGTCAGGTTGGGGAACGTGCCCTTCCCTGTGAAAGCCTTGCACACCACCAGGAGCGTCCGGCCCTCTCCGACCTCATCGCTCAACTGTGCGAGCAGATCGCGGGTGAGGGTCTGCGTTGTCACATAGATGAAGTCCCGCTCCGTGGAGTGTCCGTGCTGCCAGTACGTCCAGTCGCTCGGCTCGTAGGCGAACCCCTCCAGTTTGCAGACGGCCTCGGCGAGCATGTGCCGGTCGTATTCCTTGCTGATGACCCAGTTGCCGAACTTGTCCTTCTCCAAGAGCGACGGAGCGAGTTTGGAGTAGCGGAATCCACCGCCACCTTTCCACCCAGCGGCTTCGGTTATTCCGCCTGCGTCCTCGCCGTCAATCACTTTTCGAAGGCGAGGAATGATGTGTGTGTGGCAGGTTTCTTCAAGTTCGACGGTGACCCACCGCCGTCCCATCTTGTGCGCAACGGCCGCAGTTGTACCAGAGCCAGCGAACGAGTCGAGAACCCAATCCCCGGGGCTCGTCGCAACCTCGATCACTCGCCGCAGCAATCGCTCGGGCTTTGGTGTGGCAAAGGAGTTGTCTCGACCGAATAGGGCAATGCTCTCTGCCTTCGCCTCCTGGTTGTGGCCGACTTCAGCATTCGACCACCATGTCCAGCTCATTACGCCCTCTGCTTCACTCAAGAAGTTCTTCACGCGAGGACGGCCGTTGCCATCCTTGCCGAACCAGAGCCGCTTCTCGTCCTTCAGGCGGAGAAACTCGGACTCGATCTGTGCCCAGCAGCGTCCTGGCTGGGGTTCATAGACGGTGCCGCCCGGTGTCGTGATCTTGTACATCTGATTCGGCCGCCAACCTTGCGCCGTGAAGTCTGCTGAGGCCCACGGACCTCGCGGATCGTCATCGGGGTTGCGGAACAATTCGCGCTGCTCAGTCGTCAACTCCTGCTTGTGAAAGGCGATCTTCTCTCTATCTCGGCCGTAGACGAGAATGTGATCGTGAGCAGCGCCAAGGTGGACACGAGCATCCGGTGACGTTCGCTTCTGCCAAAGCACGTTCGCCACGAAGTTTGGACGTCCGAACACCTCATCCATGAGCACCTTGGCGTAGTGCGCTTCGTTGTCGTCCAGATTGACCCAAATCGAACCATCGTCCGTCAGAAGCCGCCGCAGTATCTCCAAGCGGTCTCGAATCAGTGACAGCCAAAGAGAATGTTCGACGCCGTCGTCGTAGTGCGTGAACGCCGACCCAGTGTTGTACGGCGGATCAATGTAGATGCACTTGATCTTCCCTGCGAACTCCGTTTCCAGCGCCTTGAGGGCCAGGAGGTTGTCGCCGAAGATCAGCCGATTGTCGAACTGATCGCCTTCCGCAACTCGCTTCGCCGCGTGGTATGACTTGGACGGATCACCAAGCAGAATGCGCGGCTCGAGCCGAGGCCGGTTCTCCTTGCCGATCCATGTGAGTTCGAGTTTCTGTTTCCGCTGCATGCTCACGACACCGATCCTTGCTGCCCGCCGGGCGTAGGGGTTGTAGGCGGCACCGCTACCGCTGGCCCGACCGCGACGGGAGTTCCCGCCGCAACTACCGCTCCTGACACGGGCGCAGGTCGCGCCGGAGCGTTCAACTGTGCGAGTACCGCTGCTCTGAGTCGCTCGCAATCACCTGGAGCGCAGAACACGGACTTGAAGTGCTTCGGTTGCTGATACGGTTCACCGCCGACAGCCCCGGCGCGAGCGGTGACGTGTCCCTCACGCTCACACGCCGTCCATAGCACCTCTGCGATTTCGGACGCCGCGGTTCCAAGCGCCGTTGTCTCTGCCGGAGTCAAGGCGAGCACCTCACCTGCCTCTGGTCGATGTCGCAGAAACACAATGTTCAGGACCAGCCAACGACAGTTCTCGAAGAAGGACCGGCGAATGCCGGTTGACAGTCTCGCATCCACCTGCATCTTCGTGATCACGGCTCGTCGAGCCTGCACGGCGCGCCAGATTGTTCGTGCCGAACGATCGGGTCGAAAGAGGCGGTGGTATCGAGAGCGGTACAACTCAGTGCTGGGGTACACCTCATCGAACGACCACAGAGAGTTCTTGTTCGCCAAGACACGGACGCACAGGTCACAGGAACGCTCCTGCTCCAAACACGCGAGCGCCGTTGTGGCTTCTTCGAGCGTGAAGTTCGTGGCGTCAGGGGCGGGCACGTCGGCCGCGTCCTTGTAGTGATACTCGATCCCATCGACCTTGAGCTGCGCTGCGATTCGTCCCTGCTGCTCATCCAGGGCAACGAAGTCTCTGGCACCGATTTGGTTCTGGAAGTTCGTGCTCTCCGTGATGCGACGGGCGAATTCCGCATCGTCGGCGCATTTCTCAAGGGAGATCACCTTCAGGAACACGAAACCGTCCGGCGGCGTCGCGGGCGGTGGAGTGCAGCCGGCCTGAACCGAGCCGACCGTTTGCGCTCCATTGACGATCGAGAAACCGCGCGCCGTGATCCGCTTCTTCTCGGCATTGGCGCGATCGAGGTTGTTCACCTCCAGACGCTCGCAGTACGCGGTCAGCCCGTTGTTCAGGTAGAAGAAGTGAGCTGGCTCATCCTTGAGCGTGGTCAGGATGCGGTCGTTGACCTCTGTCTCCCCCTTGTAACGGCGGATATTCGCTGCGACGAGCTTGGGACCGTGTGCTGTTTGGAGGTCAGCGATGTCGGACAAGCGGACGAGGCCGTAGACGGTCTCATAGGGGGCCTTGATCCAGCCGGGACTGTGGACTTCGAGAGTGACCTCTTCGACCCCTGGCCCCTGATCCGCGCCGATCAGCCAGTCGTGGACGCTCGTCAGGCTGTAGTGCGCGAATCGGAGGTATTCGTCGCCGCCTGAAAACCGTCCCTGAAGATCTTCGAACATCCGAAGGCGGTCCTCAGACACGCTGTTCACGCCCGTGTAGACCAACACGGCCCGGACGCGCAGAGATGGGTCCTTGAAGCATGCTTCGATGCGCGGCATGCGCGCCGTCCACGCGGCGTTCGCCTTGAACGCATCGAACTTCCCCTGAAGCAGGTCTTCAATCCCTGCCTTGAACTTTGTGACATCCCCGAGTTCTGGTTCGCCCCGACCGGAGTCCATGTATTTGGACTGCACGAGCCACAACGTGTTGGAGGTCGGCGAGTGGTGAACCGCATCAATACCGCCGTCGCCACCGCCATCGACAACGGCGGCTGCGGCCTCATCGAGCGTGCAGCCGCTCAGCTTGTGGATGGCAAATGCCGCGAGCGCGCGTGTGAGGAAGTTTCGCTCGCGCTCCTCCGGCGTACCCGAGGCGGCGGGCGGCACTTTGCCGTCGAAGGCCGCGTGCAACGGGGCGGCGACGTGCGAAATCTCGTATGGCCGCTCCGCGCTCATACGAGCCTCCATCGCATAGACACCACGGTGGTGGTGGAGGTCTTCTGGGTCAACTTCGCTTCGATGGCAGTGATCAGTTCCTCGCGGCGTTGGTCGATGGCATCCTGCGCCTCGAAGAGCGACTTGCGCTTCGCGTTCCGGTGGCCTTCGAGAGTCTTGATCTGCTTCTGCCCGGCGAGCTTTTCTTCCAGCGTGAGCGACATCGTCGCCGCCCGCTTAGCCTCCTTCACCTGGCGGTCGAGTTCCTTGATCTCCCGTTCGAGCGCGACCTTCAGGTCGTCGGCCCATCCGTCCAACTTGTCCGCTTCGGCCTCGAAGATCGTCGCGTTCCGCTCGGAGATCGTTTGACGGACCTCCTGCTGGTGGCGTTCGGTGTCCTGTTGAAGGGATGGATGAGGTGGCGCTGCCGGAATCTCGCGCAGGTCCTTGACGTTGAGCGAGAACAGACGGCGTGCGAGTTCCGCGGGCAGGACCTCGCCGCTCTCACAAACCGCCGTGGCCAGAAGGTGATCCTCCGCTTGGTCCAACGACTCAACCGTGAACTGGCTGACCAGAAGCTCGCCGCCCGTGCCGATCAGCCGCTTCAGCGAGGCGACGCTGGGCGTGGTGTTCGTCAGGTCGAACGTGACCTCCACGAACGGCACGGCGCGCGCCTTGGCCCGCTGCACCAGCCGCCCGGCGAGGGGATGGCCGAGGCGATACATGTGGGCGTCGCCGCTTCGCCTCGGGAGTTCGTAGCGCCCTGGCGGGGCGTCGATGTCGGCGAACGGGTTGGCCTTGAGCTGAAAACTGCCGAGGTCTTCGGCAAAGACGGCGGCGTCGCCGAGTTCGTGGCGGGTCAGTTCCATGAGCCGCCGCTCGTAGGACTTCAGGTATGCGCGGCTGTTGTCAAGGCTTATCCGGAGCTTGTCATGCACGTCGGCGTCAAAGTTCTCCAGCAACTGTCGCCGCGTCTTCGTCATGGCCTCGTTGATCTGGGCGCTCAACTCGACCTGGAGTTGGTCGAACGAGGTCTTGATGTCCTCCGGCGTGCGACACTTCTGATAAATCGCGGCGATGCGCTTTTCGAAGTCCACGCCCGACTCGATGGCCCCGAGGACCTCATCGCTGGCCCCGAAGACACCGTTGAACAAAGAGAACTTCTGCTCCAGAAGTTCGTACACCCGCGTGTCGGCCTCGTTGCCCTTGTTGAGAAAGTTCACCACGACCACGTCGTGCTTCTGGCCATACCGGTGGCATCGGCCGATCCGCTGCTCGATCCGCTGCGGGTTCCACGGCAGGTCGTAGTTCACCACGAGCGAGCAGAACTGGAGGTTGATGCCCTCCGCACCCGCCTCGGTGGCGATCATGATGCGGCCCTGATCACGGAAGTAGTCCACCAGCGCCGACCGCATGTCCGCCGTTCGTGAGCGCGTGATCCGGTCCGTTCCCGCGTTGCGCTCGACCCACGCCTTGTAGATGTCGCGCGACCGTTGATCGGTGTTCGACCCGTTGAACAGAACGGTGGCGTCGCCGTGCGGACTGTCCGCGAGAAGACGCTGAATGTACTCCTGAGTCTTTCGGGATTCCGTGAACACAATCGCCTTCTCGGGAGCACCCAACCGACGGGCCTCGGCGAACGCCTTATCGAGCGCCGCGAGGAGTGCCTGACCCTTCGCGTTGTGCTTAATCGAGACGGCCAGGTCGCGGAAGGCCTCCAGATCCACGATCTCGCGCCGAAGCGCGGCCGCCTCTTCGACGGACATCTTCTCTTCTTCGGGGTCGTCCGCCCATTCCTCGGCGGTCTCGTCCAGCGCCTCGTAGTCCTCATCAAGTTGCTCTTCGAGGGACTGGGGCGGCTCCTCTTTCTTGAGCTTCGCCTTCATGCGTGCAATCAGCGTGTCGAGCGCGCCCGCGATGGCGAACGTGGATGAGGCGAGCAATTTCCGGAGCACCAGCGTCATCAGCGAACGCTGGCTCGCGGGTAGCGCCTGGAGGTTCTCTCGCCGGAGGTAGTCCGAGATCGCGTTGTAGAGACGATCCTCACTCTCCGCGGGCGTGAAATGCTCCAGCATCGCGTGCCGCTTGGTGTACGGGACATAGGCGGTGACTTGGCGGCGCAGGGTGCGGTGGCAAAGGGGCTGGAGCCGTGCCTTGAGTTTGTCGAACGTGCCCTCGTCAGACAGGTACGAGAACTGCTCGCGGAAGCTCTTCAGGTCGCCGAAGGCGTGCTCGTCGATGAAGCTCATGAGGCCGTAGAGCTCCAGAAGGGAGTTTTGGAGCGGCGTCGCCGTCAGAAGCAGTTTCTGGAATGGTGTCAACGCGAGCTTCAGCACGTTGGCGATGATGTTGTTCGGCTTGTAGACGTTTCGGAGCCGGTGCGCTTCGTCGATCACGACCAAGTCCCACGGGGTGGCCTGAACTTCGGCCGCCTTGCCCTTGGCGAACTGGTACGAGCAGATCACCACGGCGTCGTTGACGGAGAACGGGCTGATCTGGCCGCGCTTGACAGCCTCGTTGTACGACCTCGCCTCCAGAATCGCACACGGGAGGAAGAACTTCTCCTGCAACTCCTGGTGCCATTGCTTCCGGAGGTTGGCGGGCGTGATCACAAGGATGCGCCGCTTGCGCTCGGCCCACCGCTGGGACACGACAAGCCCCGCCTCGATCGTCTTGCCGAGCCCGACCTCGTCGGCCAGCAGCGCCCCCTTGGAGAGGGGTGATCGGAACGCGAATAGCGCGGCCTCGACCTGGTGAGGGTTCAGATCGACCTGCGCATCCACGAGCGCCCCCGCCAGCTTTTCGATGCTGTCGGACGAGCACCGCTTGGTCAGCTCGTGGGCGTAGTACTTGGCGTGGAAATCGGTCAGGTTCATGCGGGGGTTCGCCCCCGATCACATGAGGCCAAAGCCACCTCCGACACAGGGGACTGCGAGTCCGAGCGGCCACCGCTCCCGTGTCCGGGATCAGACTTGACCGAGCAGAATCCAGCCTCCACGAGGCCCATTGGGTACTCCGCGTGCCAAACTCCCTCCTCTGGCTGCACGCGGGACCGGAGACGGGGGTTTGGGCATCGTGGCGACATGGTACGGGACTCCCCGGTGCTTCGCCCAACCGCACGCCGATTCCGTATGATCGTGGAAGTCAGGGTCTCAGGCGTCAACGCCCGGCACGCGGCGGGGTGTCGGTGCGCCCCACGGAGCACCGAAATGAGCGGAGCCGAACAGGTCCAGCGGAAGAGCATCGACGGCAAGGGGAAGACGATCCGTGAGATCCTCTCGGGCCGGAAGTTCTACATCGACTACTACCAGCGCGAGTACAAGTGGCAGACCAAGCAGCTGGAAGAGTTGATCAGCGACCTGTCCGACATCTTCCTCCGGAACTTTGACGCCGCGCACGATCGAGAAGCCGTCGCGGGCTACGACCGCTATTTCCTCGGATCGATCATCATCAGCCAGAAGGATGGGCGCGACTACATCATCGATGGACAGCAGCGATTGACAACGCTGACGTTGCTGCTGCTGTTCCTGATGAAGCGGCAGAAGGCGGCTGGGCAGCCGGGCAACATCGCCGAGATGATCTACTCGTCGAAGTACGGGAAGCACTCTTTCAATCTCGACGTGCCCGAGCGGCTGGCGGCAATGCAGAAGCTCTTCGACGGGGATGAGATCGACGAGGACGAACTCCCGGAGTCCTCCCGAAATATCGCGGCGCGCTACAACGAGATCGACGAGCTGTTCCCCAAGGAAATCGACGACGCCGCTTTGCCCTACTTCGTGGACTGGCTCACGGAGAACGTCCATCTTGTGGAGATCACGGCCTATTCCGACGATGTGGCGTACACCATTTTCGAGACGATGAACGACCGCGGCCTGTCGCTGTCGCCCACGGACATGCTCAAGGGCTACTTGCTGGCCAACATCTCCGACGAGACGGCGAGAACGCAGGCCAGCGCGGAATGGAAATCAATCATCGTCAAGCTGCGAGCGGTGGACCCCGACGGCCAGGAGCCGGATGCGGACTTCTTCAAGGCGTGGCTCCGCAGCAGTTACGCGGACAGCATCCGTGAGCGCAAGAAGAACGCTCGCCCAGAAGCGTGGGACCGCATCGGCACCGAGTTCCACCGATGGGTTCGTGACGAGGCCGAAAAGCTCGGTCTGGTCCTGAACGGTCAGTCAAAGTCGGCGGCGTACCGCGAGTTCATCCTGTCAAGGATGGCGTTCTACGCGAAGTGGTATCTGGTGATTCGGCAGGCCGAACTGTCGCCGGTTCCGGGGCTGGAGAACATCTACCACAACGCCTCCCACCGGTTCACGCACCAGCCGACGCTGCTGCTGGCCCCGCTTGTGCCGAGCGATTCGGATGACACCATTCGGCTGAAACTCCGACTCGTGGCCAAGTACGCCGACATTTTCTTGACCCGTCGGCTCTGCAACTACCGCGACAGCGACTACGCCATCCTCCAGTACAACGTCTTCACCGTGGTGCGGGACACCCGTGGTCTCGGCGCGCCCGCGCTCGCCGCCAAGTTGTCGCAGCTTCTCGTCGATCAGTTGAAGGAGGATCGTGGCAGCCTGGATGGGTTCGACACGTTTGGGCTCAATCAATGGAGCCACCGCCCGATCAAGCGCATCCTTGCACGCATGATCGACTTCGTGGAGGTCGGATCTGGGGGGCAGCCGCGCTACCACGAGATGATGACGCTGCGGGGCAAGAAGGCATTCGAGATCGAGCACATTTGGGCCAACGGTCTGGAACCTGCCAAGGAGTCGCTTGGACTTGAGGCCAACGAGGACTTTCAGGAATGGCGCAACAGCCTCGGTGCCCTGCTCCTGTTGCCGAAGTCGTTCAATGCGAGCTACAAGGATGACGCCTACGAGGAGAAGGTGGAGCACTATTTCGGTCAGAATGTGCTAGCCAAGGCGCTGCACGCAAAGGCCTACGAGAACCACCCCGGGTTCCGGCGGTTCACGCAGGAGAAGCATCTCCCGTTTCGCGCCCACAGTGAGTTCAGAAAGCCTGACCTGGAAGAACGCCAACGGCTTTACCGCAGCATCGCCGACCAGATCTGGGACCCGGCATGGATTGACCGGATTCTCGCGGGCGAGAGGACGATCGCATAATCCACCCGACAAGCCCCGATCAAAGGCGATTGGTGGCCCCTGTTAACCAGAGAACGACCGCCCCGAACCCCCTTGGCGGCCTAGATTCGATGGTTTGAACCCGTTACGATCGGGGAACCGCAGGTTCACAGGTTTCCCAAACAGAGTGCGCACGGGGTTCA
>ERZ761603.2038-NODE-2038-length-14403-cov-21.796487_pt1 | contig 14403 bp, 17 predicted proteins | sample MGYA00511879_ERZ761603 | MGnify/ENA primary metagenome ERZ761603 (study PRJEB28899, sample SAMN02850040) | bioreactor sludge metagenome | biome: EBPR Sludge; feature: EBPR Bioreactor; material: flocular biomat | place: Australia: Thorneside Wastwater Treatment... | reverse complement strand
TGCGGTGCCGCACTCAAGCGCCGCCGCGGATTTGCAGCTCTGCCGAAAGGACACAGCCTTTGAGTCGGCCTGTAGGCACTAGTTGCGGTGCAAAACACTGGCCTCCTTCAGCATCAAGGATCACTCACGCGCCAGAAGTCGTGGCTGCAGCGTCGTCGTACTTGACCTGCGCGAGCAGCACGGCATCCATGTGCTGCTCGGCCCAATGTGCAAACGTGGAGACGGTCTGAATCAGCGATTGACCGAGATCCGTCAATGCGTACTCCACGGTCACCGGCACCGTCGCGAAGACGCTGCGAGACAGCAGGCCATCGCGTTCGAGCTTCTTCAGCGTCTGGGACAGCACCTTCTGGGAGATGCCCTTGATGTCCCGGCGCAACTGGTTGAATCGCACGGGCCCGTCCTGGAGACGGTCGAGGATCAGCAGCGCCCACTTGTCCGCCAGGCGATCAAGCACTTGGCGAGTAGGGCATCGATCTTCATAGACGTTGTAGGGTTGTTGCAGTTTCATGGGCTCCGTGGTGGCCGGTGGTTACCGAAAAGAAACTAGGTCACAAAAAAGTGCCTTCTTGCGCCCAATTTTATCCTTGATTACATTTGGCCACCTAGTTTCTTTTGGCAACCAATTAAGGAGTCCTCCCCATGTCTCACAAGATCCTCGTACTCGGCGCCACTGGCAATGTGGGCCAACCCCTCGTTCAGGCCCTGCTGCGCAAAGGTGAGCAGGTCAAGGCCGCCTCCCGCTCGGGCAAGCCCGTGGCGGGCGCCGAATCCGTGGTCTTCGACCACGCCCGCCCCGAGACCTTCCCTGCCGCGTTTGACGGGGTGGATCGGGCCTACGTCATGCTGCCCACGGGCTACGTCAACGTGAAGGAACTGCTGCTGCCCGTGATCCAGGCGGCTGCCGAGCGCCGCGTGAAGGTGGTGTTCCAGAGCGTGTTCGGCGTGGATGCCGATGACTCCATCCCCTATCGCCAAGTGGAGATCGCGCTGGAGAAGTCCGGTACGCCTTACGTGATCCTGCGTCCGAACTGGTTCTCCGACAACTTCCATACCTTCTGAAAGGCGGGGATCGACCACGGCCAGATCGCCGTGCCGGCGGCCGAGGGGAAGTCGAGCTTCATCGACGTGCGCGACATCGCAGAAAGCGCTGCCGCCGCACTGACGACGAACCGCTTCGATGGCCAGGCCTTCAACCTGACCGGGCCCGAGGCGGTGAGCTATGCACAGGCGGCCCAGATCCTGTCCGGGGTCATCGGCAAGCCGGTCGCTTACACCCCCATCGACGACCAGGCGTTCATCGGGATCCTCACTGGCGCAGGTGTCCCGGGCGATTACGCTGGCTTTCTGGCGTCCATCTTCCATCCGGTTCGGGAGGGATGGACGGCTGCGGTCACGGACCATGCGCAGCTTCTGACGGGGAAACCTCCTCGCTCCCTGGCAACGTATGCCCGTGAGCACGCGACGGCGTTGCGCTAAGCCCGATTTCCAATCATGTAACCCGCTGCCCCCGCATTTTGTGGGGGCACTCGCGGAATTCCCGGTTCCGACAGTCACTTCGGATGCGCTGCCCCGCAACCGGTATTGGCCGATTTACGCTATCCACCATGACGAATCCTGAGTAGCTGCAATTTCGCAGCTTCAACGGAGGAGTCGTCATGATTGATATCCAGTACCTAACCCAGGCCCAACTGGCTGTACGCTGGCAAGTCGCTGAGAGCACACTCGAGCGCTGGCGCAGTGAGGGCATTGGTCCGATCTACCTGAAAATGAAGGGTCGCGTCCGCTATCGCTTGTCAGATATTCTGGCGTTTGAAGCGGAGAGCCTTCGCAAGAGTACGTCCGAGTCCTATACAACCTGCAACAGCACTCGCTGATACGAAAAAGCCCTCAGTTACCTCGCTGGCTTTTTCGAACACCTGCGAACTCCTGAGGGCTATTTCGGGCTATTACTAGCCAATGCGAATTTGGTGGTGGAGTGTAGCACTCTCTCGCACCACCATCCCACGGAAAACAGTGTGACCAGCGCGGGAGCAAGGAACAACGAGGACTCGCTGGCCCCGTTTCACAAGTTCGCTCTGCCACGCTCACTTCCCCACCACATTTCCGCAGGCAACTGCGGACTTGGCTACCGACCTGATCAGGGCACCCGCACCGGTCGCGCGACCCGTGGCCTTCGAGCCTGGCTGGCGGTCTGCAGGTTGGCTGTCCGGGAGAGGATCCGGAGGATTGCCTGGTCATGGTGGTACGTACGGAATGCGTCGGCCACCGAGGTATCGATGAACGTGGCCGTCGTCTGACCATCCGCCGGAGCCGACACGACACCATCCGGGATGTCTCTGGACCAGCCCCTGGCAGCCCGAAAGCCACTCACCAAGTGTGAAAAGTACGGCCAAGCGTGGTCCAGATGTGCGTCATCGATGGTGACCAGCACGCCAGTCAGTTCACACTCAACCCGCCCTTGGTCATCCCCGTACTCAACGAAGGCCTGTTTTTTTGCCTGGATGAGGTCGAGCGCGACGGCCTGCCTGCAGGCGCCATAGAAGTCCTGCGACCGGCCCTTGGGCTTGCCCTTGACCGCGTCGATGTACGAGAAGTCGGTAGCGGTCCCGTCCTGGCGGACGACCCAAAAGCCGGAACTGCTCCAGCCGGTCCCGGTGTTCAGGCGCCGCTCGAAATGCGCGATCTGGCTGTCACCCTTGGTTGGTTCACCCACCGCGTCGAGCACCGGGTCGTAACGCTCGATGAGTGCCACGAGATCGGCGTGGTCACTCTGATCGGAGACGCGCTGTCCGTCCTGGTACCGGTGTAGCACGACCTTGTAGTGCTCCAAGGCACCGCTCTGAGTCCGGAAGCTCCGGGAACCGATCTCAACGGGCTTTGCCATTCGTTCTCCAATAAATCAAGGCGGGAAGGGCCTGTCACGTCTCAAGGGGAAGCACACCAGGTGCAAGCCCTTCTTCGTACATCAGGCGCTGCAACTCGCCGGCACTTGCGAAAGGAACGGTCAACGTGAGCATTCCGCCTGCGACTGCCTCCCACCCGCCGCCCAGGGAGTGCAGATGCCGCGCAAGCTGATGCTCATTGTTGAAGCCGCCCGAGGTAAAAAAGCGGAAATGTGCATACGGACGGGGCACGCATACCGAGGTCAGTCGGAGCATGCCGTCTTCACCCTTGTCGGCGTTGAACTCGTCACCCCAGTACAGCCTGAGTCCAGAAAACGGTCCCAGCTGTCGTTCGGCAAGCCGATAACGATTTCCGCCGAGAGGGACAACGCCAACCTCTTCCTGGTCCCATTCTTTGCAGCGCACGAGATCGAGCTGCCCGTCGTCATTCCAGAAGGGACCGCCGGAATCATCGTCAGCCGGAAACTCGAGCACGACGTCCACAGCGTTTTCGACCAGCAGGTAGAAGCCGCTGGGGAATGAATGGGATTCAGCGGGCATGGTGTCCATTTGGTTCAATCTTCATCACAAGACGCCGCGACCGGTCTCGGACTTCAGAAGCGCCGCAAGCTGAGAGCCCGACTTCAACTTCTCAATGAATGTGCAGCCTGCGTTGTTGGGCTGCCAGTAAGGGCAGGCGAGAAAGTACGCGTCCAGAAGCCCAGTCGCGTTCTGCTTTCGTCGCAACACCATGTTTTCTCCGTGAACCGGACACGTCGCCAGTTCGACCCCACGATGGCCTGAATTCAAATCCGACTTGAGGTCATTGAGTCGGGTATCGATGATCTTTTCCGTGCCCTTGTCGGTGAGGATGATGCCGAACTCCTCAGCGGTCATCGAAAACTCCGGCGCGGTGGTATCCGTCATCAATCCGTAGTCGTTTCTCTGCAGTTTCTCGGTATGCGTGCAAGCCCGACGATCGCCCTGTACCACGTACCATCCCGTGCAACCCCAGTAGAAATCCTTGGGCTCCGCCACGGAGAGATCACGCTTCCACTGCAATTTCATGGGACGCCCGCAGACGCGACATTGCTTGCCAAGGGTGTCAGCGAACGCGTTGTACTGCAGTACATGCGTCGTCTCCAGGTCGATCTCGACCTTGTCGATTGCACTCTCAGTCTCGAAGATCTTTTCGGCGGCACGCACCTCCTTGCCCTGATTGAGCTCAGAGAGAAGTTGGTCGCGCTCGGCCCGCAGGTCTTCCCACCGCTTGCGCGCGCGGTCACTGAGACTGCCGCTCGACATGCGCTGGTTCCGCAGATGCATGATCTCGTCGTTGACCGAACGCAGGCGGTCCTTCTTGCGCGTGATTTCATCGACGACCTCCGCGCCGGTGGCACCGCCCTGGCGCTTGTAGGCTTCGTAGCCTCGCTTGATCCCTGAAATCACCTGAACGGTGGTGTCGACGAGCACTCCGAGCAACGTCCCGAGGCCATTGGCAAGGCGGTCAAAGAAGCTCATAACGCTTCCCCTGAAAGCAGCCGGCTTTGCTGAGCCAGGCGCATCGACAGCAGTCGGTTGGTATCGGCACGATACGAGGTGAGGATCGCCTCCTGATTCCAGTACCGGTCGAACAGGAGACCTCCAGCAAATGCCGCTGGTATGGCCAGCAATCCACCGCCAACGGCATACACCGCTGCTCCAGCCAACTTCGCGGCGACGATACGCTGCCCTCGTCGGGCGATTGCAAGTTTGAATTTGTCGAGTGATTGCTGCCCGACAGAAACCTTGTATCCCTCCCAGGTCGCGATAGCCACCAGGGGGAAGAGCGGACTGAAATAGTCGAGGAAGCGCTCGGTCACCGAATCATCCATGACATCGAGGGCTGACGAGACTTGATCGTGCAAGTCGCTCTCGGTGATTCCGCTGTCCAACACCAGACCGGAGTGGGCGACCTCATGGGTGGCCAGGATTTCAATGTCAGGGTAGCGATGCAGCGCCTCTTGGATGTAGCCCGCACTGTCCGTGGCCTTTAGCTGCAAATAATCTGCAGTGGCCCCGTCGGGACCAACGATCCGCATATCCCAGCCAGGTTGATTCAGGGAGTCTGCCAAAACGGCGTGATAACCGTCTGGAAGCAGAACGGGGCCCACCTGCTCACCAGCGTTCAAGCGATCTGCGACCAGATACTCGAAATACTTGCCCTTGGCGGTGTTAACCGCCCCTTGCAACTCCTCGCTACTCAGTCCGAACAAATGCTCGTCGGACAGCGACGGATTAGTGACGCGAATCGCCTCAACGAGACGAGGATCAATATCGTCGATGCCGTGATCAAGAAATACTTCTGCAGACGCAGCGGCCAGTGTCAGGTCAAAGAGCGATTCCCGATTGGCCTTCAGATACCGCTGAAAGGCATCGTAGAACCGCTCACCGGCAGGCCGACCACCAACGTCTCCGTAGTGATTACTCAGCCGGCCAAGCCTGGTGGAGGTTATGGCGTTCATGATCATTTAACCGCATTGCGAATAGCGGACAACTCCGATTTGACCCGCTGCAAATCAGCGACCCAACCCGATGCGGAAATACCTTCCGGCTCGAGCCCCAATCCTTCTTCGATTCTTGAAACGCGCTTTTCAAGCCGCTGAATGAAGGTATCCATGCCGCCCAGCACCTCCTCAACCATCAGGAGATGTTGCTCAATCTGAGAGCGCAATTGGCTCATCGTGAGTTCTTCAAACATATTCTCTGCCTCCCTTCACAGTATCTCGCAGCCGAACCTCAGTCGGCCTGCCGCCGAAGCCAACCCGGTATGTCGTCGGCCCCAGCACGCTTGGCCTTGTCGTCCGGCTTTGCATCGTCCGGGAGATCTCTCCAAACTGTCAGGAAATGGGCACCCGGCGATCCGTTTTGGACCAGGACGTAACCGGACCGCAGCTCCTTCCGCCCCCAGGTTGTCTGCCACCGTGCTGAGAACGACCACAATTCGCCACCATCAGCGTGACCCTTGAGGAACTCCTTCCACGCTGCGTTGAGGTGACCGAAAGGCAGTTCAGGCGCCGCCCTGAGAGGATCCGTGACGACCTCGCGCTTCTCAACTTCCTGCACCGTCAGTCGCTCCAGCAGGTGTTGCCGCTCGACGGCGAACTCCCGTTCCTCCTCAACCTCGGCATCATCCTTTTTCTTGAACATTTCCTTGGCCTTCATGTAAACCGCAACAGGCCATACCGCGACAACCAGGATGGCAGCCAGGATCGGCGCGACGACGTTGTTGAGGATTCGGTAGGAAAGCTTCTTGCGATCCGGGTTGACCGCCTCGAGCAGCTCACGAAGGGACTCGGATTCCTTCTCCTTCGTCAGCCGATGGGCACCGTACACAACGGCGAGGACCGCGATGCCGACGCCCAGGTACCAATAGAGGTAGATCACGCCGCGCCCCCGTCGTCTTTGCTGGCTCGCGGGAAAACCGTCATGGCGCCAACTTCATAGCCCTCAGGGGCGCCATCAGACTCGGCGACCCCGTTGTGCTGCACGCGGGTGGCAACGACGACCCCTCGCTCCACATCCAAGAACAGGTCGCGCTCGAAGGTGCTGCCGTAGCCCATGTGGACGTACTCGAGCTGCTTGCCCTGCGGAAGACGGATCGTGCCGGAGTACCAATGGGCGAACACCCTGTCCGGAAACCCGGGGAAGATGGTTGCCAGCGACGCATCGGTCCCGTCTTCGAGCGTTCCGTTCAGACCGATCAGGTACAGGCGGTCGTCAATGATCTCCCAACTGCCGACGTAGCCGCGCCATAGGGCCGTGCAGTTCGACTCGAAGCGCGGGTTGGTGCCCCCCATAGCGAAGTAGTCGCTCAGGGGGTTCGTGCACATGGCCACGTCCTCGTCCTGGTAGCGCAGCCTCTCTGCAATCTGAGCTGTCATCGCCTGCCTTCCCCTTTCCTGAATCCGGTTGTCGTTCCCTGCCTGGGAGCCGATGGGGCGATCCGGCCAAAGACCCGCGATCGTCACCCGGCCTTCCCGATCCGGGGCTTGCTTATCCGCTTATGGTTATTATTTTACGACGCATTACCATCTTATGATAGTTTTATGGACTCATTCTAGAGCACACGATATACTTTCCGCAACAGACCGCACCAGCCTTCGCTAACCCGAATGAGCACCCACAGGATGTCGAACGAGCAGCTTGCAGAACTCACCCAGCCACAGCGCGACCGCCTTGCGTTCGTGGAGTTGCGCGTGCGCTTCATTGGGGAGATACGGCGCCAGGACCTGGTCACCCGTTTCGGCATCCAGTCGGCGGCCGCCAGCCGGGATCTGGCGCTCTACAAGGAGATGGCCCCGGGCAACATCGACTACGACCCCAAGGCGAAGACCTACATCCTGGGACCAGACTTCCGGGCGGTCTTCGAGTTTCCCCCTGAGCGAGTGCTTTCCTGGTTGACGCAGGGCTTCGGAGATGGCGAACCGATGCGGCTCAAGGCTTGGGTTGCCAGCGAGAGCCCGTCCCGGCTAACGCACCCGGATCTAGATGTTCTGGCCTGCGTGACTCGGGCGATCCACCAGGAGCGCCCTCTCGCGATCGAGTACCACTCCATTTCCAACGGTCGCGCCGAACGCCAGATCGTTCCATTTGCACTGATCGACAACGGCCTGAGGTGGCATGTCCGCGCCTTTGACCGGAAATCGCAGGAATTTCGCGACTTCGTGATCACGCGGATCAAGCATCCCCAGGTCTTGAAAGACGAGAAACCTGAGGCGCACGAGATCAGCGATCAGGACATCCAGTGGACGCGAATCGTGGAGCTTGAGCTGGTTCCGCATCCAGACCAGCCCCGACCGGAGATCACGGTGATGGACTACGGGATGGAAGACGGGGTGTTGCGCATGAAGCTTCGCGCGGCCACCGCCGGCTACATCTTGCGCAAGTGGAGTGTGGACTGCTCACCGGACCACAGTTTGCGTGGTCACGAGTACCGACTGTGGCTTAAGGATCCGCTGGCCCTCTACGGTGTCAAGAACGCGCTGCTGGCTCCGGGTTACCGCTCTCCAGATAAGACCAAGGGAGAGCCATGACCTACAAACCACAACGAGCACTAGAACTGCTGCGCATCGGCTCCGGCCGTGCCGGTGCCACCTTCCGCGAAGGGCAAGAGGACGCGATTCGCCATATCGTCGACGGACGTGGCCGCCTGCTGGTCGTACAGAAGACTGGCTGGGGCAAGAGCTTCGTCTACTTCATTGCCACCAAGCTGCTGCGCGAGGCAGGCAACGGGCCTGCGCTGTTGATTTCGCCGCTGCTGGCGCTGATGCGAAACCAGATTACAGCAGCGGAGCGCATGGGTGTCCGGGCAGAGACCATCAACTCTGACAACGTCGACGAGTGGGCGCAGGTCGAGGCAAAACTTGCCCGCGGAGCGGTCGACATTCTGTTGATCTCGCCCGAACGTCTGGCCAACGAGCGTTTCCGCACACAGGTCTTGGCTGGCATCGCTGCCCAGATATCGATGCTGGTGATCGACGAGGCGCACTGCATTTCCGATTGGGGCCACGACTTCCGTCCGCACTATCGTTTGCTGGAGCGAATCGTCAGAACGCTACCGCCGAACTTGCGGCTCCTCGCAACGACAGCCACCGCAAACAACCGGGTGATGGAAGACCTCGCCGCCGTGCTGGGTCCGAAGCTGGATGTTTCGCGCGGCGACCTGAATCGCAGCTCCCTTACGTTGCAGACGATCCGCTTGCCTAGCCAAGCAGAGCGCCTCGCGTGGCTGGCCGAGCAACTGGCCACGCTACAAGGCCACGGCATCATCTACACGCTGACAGTGCGCGATGCCAATCAGGTTGCTGATTGGCTCAAGACCCGTGGGTTCAATGTCGAGGCTTACACCGGCGAGACCGGCGACCGCCGAGAGGCACTTGAGCAGGCACTGCTGAACAACGAAGTCAAAGCACTGGTCGCGACAACCGCGCTGGGCATGGGCTACGACAAGCCCGACTTGGCATTTGTCATCCACTACCAGATGCCTGGGTCGGTCGTCGCGTACTACCAGCAGGTGGGTCGCGCAGGCCGCGCACTGGATTCAGCCTATGGGGTGCTGCTCAGTGGCGAGGAAGAGTCAGACATTACCGACTGGTTCATCCGCAGCGCATTTCCGACCCGCAAGGAGGTAGCTGATGTGCTGGGTGAACTTGAGGAAGAAGAAAACGGCCTGTCCGTCCCCGAGCTACTCAGTCGCGTCAATCTGAGCAAAGGCCGCGTCGACAAGACGATCGCGCTGCTTTCCCTCGAAGCACCGGCCCCTATCGCTAAACAGGGCACCAAGTGGCAGCTCACAGCAGCGACGCTGAGCGATGAGTTCTGGGCGAGAGCAGAACGACTCACGGCCTTGAGGCGTGACGAACATCAGCAGATGCAGGAGTACGTAAGCCTGCCCTTTGGTGATCACATGGGCTTCCTGATTGACGCGCTTGATGGTGATTCAAGTGGTGTCACCAAGCCCGCGCTTCCCCCGCTACCGACTGGCGTGAATGAAGCGGTGGTTCGGGACGCCATAGCATTTCTTCAGCGCACCAGCCTGCCCATCGAACCCCGGAAGAAATGGCCGATCGGCGGTATGCCTCAGTACGGCATCGCAAGCAACACGACCATCAACCTTCAAGCGCAGCCAGGCAAGGCACTTTGTGTATGGGGCGATGCTGGGTGGGGCGGTCTTGTCCGGCAAGGCAAGTATCAAGACAAAAAGTTCTCGGACGAGCTCGTGACGGCATGTGTACAGATGGTGCGGGAGTGGAATCCCCAACCGAAACCGACCTGGTTGACGTGCGTTCCCTCGCTGCGTCATCCAGATCTCGTCCCTAATTTTGCGAAGCGCTTGGCTGCGGCTCTGGGCCTACCGTTTCATATGGTCATCGCAAAGACCGATGACAGGCCCGAACAGAAGACGATGGCAAACAGTACACAGCAAGCGCGCAACATCGACGGCTCGCTTGAACTCAACGGTCAGCCGCTACCGCGCGGTCCGGTGATATTGGTCGATGACATGGTGGACTCACGTTGGACGTTGACCGTGTCCGCATGGCTTCTGCGCAAGGGCGGAAGCGGTGATGTCTACCCCATGGCACTCTCACAAACGGGGCACGACGAATGATGCCGACCCTGTCCCCCAACACGCAGGCGATCCTGCTTCTTACGGCTCCGCTGATCGCTGGTCGAGGCACTTCGTCGTCGGAGTTGCTCACCCCCAGCGAATACAAGCGACTTGCGCGCCATCTACGCGAAATTCAACGTCAGCCTGCCGACCTAGTGTCACCCGAGTCGGCCGATCTGCTGCGCGCTTGCCAGCCAGTTATCGACGAGTCCAGACTGCAGCGCTTGCTTGGCCGTGGATTCCTCCTAAGCCAAGTCATCGAACGCTGGCAGACACGTGCTATCTGGGTGGTCAGCCGTGCCGATGCAGAGTATCCCCGCCGTCTGAAGGCTCGCCTGCGAGAAGACGCCCCTGCAGTCATTTACGGATGCGGCGACATGGGTCTGCTGGAAACCGGCGGCCTTGCCGTGGTTGGCTCCCGCCACGTCGACGACTCATTGATCGACTACACCATGGCCGTGGGCCGGTTGGCCGCACGGGCCGGGCGCACCTTGGTATCGGGTGGAGCCAAGGGCATCGATCAAGCGGCAATGCGTGGGGCCCTTGAGGCTGGGGGCAAGGTCAGTGGGGTCCTCGCCGACAGCCTGGAAAAGACGACCATGAACCGCGAGCACCGCAACCTGCTGCTCGATGGCCAACTCGTACTGATTTCGCCCTATGACCCGAGCGCGGGGTTCAATGTCGGCAACGCCATGCAGCGCAACAAGCTGATCTATGCGTTGGCCGATGCATCTCTGGTTGTCAGCTCGGACATGAACAAGGGCGGCACTTGGGCTGGAGCGACCGAGCAGCTCGACAAGCTGAAGTTTGTCCCGGTCTACGTTCGATCGACGGGCGAAACCTCAGCCGGCCTCAACGCACTGCGCTCAAAGGGCGCGTTGCCTTGGCCGAACCCACAAGACGTCGACGCACTTCAGGTCGTGTTCGACGTTGCTTCACCCACTCCGGCACAGCCTCCGCAGTCCGGCCTCGCTTTGTTTTCTGGAACCGACGCGACGGACGCTGCACCCTCGGCACCATCGGTTGCAGAGCCAGCGCCAGTAACCGAAGCGCCGAGTGAGTCGGTGCCGCCACCTTCCCAAGCGCCGAGCAGCGAAGACGTTGTACCGGCACCCGAACCAGCCTCATTGGTATCGCCACCGTCGGAGGTTCCGCCGGAGACAGCCAGCACGCCAGTCTCGGCGCCAACAACGCCTGCCGACGCGCTGTTTGCGGCTGTTCGACAGGCGATCACGTCGCTGCTCAAGGCACCAATGAAGGACGCAGAAGTGGCGACTGCCCTCGACGTGTCCACTGCTCAGGCCAAGGCGTGGCTGCAGCGATTGGTCGAGGAAGGCGTGATCGAGAAGCAGAAGAAGCCAGCAGGCTACATCCTCAAGCAGTCCAGCCTTTTCGAGTAATGAGGCCGAACTGATGCAAACCCGATTGAACGAAGAGTGACCAGATGAAGGAATCCTACCTTTCAACCTTGCTGCAGATGAGGCTCCTCGTCGGATTTCTGGGCGAGCGCGCCCAGTTCGGATGGTGGCCAACGTCATTTCACGAGGCCTCGAGTCGCCTGTTTCTTGAACCTGTCTTCTCCAAGACGTCCAAGCTGGCGCAGTACCACGGCGTGCTGGAGGCCGCTCGCCGTCTCCATGACGAGCATCTGAGCGTCGGCAGCTACCACCTGTTCCGCATGCCTGAGGAGATCGAACAGGACCTGCACTCGCTCGTTCTCAGCCCTCTCGGAGAAGAAATTGCCGGCAAGCTGCCCCAGAAGAAAGACGAGGCGCTGGAGGCGATCAAGCACCTCTGCCAGAGTGACATGAAGGTCAGCGAAGGACCCACCGCTGTCGGGAGCATCAAAGACATCGACTCTCCCGATGCCCTTCGAGCCATTGCCGGCGCCTATGCGTCCGCATTCTCCCGCAACGCACGGGCGTATCCGTATTTGGTGGGGTAATCGTGACCGACAACAAGCCCTACACGACTCAGCTGCAGGCGGGTCTTGGACTCGTTATCGAGACCAAGACGCTCCTGGAATTGTGGTCGCCCGGGATGTCGGCCAACCAGTTGCACCAGGTCGCGCTCGAATCGGGTCGGTTTCCGACAGTCACAGCACGCCGACTGCGCAACATCGTCGTCGAGTGCTTCGCTCCACGGTACTTGGTGTCTGGCGGCACACCAGCCGCGCACCTCAAGCGACTGTCGCCCACTCTCTCGACGGCAGACCTGACCCAGCTCTTGCTCATCTTTACCAGTCGAGCCAACCCCATCCTGGGCGACTTTGTACGCCACGTGTACTGGGCTCGTTATGCCGGCGGATATACGCAGATCACCAACGACGATGCCCGCGCCTTCGTCGAACGCGGAATCGACGACGGTAAGACAGTCAAACGCTGGTCGGAAACCACCGTGCGGCGCGTCTCTGCCTACCTGACTGGTTGCTGTGCCGACTACGGGATGCTTGAACGGGGACTGCGATCGAGTCGCCGCATCCTGCCGTTCCGCGTCTCGCCGCTCGTAGCTGCCTACCTGGCCTACGAGCTGCACCTCTCCGGTGTTGGCGACAACGCGCTGTTGGCCCACGATGACTGGCAGTTGTTCGGCTTGGCGCGTGAAGACGTGCTGGAAGAAATCAAACGACTTTCGCTGAAGGGTTTGCTCATCGTCCAGGCTGCTGGCGATGTGATCCGCATCAGCTGGAAACAACAAGACATGGAGGCGCTCTGCGATGTCCTCGCTAAAGGCTGATTTCGACGAGTTGCGGGAGCGCATTCGACATGGGCGCGAGCTCGGTCACGCGAGCTTCGAACCGATCTATTACCTGGTCTTCTCTCCGGAGCAGATCCTTGAGGTGAAACGGCAGACCCCCGCCTGGGTGGCAAAGCTCCACCAGGAAGGATGGGAAGTCCACACGTTCTCGATCGCCGAACAGATATGGGCGCTGCTGAAGGATGACCCGTTCTGGTCGCTCTGCGTGATGGAAGACAAGTCCGCGCCACTGGATTGGTCCCGTACCAACAAAGCGTTGGCCGACATCCTGACGTCGGATAACGGCCTCTTGAAGCGGCTGGAAGATGCATTGGCGCCACTCGAAGGGCAGCAGAACGCGCTGCTGCTGGTGACGGACCTCGAGGCGCTGCATCCGTTCCTGCGCATCGGCGCCATCGAAAGCCAACTCCAAGGCAAGTTTCACGTACCAACGATCTTTCTGTACCCCGGCGTGCGAACAGGCAAGACCCGCCTGAAGTTTCTCGGCTTCTACCCAGAAGACGGCAACTACCGCTCCGTCCACGTCGGCGGTTGAACAAAAGACAGAACCAGGGACTGACATATGACCATCCGATCACTCTTCGACCCCAGCAAGGACATCTACCGGACCATCGAGAAGGTCATCACCTATGGTGCCTCGCAAGAGGGCCGCCTCAAGGCTGAGATCTCCGAGTACGTCGTCACCGACAGCATCGAGGAGCAGTTCCGCAAGCTCCTCGACCGCATGCAATTGGCGATGGAGTCCGGCGGGGAAAACGAGATCGGTGTCTGGGTGTCGGGCTTCTACGGCTCTGGTAAGAGTTCATTCACGAAGTACCTCGGCCTGGCTTTTGATGATCAGCGCACGATCGAGGGCACGCCGTTCATTAGCTACCTGCAGGACCGCCTGCACAAGCCGCAGACCAAGGCTCTCCTCAGCACGGTGGCGAAGCGCTTCCCGGCCGCCGTGGTCATGCTGGACCTCGCCAGCGAAATGCTCGCTGGCGCCACGATGGAGGACGTTTCCACCGTCCTCTACTTCAAGGTTCTCCAGTGGGCGGGCTATTCGCGCAACCTCAAAGTGGCAGCCTTTGAGCGCATGGTCGAAAAGGATGGTCGCACGCCGGAACTGCATGAGCGCATCGGCAAGGCACTCCCTGGCGCGACGTGGGCACGCGTCCAGAACAATCCGCTAGCCATCGACGGGTTAATCCCGAAGATCGCCCACGAGATGTATCCGGCGCTTTTCCCAGAGGCCAAATCGTTCTCGTCCAGTACCGATGGGTTCTTCCAGTTCGAAGACCAGCGCGTGCAGGAGATGATCGACATCGTCCGCGAGAAGAGCGGCAAGCAAAACATCATCTTCATCATCGACGAAGTCGGCCAGTACGTCGCCTCGCGTGACAACCTGATTCTGAACCTCGACGGCCTGGCAAAAAACCTCAAACGACTGGGCGACGGCAAGGCCTGGATCATCTCCACGGCGCAGCAGACACTCACCGAGGACGATCCGCGTGCGGCACTGAACTCGGACAAGCTCTACAAGCTCAAGGACCGCTTTCCGATCCAGATCGACCTCGAATCGAGCGACATCAAGGAGATCTGCTACCGGCGTCTGCTGGGTAAGTCACC
>ERZ761603.2030-NODE-2030-length-14440-cov-10.656795_pt1 | contig 14440 bp, 15 predicted proteins | sample MGYA00511879_ERZ761603 | MGnify/ENA primary metagenome ERZ761603 (study PRJEB28899, sample SAMN02850040) | bioreactor sludge metagenome | biome: EBPR Sludge; feature: EBPR Bioreactor; material: flocular biomat | place: Australia: Thorneside Wastwater Treatment... | reverse complement strand
GCGGTCGGCCTCCTCGATCGCCCGGGCCGTCCAGCGGGCCTGACGGATCAGCATGTCGGCCAGGCCGAGGCCCGGAACGGCCGCCTTGCCCGCGTGGCACGAGATGACGACGGAAGGCGGGATACGGCCGTCGGCGTCGGCATAGGCGATGTTGCGGTGGCGCTTGAGGAGTTGCTGCGCCACCGTCGCTACGTTCTTGATGACCAGGGGGGTCTGGGGCGGAACCTCGTCCACATCCGCGGCGGCGAAGGCGATGCCGGCGTCCTCGTAAAAACGGCTGTTCATAGCGAGGGCGAAGCGGTCTTCGGTCGGCGTGCGGTCCCGGTACCAGTCGATGAAGCCCCAGGCGTTCATGAGGACATAGCGGCCGGGGTCGGCGCTGTCCGACTTGTGGTGCACGATCTCGCTCACCTTCTCGGCCGGCGCCGCGCGCCGGGAGGGGGTGATGTCGAGATGCATGCCGTCGGCGTAGTAGAGGGTCATGCAGCGGGTCTGACGCTTGATGCGAACCTGCGGATAGCCGGCGAGCGCCGCTTCCAGCAGGTCCATCAGCTGGGCGGCGGTTTCGCCGGCCCCGTCGATCTCGCAGATGATGTCGATGTCGTACTCGTCGTCGGTGCCGCGCGTGGAGATGGTGGCGTCGATCGCCATGGATCCTTGCGGATAGAAGGCCCGCACCCGTCCATGAAGCGGACTGCCGGGACGTTCGATGAAAGCGCGCACAGAAGCATAGCGGTCGCCGGCTTTGGCGTGGAGCCCGGGCGGCAACTGGATGTTGATGGCGATCTCGGCCAGCAGGGCGTCGAGCGGATCGGCGAAGGGGTCAACGGTGCGGAAATCCCGGAAGGGCGTCGGAGCAGACATCGAGAGTGGGGTCTTTCGGAAGGGAACGCCGCCCTGCGGCGTCCGGGTTGAATCAGCCCTTCGGGGGGAAGGGATCGGAGCCGTAGGAGTTGGCGTCGCGGATGCGACCGTCGGGACGGTGGATGATGACTTCACCGCGTTCGCGGATGGCGGTGGAGCGGGCGGCGGCTTCAGCTTGCGCCTGGGTGGAATGCACCGAACCGACGCGGGAAGCGCCTTCGCGGCGGGCCGCCCATTCCGATCCATGCGGGACGACGTGGATGCGTTTCGACATTTTCCGCTCCTCAAGACGACTCGGGCCTATCCCTCACCGTTGGAATGATTAACGCCGAGAACGGCCGTGCTGTCAAATAAGCACATCCTTATGTTTGTGACACACACATTTGTGCATGGCATTGACAGGCTGGCCGGGCGCAACGCAAACATGCACGCATGTCGGATGATGAAATCTATAAGGCGTTCGGGCGGTCGGTCGCTGCGCGGCGCCGGGAGCTGGATCTCACCCAGGCCAAGCTGGCCGCGCGAGTGGGGATGTCGCGCGCCTCCATCGCCAACATTGAGAGTGGCCGCCAAAATGTTCTGCTTCATCATGTCTACAGCCTCGCGTCGGCGCTCGCCGTGGCCAAGCTGGCTGACATCCTACCGGCCCCTGTCCGCCCCATCCGTCATGATGATCTCGAAGTGATCAGGTGGGACGACACGGTCGCGGTCACCTCCCAGACACGCGCCCAGATCACCGACATGATCGCGAGCGCCATGGGACAGCGCGGCCAGAAGGTAGGGTCGTGACCGTCACGGTAGAGCAGGCTCGGGAGAAGGCACGCGCGGTTCTTGCCGACTTTGGCGTCAAAAGCGCGCCCGTGCCGATCGAGCGGATCATCAAGGCGCGCAACATCGCGCTCCAGTATGCGCCGTTGGACGAGGCCCTTTCGGGCATGGCCTACATCAAGGACGGGGTGGGCATTATCGGGGTGAATGCCCTGCATCATCCCAACCGCCAGCGCTTTTCGGCGGCGCACGAGTTGGCCCACCACGAGCTTCATGCGCCTCTCATCGAGAAGGCCGTTCACGTCGACAGCGGTCTGCGGGTGCTGTTCCGGGACGAGGTGTCCGCACAGGGTACGGACGATGTCGAGATTCAGGCGAACGCCTTCGCGGCCGAACTGTTGATGCCACGGGATCTGCTGAGAGCCGCGCTCGACGGCGGCGGCATAGACATGGATGACGACAACGCCGTCGAGGCCTTGGCCCGGAAGTTCCGAGTGAGCGCCTCCGCGATGCGGTACCGCTTGGCTAGCGGCCTCTAGACCGGAGCCTGAGGTGAGTTTCGTCTTCTTCGATACCGAGACGACGGGCCTCCAAAAGGGCTTCGACCAGATCGTCCACTTCGCAGCGATCCGGACCGACAACGATCTGAACGAAATCGATCGCTTCGAGGCGCGATGCCGGCTGATGGTGCACATCGTTCCTCATCCCGCGGCCGTAACCACCAATGGCATTCCGATATCGCGGCTGACCGATGCGGGTCTGCCGACGCACTACGAGATGATGCGTCAGGTCCGCGCGAAGCTCCTGGACTGGACGCCCTCGATCATCGTGGGCTTCAACTCGATCCGGTTCGACGAAGAGATGATCCGCCACGCCCTCTTCCAGACCCTCCACGATCCCTATCTGACCAGCCGGAACAACAACTGTCGGGGCGACGCGCTCGGCCTGGTCATGGCGGCGGTCGCCGATACGCCGAGCTGTCTCGTCGTTCCTCTCGGTTCGGAAGGCCGCCTGACGTTCCGCCTCGAGGCGTTGGCGGCGGCGAACGATCTTGACCACGCGATGGCGCACGACGCGATGGCCGATGTCGGCGCGACGCTGGCTCTATGCCGCATGGTGAAGGACGGCGCGCCGGATGTCTGGCAGCGCTTTGTGCGTTTCTCGAATAAGGCGGCCGTCGCCCAGTTCGTCGCCTCCGAGGATGGGTTCCTGCTGACCGAGTTCTACGGCAACGAACCCTACCCGTCGCCCGTGGTTTTGGTCGGCGCGGACCCTGAGCAGGCCGCCAATGGCAGGCTCTGTCTCCGTCTCGATATTGACCTCGACGGGCTTGTCGCCCTGTCCGATGAAGCCTTGAAAGAGGTGCTCGCGGAGAAGGCCGGACCTGTCCGTCGGTTCCGCATTAATGCAGGGCCGGTTCTGACGCCCCTCTATGACGTGCCTGACGCCCTGCTCAACGGGCGAACGGTAGACGACCTCGAGACCGTCGCCCGTCGGGTGAAGGACGATGCCGCCCTTTGCGCCCGGATCGTTGCCGCCTGGGCGGCCGGGCGGACCCCTTACGAACGATCCCCTCATCCCGAGCGTCGCACCCATGACGGCTTCCCGGGGGCGGCCGATGAACTCCGGCGTGACGACTTCCATGAAGTGGGGTGGGCTGAGGCTGTCAGGCTCGTCGAGCATTTTGACGACGACCGGCTGCGTGTGTTTGGCCTCCGGCTGATCTACCTCGGGAATCGCGCCGTTCTTCCGGAGGCGCTTGCCGCGGAGGCGGAGCGTGCGCTCACGGATCGTCTGATCGAGGACGAATCCGGCGGGCTGACACTGACCGCCGCGCTGGCCGAGACGAACAGATTGCTCGCTGCGGCAACCGAGGAGCCCACTCGCAAGCTGCTAGAAGGCTACAAAAACTGGCTTCTCGATCGAATCGAAAGAGTCACGGCGTTTCGTCGGAAGCGGCTTGAAACCAAGACCTCGAACGCTGTGCCCTCCTAACGCTTGCCCGCAACAAGCCCCCTCCACGGCAATCTTCGGCAACTTTAGGCTTGGATTGGGTCATCCACTCGCGGCGATCTCCAAGCGATCAGCGACTGATGGGTACGCCCCTCAACGTCCGCTGTCTGACCGCGAGCGAATGTCCGCTGCTGGCGCAAAGCCGCCCTCCCCTGCCCCGCCCTCAGTGCACTTGTGCTGATCTGCACTGAGCACGCGTGCGGAAGCCTGCCTACGGTATCGTCCGCTTGATGTCAGGTCGACGGCCTGGGCCATTCCAGGCCGCTGGTGTTGAATTCTACGACCTGCACACCGGCTTGGTAGAAGGTCAGCTGAATGCGCGTGACGGGCGCGCCCTTGACGCCCGTTACAAACCTCTGGGCGTTGGTCACGAATATGATGTTGCTCGAACCATCCGCCGCATCCGTCGCGCTGAAAGACTGCTGCTCCCCATCCCCAAACCGAATGTTCACTGAGCAGTTGTTGTAGGAACGGCAGATAATCTGGCCGTCCCCGAGCAGCGCCACATAGACGTCAAGACCGTGTTGCGGCGACTGACGAACACATAGGCGAGCAGCCACGTCGGAATAGGGCGATTGCAGGCGAACCATATTCGTCGATGTCGAACAGGCGACGTGTGTAGGCCTGTCGGTCATTGGATCGAGATCGGTGGTGTAGGTCCACGGAGACGCCGGTGTGACTGGCGCGGCTGGAGCGGCGGTCGGCATTGGCTCGATGATTTCAACCTCACCCGTCGGCGTGACGGCTGGCTCGCTGCAGCCAACTAGCGCCAGTGCCACTGCAGTCGTGGTCCAGATCCTAATGCTCATACTCACTTCCCCCCGAGATTCGACGAACATGCCACGGTACGGTTGCGGCGTCATCGATAACGGCTCAGCTTAGCATCGTTCTGGTGGCCGGATTGGGAAGTGCGTTGCCCCAGCGTTTTCGAAAGCTGTGCGGGGGGCGCATAGCGTGGGTCGGGGGAGAGAAAAGCGATGGACTCAATCACGACTCAAACGGTCGCCGAGAATGGTGATCGAAGGCAATTGGCTCACCGTTGGGCGTGGGTCGGCGGCGGGGTCTTCCTCGCAATAGCCGTGTTCAACCTGTCGATTTGGTTTCCAGTTTCTCAAGCGCTCGGCTCGGACGACCGCAATGGCGGTTTCGACCTCCACGCTTACCGATCACTCCTGGTCCATCCGCGCGACATTACGCTCGATCTTGTAGCCGTCGACGCCGCTGCGACCGTCGACCTCACACGGGGTCTGTTCCAGGCCGCCGAAGCCCTAAAGGACCGGGAATTCGGCAAGGTGACGCTCGCCAGAGGGAGCAAGGCGGTGTTCGTCATCTCGGGAGCCGATTTCAAGCAACTCGGTGAGAGCGTCGCTGCCGGCGAAAACCCGGTCTACCTACTCCGAACATTGCCTGAGAAGCTGATGTTGCCCGACGGGCGACGGGCGTTTGGCTCGTGGTCTGGAGGCTGGCTGGGCGTGCTGAGCGGTCAAATGGAGGACCTCAATGTCTTTGGTCCCGCCTGGGTGAACGGCGAGCCGCCGACCCCACCGACCGGTCACTAGCGCGAGTGCATTTGTCTTCATCTGCACTGAGCGACGGCTTGCACGGTTTGGAGACCTCAACTGCTCGCTCACCATCGCCGACGTCGCGGTGACGCGAGCGTCTGAAGCTCGCTCACAAACGACGCATGATCGTCGACCAATTCGCCCTCCTCGAGGCCGCCGGCGAGCGCCTCCGCCTCCCCGACCAAACCTTGCACCTCTTCCGTGATCCCGCTCCCGAGCGTCACGAGCGCCCTCGCGCGTGCTCTTGTCAGCAGCACCGCCGCCAACGGGAATCTACCGGCCAACCGCGACGCCCAAAGCGGTATGTCGTCGTGCCCTCCCCGCAGTTCAGCGCGACGAGCCACGACGAGTTCGGCGGCTTCACGAAGCGCCGGCCAGTTCATCAGGAAGGTCAGGCCCTTCATGACGTCGGGATGGCTTGCCGCGAGCTCGAACGCGCGGTCGAGCGCGACGACGTCTTCAAAGTCGGGGAGTTTCGCGATCAGCGCGCGCAGTTCGTCGGCCGACAGCGTGCGCTCGAACACGCGCCATCGCGCCTCATCCGCCTCTTCCGTCCGCCCCTCGGCTTCAAGCACAGCGATTTCGCCGCGCAACCAGGCCTCCGAGGGCTCCGGCGGGTCCCCTCTCCCGCCTCGCCATTTGACGGCGGGGGCGGCAGCGATCTGCGACGCGTCCAGGGCGTCGCGAGCTTCAGCCGCTCGACCCGCTTCGGCGAGACGTCGGGCGATTTCGGCGGCGATATCTGGTTTGCGGTAGTCGTCTTCAGAAATCGACTGGATCCAGGCATCGAGGTCGCCGCTGCGATCGGCGAGCTTGCGTACGACAAGAGCAAGACGTCCCGTCGGTTTCGGCCGCCCGTTGGTGAGGTCGACGAGCAACCGCTGTGCGAGCTCAGGGCTGAGGCTCAGCGAGCCGCGGCCGACCCAGAAAGCCCATGGGTTCAGGCGCGTCGCTAACGCCTCTCCGAGCACCGGAGCGGCAGTCTCCGGACCGGCCCGAGATGCTACCGCCGCAAGGTCTGAAGAGGCGGCATCATATAGAAGCGGCAGTTCTCCCTTTGCGTCGCTGACGCGTGCGCTCAGCGCCGGATACAGGTCGAACCAGGCGACGAGACGGTCCAGCGCCAGCTTGATGTCGAGAGGGGCCAGGCGATCGACGATGATGCGGCGGAGAGCTTGGAGATCGCTGAGCAGCGCTGGTCGTTTGCGCCAGGAGACGCGCGTCCGGCTCGTCGCAAGTGTGGTCAGCCGCTTGTCGAGCTCGAACGCGAGGTCGGCCGCGCTGATCTCGGCGGCGAGCTCCATTCGGAGACGGCGTTTCAGGTTCGGATCGCTGTTTGCGGCGTCGAAAAGAAGAGCGGCGAGACGCTCGGCGCCAAGTGTCGCGAGGTTGCTCTCGGAGACCGTCTTCCTCTTCGGCGCTGGCGATTGTCTGGCCATGCTTTCGGTAGACAGCAGCAGCGGGGTTCAAGGCAAGCGCGGTCGGCCAAGGGTGGCGCGCCAAACCGGATCCGCTCGGTGCGCTCTTCACGATCTACACACTGAGCCGCTGCGATCGGCCGCTTCGCACCAGGACCAGTTCTTCGACGACAGTCAGAAACACGAAGTTCAACATGCGTCCTATGGCGGGGAGGCCGCAGCTAGGCCCGTTGTGCTGACCGAACCCGACCGAGGCAGATTTCACAGCCTACAACCAGCGGGTCCGCTTGAACCGGACATACAGCCCAATGCACACCGCAGCGATGACCAGCATCACCGTGGGGTAGCCCCAGGCGCTGTTGAGCTCCGGCATGTGGGTGAAGTTCATGCCGTAGATGCCCGCGATGGCGGTAGGAACAGCAAGGATCGCGGCCCAGGACGCAAGTTGGCGGGTGATGACCCCCGTGCGTTGTTGCTCCAGCAGACTGCTGAACTCGAAGACCGAACTGAGCACATCCCGCAGGCCGTCAGTCATCGCCTGAACCCTACGAACGTGGTCCAGCACATCGTTGAAGTAGGGGCGGGCCTCGGGATCGATGCTCGGTATATCCAGCCGGACCAGCTTCCCCACCACCTCCGCTGTCGGCACCAGCACGCGCTGAAAGCGGATCAACTGGCGACGAATCTCGAAAATGCGATTCACCTCCGTGCGGGCGAGGAAACTGTCCACTGCCCGCTGCTCCATCGCCAGCACCTCGTCTTCGAGCGTCTCGCCCAAGGGCAGATAGCCATCCACGATGAAATCGAGGATCGCGTGGAGGATGTAGTCAACGCCCTGGTGCAGCAGTGCCGGCGAGGCCTCAAGCTGCTGTCGCAGCGCGGAATGGCTGCGGCTGGAGTTGCGGCGGACGCTGATGATGTGGCTGTGGCCGACGAAGATGGCGGTTTCGCCGTAGCGGATGTCGCCCTCATCCAACCATGCCGTCCGGGCCACCACGAAGAGTTGGTCGCCGAAGATGTCCAGCTTCGGCAGTTGTTCGCCCTTGGCGGCGTCCTCGACCGACAAGGGGTGAAGTCCGTAGCTCTTCTGAAGGGTCCGCAGTTCATCAAGAGAAGGGTCGACAAGTCCGACCCAGACAAACTGAGACTTGTCTTCGGGGCAGTCGATCCGCTCGTCGATCTCCACAGGTCGGACGCGACGACCATGCTGATACAGAAAGGCTGCGACAACGCTCATGGGCCAACGCCTACAGGGGAAAGCCGGGCGGTAGAAGGCTTCGGTTGATCCGACATTGAGTGTTGCGATCGTTGCGCGTTGTCGGTCCGAGACCAACCTCCTCTTGCCCGGCTCTTCACACCCCAGGTGCGCGATCCGATCAGCCGCCAAGTTCAAGCCGAGATGGCCGAGACGTGCCTGGACCGGTCCGCCCAAGGTCCCAAAAGCACTACATTGAGCAAGGTTAGCCGCTGATGCGGCTTTTCAAACCGGATGTTCGTTCCGGCGTCCCCGGGGGCGCCCTGCCCCGCGATCAGAACAGACCGGCCGTATGGACCGCGTAAGCGATATAGGCGGCGACGAGGACAAAGCCTTCTCTCCGACTCAGCCGTCTTCCGGAGAACGCGAACACCATCACGGCCAGTGAAACGCCTACCAGCACCCAGAGGTCGAAGGCCATGATGCTGGCCGGTACTTCGGTGGGGGCGATCGCTCCTGTAAGGCCGCCAATAAAAAGCAGGTTGTAAATGTTGGAGCCGAGGACATTGCCCAGTGCAATGTCGCCCTGCTTTCGCCAGGCCGCCACGGCGGAGGTGACCAATTCCGGGACAGACGTCCCCACCGCCACGATCGTCAACCCGATGACGGCGTCGCTGACACGGAGCTGCTCGGCAATGTCTATAGCGGCGCTCACCAGAACGCCGCCGCCACCGACGATCAGGGCGAGCCCTGCGATGAAGAGCAGGACGGCGACAGAAAGGCGACCCCCTGACTGATCCTGCGGGGTCAAGGCCCGGTCGATTTCTTCCATCGCCACGCCGCGATCAAAGGCGGCGCTGTGGGGCGCGCCGACACGCTCCTGTCGGTAGGCATAGTAGATGTAGCCTGACATCACGATCAGGAAGGCGATGCCGACTTCGCGGGAAAGTCCCACGGTGGCGCCGGCGCCCACCAGTCCAAGAGCCGCCAGAACGCCAAGGCCGCCATCGCGCCATAAGGTGCGGGCGTTTACGGCGATCGGCGCTATCAGGGCGGCTACCCCCAGGATCAGAAGCGCGTTGGCGATGTTCGACCCGACGATATTGCCGAGGGCGATGCCCGGGGATCCCGCGAGGCTGGCCTGAAGGCTGGCGGCGAGTTCTGGCATGGAGGTGCCCATGCCCACCACCGTCAAACCGATCAGCATCGGCGAGAGGCGCAGTCGTCCCGCGATCCGCACGGCCCCGCGCACCAGGAGGTCGCCTCCTGCAATCAGGAGAACGAGTCCAAACAGCAGGAACAAGGCATCGGACAGCATTGGGAGGTCAGGCTCTTGGATTACACACTAGCAGGCTGGTCGCGCTGCCCTCACTGCCAGGGTTCTGGAGCGATGCCCGCAGACCCGATCGTAATGCATCGCTGCCGCACCGATTGCCCGTCTGGCTCCGTGCGGGGCGCGATGCTCGCGGCGACGCTGTCCGGCCCATAGGTCGCAAGCCACTGACAACCGGTCTGAAGATCGGTCAGCACGAACAGATTTGCCTCGGCTGTGGGTGTTTTGGTGAAGGTCGCCCCCAGGGCCGCCTGGCGTACAGCCCCTACCGGGTCGTCTATCGCACCCTGTATCTCAGCAGCGCGGGCGTTCAATTTTTCCGCGCTGACCTGCGCAGCCGCTGCCGCCTTCTCGATGTCCTGAAGGGCGGACGTATCAATCGGGTCGCATGCGGCAGCAGCGAGAGCTGCCGCTACGGCGAGAAATGTGGATCGGATCGGTACATTCATCAGACAGTTGGCTCCGGGAGGTGATGAGGCCGCTGTGCCGGCGGTTGAAGGCTGTGGGGGGTCAGACGCAGGATATCTGAGGATCGGGGTCAGCAGGTGCGCCCTGAAGAGGAAAGGCCAAGCGCAGCGCGGTCACTTCGCCGAGGCTGTGGACGCTCAGTCAGGGTGTGGCTGCGCTGGACCGCTGACTCCGAAGGTGCTCCGGGCGGCAGGGAGCAGGTTCAGCACTGATCCATCTCAAACGCGAATGTCGAACGTATGCCGGCTGGTCCTGCGGGTCACAGTGTCGTCTGTGATCGCCCCGACAGCGTCGACGGGGCGCGCTGTCGACGAACTCCGATGCGCGGCGACCCGACAGGTCATCTGTGCGAGCTGAACCGCCTCCGATCGGCCGACGGGGTTCGAAGGGGGACCGACCCTCACAACAACTCTCCGGGAACGGGAATCCGACGGAACGGTCTGGCGATCAGGGCCTGGATGTCGATCATGCGCGGCTCCTCTCGTGTCTAGGAGCGTGCCTGCAGCCGAGTGAGGGGGGGGGGCTCGGCGTCAAGCACGCTCACAGTCCGACATCACGATCGATGGATCGTCAGAGGGGCCCGGGCCGCACATTCCAAATACCAGTAGCGGTGCCGTTGCGCCAATCCGACAAAACGACGCACACCCAAGGTCGCGATGGCCTCGCTCAAGTGTCGGTCGCGGTCGCGCCAAACGCAGAGATTTGACGTCTATGTCGAAACGCTCTTCGGCTCAGCAGCCATTAAGCATTACTGCTCGTGGGCGGTGCGGTTGTTCCACCGCGCCCTCCGGGGCGTGTATTAATTGCCGCTCAGTCGAAAATATCGAAAAGCGACCCGCGCCTCTTCTTATGGCCGCCGTAACCGTAGCCATGTTCGCCCCGTTCCCCACGCTCGCCCCGCTCGCCATACTCCCCCCGCTCACCATGGTTGCTGTTCCAGGCCTGGGGCCCCGGCGCTGGTGCGTATGGCGCAGCTTGCGGGGGCGGCGGCGCAGCGTCCTGGGCCGACGCAGCCATCAGCTTTTCAAGCTCGCCACGGTCGAGCCAGACTCCGCGGCAGTTCGGACACATGTCGAATTGAACCCCCGCTCGGTCCACCGTCTGCATGGAGCCGTTATCGTTGGGGCAAAGGAGCAAAGGCATCTTCAGGTCCCGTATCAAGGATGAGAGGCGCGATGGCGGAAAGCAGGATCGGGCCTCGATGAACATGGCGCGTCCGACATCGCCGCAACCGGCACACAGGCCAGTCAGAGCCAGAGGGGCCCGGTCCGCACTGTAAGGATGGAGGTGTAGCTGTCAGCTGGCAAGCGCTGCCGGCAAAGTGCCTCAGGGAGCAAGCCGCCTGACGAGGGTGTCGACCAGCAGAACGCCCGCGCCGAGCATGACGACCACCCCGCGGCGCCGGCCAAGGCCAGAACGCCATCGCGCTGAAGCATGCCCACGGACACGATAAGCAGGCAGATCGCCGGCGGCATGTTGAAAAACGGGATCGGCAATGCGACGATGAGCGCCAGTAGCAGGCAGACACCCGCCAGCACCCTCTGCTGGTTCACCAGCGATCGAAGGCGTGGCCGTGAGACCGCTTCGATCCTGAGAAGAAGCCTCCCGGCTTTGCCAGTGACGAGGCGCACGAGCCGGGGATCAAGTTTTCGCCGGAGCAGAAAGTCAGGCAGCGGCTTGTGGTCTCCAGCGAGCAGAAGATGCCCGGAGATCAATATCAGTGGGACCGCGAGCAGAGCGGAGAATCCCGCCACCGGGATCGGCAGGGTTTCGGAGAGTGAAAACACCACAAGCGCAAGCGCAGGCACGCGCACCAGCCGAGCCCAGTGCGTCTCCGAGCGAGACGGGACCTTGCCCGCTCTGATCCGCGAACGTCGTAGCAGTTCGGCAGGTGACTCATGACGAGTTGAACTGTCGTGCATCAGACGTGCCGCGAGATGCTGAAGCCTTGGACGACCTGATTGTCTGCAAAAGCATTCGTGAGGGCTTCCGTTTTTGGCGCCCCGTGACATTGGCAGGTTGCCTCAAAGGCGATGATGTCGTCGTCAATCGAGGTGCTGACCGAGAGGGCTTTCAGCCCGTGCTGAAGGAGGATCTCGCGAAACTCGGCCTCCGTAACGCGTTCCGACCGGCGATAGCGCGCGCGGATATCCAGATAGGCGCGCTGAGGGAGCAGGGATTCCGTAAGGGTCACGGCCCCAAGCACGGCGATGGTGGCGACCGTGCCGCCGATCGCAAGCCCATAGAAGCCTATTCCGTAGAGCGTTCCCAAGGCCGAGGTGATCCACAGCGAGGCCGCAGTCGTAAGGCCGCGGACAGAAAAGCCTTCCCGGAAAATGACCCCGGCGCCCAGGAAACCGATCCCGGTGAGTATGCCGTGCGCCATGCGGACCGGGTCGATCCGGATGATCTCAAGCGGGGTATCGCTCAACCAGCGGATCTGATGCACCGCGGCCAGCATGAGGAGGCCAGAGGCCAGTGCGACGAGAATGTGCGTACGGAACCCCGCCGGAGCTCCGCGATACTGCCGCTCAAACCCGATCAGGGCTCCAGCGGTGATAGACCCGACGATGGGCCACACGTAGTCTGGCGCGAACCATTCCATATCAACTTCCTTTAAGGACCCGCCGAACGTCAGGGGTCGTGTGATGGTTGAACGCCATGCGGTAGACAATCGACCGCCCCTCGATCCGGGCGATCGTCTAACGGAGGTGCAGTTGATCGTCGTTGAAGACGCCTTGGCCCGGGAGGAGTTGGCCGCGATCCGCGAGGTGCTGGAACGAGCCCCCTTCAGGAGCGGCGAACGCACCGCCGGCACGGCGGCAGCGAAGGTCAAACATAACGAGCAGGCCAGAGGCGATGATCCGGAGGTCATCGCCTTAGGCCATCGAGTAAAACGCTCCCTTGAGATGCATCCTGTCGTAAAAGGCCTCGTCCGTCCCGTCCGCTGGAGCAGTTTGCTGTTCTCCCGGTATGGACCCGGCCAGCAGTATGGACTTCACGCAGACAACGCAGCCATGCACGACCCTACAGGCTGGCCGCTGCGAACCGACGTCAGCTTCACCGTCTTCCTGTCCGATCCGGACACCTACATTGGTGGCGCGCTCCTCATCCGGAGCCTGGATGGCGATCGTGAGTTCCGCCCGCAAGCGGGCTCGGTCGTCGTTTACCCGACGGGCCTCCTGCACCGGGTGACGCCCGTAACTGCCGGTATTCGATTGGCGTGTGTGGGTTGGGTCCAGAGTCTGATCCGCCGGCAGGATCAGAGAGAGGTGCTCTTCGATCTGGAGCGTCTTCGCGGCGGTGCGCGAGACGAGGACTCCCTGGTCCTCGACAAGACCATTGGAAACCTTCTTCGAATGTGGGGCGAAGACTGAACGTGAAACGACCCTGAAGCCAAGGTTTGCCGCTTCCGGGCCGTTCCGAACCTGTCTCGATCAGTCGTCCCAGCGATCGTCGTCGCGGTGCACATCGAAGACACAGCCTATGTCCACACTAGCTCCAATCAGTCAGACCTGCGCATCGGCGGCTGGTCGCTGCACCCTGTCCGAAAGCGGACGTTGCCAACCGCTGTGTTGAGTCACTAGTGGACCTTGGCGGTCCCCGCCGTCAGCCTTCGTTCGGCGCCCTGAACCGCGCACCTCGCGCACCAAGCAGGTTCCACCCCGCCGTGGTGGGCCGGTATCCGGCCCGGCCCGAGTCCCGCGCAAGACCGAACACCGCGAGCCTACGGCTCCGGTCCGGGTCTTCCGTTCGCTCGGGGTCGACAAGGTCGAGAAGGGCTTCGAGGCGGTGTTGATCGTTCATGTCCGTTCGTTGCCGCGAAGCCGTTCCGCGATCAAGCCTCGTCGGCCGCCAGCAGTCGAAGCTGTTCGAGACGCTCGCGGCAGACCGCCTCGGCCAGGCGACGGAGCACCTCGACGCGTTCGGTCAGCCACGCCAGTTCCTCGGCGGTGATCTTGTAGTGTTTCGAGTATCGGGCCTTCACATAGGCCTCGCGCAGGAGCTCGAAGCAACGGCGCTCGAACTTGGTCTCCCTCGGCCAGGCCTCGGCCAGCCGGGCATCGACGGCCTCGCACTTCTTTCGCAGAAAGGCGAGGTTGTGCGCCTTGCCGCTGTAGAGCGTCACCACCAACAGGATGCAGTGGTAAAGGTGCTCTGCCGCTTGGTGCAGGCTGAAGGCCGCTAACTTGTGGTTCCCGCGCTCTTGGTAGAACCGGGCTCCCGCTTGAAACTCCGCCGAACTCGACATCCATTCTGCGAAGAAGCCTTCGGCCTCCACCAGCGCCGCCTTCGCCTTCAGGTCCGCCGGCTTGTGCAGCTTCGCCCCCGGCGTGTCGTGGAGCAGCACCCCCTCGCGCAGGATGTCGGCGAAGAAGTAGCGGCCCCGGTCGAGCTGTTCGTTGACGTCGTCCAGGCTGTGCACGATCAGACTCACGGGGGTGCGGATCAGGGTCTCGCCGGGCATCAGGCGGTTCTCGGCGTCGTGCCAGAACTCGCCGTCGGTCAGATCCTCGTGGTCGACCACCACCAGCAGGTCGAAGTCCGAGAAATACCGCCCCACCGGATCGTGCACCCAGTCCCCGCGCGCATAGGAGCCGTAGAGGATGATCTTGAGGATGCGGCCGTTCTTGAGCCGGGCGGCCCGGCGCGTGGCGACGGCGGCCGCGAACGACTCCTGGATGATCTCCACGACCCGGCGCAATTCCACCTGCTTGCGCGGCGGCAGATGATCAAGGCTCTTCTTCATTGTCCGGGAGTCTCCCCGATGGGGCGCCGCTCCGCAAGCGCCGATCCGGCCCCTCGCCCGCACATCACG
>ERZ761603.2029-NODE-2029-length-14441-cov-28.091200_pt1 | contig 14441 bp, 12 predicted proteins | sample MGYA00511879_ERZ761603 | MGnify/ENA primary metagenome ERZ761603 (study PRJEB28899, sample SAMN02850040) | bioreactor sludge metagenome | biome: EBPR Sludge; feature: EBPR Bioreactor; material: flocular biomat | place: Australia: Thorneside Wastwater Treatment... | reverse complement strand
CGAACGGTCCTTTTGCCTGAGCGTTTCCGGGTGGATTGCGCCTTCGGCGGCGGCTGTACCGCCCTCTCCCATTCGCGCCGCAACTATAGCGCGCCGGCAGCAGTGCTCGCAAGTGCGTGCGGCTTTGCGGTTGCCTGTCGCGTGAGCGTCCGTCTTCGTTCGGGCGCGTGGTCGTGGCCGGCAAGGTGGTGCTGGTCTGGGATCGGTCTTGCTGGCCCCAGCAGCCGTCTCCGGCCGCTATACTTCGCTCGTCAGAAGCGCCGTGATCAATTTCACGGTGTCGGGTTTTTTTACACATCCCGTTGGGGGTGCTTGATGGAATGTCGACAAGCTGTTGTTTTTTATCGATATTATGTTAAAGGCACGGTTTTTGCTCTGTGATGTGAGAGTCAGGTTTTGCCGAGGGTAGCCAAAGCGAGGCTGCGCGGCGACCCAGGAACCAAGACTTGTAAAGCCCAATTAATCCTCATCCACCGGTTTCCGACAAGGGCTGGTACTCGATGTCAAAGGAGTTTCCTATGAACGTATTTTGCAACAAGACAAAGATCGCCCTGGCAGTCGCGGCTCTGGCGGTTTCGGCCGGCGCGCAAGCGGCGCCGGTCGGCATGGTAGTGAGCAGTATCGCCCCTCTTTTTACTGTTTATAACGCTGACGGAACAGGAATGGGGGTGCTGACGGTCGGGCCATCCACCGTTGCGAATGCCCAAGCCGCGCTTAACGATGGTAACGGCGACGCGTCAAAGCCAGGCGGTAACGTGGAACTTGGCAAGTTTGGCTCGAATCCGGCGACACAGATGCTCGGAACGGTAGGCGGCAAGCAGATCAGTCTGCGCGGCCTTACGGCGAGTGATTGGGGCACAAGGCTCACCCCGAGCGAATTGACCAGTCAGTACCTTCAGGGTGCGGCAGTGGCGGCTCTCGGTGCTCCGTTGAACAACGTTCAACTGAATAGTGCACTTGACGCTTTCTTTACGCCCATCCCGAGCCTTGGAGGCTTGACGCCCTGGCAGCGCTTGAGTGATCCAAATATTTCTTACGTCTACATCGACGGTCATACCGTGAACGTTGGTTTGGAGGGTTTTCTTGATAGCAAGCTCATCCTTGAGAATGCTTTCGGTATCATGCTACCTCCAAAGCCGCCAGGAGAGTACTATCAGGCAAGCGAGGTGGTTGAGGTCTGCCTTGGGGTGGCTGCCAACTGTAAGTACCTCTACGGGTTTGTTGCTACCGATTCCTTGGTTGTCGGCCCCGATCGAGTGTCCTTCACAGGTAATTTCAACACCCAGATCCCGGAACCTGAGTCCTTGGCGCTTTTGGGCATCGGTCTGCTCGGCCTGTACCTTGGTCGTCGTCGGCGTTCCTGAAAACGGCTGAGGAGTTCCAGGGCGCGTAAGCGCGCTCTCGGGATGCCTGAGACAAGAGCCCGGAAGGGCTCTTGTCGTGTGCAAGGCGCTGTGCTTGTGGATGCCGGCGCGCGGGTGGTGGCATGAACTGAAGACAGGGTCTGGTTCCTGACGGAGAATTGCGGAGGTGGCCATGGAATTGGCCGTGTTGTTTGGTGTGTGTTTGTTGATTTCCGGCGTAGCCATTCGGCTTGGTTCAAGCCTGGCCGACTATTTGGGGATCGTGGACCGCCCGGGCGGGCACAAGCAACACGAGGCCAGTACGCCATTCGTTGGTGGCGTGGGCATCCTTGCCGTTCTGCTCAGTCTGTTTTTTCTGTTCGAGCCCTTGTTTGGCTTTTTCTCCCTTGCCTCGCTGAAAGGCATTCTGATCGGTGCGCTGGTCCTCTTTTTGACCGGTCTTGCCGATGACATCCTGCACCTCAGTTTCAAGCTGCGTTTCGTTGTTCAGGCGACGGTCGCCTTGTCGATGATTTTTGTTGGCGGCGTCGAGTTGCTGTCTTTCGGGGAGCTTCTTCCCGGCTGGCGCTTCGATCTCGGTGTACTTTCCATTCCGCTGACGATTTTCGCCACCGTCGGCCTGATCAATGCGGTCAACATGATTGATGGGATTGATGGCTTGTCGGGCTCGCTCAGCTTGGTCAGCCTGGCTCTTGTCGGTCAGGTGGCCTTCTTCGCGAACCAAGGCCCCTATGTTGCCCTGGTCGTTGCGCTGATCGCTGGCTTGGCGGGCTTCCTGTACTACAACCTGCGCTATCCCGGAAACAAGCGTGCGCGGGTGTTTCTTGGCGATAACGGCAGCATGGTGCTTGGCTTCCTGTTCGCCTGGCTGTTCATTGCCCTGTCACAGGGGGATTCTCCCGCGATGACGCCAGTGACTGCTTTGTGGCTGTTTGCGCTGCCGCTGATGGACACGGTTGGCGTCATGCTGCGGCGCATCTGGCTGCGCAAGTCGCCTTTTCGGCCCGACCGGCACCACTTGCACCACCTTTTCGTGCGGGCCGGCTATCGGGTCTGCGATGTCGTCGCGTTTGCCGCGTTCGCGCAACTGCTCCTTGGACTGATTGGTGTCGGCGGACTGCTGCTGCGAGTTCCCGAATATGTGATGTTCTGGCTCTTTTTATGTGTTTTTGCGGCCTATTTCCTGCTGATTCTTCGCCCATGGCGGCTGGTGCCCGGACTGCGGCGGGTCAGTCGTACGCTTGGCCTGCCCTCGGTTCAGGTCCGCGGCATTTTTGTTGGCTACGTTCGCCGGGAGCAGTTTCCCGATCTGCTTGGCTTGATCGGCCAGCAGCTGGGTGCCACCAGCTATGACTACCAGTTGAGCGTGTACCAGATGGACTGCTCGGCGACGGATGGCCGCAACGTCTACTGCGTGGTGAACGTCCCGGTCAATGGCGATGAGCGACTGATCGGCAAAGTTCAGCGCGACGCGTCGGCAATCAAGAAGCTCCTCATTGGCCGCTTCGATGTCGATGTTCGCCTTTTCGTACGCCGTCAGGGCGAGAACGACTTGCGTACCAGTGCCGGCAACACGAGTGGCAGGGGCCACGACCGGCGTAGTGCGCGCAGCAGCGCCCTGATCTATTCCATGGAGCGCGGCGGCGGGACGATAACGGGTGGCGGATTGGGGTTCGAGATCGGCGAAATCAGCGTGCCTCCAGCGTGAGGGCCGGCTGAGATGTTTAACCGGATTCTTACCGTGTGTACCGGTAACATCTGTCGCAGTCCGGCGGCCGAGTTTTTTTTCCGACAGCGCAGCGAGGCAATGTCCAGACCGCTTGAGGTTCTCTCGGCGGGTGTCGATGCACTGGTCAATCATCCCGCCGAGGAGACGACCAGCACGATGATGCTTGCGCGTGGCATTGATCTCAGTGCCCACCGGGCGAGGCAATTGACCCGCGAGGGTCTGCGCTGGGCCGAGCTGGTTCTGGTGATGGAGCAGCATCACCGCGACGCGGTGCTGGCGCTGGATCCGACCGCACGCGGCAAGACTTTCCTGCTCGGGCACTGGACGAATAGGGAAATTCCCGACCCCTACCGGCGCGGCGACGAAGCACACGCGGAAGCTTTGCGCCTGATCGAAGCCGCCGTCGAACCGTGGGTCGACAAACTCGGCTGAAAGAGCCGAGAAGCCGCGTGCGCTATCGCGCGGGAACGTGAAATAGCGCACGTGTGACCGCCCCGAATGGCGTTACTCTGTGGGCGTGATACGAGAAAAGCCCCCCTGCACCTGGAACAGTGCCGGCACCGTGTCGGGCGAAGGGCCATGGCGTCTCCGTTCGCTGCGCACCGTGTCTAGCGGGCGGCCGCATTTGCGGTGCCTGCGCTCGCGAGGTAGACTTCGCGGCGTTTTTGCGCCGCGGGCGTCGGCGAAAGCTGGAACGAAAACAAGATAGGAGTTAAGCATGAAGATGTCGCTTGTGGTGCCGAATCGAGTCCGGCACCTGCTGATCGGTCTTGCCGCCAGTGCTTTGGCCGGCTGCAGCATTGTTCCTGGGAACCAGAGTTACAGCGACCGCGAGGAATCGGCGGTGATGTTGCCGGTCCAGCAAGGAGACGCGTTGCTGCCGGCGAATATCAAGATCCAGCCGATTACCGCCGAACTCATCGTCGAAATGTTCAAGGCGGCGCGGCCCCCACGCGGTGACGGTACCAGCGTTGCCGGCGTAGCGACCAGGAACGTGCCGGGTCCGGGCAGCCAGGACGCCAAGCCGATCCCCGAATACAGACTCGGGCCGGGCGACATCATTTCGATCATCGTCTGGGATCATCCCGAGCTGACCATCCCGGCGGGCAGCTTCCGCACTGCCGAGCAGGCGGGCACGGTCGTCACCGATGATGGCACGATCTACTTTCCGTATGCGGGCGTGATCAAGGTCCAGGGGATGACGACCAGCGAAGTGCGCAAGATTCTGGCGGCCAAGTTGGCCAAATACATCGAGCAGGTGCAGCTCGACGTGCGCATGGTGGCTTTTCGCAGCCAGCAGGTCTATGTCGTCGGCGAGGTGAACAAGCCGGGTATCCAGCAAGTGACCGATATCCCGATGACGGTTATCGAGGCGGTGAATCGTGCCGGCGGTTTCACGCAGGAGGCCGACTATAGCCGGGTGCTGCTGACCCGGCGCGGCACCACCTACCTGGTCGATATCCAGGCGATGTATGACTACGGGGCGACGGCGCAGAACGCCTTGCTGGAACACGGTGACATCGTCAATGTGGCGGACCGTAGTTACAACAAGATCTTCGTGCTTGGGGAAGTCGTTCGACCGGGCTCTCAACTGATGAACAAGAAGCGTTCGACTCTTGCCGAAGCGCTCAGCGACGCCGGTTACATCAACCAGACGACGTCCAACCCACGCTGGATCTACGTCATGCGCGGCGACACCGAGACTCCGGAACTCTTCCATCTTGATTCCAGTTTGCCGGACGCCATGCTGCTCGCCGATCGCTTCCCTTTGCGGCCGCGGGACGTCGTCTATGTCGATGCGGCAGCGGTCGTTCGCTGGCAGCGCGTAATTTCCAACATCCTGCCAACGGCGACCATGCTTAATGTAACCAGTCAGACGCAGTACCCGCTGTTTGGTGGCAAGCAACCGCCGTACTGATCGCGACCACGTTTTTGTTGTCGCGGGAGCCAAGCTAGGGGTGACAGAGCCGCCTCTTAGGCTTTCCCGCAAACGCCCGCCTACCACGCTGAGCCGCCCCGCCATTCCTCTGGCGGCGGCAATCACGGACGATCCATGGATAACGACCAGTCACAGACCACTTTCAACACTCCCGGAGCTCCGGGCAGGTCAGGCGCTCAAGCGCAAACGCAGTCGATGCAGCAGCTGTCGTCGGAAGACGAGGATGAAGGCCTGGCGCTTGGCGAGATCATTGCCGTGCTCATGGACTATCGCTGGTTGATTGCCGCGGTAAGCCTGTTTGCCCTGGTTCTTGGCCTGGCCTGGGTATTCGTGGCCAAGCCGGTCTACCGGGCGGATGGCCTCTTGCAGGTCGAGGAGAAGAGCTCCGGAATGGGCTCTCTCAAGGCCTTGCAACCTTTGCTTGGTGAAGAGACGAGCGTATCAGCCGAGCTCGAAATTCTCAGCTCACGGATGGTTCTAGGGCGGGTGGTCAACAAGCTCAAGCTGGACATCGTTGCCGTTCCCCGCACGCTCCCCTTGATTGGCGGTGCAGTTGCCCGTCGCTACGACGGCGACGAGCCGAGTTCGCCGTGGCTGGGTTTGTCGAGTTTTTCCTGGGGCGGTGACCGTATTCAGGTCGATTCGCTCGAGGTTCCCGCCGCGGCGCTGGACCAGCCGCTGACGCTGGTCGCTGCTGGCGATGACGGCGGCTTCGAGGTCCTTGACCGGGACGATCAAGTGGTACTCAAGGGCATGGCGGGGACGCGAGCCAGCGGTGAGGGCTATTCGATTTTCGTTGCGCAGCTCAAGGCGCGGCCGGGAACACAATTCCGGCTGGCGAAACTCTCTCGCGAAACCGCCGTGGAAAACCTGCGCAGGAACTTCTCGGTCAAGGAACGCGGGAAGAAATCGAGTCTCCTCGAAGTAAGCCTGGTCGGAGGAGATCCGGAAAGGATTGGCATGGTTCTCGACGACATCATGAATGCCTATCTTCGCCAGAATGTCGAAAGGCGCTCGGCCGAAGCCGAGAAGACGCTGGCCTTTCTGGAAACCCAGCTGCCCGCTCTCAAGACCCAGGTCGATAGCGCCGAGGCAGCGTACAACAATTATCGTCAAAGCCGTGGTTCCCTGGACTTGAGCCTGGAGACGCAGGGGGTGCTGAAATCCCTGGTCGAGGTCGAGAACGCCGCCGTGTTGCTCAAGCAGGAGCGTGACGAACTGCGCCAGCGCTTTACTGCCGAGCATCCCCGGATTCAGGCGGTGGACAACAAGCTGCAGCGTCTCGCCGAGCGTCGCAAGGCGTTTGACGCCGAGGTCGAGGCTTTGCCGGATACGCAGCAGACGGTTCTGCGCCTGGCGCGTGATGTCGAAGTTTCGAACAGGCTCTATACCGAGTTGCTCAACACCGCCCAGCAATTGCGGGTGTCGAAGGCGGGGACGGTTGGCGACGTGCGCATCATCGACTCCGCCGTGGTCGCTCGCCAAGCCATCGGCGCCAAGCCAATCGCGATTCTCGGCATTGCCCTGCTGCTTGGCGTACTGTCGAGCATGGTCATCATCTGGTTGTTGCGGGCGCTGCGCGTGGTCGTCGAGGATCCGGAGATCATCGAGTCGCAGCTCGGCCTGCCGGTTTATGCAACGGTGCCGCACAGCAAGACCGAACTCGATCTGCATCGCAAAGCGAAATCCGGGGTCGGCGCCCTGCTGGCCGTGTCTTTTCCCGAAGACGACGCCGTCGAGAGCCTGCGTGGCCTGCGCACGACCCTGCACTTTGCGCTGCTAGACGCACAACGCAACTCACTGTTGATCACCGGCTCGAGTCCCGGCCTTGGCAAGAGCTTCATTTCCAAGAACCTTGGCGTCGTGCTGGCACAGGTCGGCAAGCGCGTGGTGATTGTCGATGCCGACCTGCGCCGCGGGCATATCCACAAGGAATTCGGCAAGGAGCGAGCGCTCGGTGTTTCCGAGTACGTTGCCGGACAGGCTCCGCTGGATGCGATTCTGAAAACGACTTCGGTCGCCAATCTGTGCGTGGTCTCGACCGGCCAGATCCCGCCCAACCCTTCGGAGTTGCTGATGCACCAGCGCTTTGCCTTGCTCCTGGCGGAACTCGGCGAAAGGTTCGACACCGTGATCGTCGATGCACCACCGGTGCTGGCTGTGTCCGATGCGGCGATCATCGGTCGCCATGTCGGCGCCACGCTGATGATCGCCCGCTCGGGTAAGCACCCCATTCGTGAACTCGAGCAGGCGATCAAGCGCCTCAATCAAGCCGGGGTCGAGGTCAAGGGTTTCGTCTTCAACGATCTTAATGTCAGTCGCCAGCGTTACCGCTATGGGTACAAGGGCTACGTCTACCGCTACTCGTACAAGAATTAGGGCTTGCTGCCAGAGTTGCTTAAATTGGCGCTTGGCGCGCGTCGGCGACGCGCCTCGTAGAGGCAGACGCCGGTCGCCACCGAGACATTGAGGCTGGCGACCGAGCCGAGCATCGGGATGTTCACCAGTTGGTCACAGGTCTCGCGCGTCAGGCGGCGCAGACCGTCGCCTTCGGCGCCGAGTACCCAGGCACAGGCGCTTGGCCACTGGGCGGTGTAGAGGTCGTCCTTGGCGTCGGCATCGGTGCCGATGATCCAGATTTCCCTTTCTTTCAGGTCACGCAGAGTGCGTGCGAGATTGGTGACCGTGACGTAGGGGACTGTCTCGGCGGCGCCGCTGGCGACTTTTACGGCCGCCTGCGTCAAGCCAACGGCGCGATCCTTGGGCGCGACGACCGCGTGCGCGCCGACGGCATCGGCAACCCGCAGGCAGGCGCCCAGGTTATGCGGATCCTGAATACCGTCGAGGATCAGCAGGAAGGCCGGTTCGTCCAGGGTGTCGAGAACGTCGTCCAGCGTCACGTGCCGCGGCGTCGCGTCGACCGTGGCGATCACTCCCTGGTGCCGGGCAGCTGGCGCCATCGCCTGCAGGCGTGCGCCGTCCACCGGCAGGACGCGGACGGTGGCGAACTCGGCGTGGCGAACCAGATCACGCAGGCGAGCGTCGTGGCGAGCGGCGTCGACGTAGATTTCACGTATTGCGCCTGGGTCGTGGCGCAGTTTGGCGAGGGTCGAATGGAAGCCGAAAATCAGGCGTGAATTCTGGGACATGATAGGCAAGGCCGGTAGACAGAGGGCGCGATTCTATCAGCTTGCCGCTACGCTCTGTCAGTTGGCTGGCCGCAGCTCGGAGCCTGGACGATGCCGCTACCGCTGGCTGACGATCGCTTCCAGGGTTCGCGAGCGCCAGTCGAGGACCGCCGTGCGCGTCGTCATCTGCTCGCCGAGGCGAGGGAATTCACGGTCAATGACGTCGGCGGCGAAGCTTGACAGGAAGCTTGACTTGAGCTCGGCACGCGCGCGGTCGACGCCGATCTCCTCGTACGGCACCGACGCCAGGAGCAGAAAACCATCGTCCGGGATACGTCCGGCGCGCATGTTGGCTTCGATGATTGCCGCCGCCTTGCGGATCGGGACGTCGAGATTGGGGCTGTAGGGGCCGATGATCAAGGCGATATTGGGCGTGTGCAGGAAATCGAACCCACGACCCAGACAGATCGTCCACTCTCGGTGCTCGATGTCGAGCAGGCGCTCGCGACTGCGGATCTGCGAGCGTACGCTCTCGATATGCTCGAGATTGCCGTGCAGCAGCGGCAGCAGATCGGCGCGCATCTGTGCCGGCATGTCGGGCAGCAAGGCGATGAGACGCTGGTCGAGGCTTGCCCGGTCGGTGGCGGTCAAGCTGGCCAGGTGTAGTTGCTCGCCTGCCGTGCCGTGGATCACCAGGGCGTCCTCGTCGGTTTCGAAACCGCAAACCAGCGGATAGACGGTCGCGTGATCGCTGCCGAAAATGTGTTCGACCTGGGAGCGTATTTGGTAGGTGTGGGCAACCGCTGCTGCCGTGTCGTAGTCGAAGCCGGCACAGCCGCGCCGTGGCTCACCCTGCGAGTAGTGGTAGGTGACCAGGAAAAGCACATGTCGGCCAGCGCTGACGACGCGCTGGACATGGTGGGCGAGCACTTCGCCAAGGTGCGGCCAGCCAAGGTCGAAGATTCCGCCGAGGTTGCGAAAGGGCATCAGCAGGCCGACCGGGGTGTTGGTCGCCACCGGGATATTGATACGCCCGTCCATGCACTTGAGGACGGCGATCGCCGTCGGGTGTTCGGCCTGATAGCGTTGGCGTGCCAGCCAGGCTTCCGGGCTGCGGTACATCGCCGCATGGCGCTCGGCCAGACCGAACAGCCAGTCGATACGCTCGGCGATCGGCTTTCCGTGAATATCCATGGCCACACCTGTCTCGTGAAGACACGGCCGCGCGCCGACCGAACGTTTCAGCGAACTGGCTACCCTGACGCTGCACCAGCGGAAGTATCGTCGGCGCTGGCCCTCAGGTCAATCCGCTGGCCTGTTCGACGGTCGGCGGGAGCACGCGACGAGCGCTTGGCCGCGCAGCGCTACCCGCTGCGGCAGGCCGCGCCGGTCAGAGGATCATGCCGGCGCCGATGGTGTTGTTCGAAGACTCGTCGATGACAATGAAGGCGCCGGTGCCGCGGCTCTCGGCGTAGGGATCGGCGAAAATCGGCTGCGCCAGTTTGAAGCGCACGCGGGCAATGTCGTTCATCAGCAGCCGTTCGCTTGCCTGCTGCTCCATGGTATTGATGTCGATGCGGTAGTCGATGCCAGCGAGCATGGCCTTGCTGTCGCGCGTGGTATGGCGAATGAGGTACTTGCGGCGCGGGTCGAGCGGCGCTTCGGCCAGCCAGCAGAGCATGGCGTCGATCTGCTTGCTGAGCGTCGGCAGTTCGCCGCTCTTGACGATCATGTCGCCGCGCGAGATGTCGATCTCGTCGTCGAGCAGGATGGTCACTGACTGTTCTGCGACCGCGCAGGGCTGCGACTCGCCGAGCACCTGGATGTCCCTGACGCGGGTTTCGCGCCCTGAAGGCAGCACGGTCACCGCATCGCCGACGGCCAGCTCGCCGGACTCGACGCGGCCCATGAAGCCGCGATAGTCGTGCAGTTCCGGGTTGGCCGAATCCTGCGGGCGGCAGACGTACTGCACCGGGAAGCGGAACTTCTCGGTGTGCTCGGTGTGGGCGGCCGGTGCGGCTTCGAGGATGTCGAGCAGGGTCGGGCCGTCGTACCAGTTCAGCGATTCGCCACGGTCGACGATCATGTCGCCGTTGAGCGCCGACATGGGCAGGAAGCGGATGTCCTCGATGCCGACCTTGGCGGCGAATTCGAGGTAGTCGGCCTTGATTTTCTCGTAGGTGTCCTGCGCGTAGTCCACTAAATCCATCTTGTTGATGGCGACGACCAGGTGCGGGATGCCGACCAGCGCGGCGAGCTAGGAGTGGCGGCGGGTCTGGGTCAGCACGCCCTTGCGCGCGTCGATCAGGATGATCGCCAGGTCGGCGGTCGATGCGGCGGTGACCATGTTGCGGGTGTACTGCTCGTGGCCCGGCGCGTCGGCGATGATGTACTTGCGCGTGCCGGTGGTGAAGTAGCGGTAGGCGACGTCGATGGTGATTCCCTGTTCGCGCTCGGCCTGCAGGCCGTCGGTGAGCAGCGACAGGTCGACGATGTCGAGGCCGCGCTTTTCGGATGTGCGCTGGATGGCGTGCAGGGTGTCGGCGAGGATCGTCTTGCTGTCGTAGAGCAGGCGGCCGATCAGCGTGCTCTTGCCGTCGTCGACGCTGCCGCAGGTGAGGAAGCGCAGCAGGCCGTTGTCGGGAATGTCTTCGGCGGGGAGTCTCTCGATCGCTGACATCAGAAGTAGCCTTCCTTCTTGCGTTGCTCCATCGACGCTTCCGAGGTCTGGTCGTCGAGGCGGGTGGCACCACGTTCGGTGATCGTCGTGATTGCCGTTTCGGCGATGATTTTCGCGACGCTGTCGGCGTCCGACTCGACCGGTGCGGTGCAGGTGATGTCGCCAACGGTACGAAAGCGAACCATGACTTCTTCGACCTGGTCGCCGGGCTTGACCGGCGTCACCGCGGTGACTGGCAGCAGGCCGCCACTGCGGCGAACGACTGGGCGTTGGTGCGCGAAGTAGATCGACGGCAAGGCCAGTTGCTCGCGCTCGATGTACTGCCAGACGTCGATTTCGGTCCAGTTCGAGATCGGGAAAACGCGGATGTTTTCGCCCTTGAAGCTGCGCGCGTTATAGAGATCCCAGAGCTCCGGGCGCTGATTTTTGGGGTCCCACTGGCCGAATTCGTCGCGGAAGGAAAAAATGCGCTCCTTGGCGCGTGCCTTTTCTTCATCGCGGCGGGCACCGCCGATGCAGGCATCGAACCCGAATTCCTCGATCGCTTCGAGCAGGGTTATCGACTGGTGCTTGTTGCGCGGTTCGTCGGCCGACTTGAGAACCACCGTGCCGCGCGCCATCGAGTCCTCAAGCGAGCGCACGATCAGCCGCTCGCCGAGTTCGGCGGCGCGCTGGTCGCGGAAGTCGATGACTTCCTGGTAGTTGTGGCCGGTGTCGATATGCATCAAGGGGAACGGGAAACGTCCCGGACGGAAGGCCTTCTCGGCGATACGCAACATGCAGATCGAGTCCTTGCCGCCAGAGAACAGCAGCACCGGGTTGCTGCACTGGCCAGCGACCTCGCGCATGATGTGGATGGCCTCGGACTCCAGCCAGTCGAGATGGGAAAGGGTGACACTGGAAAGTGCGGCGTTGCTCATGATTGACCTGTGTGATTCATCGATTGTTTGCTTGTCTGTCTGTCCGGGTTTCAGGCGCGCTTGAGGTGCAAGCCGCATTCCTTCGATTCTGGATTCTCCCACCACCAACGGCCGGCGCGTACGTCTTCTCCCGGTGAGATCGCGCGCGTGCACGGCGCGCAGCCGATGCTCGGGTAGAACTGGTCGTGCAGGGCGTTGTAGGGCACCTGGTGCTGCTTGAGGTAGGCCCAGACTTCGCGTTCGCTCCAGGCAGCGAGCGGGTTGAACTTCTCCAGGCCCCCGCTGGCGAGGTCGACGCTGCGCAGCGGCAAGTCCTCACGGGTCGCCGATTGCTGCGCGCGCATGCCGGTGATCCAGGCCTTGCGGCCGCTCAGCGCGCGTTGCAGGGGTTCGACCTTGCGGAAATGGCAGCAGCCCTTGCGCAACTCCACCGACTCGTAAAAAGCGTTGATGCCGTGCTCGCGGGTCCAGGCCTCGGCCAGATCATGGCGCGGATAGTAGAGGTGCAGCGCCAGGCCATAGTGACTCTTGACCTTGGCGATCAGCGCGTAGGTCTCGGCCGGCAGACGACCGGTGTCGAGCGAAAAGATCTCGATGTCGAGCCGGTCGCTGACGATCAGGTCGGTGAGCACCATGTCCTCGGCGCCGAGACTGCTGGCGAAGGCGGCTGGCGAGAAATCGTCGGCGATCTCGCGCAACAGGCTGCGTGCGTCGGCGACCTTGCTCGCCAAGGCGTCCAGCAGGGCCGGGTCGTCGAGTGTGCCAAGGTGCTTCATGCGGCCTCCTGGCGATGTGCCGCGCGCCGTCGGAACAGCGGTTGCGGCTGGTCGACCGCCGCCTGGTAGGTTTCGCTGAACACCGCCAGGCCGGCGAGCGCTTTGTCGATGTCCTTGTCGGCACGTACTGCGTAGGCGTCGATGCCGCAACGGCGCATGTAGAACAGCTGGTCCTGCTGCACATCGCCGAGGGCGCGAATCTCGCCGTGGTAGGCGTAGCGCTCGCGCAGGAGGCGGGCGCTGGAGTAGCTGCGGCCGTCGGTGAACTTCGGGAAATTGACGCCGATGACCGGCAAGCGTTCGAGGTCGTCAGCCAGTGCTTCCGGACCCTCGCCGGCGTCCAGCCAGACGCCAAGCTCCAGGCCCGCGGCGACGATCTCATCCCGGCGCAGCAGCCAGACGGCGAGCGGCAGCAGCGTCGGCTCGGCAGGCAGGGCGACGGCTTCCGGTGTCTCGCCTTCGGCGAGCGTCAGCATCTGCCAGTGGTCTTCGATGACCTGCATGTGCTTGATGATTCTAGGCATTGACGATTTCCTTTATGTTGCTGTCCTTGCCGGCGACCTTGGCCGTGCGGCGACGGTCGCGGCCGGCGTAGGCGCGCGCCTTGAAGGGATCGGCACCGACCCGCTGCCAGGTGTCGATGAAGCGCTCGCTGGCGGTACGCTGTTCGAGATAGACATTGATCAGCGCTTCAATGACCTCGGGCACCTCCTGTGCATAGAACGAGGGACCGATGACCTTGCCGATCGTTGCGCTATTCCCCTGTTGGCCGCCGACGGTAATCTGATACCACTCCTCGTCGTTCTTGTCGACGCCAAGAATGCCGATGTTGGCGACATGATGGTGGCCGCAGGAGTTCATGCAGCCCGAGATGTTGAGCGAGATGTCGCCGATGTCGTACAGATAGTCGAGGTCGTCGAACTTGTCGTGCACCGCGGCAGCGATCGGCAGCGAGCGTGCGTTGGCCAGGGCGCAGAGGTCGCCGCCGGGGCAGCAGATCATGTCCGTCAACAGACCGATGTTGGCGGTCGCCAGGCGCTGGCCGCGGGCGAGCTGCCAGAGCTCGTGCAGATCGCCCAGCCTGACGTCGGAAAGGATCAGGTTCTGTTCATGGCTGACGCGCAGTTCGCCGAAGCTGAAGCGGTCGGCGAGATCGGCGACGGCGATCATCTGCGCCTCGCTGATGTCGCCGGGAGCGACTCCCGGCGCCTTCAGCGACAGCGTCACGGCGGCATAACCCGGCGTCTTGTGGGCGTGCACGCAGCGTTTGACCCAGTTGGCAAAGGCTTTGTCGGTCGCCAGACGGGCGCTATGCACGGGGTCTTCGACAGGCAGCGCTTCCCAGGCCGGCGGCTCGAAATGGCCGGAGATACGGTCGAACTCGGCGTCGGTCACCGTCGTCTCGCCGTTGCGCAGATGCGCCCACTCGGCCTCGACCTGGCGCGCAAACTCCTCTATGCCGAGTGCCTGCACGAGAATCTTGATGCGCGCCTTGTACATGTTGTCGCGGCGACCGTAGCGGTTGTACAGGCGCAGGATGGCCTCCAGGTAGGAAAGGATGTGCCGGCGCGGCAGGAACTCGCGCACCACCTTGCCGAGGATCGGCGTGCGCCCGAGACCGCCACCGACGAGGACCTTGAAGCCGATCTCGCCACGTTCGTCGCTGATCACCTCGAGTCCGATGTCGTGCGCCCGGATCACGGCACGGTCCTGCGCCGCGGCGTTGACCGCGATCTTGAACTTGCGCGGCAGGAAGGCGAATTCCGGATGAAAAGTCGACCATTGCCGCAGCAGTTCGCAGTACGGGCGCGGGTCCACCAGTTCGTCCGGCGCGACGCCGGCAAAGTGGTCGCTGGTGATGTTGCGGATACAGTTGCCCGAGGTCTGCACGGCGTGCATTTCGAC
>ERZ761603.2025-NODE-2025-length-14470-cov-7.849393_pt1 | contig 14470 bp, 9 predicted proteins | sample MGYA00511879_ERZ761603 | MGnify/ENA primary metagenome ERZ761603 (study PRJEB28899, sample SAMN02850040) | bioreactor sludge metagenome | biome: EBPR Sludge; feature: EBPR Bioreactor; material: flocular biomat | place: Australia: Thorneside Wastwater Treatment... | reverse complement strand
CGGACACGATTGTACCAAACTCTACCAACCCGCAAAGGTTCAACCGTTCCGGTTGCGGATATGAACATTAAAAACGGCAAAAACAGGTTCATTGTGCATACTAAAAAGTCCGCAAAAACCAAGAAGGTCGGCCCCAATTGATTGTCTGGCACAACATCGCGCTGGTGCAGGTTGTCAAACGACGCCTGCCCACGGGTTTGGAAATTGAGCGGCGCATTGTTCAAGGTTATCAGCATCAGATAGAACGGCTGCGCCAGCTTACGCAGCAAACGCAAGGTGTTATTAATACCGCTTACATTGAACGGCTGAACGCCACCTTTCGTTCGCATCTGGCCTGGCTGATCCGACGGGCACGGACGTTGGCTCAACAGCCGGAAACCTTGTCTGCTGGCCTATTTGTTGCCTGATGATTACCCATTGGGAAAATTCCTGCGCGTTTTTGTGCAACGTCGCCCTATCTTTAGAAAGTGGGGGCTTGACTTTGCAGCCCTTCCTGCACCACTTTCTGCCATTCATCTGGTGCTGGCAGCACACGCCAGGCGGCGTACCCCTGGCCATTTCCCTTATCCAGCAGCACCTGGCTGACCCAGCCACAGGGCAAAGTTGACTGAATCTTGATGTGCTGCTTCGTCCCCTCCATCTCGATCCGCCTCGTTTTCTGAGATGTACGTCATCGCCACTTCGAGGATTTGGGGTAGATTGAAACCGGGTTCCCTAATCATCATGCTTACGGCCGTCTGCATGGCACTGTGTACAGTTGCTGCCGTTATAGCCGTTTTCATCCTTATGTTCCTCATCCATTTTTTGCTGTGAATGGCAGCTAGTGCAGGTCCAACTCGATGTGTTTCCTCCTGGATGGCAGGCCGCGCAGTTATTGTTGGCACCACCGTGACCTGTGGGGAATGAGTGGTTAAAAGATGCCCCCCCAAACGAATCTGTGTTGTGGCAGTCTGAACATTGTCCCGCATAGTGATTGGGTGGTGGTGTGTGGCAAGAGGCGCAATCCGTAAGCCCCTGGTGGCTAAAGCTGGCATTGTGGAAGTTGCCTGTATCCTGGTGGCAGGTGCTGCATGTACCCGCGTAATGGTTGGCTGGCGCACTGTGACAGGCACTGCAGTCCGTGCCGCCAATGGTCGAATGGTTAAAGTTTGCGTTTTTAAAGTTGCCGGTGTCGGTATGGCAGGCCGAGCAGGCTCCCCCCCAATGGTTAGCTGGCGCGCTGTGGCAGGCATTGCAGTCGGTGCCGCCAATCGTGGCGTGATTAAAGCTGGCGTTTCTAAAGTTGCCTGTATCTTGGTGGCAGGCATTACACGCGCCAGCGAAGTGGTTAGCCGGGGCGCTGTGGCAGCCTGAACAATCCTGCCCGCCAATCGCGGCATGGTTGAAATTGACGTTGCGGAAATTGCCCGTATCTAGATGGCAGGCGGCACAGGCACCTGCATAATGGTTGGCTGGCGCACTGTGGCAGGAGGAACAATCGGTGCTGCCAATCGTAGCATGGTTAAACACCGCATTGCGGAAGCTGCTGGTATCGCTGTGACAGGCGGCACAGGCTCCTGCAAAATGGTTGGCCGGGGCTGTATGACAGGATGAACAATCCTGGCTGCCAATGGTGCCGTGGTTAAACACGGCATTTTTAAAGCTGCCGGTGTCGGTATGGCAGGCCGAGCAGGCTCCAGCCCAATGATTTGCAGGCGGCGTGTGGCAGCCTGCGCAATCTTGCGACCCAATCGTGTCGTGGTTAAACACCGCATTGGCAAAGTTCTCCGTGTCACTGTGACAGGCGGAGCAGGCACCCGCAAAGTGGTTGGTCGGTGGGGTATGACAGGTGGCGCAATCCTGGTCACCCATTAAGCTGTGATCAAAGGAAACGGCCGTCCACACCGTAACGTCATGGCAGGCGGCACAAGCTGTGCCAAACTGTCCTTCATGCGGATCATCTTTGGCATGACAGCTTACACAGGTAGGGGAAGTGCCTTTGTACGTGCTGCCCGTGTGACAGCTGCTGCACTTCAGGTTATCATGCCCGGCCGTCAGAGGAAAAAAGTCGTGCTCAATTGAGCCTTCGGGGAAAGGAACATCCAGCGGATTATCCAGGCTCACCGGTATTCCCGAGGAACTGCTGTTTCCTGCCTGGTTGCTTTCACTGTCGGTTAGCTCGTTGAAATTGGCCGCTGTTTCGTCCACCGCAGCGACCGCTGTGGGTTCGGGATTGCTCAACGCAATGTGCAGCTCAGTTAATTTGTCCCGAAGCGCAGTAACTGCCCGTGACAAATCCAAACCATCATTATTTGCCAGTGCTGGTGCGTCGAGCAAAGCCAGGGTGCGCTCGGTGAGCAGCAGCAGGCGCTGCTTAAGGGCAGGCTGCGCCGCTTCTGGCGCGGCATGAATCCCATCAATTGCCTCCATCAGTGCTGTGTCCAAATAAGCCAGGGCAAGGTGTTGGTGTTCGCTACCCAGCAAAAGTTCCAGGTTGTCAACACGGCGTTCCAACAAATCGAGCAAGGAGTTGGCTCGCGGTTCTCCAGCCTGTACCAGTCGGTTCAACCACAGTTGCTCGGCATTGGCTTGGGCACGAAAGAAGCGGTCGCCGGGTACATATGGCCCGGTGTAAGCCACAGAATAAGAGATCGCTCCACCCACAATATTAATGAATAGAAAGACGGCCAAGAGGATGATCAAGATTCTTCTTAACATGATGTCTTTTTTCCGCTACTGGTTACTTCTGGTTTCAATACGGTTCGATGCGTAAAAATAATTTCGTTACGGGGAGTGAAAAGTAAAAAGTGATAAGTGAAAAGTAAAAAGTGGGTGCTAATCATCACTTCTATCTTCTAAACGTGAGTTGGTTCGGGCAGGATTGACTGCCAGAACTGCATCAGGCGGCGGCGCAGACGAGGGCCACCGGCACTGAGTTCTTCGACCATGCTGCTAATGTTTACTTCATGCTCTATTAGATAACGCAGCGAGTCGGTGAGACTTTGCTCGCCAATAACCAGGGCACCGACCAGATAGTCACCGCTAATCACCAGGCGGATGGTATTGTCATTTTCAGCAGACCAGGCACTGCGATACGGCCGTGGGTACGTATACCAAACTTCGCTAGACCCGCGCGAAATGTGCTGCAAAATTTGTGGTTCGTCGGCGGCTTCATCACGCCGAGGATTGATTTGCCCCATGGTGGTGATGTGCAGGCCAAACAGCAAACAGGCATTAAACGGGCTGCCTTTCTCGTAAGCGTATGGTTGGCCCACCATATTTAGCCCGGCGGCATTGCCCTCGGCTACGGCGCTGGGCCAGAGGATGTTCAGCATATGTTTTTGCGTCCAACGGTCGTATACCTGGGCGCAGTCACCCGCAGCGTAGACGTGAGGCACGTTGGTTTCCAGCCGTTCATTCACCAAAATGGCCCGGTCGGTAGCGATGGGGCTGTTGGCCACCACGTCGATAAGCGGTTGGACGCCGATAGCGACGCCAACCAGATCGCATTTGAATTCGCTACCGTCTGTCAAACGCACCGCACGCACACGCCCTTTGCGGTCGCCCAAAATTTCTTCGGCTTCGGTGTGATAATGGATGTGCACGTGGTGGGCTTTCATCTTCTTTTCCAACAAGGCGGCTTCCTCGTTGTTGAACACCTGTGACCAGAGACGATCCCGGCGCAAAAAATAGTGCGTTTCGACGCCGCGATGGGCCAGCCCTTCGGTGAGTTCCAGCGCGGTAATGCCACCACCGATGACCACGGCCCGACGAGCGCGGCGGGCTTTCTGCACCAGATGCTCGGTGCCCTCAAGGGTGTCCAGGTAAACCACACCATCCAGCACTGCACCTGGATAAGGAGGTGGGGTAGCTCGGGCACCGGTGGCAATGAGCAGGCGGTCGTAGGTGAGCGAACGGCCGTCTGCCAACCACACCGTTTGCCGCTGCACATCAATCCCCTCAGCCTTGCCCAGCACCAGGTTAATGCCCCATTCTTCGTACCAGTCCAGGGTGCGGGCCATAATTTGCTCGGGCGGCACTTCGTTGATGAGCACGTAGGCCAGACCAGGACGGGAATACATGGGGTATGGTTCGGCCGTAAGAATGATAATTTCCCCGGTGGCGTCATTTTGGCGGATGGTTTGGGCAGCGGTGGCCCCAGCCGCACCATTGCCAATAATCACGTAGCGCATATCAATCTCCCCTGGCTATAGCGCCCATTTGGGCAGCAAATCTATCCATCACGATGACGTGGGCTTGAGTTTCCCAGCGCAGCGTACCGCGTGGGCAAACGTTGACGCAGTTGCCACAGCTTATGCAAGATGCATCGCTAACGGGCAGCCCCTGCCGGGCATAATCACGCACGGGGATGCCCACGGGGCAGTTGTAGCCGCAAATGCCACATTGGACACAGCGGCTGGCGTCGGCCACCACGCGGCCCAGCTGGACCATTTTTTCCAGCTCTGGCTCTTTTTTTCGTCGGATGAGTGCATTTAGTAAGCCCATAAAAATCCTCTAGTCTCAGGCTATGGATTCCCGCCCGCGTAGGAATGATAGGGAACGGGGGTGTTACGGCCGTTCTACCTAATAAGTGTTCCCCTGAGTAATTTGGTAACGGGCACCTATGACCAAAGTACCAGTTACCCCTCTCTAATCATCGTACTCCGCTTCGTCCTCATGCCCGGTGGGATGGCAGGAAGCGCAGTCCATCAGCTCGGCCTGGGCGAGATTGAGCTCGTCGTGTTCATCCACCATTTCTTCTATGTTGTGCTCGTGGCAGGTGGTGCAGTCGTAGGCCGTATAGCTGGTGCTGGTGTGGCAAACGGCGCATTCCAATACACCCTGTTCGCCGTGGTCCAGCGGGAAGGTGTGCTGGCGCAGCTGGGCGGGCAACCAGGCGTCTACCGTGTGGCAGTTGGCACAGTCGGTGCCGAAAATGCCAAAATGAATTTCTGGCTCAGCGTGGCAGGCGACACACACCTGCGGCGTGCCCTGGAACACCTGATTTTGGTGGCAGGCGGTGCATTCGGCGCTGGCGTGCTGCCCTTCCAGCGGGAAGACGGTGGCGTGGTCAAAGTCGGCCATGCTGTCCAGCCCATCGTGGCAATCCTGACAGGCGGGGCCAAAGAAGGCGGTGTGTTCGGCGATGAAGGTGGGAACGGCCGTTCCATGACACCCTTCACACGTCGCATCTTTTACCTGGATTGGCTCATCGCCCGTGTGGCAGTGCGTACAGGCCATCGGGCTGCCGTCAAAATCTTCCACGTGGCGAGCCAGGCTAAAGAGAGTGGTGCGCTCGTGATCAAACGGCGCAGCCTCAAATTGAGCAGGCTGCCAGGCCGCGGTAGCATGACATTCGGCGCAGTTGGTGCCAAACATAGCCAGGTGCTTGTCCGGCTCGGCGTGGCAGGACACACATTCCTGCGGCGTGCCTTCGAATTTGCCGCCCGCGTGGCAGCTCTCGCAGCGGGTGGTTTCGTGGGCACCAGTCAGGGCAAACAGCTCGGCGTGCTGGGCCATGGTGAAGTCAGACATCGTATCCAGGCCGTCGTGGCAGTTGAGGCAGTTGGCACCGTACGCTTCGTCGTGCTGGGCCATAAAGTCGGCGTCCAGCTCCCGGTGGCAACCGTCGCAGGTGCTGTCTTCGATGTCGTAGCTGCCCTCGTCAACGTGACAGTCGGCGCAGGCCATTTCTGTGCTGACACTTTTCACGTCATGGTGGGCCAGGCTAAAGCGGGTGAGATCGTGGTCAAAGTCGGCGACAGCGGCCGTTTTCAAATCATAGTCGTGCCCCAGATGTTCCAGATGGCAGCTGCTGCATTGGGCGACGTTGGGTAAACGGCCGTGCAGCCCGTCACTTTCCCGCTCAACGGTGATGTTTTCGTGGCAATCCTGGCATAGCCCTGACTGAATGCCGCGAAACGGCTCATGGCATTGGCCGCAGTCGTCAGCAATTTCCGCGTGGGACATGACGTTGGCAATCGGTTCGCCGCGGTGATTCAGGGCAGACAGATCGCCAGGGCTAAAAGCGCGCCCGCCGGTGAGGTAGACGCCAACGGCCAAACCCACCCCCAAAATGAGGGTGGAGATCAGGGCAACCGGCGAAAAAATGGGATGCTGGCGTTCCAGCCGTTCGTACTGCCTCATTTAAATAAACCCGCTCGGAAGTAGAGGGTGGCAAACACGTGCAGCGCCACGGAAAAGAAAAGCGTGAGGCCGAAAGGGATGTGCAAAATGTGCCAGATGCGCATGACACGCCGGGCCGCTTCCAGCATATCGATCTGGCGCTGCAGGTCGCGACGGCGAATGAGCATCTGGCTGAGCTGCTGCTTTTGCTCGGCGGCCAGCTGATCAATCTGTTTGAGTTCCCGCTTGAGGCGGCGCTGATAGCGCCATTGGTAATAGGAGCGGCCCAGGATGGTCAGGAAGGGATTGCGCCCGCTTTGACGTTCACTCAACTCAGCGACGATTTTTTGGACGCGCTCCGATTTTTGGGCCTCAAACTGGGTTATGAATTGCGAAATGGTGCCAATTTCGCGCTCCAGCGCCTGGCGCGAGGTGGTGACGCCGGAAATGGTGCGGGGTAGGGCGGTGTACAAATATCGCCCCATAAAGCCACTGCCCACCACGATGATGGTAAGGATGAAGCTGACCCCGGCTAGGCCGCGAAATTGCAGCCCGGTATGCATGAGCACCATAAACGGCCCCACGATGCCGGTGACGATGTGCAGGGAGAGCCAGTAGCGTACTGGTCCGGCCCAATTGAGCCAACTGGTGCGCTTGCGCAGGCTGTAGAGCGTCTCGGTCATCACCATGAGCAGCGTGCCGACGATGCCCAGGGAGTGGCCGAAAGGATGGCCGCCTTTGGGCGTGGTGAGCACATCGTAGGCGATGTAGATGCCGCTGAGGACGATGACGAAGAAGAGGCTGAGTTCGAGCTCATACGGCCGTACGGCCGTTTCCCCACTTGAGGCAAAATCTTCTCGTCGTACAAATGAACGGGCGATGCGTTTTTGCATAAAGAACGTTACTCTGTTTCCCAAATGATACTAAGTTGGTTTTTGATCTCCTGTCGCTGCCGGTGGTACTCTGTTTCCGTTAGCTCATCGTGTTGAAAGGCGTTGTCTAAATCGGCAATCGCGAGGAGCATTTGCCGCCTTTTATCACGTTGACCATCTACACCGGGTACGGCCGATTGCTTTTTGACCTGTAGATTATGAATGGGTGAATTTTGAGGTTGCAGCAGCCGCCGGCCGACGTAGAGTGCCAGGAGCAATATAGCTATGCTAATAATCCAATCACCCGCATCGGTGCTGGGTTGCGCGGCTGCGGCAGTGCCTGAAAAGGAGAGTAGCAGCTTGCTACCCTTGTCTAGATCACTCAGCGCGTAGGTCAAAAGGACCCCGTTTTGGCCCATGGATTGGGTAGGTAGCTGCTGCCAGCCTTCGGCCACAAACTGCGGCCCATCGTCTGGCACGATGACGGTGACGGCGTTGGTGGGGTACGGCAGCTCCCGCGACAAATCCACACTTTGGCCAAGGGGCAGTTGGTATGTCACACGCAGGGTCAGGCTGTTAGGTCCGGGACGCAGGGGGATGATGTCGTACCAGCGGCCGTCTTGCGGCACCACCTCATTGGCCGGGAAGTAGCCGCTGGTTGGTCCCATGCCGCGTTCAAACTTCGGCGTTCCGGCTTGCGCTGGTAAGACAATTTCAACGCCGCTTGCCTGATCATTGCCGCGGAAAACGGCCGTGCCGTCGTTAGCAAACGTGTAAAGCTCGCTGACCTGCACTTGCTGCCCCACGATTGCCAGGGAAAGGATGAGCTGGTTAAGCTGCACGCTGGCCGGATTGCTGGTCGGGTCATAAATGGTCAGGGACAAATCTAGCTGCTGGTCGCCTTTTAGTGCCGCAATGTTGCTGCTAAAGGATAAATCCTGATAGTCGGTGCTGACCAGGTAAACCCAGTCGGCAGGTTGGTCGGTGAGGATGAATTGGAAACGGCCGTTTTCATCCAGCGTGGAGGTCATGGTTTCGGTGGCAGTGTAACTGCTGTTGTAGGCGTGCAGGGTCACTTCCGTACCTGCTGGAGCTGGCATACCGGTTGTGCCATTATGGACCACGCCGGTGATGATGCCCGTTTGGGTAGATTGGGCAACGGCCGTTGCCACCAGCCACGAAAAGATAAAAACTATGCCAAAGCCAAAGATGACAACCCTGTAGCCTAACTTAAGAAAAGATGCGCCAAACATACTTTTATCCTTAATGGGAATGTCTTCCTTCGCTTCGTGGTGAAAAGCTAGTCAGGTGCCTCTCAAAACCAGTAACGTCATGGCTCATATTACATCCTAAGTGCGCATTGTATTGATTTAGTAATGGGCACCGGCAAGTTTGGGAATAAAGTCCGATATGATTACGACCGCTGGTCCTGGTGACTCAACTTTGCAGACAACATGCAGGCAGAAAACGCAACCAGCGTAGTGACGAGTACCCAAATACCCAACCAGAAAAAAAGGATAGATGTGTTCATTATGTTTTTGGTTATGCCAAACAATCTTATTTGGTTGTTAAGTGTCAATTTCTACCGATTGGTAACGGGTGAAACAATTCTTGTTTGCTTTCAATTTTCAGCTACAAATTTTCCGACTCCTTGGGAATTCAGGGGGATCAATATCAAATCTACCATTGGAGGCCAAGACCCTGCGCTCCCTCCACCTTCCAGTCGTTGTCATTCAGGAGTTGTATGGCATACTCATCACCCACTCTTTCATTCGCCCTTGATGTATGAAGCAGCGGTGCAGGCCAACATCGACTCGGACTGGCTGGGCTTTGTCCATGCGGTTGAACTCATCAAGGATGCCATTCCCGAGTTTCAAATAGCAGCGGAAGACCAGTGTGGTGTCAAGCAGAAAATGTCCAATTTCTTGAATAAGAGGCCAGAACATTTATCATTGGCCACAGCCTAATATTTCATTCCGCGCAGCTGTGGTCGTTATTTAAAAGGTATTGGAGCTAGAATCGTGATAAACCGGCAGCCGTTTGACAACAAAGCGTATGTAGAGACTATTCAATCATCACCGTGTTTCATTTGCCAGCTGGTCGCCGATGATTCGACAAACCCGCACCACATCATCTATGAAAACAGCGAGGCTATCGTTTTTCTCAACAAATATCCTGTTCTCTATGGCTACAGCCTGGTGGCGCCTAAAGCCCATAAAGAGCAGGTAACGGGCGATTTCTCTCAGGAAGAATACCTGCGGCTCCAGGCGTTAATCTATGCGGTTGCCGAAGCTACCAGAATCTATGTGCAGCCTGAGCGGGTTTACATCCTTTCGTTAGGCAGCCAGCAGGGAAACCGCCATGTGCATTGGCACATCGCCCCTTTGCCCGCCGGACTCCCGTTTGACGAGCAGCAGTTGAATGCGCTCCGCTTTAGCAACGGCGTTCTGAACCTGTCTGAAGCGAAGAGCCAGGAATTGGCAGTCGGTTTGCGTCGTGAACTCGCCAGGCTTGGTTTTGCGTAATGCTCACCACTGATTTATAAGCGTATCAGCTGCCTATCCGCCTGGGCTTGCAGCACATCTTTGTCGGCGACAATGATGGCGTCAGGAATGGCATCAGGTAGAGCATCTTCCATGTTGCGCAGCGGCTTGTAGCTGTATCCGGCCATGGCCAGCACAATGCGCAGCAAGCCCACGATGATCATCAGCAGGGCAATGCCGCGGCCCGGCCCCGCGCCAATAAAAGCGCCAACTGTGGAAGCGACCAGCGTCTCATTGGTCATCAGTGGTTCAAAGACGTGGTCTACCAGGGGGCCAGCGGCTAATGCTCCGAGCGGCATTGTCGAGAGGGCCATCATCCGGTTGGTAGATAAGACGCGGCCTTGCAGCTCAAGCCCAACTTTGGTTTGAATCAGCGTGCGCCAATGGGCATCGACCAAAGCACCGGTAAGACCCAGGCCAAAAAAGCCAATGGCTGCATACACCGCCGACGGCTGCAACCCCATAATGATCGAGGCCAGCCCCGACACACCTACAAAAACAATCATGCCCGTCATGCGCCGTTCCATCCCGCCCCAGAAGCCCATCAACACACCACCCACCAACATACCCGCTCCCAGCATGGCAGCAACCCCACCCAAGACAGCGGCCGATTCATAAGCCAACACCAGCGGCATGCTCAGCACGGTCACGATGCTCAGGAAAAAGTTCACCAGGGCAAAAAAGACGATCATGGCCACCAGCCCCTTGCGCTTTACGATGTAATCCCAGCCGCGCCGGATTTCCTTTAGCAGCGGTTCTTCCTGCATACGGAAAAGCGTGTTCGGGAAGCGAATGAATAGTAGAGTGGAAATGGCGAAAAGGAACGACAGAAAGTCAATGATAAAGACCCCTTCCAAACCAACAGTGATAATGAGCACACCGCCGAGAAACAGGGCAAACATGCGGCCGGTGGCCGAGCCAAACTGGACAATGCCGTTGGCGTGCCCCAAATATCGTTTGGGGATCAGTTGGGTAATGGCGGCGGTGTAGGCCGGTTCCTGGAAGGTGGTGGAGATGGAGCCCAGCGTGGCGGTGACGTAGAGATGCCACACCTGCAAAGTGTCGGTCCAGAAGAGCAAGGCGACGGCAACCGTGGAAAGCGCCGCCAGGACATCGCTCAAGATCATGACAAGTCGCCGATCGTATTTATCAGCAATGGCCCCGGCAAGCGGGGCAAACAAGATAGCGGGTAAACGGCCGAATACGTTAATCAGCGCAAATTCGGAAAGCTGGCCGGTTTGCTCTAAAGCCCAAATGCTTAAGGCAAACGTCGTCAGATTGGTACCGATCAAAGAGACAAGCTGGCCAATGGCCACAGTGAAAAACGTCTTCAGATTTGTTTTGGCAATGGGTGTGTCTGTTGGAGGAGAGACGGCCGTTACCACCCCGTCCAATTGGTTGTTGATAATCGCCGCCAGTTCCCCGGCCTGGTGTTTTAAGAAGTAATGGCCCGCCAGTGGAATGGTTTCTAACGAAACAGCATCCGTGAAGTAGGTCCATTCCAGGTAACGCTCTTCATAAAATTCGGCCACCCGATCCATTTCCCCAACGACAGACACAATCGGCGCTTGCAGCTTTTTGGTCAGTGGGGCGGCATAAGCTTCGGTGTAATAATCCTCCACCTCCTGCACGTCATGGCGCAGGCCAGCCAGCATAAACTCCTGCTCTGCCGGATCCAGCCCTTCACTAAAGCCGCCCAACATGCGCAAAAAGTCAAAGGTGGCCCGGTTGGAGCGGCGTCGGCGGCTCCGTGAAACCCACTCAAAGAGTTTGCCCGGCAGACGCGGTGAGGGGAAGGTGCCGCCCAGGAAAACGGCGTCTACTTCCCGGCCAGCCTCTTCCAGAAGGCGGGCAATTTCTACGGCCATCGCCCCGCCGACACAATGACCATACAGCGCCACGGAACCATCAACCGTGTCCAGAATTTCGGCGGCACACTGCCGGGCAACTTCTGGCATAGGCCACAAGTGTTCTTCACGACAGGCAAAATCGTGGCCAGGAATTTGCACTGAGTAAAGCGCATAATCTGGGGGCAGTGCCTGAGCCAGCGGTTGGAAAACAATTGCGCTGGCACCGCCAAATGGCACACACACCAGCGAACGGGTTTTGGGCTGGGTGCTGCGACGGGTCAGTTCGTACAGCAGGCCATCGTGTTTGGGCTGGTCTTGCCCCAGGTAGTGGGCCAGTTCGCGGATGGTGGGATATTTAAACAAGTCCATCACGCTGATGGCCTCGCCAATCTGGCGCACCACGCGAATGGCTTTAAAGGACTCACCGCCGAGGTCAAAAAAGTTGTCGTCGATGCTGACCTGCTCAATCTCCAGCACAGCGGTCCAAATAGCGGCAATATCGGTCTCCAGCGCAGTCCGGGGGGCGGTAAATGCGGCTTCGCTGATGGAACGGCCGTATTCCGGCACAGGCAGCATTTTGCGATCCACCTTGCCATTGGGGTTTAGCGGAATTTTGGCCAGCGGCACAAAGGCGGTGGGCACCATGTAGCTGGGCAGCCGCTCCCGCAGAAAATCGCGCAATGGAGTAAAGTTGACATCCCCGTTCTGGGCATTGGCGGGCACGACGTAGGCCACCAGGCGTTTATCACCCGGCGTGTCCTCGCGCAAGATGACGGCCACGTCCTGCACTGCCGGGTCCTCGTTGATAATCGCTTCAATTTCGCCCAGCTCCACCCGGTAGCCGCGTATTTTTACCTGGTGGTCAATGCGGCCCAGAAACTCAATGTTGCCATCGGGCAAATAACGCACCCGGTCCCCCGTGCGGTACATGCGTGCGCCGGGCGACCCGGCCCAGGGATCCGGCAAAAAGCTCTGCACGGTGAGCTCTGGCCGATTCAGATAACCGCGGCTGACGCCTGGACCCCCCAGGTAAAGCTCACCAGGCACGCCAATCGGTACAAAACGTTGGTGGTTGTCCAAAATGTAGGCGCGCACATTGGCAAACGGCCGTCCCAGAGGTACGGCCGTAGTGTGGGCCTCCAGCGGCAAGGCTGGTACCGGAAAGTTTAAGGCGGAAACCACTGTTTCCGTCGGGCCATAATGGTTTTGAATCAGGCAGTCAGGGCGGACCGCGCGCACCTGGGCGATGGTGTCCCAGGGACACGCTTCTCCGGCAAAGATCAGATAGCGGCGCGGAATAAACGGCTCTGGCCCGGCAAAAGCTTGCAGCGCTTCGAAGTGGCTGGGCACCAGCTTCATCACGTCAACCGGATGACGCCGGAAATAATCGGCCAGTGCGGGCGGATCGGCCGCCCGCTCGTAGGAGATGATATGCACCTGCCCCCCGGAGCACAGTGCGCCAAACACGTTGGTCGAACCCAAATCGGCGGCAAAGGTGGAAACGATGGCATAACTCAGCCCGGCGGGCAGGTCCAGGTGGTTCAGCAAGCCTTGAATGTAGTTCAGGAAGTTACGATGCTCGACGGCGACCCCTTTGGGCAGCCCGGTAGAGCCTGAGGTAAACAGCAAGTACATCAGGTTCTCCGGGCCAACCGTCACCGGTGGATTGGTGGCGCTGTTTTGGGCGATGGTAGGCCAATCCGCATCGAGGCAGAGGGTGGTGATGCCGCCTAAATCGGGCAGTGCCGGGAGCAGCGCGGCCTGGGTTAGCAGGATGGGTGCGCCGACATCTTCCAACATGAAGCGAATTCGGTCCGGCGGGTAGATGGGATCAATCGGCACGTACGCCCCGCCAGCCTTCAGGGTGCCCAACATGCCCACCAGAATGTCAAGCGACCGCTCGACAAACAGCCCAACGCGGCTGTCGGGCTGGACGCCAAGCTGCTGCAAATGGTGCGCCAGCTGATTAGCCCGCCGGTTCAGTTCAGCGTAGGTGTAGCTTTCATCTTCAAAGGTTACGGCCGTATTTTCCGGCGTCTGCATCACCTGAGCTTCGAATAGTTCTTGGATACTGGACAGCGGTGGGTAAACGGCCGTTGTGCCATGCCAGCTTTCGATTTGCTGTATCTCTCCCTTGGTCAGCAGCGGCAGATCGGCAATTGGTTGATGAGGATTGGCGACCATACCTTCGAGCAGAGTGACAAAATGGCCTGCCATACGCTGGATGGTTTCGGGGTTAAACAGGTCAAGGTTGTAGTTGAACGTCGCCCGAATGCCTTCGGCCGTGTCTACCACCGCCAGGCTCAGATCAAACTTGGCCGTGTCGCTTTCCAGGGGCAGACGCTCTACGCGTAAATCGGGCAAGGTGAGTTGAGTACGAGGCGCATTGTGGTAGTTAAACAGCACTTGAAACAGCGGCGTATGGCTCAACGAGCGTTCCGGCTGCAGCGCTTCCACCAGGCGCTCAAAGGGCAAATCCTGGTGTTCGTAAGCCGCCAGCGTGGTGTCTCGCACTTGCAATAACAGGTCAGTTACCGTGGGATTGCCCGTCAGGTCGGTGCGAAAGACCAGCGTGTTCACAAAAAAGCCAATCAATCCCTCAATCTCCGAACGATTACGTCCGGCAATGGGCGATCCGACAACAATGTCGTCCTGCCCTGTGTAGCGGTGCAGTAAAAGCTGGAGCGCCGTCAGCAAAACCATAAAGGGAGTGGCACCGGCAGACTGGGCCAGGTTTTGCACGGCCAGGCTCACGCCTGGGGCTATCTGGAACGTGTGATTGGCCCCGGCATACGTCCGTATTGGCGGATACGGCCGATCCGTTGGCAGCTCCATGACGGTAGGGGCGTTTGCTAGCTGCTTCTGCCAGTAAGCCAGCTGCCTGTCCAGCACGTTTTCTTCAAGCCAGGTGCGCTGCCAGTGGGCAAAATCGGCATATTGGATGGGCAACTCCGGCAGTTCCACCGCTTCTCCCTGACTGTAAGCGCGGTAGCAGGCCATCAACTCCTCAATGAGAATTCGCCAGGACCAGTCATCCGTGGCGATGTGATGCACCGTTAGCAGCAGCACGTGCTCCTGGTCGGCCATACGCAGCAGGCTG